>Ga0335078_10001733_pt1 | contig 32978 bp, 22 predicted proteins | sample Lox_Sample_32_FD_206711 | JGI IMG/M metagenome (GOLD analysis project Ga0335078, IMG submission 206711) | Soil microbial communities from Loxahatchee National Wildlife Refuge, Florida, United States - Lox_Sample_3.2 | ecosystem: Environmental > Terrestrial > Soil > Wetlands | place: USA... | reverse complement strand
GTTTTTGGCGGGACATCAAGCCAGTGTACAACAAGCGACCGTTTTCCCCGGGCCGACGGGCGTACTCTGTCAAGCTCGCCCATTAGGGGCGGTTGAGCGGAAAGGAGACGTCAACCGCGCAACAAGCGGCCGTTTCCCCAGGAGATATTAGAAAAAAGGAACGCTCAAGACTATGAGGCCTGTGCGCGAGGGCAGTGGCCGGATGGGCGAGTTTGTTGACCGGCACATGGTTCAACATCTCCGCCTTCCTGGAAACAACATCGGTGTTCTGGATTTGTACTCCAGATACGACGTCCCAAAGCGAAGCTCCAGTTCCCGTTCTTCATAGACTTTCAGGAAGACAAGCCATGCCGGCGTAAGCAGGAGCAGTACCCAGAGCACGAACAATAACGACTGAAACCAGATTCCCAATGACAAAAAGAAGGCCAGAGTTGCCAGCACCATCGGATTGCGCGTTCGGGCATAGAGCCAACTGGCCGCCAATTTCCGGCTGAGCACAATGAAGAAGGGCGCGCCGAATCCTTTCAAGGCAAGATTCGCCACTGTCAGGAGACAGGCCCCCGCAGTAATCAGGATCAGCGCCAGGCCGATTCCGGAAGGTATCGGAAGCACCGCGCCCGGCCAATCCCGATGAGTGATTACCGCTCGAATGATCGGAACACCAAACGAAAGCCCCAATCCAAAGTGGACGAACGTGGTTGTCCAGACGGCCCGGCCTATTGTCGGACGCCGGTCCAGCATTTTCCTCCCGAGCCACACCAGGGGGAAGGCCAACAAGACGCCGCCCGAGATGATAGACGCGTTTAGCGGATCGGAGAGTGGAACATCCGACGCCCACCAGCAGATACGTAAGATCAGTGCCAAAAGGGCTATTCTGACGAGGAACTCGATTACTTGTCGCATAACGCCATCCTTGGAAGCGGCTGGTTTCGAGACGGGCAGGTTTCTCAATCGATCTCCAGCACGCGGTTGAAGAAGCCCACCAGGTACTTCCAGACCAGATAGTAGGCAAGAATGGCCACGCCGACGCCGATTGGGAAGATGGCCAAGACCAGGCGTGGGATGTCGAAGCCCAGCAACAACACGTTGCCGAGCGCGAGGGGACCGATGAATAGCGGAACCATCGCGCCATATACGCCCAGCGGGATGCGCCAATGCCTGCGCACCACGATATAGAGCATGTTCCACAACCCCCAGAGTCCCGGCACGATGGCCAGCGGGAACACCAGGCCGCGCTCGATCGGGATCTGCACGTTATAGCCAAAGCGCAAGACCAGAAAGCAGGCCAGCATGAAGACCACCACCACGGTGGGCACGGTCACACCAGCCATGTAGGCACGAAGATAGATGTGGTTCTTCATAAAACGTCTCCTCGTTTTACAGTTGGTAGAGCACGGCGGGGATGACCTCCGGGAACAGGAGCAGGCACAGGAGGAGCAAGGCGGCCGCGGCCCAGTCGAACCAGGGAACGCGAACCGGAGGCCGATCGAGCCGCCGGAGCATCTCGGGCCAAAGATCGCGTTTGAGCTCGCGATCGGCCGGACCACCCGCCGCGCGCCTTACCAGCTCCTTCAGGGCTTCGTCTCGCTCATTCATGGACAGACTCCTCGTTTCTTCAGACTTCTTCTTAATAGCCGGACCGCCCTAAAGACACGCGATTTGACTCCGTTGATCGAAATGCCGAGCGCGTCGGCGATCTCGGCGTAAGGTGTCTCCTCGATCATGGCCAGGGTGGCGGCGGCGCACAGTTTTGGCGGCAACTCGCCGAACGCAGCCAACACCTTTGCGCGCACGTCGGCGCCGACGGCAGGGTCTGGAACAGCGTAGGGCGCACGTTGTTGTGGAGGGTCATGGTCCAGCGGCTTCTCCGCGCGACGTCTGCTCAAATACTCGATCGCAAGGTTAGTGGCGATCCTGCGGGTCCAAGCGCCGAACGGGCGGCGGGGATCGAACCGGGAACGGGCCAGGTAAACCCGCCAGAACGTCTCGAGAGTGAGGTCCTCTGCGATACCGGGGTCGCGCACCATCCGGACGATCCATCCGTAGACCTGGCCCTGGTATTCGCGGAACAGAGCCTCGAAGGCCTGGATATCGCCTCGGGTGAATCGTTCGAGTTCCGCTTCTGCCGTCCCCGTCATGTTCCACCGTCAGCTTTACCGGTGCCGGCAGCGGCAGGTTTCATTTTAGATTCTAGCTCGCAAAATCTGAGCATTGGTCTCGCAGACTTGTCGTTTGGCAACCCCATTTTGCAGGACGAGCAAGCTGTCAGCGTGCAGCGATCAGCGATCAGCTTGTTGGGCCGTTGAGGTTGAGGTTTAGGCCAAGGCCTGCTTCGTGATGGGATAGATCCAATGCACGTCCCGAAAGAGCGGGCGTTGGGGCACTGGCGCAGTGCCGAAAGGAGACGTCAGCCGCGCGATTCCGGACCGAGCTTCCCAGCCATTTTGACCAGGTCGGCGAGCGAGTCGGCTTTCATCTTCCGCATCACCCTGCCGCGGTGGGCTTTCACGGTAATCTCGTTCAGACCGAGTTCGCCGGCGATCTGTTTGTTTAAGCGCCCGGAAACGACGAGGCCCAGGACTTGCCGCTCGCGGCGCGTGAGCGTCGCGTAACACTCGTGTATCGCACGCCGCTCGAGCTCTTCGGCAAGCGCGACACGGCTCCGTTCCAATGCGCCACGGACTGCCGTCAACAGGGTGTCGTCGGGGAATGGTTTCGTTAAGAATTCCACCGCGCCCGCTTTCATCGCCTGCACCGAGATGGGCACGTCGCCGTAGCCCGTGATGAAGATGATGGGCATCCACACCCGCTCGGACGCGACGCGCTTCTGCAACTCCAGGCCATTGATTCCCGGGAGGGAAACGTCCAGTACCAGACAACTCGCGGCCATGGCCGCCGGACGTTCGAGAAACTCATCCGCGGATGCAAACAGCTCGGGCTCCCAGCCTTCGCACCGGATCAGCAGTTCCAGCGATTCGCGCACGGAGATGTCATCGTCCACCACGAACACGATTGGTTGGTTCCCAGACATGATGACAGACCGGATTCCCGGCACAGGCGCGCTGAAATCATTGTATGCCTCATCGGGCGCGCCCAACCGCGGCACGGAGCGCGGCTTGCAATTCGATGTCGCTGAACGGCTTATAGAGGCACTCCACGGCGCTCTCGGCCAATAGACGCGCGCGGAGGGTCTCATCTCTACGCCCGGTGATGAAGATCACGGGAATTCTTCTGCCTCGCGCCCGCAATTCGCGGTACAACTCGGGGCCGGTCATTTCCGGCATGGCAATATCGGCAATCAGGCAGCGCGTCGTATCGACGACGGTAGACTCCAGAAACTCTCTCGCCGACGAGAAAGCGCGAGCCGAGTATCCAAATTCCCGCAGCAAATCCGGCAGGGACTCGCGTACTGACTCGTCGTCGTCCACCAGCGCCACCAGAGGGCTTGCCGATGCCATATCTTCTCCCCGCGCCCCGAAACGGGCTCCTAACACCAGCATGCACGGGGGCGGGCAAGGCGTCTAGTGTACCTTAGTATCGGTTTTAGCCGCCGGGACCGAGAACGCGAAAGTTGCGCCGGGGCCATCATTCCGCACCGCCCAGATACGGCCCTGATGGCGCTCGACGATCGACCGGCTCAGGGACAACCCCATCCCCATGCCGTCGTCCTTGGTGGTGAAGAACGGCTCGAACAAGCTTTCGGCAGTCTGCGGATCGAAGCCAGTGCCGTTATCCCGCACGCTCAGGCAGACCGAATCGCCTTCCGTGACAGTGCGGACCACCACCTGGCGCGGCCGGCCATCCACGCGGCTCAGCGCGTCCGCAGCGTTACGGAGAAGGTTTAGAACCACCTGCTGCAACTGCACACGATCACCAGTCACCGGTGGGACGACGGCGGAAAGCTCGGCGCGGATCGTGACGCGGCTGCGCTGCATTTCGCTTGTCGAGAGGGTAATCACCTCGCGGACGGCGTCGTTCAAATCCACGGGTTCGATCGCGGCGTTCTTCCGGCTGAAGAGGGCGCGCAGCCGCGCGATCACTTCCGCCGCGCGATTACCGTCGCGGATTGTCCTCCGGGCGGTCTCGCGCGCGCCATCGAGGTTGGGCGGATCGGCGGCCAACATGCGCAGGCAGGTGCTGGCGTTGGTGACGATGCCGGAGAGCGGCTGGTTGATTTCGTGGGCGATGGACGCGGTCAGCACGCCGAGGCTCATCACCCGGCTCATATGCGCCAACTCAGCGCGGACCCGTGTCAGAGCCTCCTCGGAAAGCCTCCTCTGCGTTATATCCTGCACCGCGCCGATGTACTCCAGGCGGCCATCGCTTTCCCGCCGGCGGTGGGCGACCACGTGCAGGTACTTCACAGAGCGGTCGGGCATCAACAGGCGCTGCTCGTGTTCAAAGTCGTCGGCGCCCAGCCGCGCGCGATCGAGCGCCTCGGACCACAACCGGTGGTCGTCGGGGTGAATGCGCGAATCGATCAGACCGAGCGTCACCGGGATGCCCGGTTCGAACTCGAAAATGCGATAGAGTTGCTCCGAGCACTCGATTTCATCCGCTCCAATGCGCCAGGAGAAGCTGCCCGTCAGGCTGATGTGCTGCCCAGCCGCAAGAATTTCCTCGCTGCGCCGAAGTTCTGCAGTCTGCTGCGCCACCCGCTGATCGAGCTCCCGCGCCACCCGCTTCTGCTCGGCCAACAGCCGCGCTTCCTGCAGGCCAAGCAACGCCGTATTAGCGGCCACGCTCAAGATCAGGGTCTCGGTCTGGTCCGGGAAATCGGCTCGTTGCGATCCGGCCACGAGGACGCCGATTTCGGCTTCCAGCCCGAGCGCCAGAGGCGCCAGCGAAAGCTCGATTGGACCGAACGGCTTTCGGGCGCTCCGCGGCCAGCCCCGCCCGTCTTTTGGGGACCATTGCTCGAACGCCGCACCTATTTCGGGATTCGGCGGCATGCGTTGCGCGGCGCGATACATTTCGAGCGGCGCATCGCCCGTCCGGCTGTTCAACCTCACGTAAACCAGGTCCAACCGGAGCAAATGCAGGAGGGTCTCGATCAGTGTGCGGACGATTTGAGCGGGTTCGCCGCCAGCCCACATCGCCGGCAACGCCAGAATACTCACCAGATCGTTGATACGCCGTTGAAGATGCCTGACCTCATCCGAGTTTGATTCGAGCGATGATTGCACGTCAACCGGCTTCCCGAGAGCTACGCTCGCAGGCCCTTCCGCGCGCGGAACTCCCGTACGAACTCTTCGGGAGGCACATAGAAGGGATTCTGCTGCAGGATTCCGCCGACGATCACCATCGGGTGTGTCCGCATCATATCGATGACGGTATCTCCGCCGAATTTCCCCAGATGGTAGGTGCAGATGACGGCGTCATCGTGCCGCAGCCATACATGATTCACGCGCGACTCGAACTCCACCAGGGCATCGATATGCGACTGGCCTTCCGCCGCCCAGTCCATGCGGCAGACGATGCGGCTGACCGGGTAGGGGCCCTTGGAGTTCTCGGTGACCAGCCCTTCGAATACCTCCAACATCCGGTCGGGATCGAACCGGCCTTCGCTGAGGTACGCCTCGGTGTTAATCTTCAGATCGAATTGCCCGGCCTGCGATACGGCTGCGGGGTCGATTCCGGCTGAGGTCAACTGTCGCAGATGATAGTCGCGTCTGTCGGGATTGACCACGTGCACGGCTTTATCGCCCCGCTCAAAACCCTCTTTGATGAACGGAAGCAGCACGCGGTACTCTTCATCTTCGCTATTGAAGAAGGCGCAGACATGACGCGCTTCATCGAGCAGAGAGCCAGCGAAAGGGATCGGCGGGGTTGCTCGTTTCATGTTGCTTTCCTCTTATCCTACACGTTCCTGTTATCCTACACCGTCGCAGCTCTCTGCTCTGTACCATTTGCTACGTTAGTGTCGCTGGCCTTGCCGGCGATACCAAAGTACAATTGTCCGGCCCACCGGCTCCTGGTAGCTTCGGAGAGTGAGGGACTCTTAGAAGCTAGATTCCTTCCACTCATGATCCGCCAACAACCGGAAAGGGGGCATGATCTTATGGATCGCGAGCCAACTGCGATTCCGCCTGCGGAGGAGATCGTAGGCAGCAGTACGGCGTTTCAAGATGTTATGGACCGCGTACGCCTGGTTGCGCGGTGCGATTCCGTGACGTTGATTCAAGGGGAGACCGGCACCGGCAAAGAAATGATCGCGCGGGCGATCCATCGACAGAGTTCCCGCAACGGCGCACCTTTCATAAAACTGAACTGCGCCGCTATCCCGGCGGCCTTATTGGAGAGCGAGCTATTCGGCCATGAACGAGGGGCGTTCACGGGCGCTCTGGCGCAAAGCAAGGGACGATTCGAGCTGGCGGATGGCGGCACGCTGTTTCTGGACGAGATTGGCGACCTGCCGTTGGAGCTCCAGCCGAAGCTCCTGCGCGTTTTGCAGGAACAGGAGTTCGAGCGATTGGGCGGCAGCCAGCTCGTGCGCGTCAATGTGCGGGTGATCGCGGCGACGAACCAGGACCTCGCACACATGGTGGTCAACAAGCAGTTCCGCGCCGATCTCTATTACCGCTTGAACGTGATCCCCATCTGCTTGCCGCCGCTGCGCGACCGCGCTCAGGATATTCCGCTGCTGGCAGACCACCTTGTGAAGAAGTTCGCCATCCGCTTCAACAAGCCGATTGATACGATTCCCGACGAGGTCATGGGGATTCTGCGAGCGTACGACTGGCCCGGCAATGTCCGGGAGTTGCAGAATGTAATCGAGCGCGCGGTGGTATTTTCGCGCGACAATGTGCTGCGCCTGACTTTGCCGGAGCTGCGCCAAATGACCAACCCGCTCTCCGAGTTGGCCAATCGCACGCTCGCCGAAGCGGAGCGGCAGCACGTGCTGGACGTCCTGAACCAAACCAACTGGCTGATCGGCGGGCATGAGGGCGCGGCGGTGCGTCTCGGCCTGCCGCGCACGACATTGATCTACAAAATGCGCAAGCTCGGCATCGAACCGCGGCATACGCATCGCACTCGCTCTCTTGCACCCGGTTCTTTCGCGCGGCCGGGTTTGGGGCGGCCATAGCCGATCGCGTACCGAAGGGGGATGCGCCGGTTCGATCAGTGGAGAACGCGGAACAAATCTCATGTGCAAAAGGAGTGACCCCATGGCTACTTTAGATTTGATCGGGTCCAGTCTGAAATTCCGGGCTGTGCTCACGGACGTGAATAGAATTGCACCGGTGGACTCTGCTGTCCTCATCCAGGGCGAAACGGGCACCGGAAAAGAGGTGATTGCGAAAGCCATTCATGAGGCTAGTCCTCGCCGTGACCACCGTTTTGTGGCGCTCAACTGCGCGGCGATTCCGAGCGCGCTGTTGGAGAGCGAACTGTTCGGCCACGAAAGAGGCGCGTTTACGGGCGCGTGCACACAAACCAAGGGGCGGCTGCAGATGGCGGATGGAGGCACGCTCTTTCTGGACGAGATCGGCGACATGCCTTTGGAACTTCAGCCGAAGCTCCTGCGGGTCCTGCAGGAGAGGGAGTTCGAACGTCTGGGCAGCGCCCAGACGGTCCGGGTCGACGTGCGGGTGGTGGCGGCGACAAACCAGGATCTCGGGCAACTCGTGGCCAAGAAGCTGTTTCGCGCGGACCTGTTCTACCGGTTGAACGTAATTCCAATCTGCCTGCCCCCGCTGCGGGAACGCGTTCAGGACATCCTTCCGCTGACGGAGTTCTTCGCGGCCAAATTCGCCGCCCGTCTCAACAAGCCCATCGAGGTGATTCCCGATGAACTGATAGCGGCACTCAAAGCGCACGACTGGCCAGGCAATATTCGGGAACTACAGAATGTGATCGAGCGCGCGGTGCTCTGTTCGCCCGGGCCGGTACTGCGTCTGCCGCAGGACTTGAAGCCGACGGTGAGACAGAGCCCGGAGAGCGCCGCACGCACGCTGGCCGACGCCGATCGGGAGCATATCCTCGAGACATTGAGGCAAACCAACTGGCTGATCGGGGGGCAGGACGGAGCGGCCAATCGGCTCGGATTGCCGCGTACCACGCTGATTTACAAGATGCAAAAGCTTGGAATCGAAACACGCCGGACGCCGAGGGCGCGCCCCGTTCGGCAGTTGGCGGGTGAACAGTGCCGTGCCGCCGCGAACTGTTGAGGGGAGTGAAAGCGCTTCTTCACTGGACGCGGTCCTCGCTCAGCATCCTGCGGCGGATCCAGGCCTTGGCCACAGTCCATTCGCGTTTCACGGTGCTGGGCGAAACACTCCGAATCGCCGCCACGTCCTCGATTGAGCAACCACCGAAGTAGCGGAGTTCCACGACCTGGCACAGGGCGCCGTCGATCCTCTCCAGTTCCTCCAACGCCTCATGAATGTCGAGGACATCCACGGCCGGCGCCGGCGCCGGTGAGTGGCATTCTGAGAGAGTCACGGTGAGCACGCCACCCCCGCGTTTCGCCGTGCAGCGGGCGCGGGCGTAATCCACCAGGATTCCGCGCATGACATGGGCCGCGACGGCGAAGAAGTGCGCCCGGTCCGTCCACTCCCGTTTGGGCGCTTGCGCCATCCGGAGGTAGGCTTCGTTGATCAACGCCGTGCACTGAAGAGTGGCGCCGGGCCGCTGACGCATCAGGGCACGCCGGGCGATGGAATGCAATTCGGGGTAAACTGCTTCGACCAGTTCCCCAAAAGCATCGGAGTTGCCACCCCGCGAAGCGCGTATGAGCGCGGTTATATCGGGGGATTCCTCCGACATAGGCCCTATGCGATACCTGATTTCATTATCAGATAAACGCACCTTCAATTCCACCCGGCGGCCTGCGAGCACCTGCGAGCACGGATCAAACGTGTCGCGGACTGCGGAACGCCGGCACGAGTGCCGGCGCTGCACGCAGGAGTGCGTGCGCCACGGGGTCACTGAGTCACGCTGAGCTTGGCGGCCACGCTGCTGTTGTCACCCACAGTGACGACAAGGGACTGAGTCCCCAAAGGCGCGTTCTGCGGAATCGTGAAGTTGATTTGCGTCACGCCCACCAGAAAGTAGGGAATGCCGATGAAATCGGGCGTGACGGCGACGCCTCCCACGGTGAGCGAATAGTCCAATCGGGGCGACGGTAACTGGGCCAAGGGTGTCGACAGAGGGGGGCTGTCTCCGGTTGGGAGAAATGGAGCGACGTCGCCTTCGCCGGTGATGAACATCACCATAGCCTGTCCCCGGTGTCCGGTAGCCGATGGGACCAGCGCGTTTCCGCTTCCCACAAAAATGCCCGGGGCGGAGTCGGAGACATCGAAGGAATAGGCCGCTACCTGGCCGTTGTTGTTGACGTTCAGAATCGCGGTCCCGACCGGAGTCTCATAAGGCAACTGGATGTTCAGTTGCCCGGCGGAAGCGTAGTAGAACGGCGCCGGCACTCCGTTTACGGTCGCCGTCACGCCGCCCAGCGTCAGCGGAAGCGGAACGCTCTTGGCGGCTTGCGGGGTAGTGGAATTCGTCAGGTTCGTGCCGAAGACGCTCATGATCATTCCAGGGGCGGCTGCCTGTTGGAATGACGCTCCATTGGTCACGCCGCCGATCGAGACCGTGGAAGACAGCCCGCTCGAGAACGTCAGCGGCACGTCCACGAACTGAGGCATGGTATTCACCGACTGGAAGACCAGCGTGGCGGCGTACTCCCCGTTCGCCAGGCCGGCTCCCGACGCCTTCACCGTGACTGTGGCCGGGCCGGTGCCGGAAAGCGGGCTCACCGTCAACCAACTGGTGCGCTGATTGGCGGGCAACAAGGATAGGGTCCATTGCTCCGCGGACGGCACGCTCACCTGGATGCTGGCGGACGCCGATTGACCCGATTTCGCGGACAGATTCAAAGCTGCGCTCGAGACCGTAAGCTTGCCTGGACTCTCGACCGGCTTCTGGAACGACACCGTGAGCGTGGTGGTGATGGCATTGCCCTGGCCGTCGACGCCGTCGACTTCAAAGTCCATGGTCTGCGGTCCATCGATGGCCCAACAGATTCCGGCTTGAAGACTACCCAGCGGCGCCAGCCGCCAGGAACCGAACCAATATCCGATATTGGCGCTATCGTCATAGCCGCCATCGAAGAAATTGGTCAGGTAGACTTCGTAGCCATTGAGCTCCTGGAGATTGAGCTCCTGATAATAAGGATATTCCGACGTGCAAGCGCTGGAGTTGGCATTCATGACCGCGACGGACGGCGAACTGGAGAGAAGCATGGCGGCGGCATATTGCGGACCCAGGAACTGCGCGGATATCTGCTGGCTCCATTTCGTGCCGCCGGCATCGGCGCCGCCGAACGCAAACACCAGGGTAGCGGGCACGGTCGGAAGAGCGCTTCGCAAAGACGCGGAGAGCGTCCCCTTGGCCGGCAGCGTGGCGCTGCCGAAGAACGAAACGATGCTGGACGAATAATCCGTGTCACCGATTGAAAAGCTGGTCAGGGTGGTCGCGACGCCGGCGATTTCGGTGAGTTTCACGGTGTAGAACCACGCATACCCATCCGCGTCGGCCTGTTGCTGGTACACCGGATTGGGAGTCACGGAGGGTATCACCGCCGATGCCGTGGTGGGAACGGTTACGGCGACCGCGACGGTCGCGGAGGAGGCGCCAAAACCCGTGCTGCCGGCGTAAGAGACCAGAATTGTGTTGGCGCCGACGGCCAGTTGATTTCCGGCGATCGTGATGGATGCCGTCGCGGTACCCGCGGAACCGGAAAGCGTGGCACTCCCGAAGGTGGTGGAGGCGAGCGAGAAATTCACCGAGCCGGTCGGCGTGGAGGCGCCGGTTTTGGCTTTCACGGTAGCGGTGATCTTCACTGAAGAAGTCACGGCAATGCTCGTCGCGCCGACTGTTGCCGTGGTGGTAGTGGCGGCCGGCGGATGGGCGCTCCACTGCGTCACTAGTTTGTAGATGTCTGCCGAGCCGAGTCCGGTAGCCAGGTCGTAGCCCGGACCGGCGGAATACCCCAACGTCCCATTGGGGCAATCCTTCGTGCCCGTCTGGCAGGGGACGATGTTGCTGCCCGCGGTGATGTCGTGAAAGATGCCGGTCGTGGTCTGGGCCATCGTGTACAGCATGGGATTGACGTTGCCCAAACCGGGCTTCGATTGCACTCCGGTCGAAACCTGGTACTGATTCAGCAGGGCCACAATGGCTGCGAAAATCGGGGTGCCGATGGAAGTCCCGCCTTCACAACACACGACCTGGCCGTTGGCCGCGTACCAGTAACTGTCGTGGACTCCCGAGGCGGGAAACGAAATATCGGGCACGTCGCGATGCCCGTCATTGGGGACTCCGGGGCCGGTCTGCCATGCGGGCTTGGCGTAATAGATACTGACTCCGCCGCCGCCCGACCACAAACGGAGAGTGTCAGCCGCGGACGAAGCGTCGTTCCAGGCGATTTCGGGGATATAGCTCAAAGCGGAGGAGCGATCGGAGGAATTATTGGGATTCCAATACGTGCCCGATCCCTCGTCCAATTGGGTGCCGCCCACGCCAGTCACCTCGGGGATGCTGGGTGGAGACAGCACCGCGAGCCCTGTCTGGGCAAGACTGCCCTGTTTGGGGTCGCAGGCGGCCGCGCCGGTATCTCCCGCTGCAGCAACCCAGGTGATGCCCTCGGCATTCCCTTTCTGCGCCTCCGCCTGGTTCGCGCTGGCGCTGGTACTGCCGCTGCTCAGTCTTGGCTCGCAGGCCCCGTAACTGTCGCTGATGACGGGCGCCAGGTTCTGATCGATGACGTAATAAGCGGACGTCGAGGCGTTGTGCGAGAGCACGAAGAGGATCGTGGCTTTCGGGGCGATGGCGCCGGACCATTCGAGATCGAGATGCGGTTCACAACAGGCTGCCGCCGGTGTGGCCGATCCCGGAACCAGAATCCGCTGCGGGTCGTTGGCGGGCAGCCCGTAGTGGCTGCGGAAGAAGGTGACATCCGACATGTCGAGATCGCTCTGGCCGACCACGGCGATACTGATCCCGGTTCCGTTGAAGCCGGCGGACCAAAGCTGCGCGATGTCAAAGATGGTTCCGATATCGCCGGGCACCAGATAGTGCGCGCCGGAGGAACTGGTCTCCTGCGGGCTGAGCGACAACTGCGGCCGGCTCTGATGGGGCGGCTTGGGCAGGAAATCGTCGAGGCCCATGAGGGCCAGGGCAAGCGGCTCGATGGCGGCGGGAACCACGGGATCGGTGGAATTGGCGAAATGGTCCTCGCCGTCCACCCGGTAGCGGTGGATTTCGGCGCCGAAACTCCTGTGCACCTGGCCGGCGGTCCCGGAAAAGAGAATCCAGTTGCGCCCTTGGGCTGTGTAGTCGATGGTGAAACCTTCGCCTTTGAGCCATTCGGTGATCTTCGCCAGGTCCGCGCGGCTCGCACCGAACCGGTCGGCGTATTGCAGCGGGGTAAGCCACTGATGGTATAGGGGCGAAGAAGCGTCCTGCTGATCGGCGAGCAATTTATCGAGGTCTGCCTGCTGGGCTGCTGACTTTTTCAACACCAGGGCCATTCCGTTGATCGGTAGCCCCGGATCGGCCGGACCCCGGTCATACTCGGGCCGGGCTTCGAGTGGCATGTTGCCTTGCAGCGTGACGGTGCGATTCGTATCAATCCGACCCGCGATACGATCCTCCTGGGCACACAGGTTTCCAACCAGGGCCAAAAGCACAGCGACCATCGATGCGCGCATTCGCAGTTCCCCCTTTCACTGGGCAGCTATCGCATGGTCTGCCAGTGAGATCAGATAGATAATCGAGATTTCAAGGTATTTCGGGTCATAAACTACTCGTAAACTGGATTTCGACAGTCCTGCCCGCCGATCTCGGGGGCGCCGCCTTCGGGCGGCATGGTCTAAGCACAGGTCTCCTGCCGCGGCCGGCCGGGATCATTGACCAGGTTCCGGCGGATGGCCGGGCAGCCACCAGCCAAAAGCCGCAACGACCCGAACTACGTTGCCAGCGAGCCAACGCGTTTCGGAAAGTGGGAAGGGCCGGTGGTAGTCTTCAACCCGCGCGGTGTCCAGGTCGGCTACGGCACGGACGGCAACGCTCCCACCAACCAACGCGACTGACGGTTCCGGCGGGCGTGCTTCCCACGCCCCGGAATGCCCGCTGCGTCACGGTCACCATCGGGACCACCACCGTCCCGGCCTGGTTCGCCGGAGTTCCCGATGTTGCGGCAGACCCGCTGATTCCTCAACTTGCATCTTGGATTTTCGCGCGAGGGGCATCAGCGCACAATAGCGGTGGGCAGGATGAGCCCGCCACAGGCGCATCCGGGTTCTGCACGATGCCTGCCAACAGGGTTCTGAAATCCGCCGCCAGGCGCTCGATGGTGGAGGTGTCGAACAGGGCCGCGTTGAATTCCAGCGCGCCGTGCAACGGGCCGCCCGCATCCTTCAGGGAGAGTGTAAGATCGAACGTGGCTCCCGCGGTAGTACGTTCCAGTTCCACCGCGGTCGCGGTCAACCCGGTCAAAACGAGTTCCTGTCCGGGTATGTTCTGGAGCACGAACAGAGTCTGGAAGACAGGGCTGTAGAAGGCGCTCCGGTCGAGTGGCAGGGCGTCCACGACCTGATCGAACGGAACGTCGGGATGCGCATAGGAGCCCACCGCGACGCGGTGAGCGCATGCCTGTAACTCCCGAAATGTCGCCCCTGGCTGCCAGCGAAGCCGAAGGGCCAGGATGTTGACGAAGAAGCCGATGAGCGCCTCCGTTTCCACGGGATAGCGGTTGGCCACGCCGGTCCCGATGACAACGTCTGCCGCGTTGCCGTACCGCGACAGCAGGGCGGCATAGGCCGCCAGCAGGGTGACGAACAGAGTGGTCTCCGATTCCCGCGCGAGGCGACGCAACCCGGCGACGAGCCCGGCATCGAGATGCAGCCGGACCATGCCCGGCTGGAATTCGCCGGCATCCCGGCGCGCGCGATCGAGCGGCAGCGCGACGAGCGGCGGCGCACCACGCAGCTGCTTGCGCCAGTAGTCCAGTTGTAAGGCCAGCCTCTCGCCCGTCAGCCAACGCCGCTGCCAGCACGCATAATCCGCGTATTGCACCGCGAGCTCCGAAATCTGATCCGGCCTTCCGGCAACTAAACCCTGGTAGCGCACCGATACTTCGCGCAGCAGAACCTGGATCGACCAATCGTCGCTGATGATATGGTGCATCGCGAGGTGCAGAAGGTGGCTGTTCTCCGCCAGTCGAATCACCCGCACACGCCACAGAGGTCCAGTGGCGAGGTCGAAGCATTGGGCGTGCGCGTCGTTCAGAAATGCATCCAGCGTCGCTTCGCGCCGGTCTTCCGACACCGCACTCAGGTCTACGAAATGGAGCACATTCGTGCACTTGGACGCAACCGCCTGCACCGGGCCGCCGTGCGAGACGGGAAATGAGGAGCGCAGGTTTTCGTGCCGGCCGGCGGTCGCGGCCAAAGCCTCTTCGAGCGCCGGCAAATTCAAAGGTCCTTCCAGGCGAAACACGCGCACCATGTTGAAAACCGCGCTGGGGCCATCCATCTGATCGAGGACCCAAAGCCGTTGTTGCGCCAGCGACAGCGGGATCTCCGTGTCCCGAGGCACCGGTCGAATCAGGTCGTCCGCCTCAAGGCGGCGCGCCCGTTCCACCGTCTCCGCCAGTTGTGCGAGAGTGGGTGTTTCGAACAGACAGTCGGGGTGTATCGTTACGCGAAAGCTATCGGCGATGCGTGCCGCCGCCTGCATCGCCAACAGCGAGTGGCCTCCCAGGTCGAAGAAGTTCTCGTCAATTCCGATTCGTTCCGTGCCCAACAGCTCCGACCAGATCTCCAGCAGCCGCCGTTCCGCGGCCGTGCGCGGCGCCCGGTAAGCTGATTTCGTTCCGTTCTCGGCGGGGCACATGCCACTGAGCGCGCGCCGGTCCAGCTTGCCGTTCGCGGTTGTGGGCAGCGAGCCGGTAAGGATGAATCTCGCAGGCACCATGTAATCGGGAAGCGCCGCCCTGGCAAGTGCCCGAAGTTCGCTTACGGAAGGAGGCGCCTCGGGCCGCGCGGGAACCAGCCAGGCGGCCAGACTCGCTTCGCCGGATGCATCCACCCAAGCGGCGACGGCCGCATCGCGGATCAATCCGCTGCCGGTGAAGAACGCTTCGACCTCGGCGGCCTCTACGCGGTAGCCTCTGATCTTGACTTGAAAGTCAGACCGCCCCAGATGCAGCAGACGGCCGTCCGGCAACAGCCGTCCGAGGTCGCCGGTACGATACAGGCGCCGGTCGCCGCCCTCCGGATCGGGAAGAAACGCCGCCGCAGTCAACTCGGGACGTCCCCAATAGCCGCGCGAAAGGTACCGGCTCCGCACCACGATTTCTCCCGGCGACCCGGCCTCGACCGGTCTCCCTTCGGTGTCCCGCAACAGTACTTCGACGCCTTCGGCCGGGTAGCCTGCCGGCACGGTGCTCCCCTCGAGCCGCGTCGCGGAATCGACCGGGAACTGGCAGATGGGGCTGATCTCCGATCCGCCCAGGTTCACGATCAGACGGCAATCCGGAGAAAAGTGGCGCTGAAAGAGGCGCACCTCGCCGGCGTAGACCGTTTCGCTACCGAGTTCGATCAACCTCACCGCCGGGAAGAGGTCTTCAGGCGCAAGCAGGCGGCAGAAGTGGCGGAACATGGTGGCCACGGCGAAGAAGGCTGTGATCTGGTTCTGGCGCAGCCAGTGTGCCAGGCTAGCGAGGCCTTGGCGCTTGACGTCGAAGGTGAGCAGGGCCGCTCCGTTGAGCAGAGCGCAATAGATGTCCCGTACCGCGCCGGCGAAGCTCGGAGAGTACAGCAGCGCCAGGCGATCGGCCGCCGTGATGCATCCGCTGCCGGTGTAGACCTCGGTGAGATGCAGGATGTAGCGATGGTCTTGCATCACTCCTTTGGGTCTGCCTGTGGAACCTGAAGTGAAGACCACGTAGGCGAGGCCGGCGGCAGGAACCGGCAGGCCGGGATTCTCTTCGGAAAGGCCGGGCTCCAAGGCGTCCAGGTTCAGCAACGGCACTTCCGACAGGTCGTGCGCCTGGCGGAGCGTTTCTGCCTGTTCCATCCGTCCCGAATCCACAATCAGCAGGCTCGGCCGTATTTCCGCGAGAATTGACGCGGCTCTGGCCACGGGTTGCGAGGCATCCAGAGCGAAATAGAATTTGCCGGCTTTCAGCACCCCCAGCATGGCGGCAACTACCGGGACGCCGGTTCCAACCAGCAGACCCACCGGCTCGGACCCGGCGCCGCGAACACCCAGGACCGCATGGGCAATGCGATTGGCCAGGCGGTTCAGGTCGCGATAGGTGATGGCGGATTCGGAATCCTCGATCGCGAGCCGCTCCGGGTGGAGGCGCGCCTGATCTTCGAACCGCGACGGGACGGCCTGATCCGAGGTGGCCATCGAGATAATCCCCCGTCAGGCCCTGCAGAGGGCTTCCTCCAGGGGGTCGACGATCCTGACACGAGCAAGAAACGACGCGACCCGGCGGCTGCCGAGCGTCCTGAGGAGATCGATAAGGAGCGGGATTTCCGTGCAGCCCGCCAGGATTCCATCAAAGTCTCGCCCGGTCTCGAGGATGGCCGCGAAGAATTGGTTGCCCAGTTCCACTGCCCGGGTGCGATCGAGCGACTTTATCCCTTCGAAGATGGCGCTCATCAACAGATGGCTCAGCGTGGGCGAAGGCTCTTCGAAGGCGATGCCGGAATTACGGAAAGGTGTGGAAAACACCCTGCCCAAGCGGGCGCCCTCGGTTGCCAGCAGCAGGACGTTTTTACAGGGCTGGGAATGGAGGGCCTCTACCGAACACTCCACCAGCGAGACCATCTGCACATCGTCCGTCCGGAGTTCGTCTTCCAGCCAACGCCAAAAGTAGTGAGCGGAATTGCATGCCAGGACGCAGCGGATTGGCCGGCCGGCTGGTGAAGCCAGGCATGCGCTCCATCGCACCGCGCCTGCCAGCCGCGCGGCCAGTCCGCGGCACAACGCAGTGTCCGCGGCGTCGCCGTTCGAAATGCCGCCGTTCAAAATAACGGTCGAGCGGTCGGGTATGGAGCAGGCTTGATAGAGCACCAAGGCCCGCGAGTTCCGGAAACGCGCGCACGCCCGGCGGAAAGCCGCAGCGCCGGCAAGCGGTCCCATGCCTCCGACGATCGCCAGCGGCGGCCGGAGAGGGCTTGACGGGAAGAGGCAAAACGCCTCCTCCGGCTGGTCCTGGTCGGTGACAGAAAGGCCTTGCGAGCGCCTCCGCGACGCCCGTTCACACAGCGCCGCTGCGTAACCTGCCATCGCCTCCAGCGCGATGTCATGCCGCTCGAAACGCGTCACGGGTAGCGGAGGAATCTCCAGCAACACCGCGGCGGCGCGCGGGACAGCCATTACGCGATTCCGCCCCCGGCCGACAGCGCGATCGGCGCCTCGCCCGCCAACTCTGTTTGCATCATTTCCGTCAATTGCCGCATCACCGGAGCGAGATTTCGCAGGTAGGCCCGGAACAAGGAGCCGGCGCGCACGGCGTCGAATGGCGTTCCGTTGGCCGCGCGATAGCGATCGAGGGCGTCCACGACCACCAGGAAATGATCGGCTTCGGTATCGTCCTCGACATGCGCCGCGATGTAGGTGATGGCCTTGCTGCGTTGATCCGCGGTGAGAGCCGTATGATGCAGGAAATACGTATCGGCCGCCGGCAGAGCGACGGTATACTCGCCGTGGTTGTAAATCTCCGAGAACATATTCGTCAGCAGGCCGTCGGGGATAGGCTCGACCACCATGTTGCGGTAGATCCATCGGCTGAAGCGGCGGGCTTCAGGAAGACGGTATTTACCCAACTGCCAGGAGTCGTCACCGGTAAGAGCTTCTGCAAATTCCTCGAAGAGTTCGGCGTGGGTCCGGCCGTCGTAATCCAGGCCGAGATCCTCGTAACTGGTTTCCGCGTTTCGCGCCGCGGCCAGATAGAGGTTGGAGCGTTCAGGATCCGCCGTGCCGCCGGCGGTTCTCTGCAGACGGCAGGAAAGCCCGTAAATTGCGAGCATCTTCAGGTGAGTGGCCTTCCAGGAGCCCACAAATGTGCGGAGCAAGTCCTTCGACCATGCCGCCGAGGGGAGCAACCTGAAGAATGTTTCGATGGAGCTCACGGCATTTTGCTCTTCGGCAAAAGTTCTGCGGAGGGTATCGCGGAGATCGGCGTGAGGCACGAGTGAGATCACCGGCTCGACGACAGTGCTTAGGGAGGTAGGTGTAGCCATGGATTAGCTTCCTCTTTATGACAAAGCCGACACCGTGGTATGGCAGGCCGCAAAGGTCGAGGGGGACGTGGCCGGCGCCACGCCGATTATCCCCCGCTCCCGGCGGTTATGTCCCACAGCATCCCATCTTTCCGTGCGAAGACACGCCCGGTGTTTCAATAGCCGACGTTGGCCCGGCTAAGGAAATTGTATGTACGCAAGTATATTCGAGATTTCTGGAGCGGTAACGGTTATTTCAAATTGCGATGTACTGTTAGATACCGGGCAGGTCGGCAGATGAATGTTTTCAAGGGCCCGAAGGTTGTCTCAGGGATTAACCCAGGTAATTCGGAACTGAATTTGCCAAAAATACTCTAGCCAACGCCGTGATCGCTGCCGATATGCCAGTTAGAAGAATTTCGGCAGGCCGCCCTGGCAAACTCTCCCGGTCCCGCCCAACGAACAGGTAGCCCAGATGAAGTGTGCGCAAATATACCGATTGCTTGACCCAGCAGCGATTTCCTTTGCGGCTACGGCATGGTTGAGCGTCCTGTTGGCCGGATGCGGCGCGGTGGCGGTCCGTGGCGCGGCCCAAACGCCTCCCCCGGCGGTGGCGGTCGAGACCGCCGAACGCCGCGATGTTCCTGTAATCGCAGAGTTATCCGCTCACATGGAGGCGGCTGCCAATGTCGAAATCCGCGCCAACGTCGAGGGCCGGCTGATGGAGATGTCCTTCAAAGAAGGCAACCTGGTCCACAAGGGGCAGAGGTTGTTCCGGGTCGATCCGCGTCATTACGAGGCTGCCGTGGAGACGGCCGCCGCCGCGGTCGAAAGAGCCGAGGCGGAACTGGAAATGGCGCAGCAGCAGCAGCATTTGGTGAACGCCCAATCGGCTTTGCGGCAGGCCGAAGCGAATCTGCTGAAGTTCAACCAGGATGTGGAGCGGTTAAAGCCTTTGGCAGCGCGCCGGGCGGTGCCGGAACGGGACCTGGATACGGCCATCGCGGCGCAGTCTTCGGCGGCGGCCGCGATGGAGGATGCGCGCGCCACGGTGCGAACCACCACGGTGGGCGATCGCATCGGTCTGCGGCAGGCGCAGGCTAATTTGACGGCAGCCAAAGCGGCATTCGAAATGGCCAAGCTGGACCGCGCCGAGACGGATATTTGCGCCCCCATCGATGGTCTCATCGGGAGGGCGGAAGTGTCGGTGGGAAATTACGTCGGGCGTGGAGAAGCGGTCCGGCTCGCCACCATTTCCCGGATCGATCCGATTGAAGTGGTTTTCGGCATTTCGGAAACGCTTTATCTCCACACCGTGGACAAGATCGATCGCGCAGCCCTGAACCACATCGAATTGATTTTGGCGGACAATAGCGTCTACTCCTCTCCGGGCCGGTATACGAACATCGGGCGCGCGGTGGATGAGAAAACCGGGACCCTGTTGATCGTGGCCCAATTTCCCAATCCCAGAGGCGTTCTTCTGCCTGGAATGACAGGGCGAACGCGGCTGACGGTAGGTAACCGGGCGGGCGCCGTACTGGTTGCGGAGCGGGCGGTGTTTGAGGTTGCGGGGTCGAAGGCGGTGTATGTGGTCACTCCCGAGAACAAACTGGCCCTCCGCAAGGTCGCGACCGATGGCGCCTACCAGGGCAGGAGCATCGTTACAACCGGACTGGGCGGCGGCGAGACCGTAGTTGTCGAGGACGTCTCGAAGCTGCACGCCGGCCAACTCGTGACACCCCGGGCGGTTCAATCCGCCCTGGGAGAAGCACATCCGTAATGGCAAGCCGCTCACAAGTCATTTGCGCGGCCGGGCTGATCCTGGTTTTGCTGCTGGGCGGATGTGCCGGTCCTCGATATGCGCGGCCGGATGTACCGGTTCCGCCAGCCTATCGGGGAGACGCGCCGGAGCCGTCGGCTGCCAAACCAGCCGACGACGGCCGGCCTCAGAGTTTCGGTGAACTTCGATGGCAGGACCTGATCCACGACGAGGAGTTGTCGAAACTGATTCAAGAGGCGCTGGCCCACAATTTCGACGTGCAGATTGCGGCCGCACGGGTGTTGGAAGCACGGGCGCAGTTCACCGTGACGCGGTCGGCGCGCTTTCCATCGGTGGACGCTCAGGGCAGCTACAGCAATTTCCGGCTTACCGGAATCGACACCGACTCGACTGGCCTTTCGGTCAGTTCGGCCTGGGAACTCGATCTCTGGGGAAAGATCCGGGGCGAGACCGCTGCCGCGCGGGCCGCCCTGCTGGCCAGCGAAGAAGCGCGCTCGGTGGTGCTGCAAACGCTGGTGGGCGACGTGGCGGACGCTTACTTCCTGCTGCGCGATCTGGATCTGGAACTTGCGATCACGCGCCGCGCTCTCAAACTGCGTGAAGATTCCCTGGATCTGGTGCGGCTTCGCGTGGACAACGGCTATTCGTCCGAAATCGAGCTTCAGCAAGCCGAAGTGCTGGTAAAAGGGGCCCGCACATCCCTGACCGGGCTGGAGTTACAGATCGACCAGACGGAAAACCAGCTTGCGATCCTGGTCGGCCGGAACCCCGGACCGATCGTCCGCGGCCGATCGCTGTTGGACCAGGACTTGTCTTTCAGCCTTCCTTCCGGCTTGCCCTCCGCTTTGCTCGACCGCCGGCCCGATATCCGCCAGGCGGAGCAGCAATTGATCAGCGATCACAACCTTGTGGCCGTGGCCCGGGCGGCGTATTTCCCTAGCATTTCGCTGACCGCTTCGGCGGGGTACGCCAGCTCCGCTCTGCTGAACCTCTTCGGAACTCCAAACGGCACCTGGTCTTTCGGGCCCGTCGCGAATCTGCAGGTCTTCCACGCAGGCGCCATCCGGGCCGGTGTGCGTGCTGCCGAGGCCCGCCGCCAGGAATCCCTGCTCGCTTATCAGAAGACCGTGCAACAGGCATTCCGTGAAGTGGCGGACGCCCTGGCCGCGAATCGCAAGCTGGCCGAACTGCGCACCCAAGAACAGGAGCTGGTGGAGAGCTTGCGGGAGGGGGTGGAACTGGCGGATCTGGCGTACAAAGGCGGCGTCGTCAGCTACCTGGAATACCTGGATAGCGAACGGCAATGGCTGGATGCCGAACTGCTGCTGGTTCAGATCCGGCGTCAGGAATTGAGCAACGTCGTCAGTCTGTATCGCGCCCTGGGAGGCGGCTGGCAGTAAGTCCTGTCACCTCTGAGGGATCAAGTTGAAGAACGTCCCGCGCGGCCGATTTAATTGGCAGATCGGCCCTTTTCTCGATTACGAGATTTCTAACTAACATCTCCTTAGCCGGGGAGTATTTAATTTCACAAAGCGTTTAAATAGGAGTTTTGGATCGAGAAGAACCGTGATATCCTCCACTACAGATCACTCATAGGGCTTTTGTCTGTGCTGGACTCGCCTGAGGGAGATTTGTCGAAAACACCAGAGAAGGGAGCTACGACTGTGACCGAAAAACAAGTATTGGCCACGCAAACAGTCAGATACTACATGTGGTTGTCGGGCGGCGCGGGCCTGATCCCAATCATGTACCTGGACTGGGTTGCGGTTTCGGGTCTGCAACTGAAAATGCTCGCCGACCTCTCGAAGATCTATGGCGTGCCGTTTCAAGAGAATGTTGGAAAAGCGGTAATTGGATCGTTGGCCGGCTTCGTGGTCCCGCACGCGGCCGCATACGGTACGATCGGGTGCCTGTTGAAGTCGGTTCCATTGCTGGGCTCTCTGGCAGGGGCGCCGGCCATGGCGGCATTCGCCGGCGCCTACGCCTGGGCGCTGGGTAATGTCTTTATCCAACATTTCGAGTCGGGCGGCACCTTCCTCGACTTCAATCCAGAGAAGGTCAAGGAGCATTTCAGGGCGCAGTTTGGGGGCGCGCCAGGTTCTCCCGCGCCGGCCACCAAGTAGAACGCAGGTTCCCGGGCAAAAGGAGGGATTGATTGTGAGTGAAAAACAGCAGTTGGCCTTGCAGACCGTAAAGCATTACATGTGGCTGTCCGGCGTCGCCGGTCTGGTGCCGATTCCGCTAGCGGACCTGGTCGCGGTATCGGGCGTGCAATTGAAGATGCTCGCCGACATATCGAAGATCTATGACACTCCGTTTCATTCGAGCCGCGGCAAGATGGTGATCGGCGCACTGATGGGATATGTTCTGCCGCGAGCGCTCTCTTTCGGTCTGATCGGCAGCCTGATCAAAGGAATTCCGCTGATAGGGACCCTGGCAGGCGAACCGGCCATGGCCCTCTTTTCAGCCGCATCCGCGTGGGCGCTGGGCGCCGTTTTCATCCAGCACTTCGAGTCCGGCGGCACTTTCTTGAATTTCGATCCGGCAGCAGTCAAAGAGTATTATCGGGCGCAGTTCCAGGCAGGCCAGCAGATGGCCGCAAACATGAAGACCAAAGAGAAGGCTCCAGCCTAGATTTCAATCGGATGAGCCTTAAGCCTGCACTCGCAGTGGTGTGTTTGGCGCTCAATCTGGCGCTCTGTTTCCTGGTGGGAGTCGTCGGAATCATATTCCTGTATGTGGGGTTGTGTTTTCTGGCGGGATTCGCCGGACGGCGCCGGCGCATAGGTTTTTGGGGCTACTTTTTTTCCTCCCTTATCTTCACGCCCGTTATCGGTTTGTTGTTCTTGTTTTTTGCGACGCCGCGCAGGTCCTAGCGGAAACGAACAGTTTTCCGCAGTGTGCGCCGGGCCTCGTGTGCTGATTGAGGGGCATGAGGATGCGATCGATCCGTGTATGGGCTGCTGCGCTATGGCAGCGGTGGAAGGCCTTCTGCCGGCGTCAGGCGCCGTACCTGATTCTCCTGGGGTTCCTGCTGTGTTTCCTGCTAATCATCTTCTTCAACCGGATCGTCATTTCGATCCATTCCGGCGAATTGGGCGTTTTGTGGCGTTGGCTCGGCGGGGGCACGCAAATCGACACCAGCTATCGCGAAGGCGTGCACATCATCTGGCCGTTCAATAAGATGTACATCTACAACGTCCGAAAGCAGCAGTTCACCGACACCATCAGCGTACTGACCGTGGATGGCCTCACGGTGGTGGTCCGCTATTCGGTCCGGTATTTCCTCGAGAAGGACACGCTTCCGCTGCTGCACCAACGCATCGGACCCGACTACGTGAACGTGGTGGTGCGCCCCGAGGTCCGGTCGGTCATGCGGATGGTATTCGGGCAATACCGGCCGGAGGAGATCTACACCACCCAGAAGGCCATCCAGGAACGCATCAGCACCCTTTCCAAGACTCACCTGGAGGCGCGGTTTGTTTCGCTCGACGATGTGCCGATCGAGAGCATCACGCTGCCATCGCGCATATCCGACGCCATCGAAAGCAAGCTGGCGCAGCAGCAGGTCGACCAGGAATACGTTTACCGATTGTCGATTGCCACCAAGGAGGCCGAGCGCAAACGCATCGAGAGCGACGGCATCAAGGTCTACAACGACACGGTCAAAAGCAGTCTCACTCCCGACGTGCTCCAGTGGCACGGAATTCTGGCAACACAGGACCTGGCCAAGTCCCCGAATACCAAAGTCATCGTGATCGGCGCCGGGAAGAGTGGCCTCCCGCTCCTTCTGGGCCAGGAGTGATGTATGAAGAGATTGCTTATCTTACTATTCCTGGCCGGACTTTTGGCATGGGCCCTGTTTCCCCAGTGGGAGTCTTACGACTCGATGGGAATGCAGAGAGATAAGACTCTCAACGGCCTCCCGAACGAGATCCTGGTGGGCGTCTGCTGGCCATTTGCGGTGAACAAAGACGGCATGGCCGACGGCCTTCAACTGGCTTTGGACGAAATCAACTCCGGCCGCCTGACCGGCGGACCGCCGATACGGCTGCTCTTGCGAGACGACAATTTCGACTGGGAGCTGGCCAAGCAGATCGCCGTGGAATTCGCCCGCACCAGGACCATGAGCGCGGTGCTCGGCTACTACGACGACAGTGTAGCCGTCAAGGCTTCTGCCATTTACGAATCCGCGAAGTTGCTCCATTTGATTGTCGGCGCCAACAGCACCCCGATGACCCAGCGCGGCTTCGATTACGTCGTTCGTACGACCCTCAGCAGCGACAAGATCGCCCGTTCACTGGCAAAAATGTTAGTGGATCGCGGCTATAAGAAGTTCGCCCTCATCTGGGAAGAGGGCGCTTACGGCGAAGATCTGGCCTATCGGTTCACCGTCAGCCTGAACAATCTGGGCGCGGAATGGGTATATCAATCTTCATACAACCGCGACCGGGCCGATTTCCGGCTGACCGTCAACGAACTGAAAGGTATCGACGCCGACGTGATTTTTTTTGCCGGACTGGAACCGTGGGCGGGAGACTTCCTCAAGCAGGCGCGGAGAGTCGGAGTCAAGACCGACATCGTCGGGGCTTTTAGCGACACGCCCGAAATGCGCGCGGCGGCCGGACCGGCAATCGAGGGCTCGATGTACTTCGACATGTATGACGTGAACGCGCCAAGCCCGGAAAACCAGGCGTTCGTCCGCAAGTTCCGCGCCCGCTATCACAAGGATCCCGACACGTGGGCCGCGCAGGGATATGACGCGTTGATGATCCTGGCCAGAGCTGTGAAAGCCACCGATTCCGGCAATTCGCTCGACCTGGCCTACGCTATCCGGTACATGGACCCGTGGACCGGCGCCAACGGCAGCTACACGTTCGACAGCACCGGCGAAATGAATGACAAGCCGTTCTATCTCAATGCTTATCGAAACGGACACCCAACGGTCGTTCAAGCCAGCGTTCCCATGCCCGCGCCAATCGTCCAGTGAGCTATGCGGAGTTCGTGACCATGCGCCAGCTTTCGTCTTTCCAGCAATCGCCGGAAGACAGCTCCCTGTCGCGGTGGGAACAGGGCCCGGTACGGCCGCGGCCGCCCAAGCGATTTCATGAGCTCTTCGAGGAACGGGTGGATCGCGATCCGCACCACCCGGCTATCGTCACCGAGTCTGGGGCCGAAAGCTATGCCGAACTCGACCGCCGCGCCAACCGCATCGCGCGGGCGCTATTGGATGGCGGTGTCACGCGCGAGCAATCGGTGGCGGTGCTGACCGAGTGCTCGGCCGATCTTCCCGCTACCGTGCTCGGCATCTGGAAAGCCGGAGCGGTCTATGTGCCGCTCGTTCCCGATCAGCCGCCGGCCCGGATGGTCCACATGACCACGGATTCGGGCGCGAAAACGCTCATCGTTCTGGACGGTCACGCCGTGCCGCCGCTGCTGGCGGCAGCCGTTAAAACCATCCTGCGTCCGGAAGCGCTCGATGCCGGCTCCGGCGCGGAGCGGCCGGCGATCGCCGGCGCTCCCCAGGATCTCGCCTACATCATCTACACTTCAGGCACCACTGGGACACCGAAGGGCGTCGTCATCCAGCACGATAGCCTGATCAATGCCGCCTATATCTCCAGCGAAGCTTTCGGCCTCACTCCCGAGGATCGCTTTTCGCTGGTATCGACGCCCGGCTTCGACGCGTCGCTTTGGGAACTCTGCGCTTCGCTGCTGCATGGCATGGCAGTGGTTCCGGTCTCGCGGGCTCTGCGCGACGACCCCTGGGCTTTGCGGAAATGGTACAAGCAGTGCGGCGTGACGGTGGCCTTTCACACGCCCTCCTACCTGCGCATCGCCAGGACCCCGTTCGAAGGATTGCGCGTCCTCGTGACGGGCGGCGAGGCGCCAGGCTATGACATCGCGCGCTGCTACGCCGGCGATGTCGCCCTGTTTAACGCCTACGGCCCCACCGAAACCTGCATCTTCGTATGCGCCGAGCAAATGCAGGCGGACCCGGACACCACCCGTCCGCTCTCGGTAGGCCGTCCTTTGGCTAACACGCGCTTTTCTATCCGCCGCGACGATGGCGAACCGGCGCCGCCCGGTGCGGCGGGCGAAGTCTGGCTGAGCGGCGCGGGGCTGGCCCGCGGCTATCTGCACAATCCCGATCTGACCGCGCAGCGTTTCGTGGAAACGCCGGATGGCCGCTTCTATCGCACCGGCGATCTGGGGCGCTGGACCGGAGACGGACGGCTGGAACTCGCCGGGCGCATCGACCAACAGGTCAAATTCCACGGGCAGCGCCTGGAACTGGGCGAGATCGAAGAGGCGCTGCGAGCTCACTCCGCGGTGGAGGATGCGACCGTGCTGGTGGAGGCGTCCGCGGACGACACCAAGGCTCTTTGGGCGTTCGTCCGGCTGCATGCCGGCGCCGCCGCGCCGCGCGAGGACGAGTGGCGCGCGTACCTCAGTGAGCGGCTGCCCGCCTACATGGTGCCGGCGGCGGTGATTCCGGTGGCCGCCATTCCGCTGCTGCCCTCCGGCAAGATCGACCGCGAGGCCTTGCTGGCCGCCGCCAACGAGCAACGCAACGGCGCCCTGCGGAATGCGCCCGCGGGCGAATGGGAGACGCGGATCGCCGCCGTCTGGAGCGACCTGCTGAAGTCCGCCGTCTCACGCGACGACAACTTCTTCGCTCTGGGCGGCAACAGCCTGCTGGCTGTGACCATGGCGCATCGCCTGTCGAAGGAACTGGGGCGGCCGGTCCCGCCGCGCGAGCTATTCGCGGCGCCCACCCTGGCCGGTTTCGCGCAACGTCTGGCGACGCGCCTGCATATGACCCAGGCTCCAGCCGCCGTCCGCAGCGACCTGGCCACCGAGGGCCAACGCGAGTTCTGGACAGCCGAAGCAGCGGGGCTGGACACGCGCACCTTCACCATGAGAATCATCCGCGCCATCGAAGGTGACATGCCAGGCTTCGATCAATGGAACTCCGCCTGGGCTGCGCTGGTAGCGCGGCATGAGTGCTTGCGCACGTACTTCCGGGAGGATGCGCAGGGCCGGCTGCGGACCGTTGTCGCGCCGGAACTCGCGGGCGTCCTCGAAACCGCGAGCCAGCGTGCCCGGTCTTCCGCCCGCCTCTATATCCGGCAACGGCAGGCCGAGCCCCTCGCCATGGGAGATCCTCCGTTGTGGCGGGCGGGACTGGTGGAGGTGACGGACGCCGGCGATCATCTGTTCTGGATGGCGCTGCATCATGCCCTGGGCGACGGCCGGTCGATAGGCGTCATTTTGGAGGAATTGAGCGCGCTGCTCCGCGGCGAGGTTCTGCCTCCGCTGGCGTGCGCATTCGCGGAGTCGGCAGCCCGCGAGGAAGCTTATCTTAGCGGAACGGCCTGCGCGGAAGATGCCCGCTACTGGCACGACCTTCTGGCGCGGCAACCCGAGGAGTGTTTCGCAGAAATGCCGCTCGATTTCGCGCGTGCCGCTTCCGGACCTACAGGAAATCATCGGTTCGAGGCGCGTCTCGATGCGCGCACCGCCCGCGGACTGAGAACCATCGCGCGCGAAAATGATGCCAGTCTGCATGCCCTTATGCTGACGCTGGTCGCGGTGGAAGCGCGGCGGCGCACGGGGCGGGAGAACGTCATCGTGGGCACCACGGCCTCCACTCGGGAATTGGAATCCGACGCCCAGGTGGTGGGCTGTTACGTCAATATGCTGCCCGTGCCATGCCGCGCCGCGCGGGATGCCGCGTTTGCCGCAGCTCTGCGCGAGACACAGCGGGCGCTGGCGGCGGCGCTCGAGCATGCGTGCTATCCGTTCGCGCGCATATACCGCGACTTCTGGAACGGGCGGCCGCGCGGGCGCCATCCGGCGCGCTATCCGCTCTTCGATCTCGCGGTCACCGAGATCCCCGCCATGCAACCGCCGGCGTCATCGCTGCGGCTCGGGCGGGTGGCTTCGCCCCAAGGGTACGAGCGGACGGCGGCATCACCGGGCGAGGACATGGTCTTGATCCACGAAGACCAGCCGGATGGCGGACTGCTGCTCGAATGGGACGTCAATGCCGCGCTGTACACGCGCGAGACCGCCGAGAACTGGTTTGCGGCCTTGTGCGACCGGGCGGAGTGGCTGGCCGGGGATCTCGAGCGGAGCAGGAAAGCGCTGCCCGCCCTTCTGCCGCGCGAAGCTCGATGGATCGAGGCGTGGGAGCAGGGCGCCACAGTGGCGCGTCCACCGCTCCGCTTCCACGAGCTGTTCGAACGTGTGGTCGACCGAGATGCCGGTCAATGCGGCCGGCCGGCGGTGGTGACGCAATCGGGCCTCATCACCTATGCGGCTCTCGATCGTGAAGCCAACGCTATCGCTCACGCTCTCATCGAGCGCGGCGCCGCTCGCAATACGGTTGTGGCAGTGCTGACGGAGCGCTCGGCCAATCTGCCTGCAGCCGTTTTGGGCGTCTGGAAGGCGAGCGCGACTTACCTGCCGCTGGCCGCCGATCTGCCGGCGGAACGCCTGCTTTGGATGGCTCGAAGCGCCGGAGCGGCGCACCTGATTGCGCTGGATGGGCTGGCATTGCCGCCCGCGTTGGCCGCGGGTCTGCCTCCCGCGCTGCGTCCGGAAGATCTGGATGGCGAATTTCGCCGCTCGCACGCCCATCGCCCGTCGCGGCCAGGCGGCCCCGATGACGCTGCCTACATTATCTATACGTCGGGATCTACCGGCCGGCCGAAGGGCGCCCTGATCTCCCACGCCGCGTATGTGAACAGCGTGCTCGGCGCCGGCGAGACCCTGGGCCTGACGTGCGATGACCGCTGTTTGATGTTTTCATCGCCTTCGTTCGATGTTTCCCTGTCCGACATCGGCATGCCCCTGGCGTTCGGCGCGGCGCTCTGCGCGGTCCCCTACGACGTCTTGAGCTGGCCGGCTCGTTTCCGCGAGTTACTGGCCGGGTTGGGCGTCACCGTGGCCGATATCACGCCCACCTATCTGCGGCTCTTCGATGGCGCCGCGCTGCCCACGCTGCGCGTGCTCATCACGGGAGGGGAAGCTCCGTTCCCCGCCGATATTGCGATCTACGCGCGCCGTCATGAGTATTTCAACGCTTATGGTCCGACGGAGAACACCATCACCAGCGCGATGAAACGGCTCTCTCCGGAGGACAAGGGCATCCGGTGCGGGCGGCCGCTGCCGAACACCAGCATTCATATCTGCGACGCGGATGGCCACGCCGTACCGCCGGGGGTGGTTGGGGAAATCCGGCTGGGAGGCGCGGGCCTGGCGCTCGGATACGTGGGACGGCCCGAGCTGACAGCCGCGGCGTTCGTGGAAACGCCTCGGGGCAGGCGGTACCTCTCGGGCGATCTGGGACGCTGGTCGGCTAACGGCGAAATCGAGATCCTGGGCCGGGCCGACGATCAGGTGAAGCTGAACGGCATTCGCGTCGAGTTGGGCGAGATCGAGCACGCGCTCGCCGGCCATCCGGATATCGTCCAGGCGGCCGCCCTGCTGGACCAGGATGATGACCGGAACCACCGCCTTTGGGCCTTCGTTCGTCCGGTCCAGGGACGGGAGGCTCCGGACGACGAAACCTGGCGCCGTTATCTGGCCGGCCGTCTGCCGGCCTACATGATCCCGTCGGCGGTAGTCTCCATTCCCGAGATTCCTCTCAACAGTTCGGGGAAAGTGGATAAGACCGCGTTGAAGAAACTGCCGGCCGGACGGCGCGGGCGCGGCGCGGAATTGCCGCCGGCGGGCAGCCTGGAAGCAGAGATCGCGCAGGTGTGGCGCGAGTTGCTGGGAACCGCCACGATCCATCGCGACGACAACTTCTTCGCTCTCGGCGGCCATAGTCTGCTGGCCATCGCCGGCGCGCATCGTCTCGAGAAGATGTTGGGTCATGCGGTTCCTGCGCGCGAACTCTTCGTGGAACCGACGCTGCGGGGCTTCGCTCATCGTGTGGAGCAGTTGCGTGAGGGGAACACCTCCGTGGAGGTTGTCTCCGACCGGGCGACGGAGGGCCAGCGCGAGTTTTGGATCGCCGAACGGGCCGGCCTCGATACCCGAGGTTTCAACATTCCCCTGACGCTGGAGGCGCGGGGTGAAGTCCATCCCGTCGCGAGATGGCGGGAGGCATGGGCGGCTCTGGTTGCGCGCCACGATGCGTTGCGCACCGTCTTCTACGGGGACGGCGAAGGCACGCTGCGCCGCACCGTTCTCGACCGTCTCGATCGAGATCTGGAAATCTCCACCCAGCCCGACGCCGTCGCCGCGCAGAGCCACATCCGGGACCGTCAAGCCGGGCCGTTCGCCATGGATCGCCCCCCCTTGTGGCGCGCGGGGTTGGTGTACACCGTCGCCGTGGAGCAGCCGCTCTTTTGGCTCGCACTTCACCATTCCGTGGGAGACGGCGTTTCACTCGGGGTGTTGTCGGACGAGCTATCGGCGCTGCTGCGGGGAGAAACGGTACCGGCGGTCGCCGGCCGCTTCGATCGCTCAGCCGGCAAGGAGGAGCAGTATCTGGCAAGCGACGCTGCCCGGGAAGACGCATCGTATTGGCGTCACGTTTTCGACGGTCCGGGCGAAGGCTCGCCCGATGCCCCGCGCCCGTTCGACGAGTGGCCGCTCGATTTTCCGCGTCCCCAGGGGCGCACGGTGCGAAACTCAAGAGGCGCCCATTGCTTTCACACCCGCCTGGACGCCTCCATCTCGGCCGGCCTGCGTGCGCTTGCCCGGAACAACGGAGCCGGCCTGCATGCTCTGATGCTGGCGATCATGGCCCACGAGGTGCGGCGTCGCACGGGCAGGACAGACTTCCTGCTCGGCACTCTGTCCTCCACGCGCGACAGCGCAAGCGAGGAGCGCGTGGTCGGCTATTACGTCAACATGCTGCCGCTGGCGTGCCGGCTTGACGGCGGCGAACTGTTCGAACATTTGCTGTCTGTCACCCAGCGGAGCCTGGCGGAGGGTTTGCGGCATTCGCGCTATCCGTTCTCCCGCATGTATCAGGACTTTCGCGAGGATCGTGAGATCGCGCTCGATCCGGCGAGGCATCCGCTGTTCGATATCGCGGTGACAGAGAACCCGGCGCATCGCGGAGGCAACCTGGTTCCGCTGGCGAGCGACGGCGCCCGCTACGAGCTTCGCGCGAACGCGCCCTCCGGCGACATGCTGCTGGTGCACGAAGCCCAGCCGGATGGCAGCCTGATGCTGCACTGGTTTGTCGACGCCGCTATTTATGAAAAGGAAACCGCCGAGGCCTGGTTCGATGCGCTGGCCGGGTGGTCTCATTTCCTCGCTCGCGGAGAGCGGCCTCCCGACTCGGCCTTGCCCGCCTTGCTGCCGGAAGAGGAGGCGCTGCTGGCCGGCTGGCAGCAAGGTCCCGTGCTGCCGGTCCCAGCCCCGAGCCTGCCGGCCCGGTTCGAGCACTGGGCCCGGCACCAGCCCGATCGTCCAGCCCTGGTCACTGAACAGGGCGCGCAAAGCTATCGGGCGTTGAACTCCAGATCCAACGCCTTGGCGCACGCTCTGTTGGCGCTGGGCGTAAAGCGGCAAGAAACGGTCGGAGTCATTACGGACCGCTCGGCCGCGCTGCCGGAGACGGTGCTGGCCATCTGGAAGGCCGGTGGGTGCTATTTGCCGCTGGTCAACGATCTGCCCGCCGAGCGGATGCGGTTCATCGTCCGCGACGCCGGCATGCGGATCCTGATTGCGCTCGATGGATGCGCGACGCCGGATTCGCTGGCGGAGGCGGGCTGCGAGATTCTGCGGCCCGAGAGCCTCTCGGAAGCGTTTTTCGCCAGCCACGCCGATCCACCGGAAACCGCGGGAGGCGTGCCCACCGGCTCGGAGCTGGCTTACATCATCTATACTTCCGGATCCACCGGCACGCCCAAAGGGGTGATGTTGCAGCATCGGGGTCTGATCAATCTCGGCATGGGTATGAGCCGCACCTTGGACTGCCGCTCCGGCGACCGGGTGCTGCTCATGGCGTCGCCGGCTTTCGACGCATGGATTGCGGACCTGGCCATGGCGTGGACGGCCGGAGCAGCGGTGGTTCCCATCCTGCGCCACGAGATGAGCGACCTGGCGGGATTGCAAGATAAAATGTCGCGGCTGGGTGTCACAGTGGCAAGCATGACGCCAGCTTACCTCCAGCTTTTCGAGCGGGCCGATTTTCCCGGGCTGCGCATCCTGATGACCGTGGGCGAGCCGCCCAATCTCGACCATGCCCGGCACTATGCCGCCCACTTGCGCTACATCAACGGGTACGGGCCCACCGAGAACACCGCCGCCGCCGGCTTCGGCGAACTGACCGTTCAATCGCCATACGCTACGGCGGGCAGACCGCTGCCCAACACCTCGGTTCATATCTGCGATAGCAGAGGGGAGCCGGTCCCGCCGGGAGTGGCCGGAGAAGTCTGGCTGGGCGGCGCGGGTCTCGCCGCGGGCTACCTGAATCGTCCCGACCTGACAGCCGCGAGCTTCGTCGAAACACCCGCCGGACGGCGTTATCGCACGGGCGATCTGGGCCGTTGGACTCGCGCGGGCGAACTGCGGGTTCTCGGCCGGTCCGATGGCCAGGTAAAACTGCGCGGCCATCGCGTCGAACTGGGCGAGATCGAGCATTGGCTGGGGCTTCATCCGGCCGTGCAGCAGGCGGTCGCCGTGGTGCAGGTTTCAGCCGATGGCGCGCAAACCCTCCGGGCGTTCGTCAGGCTCCGCGACGGGGCCGCGGAGCCGAGCCAGACGGACTGGCGCGATTCTCTGTCGAGCTCGCTGCCCTCCTATATGTTGCCTTCAGCCGTGATCGCGGTGCCGGCCATTCCGGTGAACCTCGCCGGCAAGGTGGATCGGGCGGCGCTGGTGCGGACGGCGTCTGAGCGGGGAGCCGGAGACGGGGAGGCGGATGCCGCCGGCGGTCATGGGACTGAGCCCCGCGAAGGCATCGAACGGTACATTGCAGAGGC
>Ga0335078_10001732_pt1 | contig 32988 bp, 34 predicted proteins | sample Lox_Sample_32_FD_206711 | JGI IMG/M metagenome (GOLD analysis project Ga0335078, IMG submission 206711) | Soil microbial communities from Loxahatchee National Wildlife Refuge, Florida, United States - Lox_Sample_3.2 | ecosystem: Environmental > Terrestrial > Soil > Wetlands | place: USA... | reverse complement strand
TGGAATTCCACAACTATTGCGTTTTGAGGCGCTTGGCACCTAACAGTTGAACTTCTGGGGATATTGGCGCAGCATCGGCAGGCCTTTTGGGGGAAATACCCCCCGACGCGGCTACCGGCTGCAGTCTGGGAACCCGCAGGGCGGCTGCCATAATCGCTAACAGTACCGTGCCCGGAGGATCGTCCGGCGACACCAGCGAAACGATCCCCGCTTCCCAGGCCTGCCGCAAATAGGCAGGATCTTTGCGAGTCAGCAACACGACCCGCTCCGGATAGGGCAACGGCAGGGACAGGCGGCTCAGAGAGATCTCGTCGATCACCAGCACGCCGCGGTCATCCTTTACCGGCGTCTCGACACACTCCACATGCCAGGGGCCGGTGCGGACCAGCGCATCGCGCAGAGCCGCCCGGTACGCTGAGTCCACTATCGCGAGCTGAACTGTTTGCATGACGCTCGCTCCGACTGGAGCCTTCCAGTTACTTAATTCGCTTTATAACCTTCCAGCGATTTGTGCTCTTTGTAGTACTTGCCGGCCGCCGTCAGTTCCTTGGGCTTCGCCTTCGCATCCACGTGGCAGAACGTGCAGGGCTTCTTCGTGGCTTTCACGAACTCGGGCTTGCCGTAAGACAACGTCGAGCTGACCACCACGCCCCCCAGCAGAATCGCGGCCGGAAGGACATACTTGATCTTCACCATGAGACCTCCACCCGGCGATTTGCAATCGAATCGCCATGCATGGATTCGCTGGCTTTACCATGACAGGGCGCGGTTTCCGCGGCGCGGCCGAAGGCGCCGCCGGGTGAATTGCCCCCGTCCGCCGTCCGCGCTTGGGCCAATTAACGCATCAAGTCGCTTATAATTTTGGATGTAAGCCTTTGTAACGATGTCTAAGCTGACGCCCGACTGGCAGCAGGCTCGCATCCTGGAAGCCGTATTCGACCAATTATCGGATGCCCTGGTCCTGTATTCGCCGGATTTCACCATAACCGGCGTGAACCGGGCTGCTGAAAAACTCTTCGGTCTGACGTCCGAGGAGATGATCGGACGTCATTGCCAGGACGTTTTTCATTGCGGCGTCTGCGAGCCCGGCTGCGGGGTCCTGGTGGGCTTGAACCAGGCGCCGTCAGCTCCGAATTGCACGGTCCGCCTGCACACCGATAACGGGCGAGAGCGCCTGGTGGTCATGCGCACCAACCAGATGTTCGACGAAGAGGGCCAACTGGAAGGCGTGGTCGCCACCATCAAGGACGTCACCGAAGAGGCCGCTCCCCAGAAGCGCGAAGTCATCGCCGAATCGGCTTCCATGCGCGAGGTCGTCAATTTCGTGCGCCGTGTGGCCGCCAGTGAGGCCACTACCATCCTGCTCGAAGGCGAGAACGGCACGGGCAAGGATCTCATCGCCAAGACCCTGCACTATCAGAGCATCCGGCAGGCCGAGCCGTTCATCGCCGTCAACTGCGCCGCGATCCCGGAAGCCCTGCTCGAGAGCGAGCTGTTCGGCTACGAAAAGGGGGCCTTTACCGACGCCCGCCAGCAGAAGCGCGGCATCTTCGAGCTGGCCGACGAGGGCACTTTGTTTCTGGATGAGGTCGGCGAAATCCCGCTCATGCTGCAGGCCAAGCTGCTGCGCGTGCTGGAGGAGCAGAGTTTCCGCCGCCTGGGCGGCCTCAAGGACATCCAGCTCGACCTGCGCGTGATCGCGGCCACCAACAAGAACCTGCGGGAAGCCGTCAAGGAAGGCGCCTTCCGTCAGGATCTTTACTTCCGGCTGAACGTCATTCAGATCTCCATCCCTCCCCTGCGCGAGAGGCCGGAGGACGTTCTGCCGCTGGCGCGTTTCTTCATCGACCATTACAACCGCAAATTCCGCCGCGGCATCGAGGGCATCTCGCCGGCGGCGGGGCAAATGCTGCTGGCGCACGACTGGCCCGGGAACGTGCGCGAGTTGCGCAATGCCATCGAGCGCGCCATGATCCTGGAAGAATCCACGTGGATCGCGCCGGCCAGCCTGCCCATCGCCATCAGCCAGCCGGGCGGCCGCGCCGCCGCGCAACTCGAGATCCCCAGCGACGGCCTGTCGCTCGAAGACAATGAGCGCATGCTGGTGGCCCGGGCGCTGGAAAAGACCGGCCGCAATCAGACGCAGGCGGCGCGGCTGCTGCGCATCACCCGCGATACTTTGCGGTACAAGATGAAGAAGTTCAACCTGCGGTAGATTGCGGCAGACCGCAGGGGGGCACTCTTTTACCTCCGGGGGCGCAATCGGCCATCCGTATCCTATCGAAAGGAAGAATCGAATGAGCTACCGCTTACTCGGACACGGCGGGCTGCGAGTCAGTGAACTTTCGCGCGGCACGATGACCTTCGGCGAAGACTGGGGCTGGGATCCCCGAAGGACGACGCCGGCAAGCTCTACCACGCCTTTCGCGAAGCGGGCGGAAACTTCATCGACACGGCCAACCTGTTTACACCAACGGGGCCAGTGAGCGGATCGTCGGCAAGCTCCTGCAGGGCCATCGCGAAGAAATGGTGCTCACCACCAAGTATTCGAACGCCGCGGCGGGCAAAGATCCGAAGGCCGCCGGCAATCAGCGAGCCGCCGATGGGCGATTCTCCTCTGAGATGATGAAAGATCTCCTCCCGGATGCCCAGCGCGAGGCGCGCATCGTCCAGGCGCTGCGCAAGGTTGGCGAACAAGCCGGGCAGTCGCCGGCTCCAGTGGCGCTGGCATGGCTGCGCCACCGCAGCGTCCCTGTGATCCCGATCGTCGGCGCGAGCAAGCTCTCGCAGTTCGGGGACCACCTGGCCAGCCTCACTCTGACCCTGTCGCCGGAGCAAGTGCGCGCGCTGGACGAAGCCAGCCGGATCGATCCCGCCTTCCGGTACAGCATGTACGGCCGCGACCTCAAGCGCAGCTTCGCCTACGGCGGCGTGCATGACCGCATTCTGCCGCTGGAGGAGAAGGCGTCTCAGGTGGCGGCGGACGCAGGGGGAGCATAGCGGACGCCCGGTGAGTACTTAGCGGCACTTCTTTTTCGCGGTAATCAGTTTGGCCATGCTACGCTGGCGGAATCAGGAGGTCTCGCCCGTCCGATGATTCGCCACGCTGCCGCCGTCGTACTGTGTCCCTTACTTGCCGGATGCCTGACGGCGGCGGATAACGGTTTCTTCGTGGGCGGCCTGGGCGGCATTTCCACGCTCTCCGCGGATGGCCGGAGCGTACTCACGGGATCGGAACCGGCCGCCGGTCTCTACAAGCCGGAAAACGGGCCGGCGCTCGATGTCTTCGCCGGCTGGCATGCCACCGGGTATCTCAGCCTGCAGGGCAACTACGTGCGTAACAGCAACGACCTGTCGATTACCGGCATTCTGGGCGATGCTTCGTTTGAACAGGCGCGCCGCAGCAGCCAGAATGCCTTCATCGGCGATGCCATGCTCTACTTCCGCAACCGGCACAGTTGGGTGCGGCCGTATCTTTCGGCCGGAGCCGGCGCCGTCCGGATTGACAGCGTGGCCACCGGCGTCACCTCCGACACCGGATCGCTGCCGTTGCCTCCGCAGGAGTTCTCCGCCACGCGCTTCGCGCTGCGCGTGGCAGTGGGCATCGATCTTCTGCTGAGGAACGGCTGGGGCTTTCGCTACAGCTTCAGCGAAACGAAGTCCGGCAATCCTTTCAGCAAACAACTTGTGCCCGCCGGCCAGCGCGGCCTGGCGAATTTTCAGAACCTCTTCGGCGTGGTCAAATACTTCGGTCACCGGTCCTGAAATCGCACATAGGGGCAGCCGGGCCAGTAAATAGGCGCGTGTTCCACGCGCTCCGCCAGCCAGCGCGCATGGCAGAGCCGGCAGGGGTTCTTCTGTTTGACCGCTTCGCTGGCAGGAGTGATCCGTACCAGCTCCTCGAAAACGCACAGCCTGCCACCCGCCGCGTGGGTCTGGGAGAGGCTCAGCAGCGGTCCGCTCTCCTGCTGCTCCAACTGCAGCGCGGAGAAGATTTGGGATTTCAGCCGCGTGGAGGCAGGGCTGCGCGCAGGTGCGGCGGCCGCGGCCTGCTCCAGCAGTTTCTCGAGCTTCACCCTAGGCATCGCTCCACCTCTTGCGGAACTCCGCCCGGGCCCGCGCCAGCAGCCGCTCCACGGCCTTCTCGGTGCGGCCGATGCGCGCGCTCATTTCCCGGGCGCTGCGTTTCTCCCAATAGCGCCACAGCAACAGCAGCGCATAGGGATGCGGCAACGACTCAATAACCTTGCGGACCCTTTCTCTCAACTTTGCCTGGTCAAGCATTTCGTCCAACTCCAGCTCGGGTTCGTCAGGCAAGTCGCCTTCTTCGCCGCCGGGAAGGGGTTCCGGCAGTTGCAGCCTGGCCCGATAGTGGTCTTCCACCTTGTGCCGCGCGATTCCCAGCAGCCATGATCGCAAGGGCGAGTCTCCGCGATAATCCGGAAGACCTTTCCAGGCAGCCAGAAAAACTTCCTGGGTCAGATCGTCCACCTTGTCAACCTGCGGAACCAGGCGGCTCGCCACATACGCGTGGATCGCGTCCGCATGCAGCTCTACCAGCTTCGCGGTGGCCTTGCGGTCCTTGCGCAAGACCGCCGCCACCAGCGAGACATCGTCCTCCAGTCCGGGGCCCGGACCTGTACGCGCGGTGCTCAGAGTCCTTTGAAGAACTCGCGCAAAACGTGGCGGCCCGGGCCGCATTCCGTTCAGCGAGTTCCTTCCTCCATGGCGGCGCGGAAAAGCACGCCGCTTTGCGCTCCTGATTGTAATGTCGTTGAAATCCGCCGGCTCCCCCTCAAAGCTACGAAATATCACATTGCCCGGGGGGGATATGGTGCGCCGCTGCGACTGATGGCGTGAGGAGATCTTTTCATGCAACTGAAATTGGTTCCAACGAGTGTTCTTTCATTATGCCTGGCGGCCGGATCGGCGCTTGCCGCCGGGCCCGCCGGCTGGATCTATACCACGACGAACGCCACGTCGGGCAACATGGTGGTGGCCTATGCGCGCGCCGCCAATGGCGCCCTGACCTGGGCCGGTTCCTTTCCCACCGGTGGCATGGGCACAGGCGCCGAGTTGGGCAGCCAGGGCAGTCTCGTGATGAGTCACAGTATGCAGTGGCTCTTCGCGGTCAACGGCGGCAGCAACGATATCAGCGTGCTCGCGGTCACCTCCAGCGGCTTGCAATTGACCGATACCGTGCCTTCGGGCGGGACCATGCCGGTGAGCGTGACGGTTCCTCGCAGAGGAGTCCTCTACGTGGTCAATGCGGGCAGCGATAACATTGCCGGATTCAAGCTTTCGTCCACCGGCATGCTGACACCCATCCCTGGATCGATCCAGTCCCTGAGCGGCAGTGGTGTGGGTCCCGCCGAAATCAGCTTCGATCCGGATGGCGACCTGCTCGTGGTTACGGAGAAAAACACGAACCTGATCACCATGTTCCCGGTTGGCAGCGACGGCGTAGCGATGCCGGGACAGTCCATGCCGTCCTCCGGCATGACCCCGTACGGCTTCTCGTTTTCCGTTCGGGGGCAATTGTTCGTGTCTGAAGCGTTCGGCGGAGCGGCCAACGGCAGCGCTGTCTCGTCGTATCGTGTGGGACCGGGCGACACCTTGCTGCCGGTTTCCAAATCCATGCCCGACTACCAGACGGCCGCCTGCTGGATTGCGACCGATGCCGCCGGACACTTTGTCTACACTTCCAACACGGGCAGCAATACACTCTCCAGCTACCTGGTGGAATTCGACGGCCGGCTGGCGCTGCTCGCCTCGCAGGCGGCCCAGACGGGCGCCGGTCCTATCGACATGACAGTTACCAGCGACGGAGGATTCATCTACACGCTGGCTGGGGATGGGACGATCACCGGCGACAAGGTGCGGGCGGACGGAACCCTGGTCGCTTTTGCTTCGGGGGTCAGCGGACTGCCTACCGGCGTGGCCGGTCTGACGGGGTGGTAAGCTCCCGCACGCCACGGCGGGTTCCCGCACTCCTAAATCATCTGAGGCGCCCAGGCGCCTTTACGGGCTAGCGGGATCCCGCCCGTCAACCCTGCAGCTTGCTGATCATATTCCGGATCTTGTTTGCTTCATCCTTGGGGGGGGAGTCACGTAAGGCCTGTTCGAGTTCCTGGATGGCCTTGGGCCGGTCGCCCTTTTGTGCATAGGCCATGCCCAGGTGATAACGGAATGTAGGGTTGCCGGGCGCCTTAGTGACCAAATCCTGGAAGATTTCCAGGGCGTTGTCGCTCATGTTTTTCTTCAGGTAGATCCAGCCCAGCGTGTCGGAGACTTCGTTCATCTGGGGCAACACCTGTTTGGCGCGCTGGGCGTAGGTCAGCGCCATGTCCAGGTCGCCGCCCTGGGTCTCGGCGAGCAGGTACGCCAGGTTGTTCAGGGCAAGGCCGTTCTCGGGATCCAGGCTCACGGCCTGCTGGTAGATCTGGCGGGCTTCGGCGGCGCGGCCGGCGGTCTGCAAGGTCAGCCCCAGTTCGTCAGCGACCATCGAATTGTCGGGCAGCGCCTCTCTGGCTTTGGCCAAAGCCAGCGCAGCGTTGGTCAGATCGCCCTTCTTGCGAAGGGTGACGCCCAGCCGGAAGTAAACCTGGCCGCGCGCCCTGGAATCCTTCTCCAAAGTCTTCAGCACCGTCTGGAATTGACTGATCGCCAGGTCGAATTGCCCGGCGCGCGCCGCCACGTTGCCCAGCGCCATGTGCAGATCGTTGCGCTTGGGGTTCTTGGCGGTTTCGCCCTGCAGAAACTGGACCGCCTCGTCCAGCCGCCCTTCCGCCGCAAATGTGTCCATCAGCCCCACCAGGCCGCGCGCATCCTGAGGATTCGCCGCATAGGCTTTGCGGAAAATGTCGTCCGCGGTTTTGAGGTTGCCCTCTTTCAAGGCCACCATGCCCAGCGAATAGTTGACATCGGGATCATCGGGCCTGGCCCTCTGGACGGCTAACAGCATGTCGCGGGCTTCCGTGTATTTTTTCTGCCCCAGCAGGGCGGCCGCCTGAATCATGTGCGCGGGGATGTTCCCGCTATCGATTTGCAGGATGCCTTCCACGGATTTGAGCGCCGGGTCGTATTCGCCGCGCAACACCTGAAGTTGCGCCAGCGCCAGTCGGGCCGGCAGGTAATCGGGACGCTCCCGGATGGCTTCCGTGAATTGCTGGCGGGCTTGCTCCCACTCCGCCCGCGCCTCATGCGCCCGCCCCAGGTTGTAACGCGCCACAAAATTCTCCGGCGACTGGTTCACCACGGCCTGCAATTCGGAGATGGCCTTCTGCACCTCGCCGCGGTCGAGCATCAGGGAGGCTTGCAATCCGCGCGCATCGGCGTCCCTGGGATCCTCCTTCAGGATGGCTGCGGCGACATCCGCCGCTTCTGCGCGCCTGTTCTGGCGCATCAGCACTTCGATCATGCGTTTCTGGTAGCTGGTCTTATGCTGGGGGTCGGCGGCCATGCCCTGTTTGTATTGCTGCAGCGCCTGGGTCATGTCGCCGCTGCGGAAATAGAAGTCCCCCACCACCTCGTAGGCCCGCTGGAAATCCTTGGCGTGGCTCTCGATCTGGTTCAACATCGACACCATCTCCGCCTGCCGGTTCAGCCGCTGGTAAAAGGCCGCCAGCGTTACCAGAAAACTGACCTGCTTGGGGTTGCGGGCGGCGCCGTCTTTCATGAGCTGCTCCGCTGCCGCGGTTTTGTTCTCGGCCAGATACACGGCGTACAACTGGTTGTAAGCCGGAACCAGGGCGGGGTCCTGGGCGATCAGTTGTCTGTATTCGTCTTCGGCCTCCGGGAATTCCCGGCCGGCCGCCAGCGCGCGCGCCAGTTGCAGTCTCAAGGCCTGGGTGGGCGGCTTGATGGAGGCTGCCTTCCGGTATTCCGCGATGGCGCGATCCAGATCCTCCAGGCTGTCCTTGGTCTGACCCGCGTGGAAGGCGCTCTGCGCCCGCACGAAATTCAGATCCCCGTTCAACCGGTGTCCGTCGTATGAATTCGGGTCGCGCGCGAGAAGTTCCTTGATGATGCCCTCCACCTCCGCCAGGTACTGGCTCTCGCGCGTGAAGGCCAGGTAGATCTCGGCCAGATGGACCTGCGAGTCCACGTGCTCGGGCTGGCTGGCGGGGATCAGTTCGATGGCGCGCCGGAATTCACCTAGAGCATTCGGAACACGGTTGAGCTTCAGATCCGTCAGAGCCAGGTGGTAGTACGCCAGACCGTATCGCTGGTCCTTCTGCAGGGCATTGCGATACATGATGGAAGCTTCGCGGTACTTACCGCGGGCGAAATACTTGTTGCCGTTCTCGAGATATCGTTTCTTGGCGACGTTGGGGTCCCGGCTGCAGGAGACCAAGGTCAGGGCAGCCAAACAGACTGCGAGGGATCTCATTCCACTCCTCACGTTGATTCTAATACACATCGTACCTTGGGCCAGTTGCGTGTCCGAATTCTGAGAATTTGGAGCCTGCCCGGCGACTAATGAAGGCCGCATCATCCATATCGGATGAAAATGTTTATGGACCTGCTCGCCGCACCTGCCATCTTTCCCGCCGAGGCCATCTCCGTCCTGCTGATCGGTCCTAACTACACCCGGCGCCGCCTGTTGCGCGGTATCCTGGCTCCTCCTCAGTGGGATGTGCGCGAAGCCGCCACTTACGCCGAAGCTCTGCGGATCCTCAATACCGCCCCGATCAGCGTCACGATTTACGATGCCGAAACTCAACAGGGGACTTGGCAGGCGCTGCTGGCCGAGATCCAGCACCGGGATGCGCCTCCGAACTTAATCGTCTCCTCCCGGCTGGCTGACGAACGCCTTTGGGCGGAAGTCCTCAACCTGGGCGGCTACGATGTGCTGTTAGAGCCCTTCGATCGCGCCGAAGTTCTGCGGGTGGCTTACATGGCCTGGCGGGCCTGGCGCCGGGATCTCCCCGCATCCGGCAGCCTGCCGAATGCGGGCGAACTCGCCGCTGGGTGTTGAGCATCTATATGCCTGCGAACAGGGCGCGCGCCGGCGCGCGGAAACCGGGCCGCGCGTCCGCATCTTCCAGGATGTTGGCCGCCATCCAGCTTGCGGATCTGCCCGCTTGCGCCATGAATCTCCACACTACGACACGATCTCGACGGCCAGATCCGGTGCGCCATGCAGCAGATCTGCGATGCCGCGCTTGACGCGGTCCGGGTCCAGAACGCTCAGGTCGGGTATCAACGAGCCTGTGTCATCCAGGCGGTACCCGGTTTCGACAAAAAACCTTCCGATGGGGTGATCTCTGAGCCAGTCCCTCAAGATTGCATTCACATTGGACTCGACCATCTCGTGTACGGGTCCGCCGCTCGCTACATCCGTTCCACTATCTCGCCGTGAATGAGTTCGATATGCCGCTCCTCGATGCCAGGCAACCTGAGGAACTCATCCACCGTTATCGCGTCTGCGCCCTCGCTTGCTGCTGCATGGCCACCTGCCGCAGGAGGACGAACTCCGCAATGTTTTCGTTGGTCAGCAGGCCCACCAGTTTCTCCCCGTCCATCACCAGCGCCGGGGCCCGCGCGGCCGACAGATCCTCCAGCACTTCGGAAAGCGGAATATCGGGCGATACCCGCCGCGGATTGCGGTCCATCGCCGCAGCCACGTAGGCGTCCGGGCCCGCGGTCAGCATGGCGCGCACCAGCGCCGAGCGCGTCAGCAGGCCCAGCACCGTATCGCCGTGCACCACCGGAAAATCATGTTGCGAAGTGGCTAGCAACAGGTTCCCCGCCTCCCGGATACTCTCCCCGTGCGACAACGTGCGGAAGTCGGTAATCATCGCGGCGCGCACCGGAACGCCCGTGGTCAGCAGGCGGCCGCGCACCGCCGCGCCCTCCTGCGCCGCGCCGATATAGATGAACATGGCGATGAAGACCACGATGAAATTGGAGTACAGCAAGCCGTACAATCCCAGGAACGCCGCCAGCCCTTGCCCCGCCAGGGCCGTGATGCGCGTGGCTTCCTCCTCCGGCTTGAAAAGCATCAGCAGCGAACGCAGCACCCGTCCCCCGTCCATCGGATAGGCGGGCAGCAGGTTGAAGGCGAACAGCAGGAAATTACCAGTGGCGATCCGCTCCGCCAGGTTGGAGTTGGTCGGATCGCGCAACACCTCGAAGGGCACGAACTGGTGCTCGATGGCCAGCCATCCGAACAGCGCCGCGGCAATCAAGGCGTTCACCAGCGGGCCGCTGATGGCGATCCAGAACTCTTCCCTGCCCTTGGGCATGCGCACCGGCCGCGACACGCCGCCGATCGGGTACATCACGATCTCCGTCGTGCGGATGCCGTAATGGCGGGCCATCAGCGTATGGCCCACTTCATGCAACAACACGGAGCCGAACAGCGCCAGCACATACAGAACGAACGTCTGGCCCGATTGGTGCTGGCCCACACCGATAAACAACAGAAAGATCAGCAGCAGGATGAAGGTGAAGTGCAGGCGCACAGGCACGCCAAAGATGTGCAGCGTGCCGAGCGTGCCGGGGCTGGCTGCGGTTTTCGGCTTTTCGGATGTCGCGTCCTCGGGCATGACTTCCGGGAAAATCCCGTACCATTGTCGCGCGAATTGGCGAGTGCGCGGGGCCACGGCTCCCACGCTGGATGTGTGCGTTCTCGCACCTTCTCCCTGCATCGTTCGGGCGGCTGGAAGCGTCGTTTTATGCGACGGCTGTCGCCGGTCTTAAACCAAATTCAGAGGAGGACTCCTTGGCTAGTTCAACTCAAGCTGCATTTCGTATCGACGTTGCCATCAATGATCTGCTTGTGCATACTCCAACCCGGCCGCCCGCGGTGCCTACGCCCATAGGCGCCACGTTGCCGGAACCGGTCTTCCCGCAGTATCCCGCATTACTCAACGATCCGGGACCTGAAACACCACCGGAAAAGCGCCGCTGGCCGCCCAGGCATATTTATCGCGCCATGCGAGGCTGGTTGTTTCCATACGTGCGCTCGCGCGTCATGCCGGGCGAGTTTCATCCCATTACCGCTTATTTGTTTGTCGAGTATAAGTGCAACCTGGATTGCTGGTATTGCTGGTCCTTCGATAACCAGATCAAGGGGATGACCGAGGACGTGGCCAGGCGCTCCATCGACTTTCTCCACGATCACGGTTGCCGCGTGCTGGCGCTGATGGGCGGCGAGCCGATCCTGCGCCCGCAGTTCGCACACAAAATCATCTACTACGCCGCCAAGAAAGGCTTCTGGATCTACGTGGGAACCAACGGCCGGCTGCTGCGGCCCGATGTCGCCGACCGCCTGGGTGATGCGGGCGTCGCGGTGTTCAACTTCGCCATGGATGCCTGGGACGAGAAGCCCGGCCTGCCTAAGGCTCTGGTGCCGGCGCGCAGGAATCTCGAACACATCATGCGCAAGCAGTATGTCTACGGCTATCTGGTGTTTTTCAATATCAACATCTGCCGGAACAACCTGGAGGACGTGCGCCAGCTTACCGACTTTGCGCATGAGCATCGCCTGGCTACCGATTACCACATTAATGAAACTCCTATGCTGGAGCAGGACGGCCATTTCAAGCATCTCTATGACAACCCCACTTACATCCGTCCGGAAGACTGGCGCGACGTCGACCAACTGATCGACTGGCTGATCGCCAGGAATCGCGAGGGCTATCAGATGGTGAACTCCGTGCAGCGCCTGCAGGAGATGAAGGCCTTCGTGCGCATGGCAGGCGGAGTGGACTTGCAGCGCCTCGGCTGGTACGGCGATGGCACCGCATCCAACGGGGATGTGCATGCCCTGCTGGCCTCCATGCCGGGAATCGTCGAGGATGACGGCGGCGATGTGCACTTCACGGGTTGGAACTGCCGCGCCGGACAAAACAACGTCATCATTCGCACGGACGGCACAGTGGGCCCGTGTTTCCCCATGTATTCATCCACTTATGACTGGGGAAACATCGAGCGGCATAAGTTCGAACCGGCGCAGTTAAGCCAGATGAAGACTACCTGCCAGCAGCATTGTTTTTCCACGCTGAATCACAATCTGAGCTACTGCTACGACGACTCGCGAGTGATCAAGTGGGTCTGGAAGCAGGCCCGCAACAAGTTTCAGGGCGGCGTCAGAAGCTTCGAAGATTGAGAAACACTCCCTTACGGTGGCGGCTCTGTAGCGCTGAGTCTATTGAGCCGCGCACGTAAGTAAGCGGGCCGCTACGGCGCAGCCACCGTAACAAATGCGCCAGCCTGCGTCGCGGCGTCTCCCAGCAGCGCCACCACGAAATGGTCGCCCGATGTCAGGCCGGCCGGCAGCGTGACATTCAGTTGGTACAGGCCGGGCCCGACTAAGCCCGCGTAATCGACTTGCGCCTGCATCGCATCCACATACACCGTGGGCCACACCGCCAGCATGAGTGGCGACGGTATGGTCTGCCCGTTCGGGGCCGCTGGATCGGTGGCGCCGAAGCCCGTGCCATAGAGCACGATCGTCTCGCCGGGCGCCGCCGGGGTCGTGGTGACGCCGGTAATGAGCCCCGCCGGGCCGATCAGGGAAAAGTCCGCGTGTGTGGCCGCGATGTAACTGTACCCGCCTTGCGGGTTGGAGCCGATGGTGAAGAACGACGGCGCCGTGAGTTTGGCGGTAGTCTGAACTGTCGCACTGGTCAGGCCGTTGTTCGTGGTCTGTATCTGAACCGCACCCGGCGCTATATCCATCGGAACCAGGAAGTTGATCTGCGTGTTGCTGACATAACTTACCGGCGCCGCTTCGCCGTTGACTGTGACTCCCACGCCGCCCACCTGGGTTGGCAGCGTGGTGCCCGCAAACGACCAGTTGCCCGGCACAGGCGCCAGGGCCGAGCCCATCAGCGCCACCCACGTGTTGGCCGCGATGTCCCCCGAAACGTAGCTGCCCGCGTTCTCGATATTGGCCGCCGTAAAGTATGGAACCGGCTGAATACTGCCAAACAGGCCGTGTGACTCCAGCGGGTCGTTGTCGGGTCCGCCGCCGATGCCCGCGGTGAAGTAAAGCGTGCCCGGATCCTCGCTTCGCGCGCCGCTCCCGAAGTTGATCGACCAGAGGCCGGGGAAAGCGATTGGATTGCCGGAAGGATCGTTCAAGGTACCCATCATGGCGCCGCTGATCATATCGTACGCATTGATTTTGCCATCGCCGAAGTTACCCACCAGGAGCGCGCCTCCAAACGGTCCGAAGTTAGTCGGAGCCACGGCCATGCCCCACGGCGAATTGAGCGCGCCTTGGGATATCAAATTGACAATCAGGTTGCCAGACTGATCGAACAGCGCGACATAACCATTTCCGGCGCCGGGTACGTCGTCTTCCTTGGCGTCGTCCTGCTTGGCATAAGTCACATAGACATTCCCGTTGATAATGACGACGTTGAACGGTGCGAAACCGCTGGGGATCGCCGGATTCGCAAACCCTCCGGTGGTTTGGACCGGCTGCGCGGTTCCGTCATAGGCGTCGATTTTGTTGTTGTGAAAGTCCGCCGCGAAAAGCAGCGGAGCAGCAGCGGTCCCGCCCAATGCGCAGCCCTTGTAAATTGCGCCGTTGGAGGAGTTGTCGTATAAGACCAGCGCGTGGGTGGAATCGGCGCTGTGGTTCCAACCCGAGATGATGCCATCCTCCGAGCAAAACAGGAACACCGAGGGGTCGCCGGCGCTCACCTCGAAGCCGGACCCGAACCAATTGTAGATCACACCGGTGACCGCACCGCCGGTGGTCTCGCCGCCCGGCCCCGGGATATCGACGATGAGCGACTGGGGGGTGCCGGTTCCGTCGTAGAGGGTGGAAGTGCCCGAATGGTTGTTTCCGACCCAAAACGGCGTCGCGCCGAAGCCATTGCCCCAGGGGTTCAGCAGATTCGGATCCTGATGGTCCGCCATGCCTGGCAGGTCAGAAACCATGTTGTGAACCAGGAAGGTGTTCGGGACGGTCTGGGCCATCAGGCAGGCGCTCAGGGCGCCGGCCAGAAGCCCGCACCGGACGGAGTGGTGCAGCAGTTGGTGTGGATCGCGGTGGTTCATGGTTATCAGGGTACTACCCACCCGCCTAAACAACTGTAAACACTGTGTAAACTAGTGTCGGCGCTTGGTTCACTGGCGTACATTTGGCGTCCGCTCCGGGCATTGCTTCCAGCCCTTACCGATGGGACAATTCGGTATTTACAGATCCTTTAGTCTGGAATATAATCCAAGTAGACCCACTCCGAAGTGGGTAATAGCTATGACATGGTCTAGCCACTACCGGCAAAAGCTGGCCAGCGCCGCGGAAGCCGTCAAGGCGATCCGCTCCAGAGACCGCGTCTGGATACAGGAAGGCAACGGCACTCCCATGCCTCTGATCCAGGCGTTGCTGGACCGCGCGCCGGCGCTCCACGAAGTCGAGATCGTGCACATGCTCACGCTCGGCAGCGCGGACTACACCCTTCCCCAATACGAAGGGCACTTTCGCCACAATGGTCTGTTCCTGGGAAACAACGTGCGCGACGCGGTGGCGGCCGGGCGCGCCGACTATACTCCCATTTACCTCAGCGAAATCGAGAACCTCTTCTGGTCCGGAGAAATGCCGCTGGACGTGGCGTTGATCCAGACCTCCTTACCCGACGAACACGGTTATCTCAGCCTGGGCACCAGCATCGACTGCACACTCAGCGCCGCGCAGTGCGCGCGCAAGGTCATCGCGGAAGTCAACGACCAGATGCCGCGCACCTTGGGCGATACGTTCCTGCACGTGAGCGAGGTTTCGGCCATCGTAGAAACTTCCCGCCCGCTGCTCGAATTGCCGCCCGCGCCATCGAGCGACGAGCAGCATCGCATCGCCCGCAACGTAGCGCCGCTGATCCCGGATGGCGCCACGCTGCAGCTCGGCATCGGCGGCATCCCCAGCGCCGTTCTGGAATGTCTCTACGACCACCAGGATCTGGGCGTCCACAGCGAGATGTGTCCCGATGGCGCCGCGTCCCTGATGGAAGCCGGCGTGATCACGGGCAACCGCAAGACCCTGCATCGCGGCAAGGTGGTAGCGGGCTTCGTGCTCGGCACGCGCCGGATCTTCGACTTCGTCAACAACAACCCGGCCTTCGAATTCCACCCCACCCGGTACACGAACGATCCGTATGTGATAGCCCAGAACGACCGGATGGTGGCGATCAACTCGGCGATCCAGGTGGATCTCACCGGCCAGGTGTGCGCCGACTCCATCGGCACGACTCCCTACAGCGGGTTTGGCGGGCAACTGGATTTCATTCGCGGCGCGGCGCGCTCCAAGGGCGGCAAGCCTATCATCGCGCTGCCCTCGACCGCCAAGCACGGCAAGGTCTCCCGCATCGTGCCGGTGCTCGATCCGGGCGCGGGAGTGGTGACCAGCCGCGCGGATGTGCACTACGTGGTTACCGAGCATGGCGTCGCGTACTTGTGGGGCAAGACCCTGCGCCAGCGCGCCGAGGCGCTGATTTCCATCGCCGATCCGAAGTTTCGCGACGAGCTTTACGATTTTGCCGCGCGCGCTCACTATCTCCAGGCGCGCGACAAGCTGGAGGTCGCATGACGAACACCGGCAAACCCGACCGCGGCATGGTCGAGCTGAATTCCGAGGAGTGCAAGGGTTGCGGGCTGTGCGTGGAAGCCTGCCCGCCCAAAGTCCTGCTGCTCGCGGACCAATTGAACCGCTACGGCTACCACCCCGCGGCTTACGCGGGAGTGGGCTGCACCGGCTGCGGCATCTGTTTTTTCGTGTGTCCAGAGCCGGGCGCCATCGTGGTGCTGCGGGCGGCGGCGTAACGAGGTGAAGCCCATGTCCAAGCAAATCACCAAGGGCAACGAGGCCATCGTGAAGGGCGCCATCCTGGCGGGCTGCCGCGCCTTCTACGGCTATCCCATCACGCCGGCCAGCGAAATCGCGGAAGCCGCCGCGCTCTATATGCCGCAGGCCGGCGGCGTGTTCCTGCAGGCCGAAAGCGAAGTGGCCGCCGTCAACATGCTGTACGGAGCCGCTTCCACGGGCGTGCGCGCCATGTCGGCTTCCAGCGGCCCGGGCATCAGCCTGATGCAGGAAGGCATCAGCTACATCGCCGGTTCCGAGCTACCCTGCGTCATCGCCGATATCATGCGCGGGGGGCCCGGCCTCGGCAACATCGCGCCCGAGCAGGGCGATTACCACCAGGTGGTGAAGTGCGGCGGGCACGGCAACTATCGCACGCTGGTGCTGGCGCCCAACTCCGTGCAGGAGATGGCGGACCTGACCTACGAAGCCTTCGATCTGGCGGACCGCTACCGCAATCCCGTGTTCGTACTGGCGGATGGTTACATCGGGCAGATGATGGAGCCGGTCGAGTTCCCGCCGCCCATGGCCCCCCCCGCGCTTCCCGATTGGGCCGTCGCCGGAACCCCGGAGACGCGGCCCAACCTGATCACCTCGATCTACTTGGAGCCCGACAGGCTCGAAGCCCACGTGCGCAAGCTGGAAGCCAAATATCAGCGCGCCGAGCGCGAAGAGGTGCGGTACGAAGACTGGCGCACCGAGGATGCGGAAATCATCCTGGTGGGCTACGGCATTGTTTCCCGCGTGTTGAAACAGGTGGTTGAGGAAGGCCGCGCGCGCGGCCTGGCCCTGGGCCTCTTGCGGCCGATCACGCTGTATCCCTTCCCGGAGCGGCGCCTGCGGGAACTGAGCCGCAGAGCCGCCAGGTTCCTGGTGGTCGAGATGAGCACCGGCCAACTTGTGGACGACGTGCGCCTGGCGCTCGAAGGACGCGCGCCAGTCGAGTTATACAGCCGCGTCGGGGGCAACGTGCCCACCGCCGAAGAGGTGCTGGAGCATCTCGGCGCAACCGCCAGCCACCAGCCACGAAGCATCAGCCATGAGGACTTAGTCCATGTCTAGCTACACCGTCACGCACCAGAAGGCCCGCTCTTTCTACCCGACCTACGAGCGCAAGGCGGAACTGCAGCACCAGACGCACTACTGTCCCGGCTGCGGCCATGGCGTGGTGCACAAGCTGATCGCGCGCGCCATCGACGAGCTGGGCATCCAGGACCGCACGGTTCTCGTCAGCCCGGTCGGTTGCTCCGTCTTCGCCTACTACTATTTCGATGTCGGCAACATCCAGGCCGCTCATGGACGCGCGTCCGCGGTGGCCACCGCGGTGAAGCGCAGCCGGCCGGAGAGTGTGGTGCTGAGCTACCAGGGCGATGGCGACCTGGCGGCCATCGGCTGTGCCGAGATCGTGCATGCGGCCAATCGCGGCGAGCCCATCACGGTGGTTTTCATCAACAACGCGATCTACGGTATGACCGGCGGGCAGATGGCGCCCACCACCATGCTGGGGCAGAAGAGCACCACCACGCCCTTCGGCCGCAACGTGTGGAATGAAGGCTATCCCATGCGCGTCAGCGAGCTGCTGGCGTCGCTGGAGGCGCCGGTCTACATCGAGCGTGTAGCCCTGGGTAACAACAAACAGGTCATGAATACCGGCCGCGCCCTGCGCCGGGCAATTGAAAACCAGGTGCGCGGCCTGGGTTTCTCGCTGGTAGAAGTGCTGTCACCCTGCCCCACCATCTGGAAGCTGGACCCTCTGGATGCCCAGCGCCGAGTGCGGGAAGAGATGCCCAAAGTCTTCCCGCTAGGGGTCTTCCGGGACCGCAGCAAAGAGGCAGCGCCGCGCCCGGCGCCTGCCGCGCCGCCACCGCTATCGGATGTTGCGCGAATCCTGGGTGTCGAGAACCAGCCCCCAGCCCCCAGCCCCCATCCCCCGGCCCCGGCGAGCAACCATCGCGAAGCGATGGATGCTCGCCTGAAGATCGCCGGTTTCGGCGGACAAGGGGTCCTCCTGCTCGGCGAGATTCTGGCCGAAGCCGGGTTGGACGCCGGCCTGGAAGTCTCCTGGCTGCCCTCCTACGGACCCGAGATGCGGTCGGGCACTTCCAATTGCCACGTGCGCCTTTCGGCCAAGCCCATCGATTCGCCGCTGGTGTCCATGCCCAACGTGCTGCTGGCGCTCAACGAGCCTTCCCTGCGCAAGTTCATCGGCACGGTCCAGGCGGGCGGTTGGGTGCTCTACAACGGAACCGCACTTCCGGATGACTGCGTGCGCCCCGGAGTCCGCGCCATGGCCCTGCCTTTCACCAGCCTGGCCGACGGGCTGGGTTCGGCCAAGGCGGGCAATATCGTCATGCTGGGAGCGCTGCTCGAAGCCACCGGCGTGCTCGCCGAGGAACAAGTCACCCGCGCCTTGCGCAAGCTGGTGAAGAGCGCGCGCTGGATCGAGATTGACCTGGCGGCCCTGGCGCGCGGGCGCGAGGAGGCCAGAAAGGAAATCTGCCATGCAAACTGAGGATCAGTCCAACGTCATCGTCTATTTCGATAACCGCTACGTGCCCCTGCGCGACGCGCGCGTCAGCGTCCTCACCCACGCGCTGCATTATGGCACTGGCGTGTTCGACGGCATCCGCGGCTATTACGACGAGCGCCAGGAGCAACTCTTCCTGGTGCGGCCCATGGACCACTTCCGCCGCTGGAAAGCCAACGCCGGCATTCTGCGCATCGGCATCGGCCCGGACGCCGCGGAACTTTGCGGCATCACGGTCGAACTGATCCGCCGCAACCAGTTTCGGTCTCACGTGTATGTTCGTCCGCTGGCCTACAAATCGGCCGAGCGCATCGGCGTCAATCCGGACAGCCGTGACGCCTTCTCGGTGATCGCGGTGCCGTTCGGCGATTATCTCGACAGCAAGCATGGCGTGCACGCGGGAGTAGTTTCGTGGCGGCGCATCGAGGACACCGCCATTCCCAGCCGCGCCAAGATTTGCGGCTCCTACGTGAACAGCGCGCTGGCCGGCGACGAAGCGCGCCGCAACGGTTTTGACGAGGCCATCTTCCTGACCGAGAGCGGCCACGTGGCCGAAGGCGCTACCTGCAACATCTTCCTGCTGCGCGGCCACAAGCTGGTCACACCGCCCGGCAGCGAGAACATCCTGGAAGGCATCACGCGCAACTGCATCATGGAACTGGCCCGCCACGAGCTGCATCTGGAAGTTGTGGAACGCTCGGTAGACCGCAGCGAGCTGTACCTGGCCGATGAGATGTTCTTCACCGGCACGGCCGTGGAAGTGGCGCCCATCACGCGCGTGGATCATCGCCCGGTGGGATCCGGCGCCATCGGTCCCATCGCCGCCGAGTTGCGCTTCCTGTACTTCGAAGCCACGCGCGGCCGCCTGCCCGCCTATCGCGATTGGCTGCTTCCGGCCTACGAACCCGCGCCCGCCCAAACTGCCGAACCCGAGCCGGTGCTCGCCGGCGCGAGCAACGACAGCGATTTGTGGGGCGTCTAGCGCCTCGCTCCGTTACAATTAAACTTCGACCCATGGATCAGCGCCGCATGTGCCCGCATTGCCGGGCCTTCATCACTACTCACGACAAGGTCTGCCCTTACTGCCACGAGCGTGTCGGACCGCGCGCCATCGATGCGCGCGAGCCGCGCGCCATTCTGGGCGGACTCGTTCCACACGCCAGCTTCGTCACCACCATCATCCTGGTGATCAATTTCGGGCTGTACCTGGCGACCGTCATCTTCAGCCAGCGCGCCGGACTGGGCGGCGGATTCTGGAGCATCGATGGCCAGACGCTCTTCGCATTCGGCGCCAAGTTTCGCGCCGCCATCTTCGGCTACGGCCAGTGGTGGCGCCTGGTCACCGCCGGTTTTCTGCATGGCGGACTGCTGCATATCGGCATGAATTCCTGGGTGCTGTTCGACGTGGGACCCCAGGTGGAAGACATCTATGGAGCCAGCCGCCTGATCGTGATCTACTTCGTGGCGAACTTCTGCGGGTTCCTGCTCAGCACCTTCTGGACCAACGCCCTTTCCATCGGCGCCTCGGCCGCCATCATGGGCCTGATCGGGGCCATGATCGCACTCGGTGTCCGGAATCGGCATTCTTCGGCCGCCGTGGCCATGCGCAGCATGTATATCCGCTGGGCGGTTTACGTGCTCATCTTCGGCCTCCTGCCGGGGCTGCACATCGATAACGCTGCGCACATCGGGGGGCTGGCATCCGGGTTCGGCGTGGCCTATGTGGCCGGTACGCCGCGCCTCGCCAATGTCTGGACCGAGCGGCTGTGGCGCTGGTCTGCCGCCGCGTGCGTGGTTATCACCGTAGCTTGTTTCCTAATGATGTACTTGTGGTTCTCGGCCTCCGCTCAATAGAATAGAGTTGATGCGACTCCGATCCGTCCTGCCTGCCCTGATGATCGGCGCGGGACTGTTGCTGCCGCTCGCGGCCCCGGTGCAGGCCAAGACCAGCTACAAATACCACAAGGCGAAGAAATACAAGGCTTCCCGCAAATTCAAGGTCAAGAAGTACAAGCACAACAAGCGGTTCAAAGTCCCCAAAGTGAAGCACAGATCCGTCAAGCGGCACTGACCGCCTGCCGGGCCCCCCATCGTCCCACCATGCCCCGCGATATGTTCAAATGAGTGTGGCAATTCTGCCCTGAAGGAGCACTCAATGAGCAATAGCTTTTCCCGCCGTGCATTTCTGCAAGCGGGCGCTGCCGGAAGCGGTAGCCTTCTCGCCGCCCGCACGATCCTGTTGCCGGGCGCCGCCATGGCCGCTGGCCAGACGGCCGCCAGCGACCGCGTGCGCTTCGGCATGATCGGCATCGGCATGCAAGGCTCCGGCCTGCTGGGTGACGCGATCACGCTGCCGGGCGTCGAATGCGTCGCCGCCGCCGACCTTTACGATGGCCGCCACGAGCTGGCCAAGGAGATTACCGGCAATCCCAACCTGCCTACCACGCGCCGCTATCATGAACTGCTCGACCGCAAGGACATCGACTGCATTGTGGCCGCGGTTCCCGACCACTGGCACATGAGAGTCGTGGTGGATGCCTGCAACGCCGGCAAGGACATTTACTGTGAGAAGCCCATGTCGCACACCGCCAGCCAGGGCTTCCAGATGGTGGAAGCGGCCAAACGCAACAACCGCATCGTGCAGATCGGCTCCCAGCGCGTCAGCTCCGTGCTGTGCGCCAAGGCCAGGGAGATGTACCACAACGGCGACATCGGCGATGTGGAAACGGTGGAGCTCAGCCTGGGCCGCAACGATCCCACCGGCGCCTGGGAATATCCGCCGCCCTTCGATCTGTCACCCGAAAACCTGGACTGGGAGACCTGGCTGAACGACGCGCCCAAGATCCCGTTCGACAAGTACCGCTTCGCGCGCTGGCGCTGCTGGAAGGAGTACGGCACCGGCGTAGGCGGCGACCTGATGGTGCACCTGATCAGCGGCATGCTCTTCACCCTGGGTTGGAACGAGCCGCCGCGGTCGGCGTCGGCTTTGGGAGGCATCTTCCGCTGGAAAGACGGCCGCAACATGCCGGACACGCACCTGGTGGTCTTCGACTATCATGGCATCCCGGTCTACATGCGCCTGGACCTGGGCTGCGAGACACAAGAAAACGCGCGCTTCATGGGGCCGAAAGGCATTCTGGATGCCGGCGAATTCGAGCTGCGATACTCACCGCAACTGGGCGTCGATACCGAACCGAGCTATTACGCGAGCAGCTTCCCGGCCAAGATGCGCGAGGAATACTTCAAGCAGTGGCATGCCGAGCACGATCCCAAGATCGGCCACGAACCGCTGTCGGATGACACGCTCTATCGCGGCCACGACTGGGACGACATGCGCCCGCACCTGTGGAACTTCTTCCAGGCGGTGAAGAGCCGCAATCCCGTGGTGGAAGATGCGGTCTTCGGCAATCACGCCGCGCTGGCCTGCCACATGGCCAACGAGTCGTACTTCCGCAAGAAGACCGTCTACTTTGACGAATCTTCGCACCGCATCACGAGCTGAAGCGACGGTCTACAGCTTGAGCAGGCGGATGCCGCCATTCGATGTGTTCAGATCGATCTCCGGGCCGCCTGCTCCAATCTTGCCCTCCAGGTGATGCTTTTCGATCGCGCCTTGAGTGGCCACTTCGAATTCGGTGGAGATGGACGAGTTGGCGGCTGTGGCGTTCAGATTCGCGCCGATGCCGTCCGGCAAATGCAAGGTGATCGAGCCGTTCGAAGTGGAGACGTGAATGTCGTTCTGGTTGACGGCCGCCATGGTCAGATCGATGCCGCCGTTAGACGTCTCCAGTTTGATGGCGCGGCCCGTCTCGGGCTTCTCGAGCGAGACGTGGATGCCGCCATTGGAGGTGTGGGCTTCCACCGCGCCGTGCACATCATCGGCACGCACGCGCCCGTTGGAGGTGCGCAGATTCGCGCTGCCGTCCACATCCTGCACCTCGATGGCGCCGTTGGAGGTTTGCGCGTCCAGGCTGCCCGCCAGGTTCTCCACGCGCACGGCGCCGTTGGAGGTCCGCAGGCGCGCCGGACCTTCCAGGTCGAGCGCGTGAAGGGAGCCGTTCGAGCTGACGATGCGGTCGAGCTGCGTGCGGCGCGGGACCTTGATGACATACCTGGCGCCCATGTTGCCGTGCCGGTCGGAAGGCCGCACGGTGCGGATCTGGATTGAATTGGGCGAGTGGTCCACTTCGATCTTGAGCAGGTCGCGCAGTTCCGGCGTGCGCGCGTACTTGGTGCCGCTGATATCCACGGTGTTCTGGTCCCAGCCGGAAATCTCGACTGAGCCATTCGAGTTGTCCACCGAGATGGTGCCGCCGGCCTGGAGCGGGTAGCTGTAGTGGAAGTCCTGCGTGTAGCGTTCCGAGCCGCCGAAATCCAGGTCTTCAATGTCACATCCCACGAATCCGAGCAGTCCCGCGGCGACGGACAAAACCACGACTTGCTTGAGCATAGAGTTCCTCTAGCGGTTAAATACGATACAGATCGCCCGGCAGTTCCACAAAGCGCGGAGTTTGTGGGCGCGTCGAGACGGCGCAGGGCTAGGACCGAAGCCGGTTGATAGTACCGAATGCGCGGTTCGCTGTGACAGGCGACGAAGGGACGTATACAATAAAAAGACTGCTTTCCGGAATCTACACAGCAGCTGGCACTCGAGGGGATGAAAGATTACATTGAACTGACGAAGCCTCGCATCACCTGGCTCATCCTGATGAGCACGGCCCTGGGCTTCTATTTCGGCCTGCCGAAAGCCGCAAGCTGGCAGGCACTGCTGGCGGCTCTTCCGTGGTGGGCGCTGCTCAACACAATTATCGGCACCGGCCTGCTCGCTTCCGGCACCGCGGCGCTCAACCAATGGTACGAGCGGGAGGCCGATTGCCAGATGCGGCGGACGTGGCGCCGGCCGATTCCCGCGGGGCGCATCACGCCGGACCGAGCGCTGGCGTTTGGCGTAGCTCTTTCCGCGGGAGGGTTCCTGGATCTGTGGCTGGGCGTCAATCTCCTGGCCGCGCTGCTCGGCCTGATCACGCTGTTGGGCTATCTGTTCCTGTACACGCCGTTGAAGAGCCGATCCTGGCTTTCCACCACCGTGGGCGCGTTTCCGGGCGCTATGCCGCCGGTGATCGGTTTCGCCGCCGCGAGCGGCGCACTCACAACCGAAGCCTGGGTTCTTTTCGCGATTCTCTTTCTCTGGCAGTTTCCGCATTTCTACTCGATCGCCTGGATGTACCGCGAAGATTACGCGCGCGCCGGCATCCGCATGCTGCCCGTGGTGGAACCCGATGGCCGCTCGACGGCGCGTCAGATCGTGCTCTACGGACTGGCCCTGGTACCGGTCAGCCTGGTTCCCGGCATCCTGGGCATGTCCGGCCGCATCTACGTGTTAGGCGCCTTGTTACTCGGTCTCTATTTCCTGTATTCCGGAGTGCGTGTGGCGCTGGATCGCACCGCACTGCGGGCCCGTTATGTGCTGATGGTTTCGGTGGTTTATCTTCCGGTGATCTACGGGCTGATGCTGTTGGATAGGCCTGGACTGTGATTCGTGTCGAAAACCTGACTCACCAGTACGGCTCGCGGGTCGCCCTCTCAAACGTCAGCTTCGAAGTTCAGTCCGGCGAAATCTTCGGTCTGCTGGGACCGAACGGCGGCGGCAAGTCCACCGTCTTCCGGATTCTCTCCACCATGATGGTCCCCACGGGCGGACGCGCCGAAGTGGCCGGTCACGATGTGGCGCGCGAACCCGCCGCGGTGCGACGCCGCATTGGGGTGGTGTTTCAGACGCAGAGCCTGGACAAGGCACTGACGGTGGCCGAGAATCTGCGCAGCCAGGGTCACCTGCACGGCCTGTCGGGACGCAAGCTGCGCGACCGTATGGAAGAAGTGATGGAGCGCCTGGGCCTGGCCGCGCGCCGCGACGACCGCGTGGAAACGCTCTCCGGAGGATTGAAGCGGCGCGTGGAGATCGCCAAGGGCCTGCTGCATCGGCCCGTGGTGCTGCTGATGGACGAAGCTTCCACCGGCCTCGACCCCGGCGCGCGGCGGGAGCTGTGGCAGTATATCGATGAACTGCGCAGCCGCGAAGGCGTGACCATCCTGCTCACCACTCACATTCTGGATGAAGCCGACCGCTGCGACCACCTGGCGCTGCTGCATCAGGGGCAAGTGGTGGCCGGGGGCACGCCGGGGCAACTGCGGTCGCGCATCGGCGGCGATGTGGTGGTGCTGCAGGCGGCGGAGAGCAAAGACGCGTCCGCGCTGAGCGCGCAGATTGAGACTCGGTTCGGCTTGACGCCTTCGGTGATGGACGGCGAGCTGCGCGTGGAGATCTCGAACGGGCACCGCTTCATCACCGAAGTGGTGGAGGCATTTCCCGGCGCCATCCAATCCGTCGGGCTGCACAAGCCCACACTCGAGGACGTATTCGTGCATGAGACAGGAGCATTAATTGGGTAATTTCTGGCTTCCGGCCGTCACGCTGTGGCAGCGCGAGCTGGTGCGCTTCTGGAGGCAGAAGAGCCGCGTGCTGGGCGTGGTGGCGTCACCCCTGGTTTTCTGGCTGCTGATCGGCGAGGGATCCGGCGACCTGGCGCGCTTCTTTGCCGGCGCGCTGGTGCTGACCATTCTGTTCTCGGCCATCTTCTCGACCATCTCGATCATCGAAGACCGGCGCGAAGGCTTCCTGCTTTCCATGCTGGTCTCGCCCGCTTCTCGCACCAGCATGGTGCTGGGCAAGATTCTGGGCGCGGCCACGCTGGCCTGGGCGCAGGGCCTGATCTTCCTGGCTTTCGCGCCGCTGGCGCACGTCCGGATCGGCATCGGGGACGTGCTGGCGCTGGTGGGCGCGGTCTTCCTGGTTTCCTTCACGCTCACCGGGTTGGGCTTCGTGATTGCCTGGCGCATGGATTCGACGGCCGGCTTTCACGCCATCATGAACCTGCTGCTGGTGCCCATGTGGATGGTTTCCGGTTCGCTGTTTCCGATGTCCACGGCGCACGGCTGGATCAAGGCCATCATGTGGGTGAATCCGCTGACTTACTCCATCTCGCTGCTGAATGGCTTTATGAAGCTCAGCTCGGGCGCGCCGGGAATCGGCGTCAGCCTGGCGGTCACCGCGAGTTTCGGCTTGTTGCTGTTGCTCGCTTCCGGCGTGGTGGCGAGCCGCAAGAGCCTGGTTAGTAACGCATGAAATTATCACTTAGACTTACACTCGCACTTACATTTGCCGGCCTGGTTTTCCTGGCTGCCTGCCGCCAGGGGGCTCCTTTGCCGGTTTACTGGACGATTCCCGGCTTCGAGCTGACGTCGCAATCGGGCCAGCCGTTCGCCAGCAAGTCACTCGAAGGCAACATCTGGGTGGCCGACTTCATCTATACCACGTGCCCCGGCCCGTGCCCGCGGATGAGCGCGATCATGCGCGGCATTCAAAGCGCGGTCAAGGTTTATCCGGACGTGAAGCTGGTCTCCTTCACGGTGGACCCGAAGTACGACACTCCCGCCGTGCTGGCGCGGTACGCCGCAATCCACCACGCGCAGAGCGGGCGGTGGTTCTTCCTGACCGGCAACGAGAACGTGCTCGAAAACGTGTGCCGCAACGGCTTCAAACTGGGGGACGTGGATGGCAGCCTGCAGCACAGCACCCGCTTCACGCTGCTCGACCGCCACAGCCGCGTGCGCGGCTACTACAGCCCGACCGAAGATGCCACCGCGGTGCCGCACCTGCTGCGGGATATCCGCAGGCTGGAAAGCGCCAAGTCCTGATGTCCGTCCACGACCTGCCTTCAGTGAATGCGGTTCTGAACGCCACCGCGGCGCTGCTGCTGGTGTGGGGCTACACGCTGATCCGGCGGAAGCGCGTCCAGACGCATCGTAAGGTGATGCTGACGGCCTTCGGCGTCTCCTCGCTGTTTCTGATTTGCTATGTCGTCTACCACGTGCGGGCCGGCGTGGTGTACTTTCCGAAGACCGGCGCCATCCGGACGGTGTACCTGAGCATTCTCGGCACGCACACGGTCCTGGCGGCGACCGTGCCGGTGCTGGCGATTATCACGCTAAGCCGCGGCCTCGGCCAGCGCTTCGACAAGCACCGCAAGATTGCCCGCTGGACGCTGCCTATCTGGTTATATGTCAGCGTGACCGGCGTGGTTGTATACATGATGCTGTACCATATGTAGCCGCTGGGTTTCAGGCCGCTAGCTTACGCGCGCGGCTCAGTAGCATCTGCTGTATCTTCAGGCGACTCCCGCACGTCCATCAATTTGGAAGGATAATCTCAATGATACGCATCGGCGCAGCGATTGCCGTTGCCGTTTCTATCGGTGTGCTATACGCCGGCGACGACGGCGTGCCTGTCAGCGTTCCGGTCACCATAACGGTTCACAAGAATACTGGCGCTCCGCAGGTGACGGCGGACGATGTGCTGGTTTCGCATAACCACCAACGGCTTGCGGTCACCAGCCTGACGCCGCAACACGGTTCGGCCGGCGTGGATCTGTGGGTCCTGATTGATGACGGCTCCAGCATGCGAATCGGCACGCAATTGGGGGACCTGAAGCAGTTCGTGTTGGCGCAGCCTGCTTCGACCAAGGTCGGCATCGGCTACATGCGCAATGGCACGGTGGAGAAGGTTCAGGCGCTGACCGCGAACCACGCGCTGGCAGCCAAAGCCCTGCGGCTCCCGATCGGTACTCCGGGGATCTCCTCGAGTCCGTACATGGCGGTGGAGTCACTGGTCCGGCATTGGCCGGCGGGACGGTCCGCGCACGAGGTGCTGATGGTTTCAAGCGGCATCGATCCCTTTTACGGCCCGGGTCCGCAGGATCCTTATCTGGAATCCGCGGTCAACGCCGCGCAGCGTGCCGGCGTAGTCGTGTACACGATCTATTACTCGGGCGCAGGGCGCTGGGCGCACGCGTACTGGGAGTTGTTCTGGGGCCAGCACAACCTGGCGGAACTCAGCGACGCCACCGGCGGCCAGATGTATTGGCTGGGGTTGACGGATCCGGTATCCCTCAGTCCTTACTTGAATGACTTCGACCAGCGGTTGGGCGGGCAATACCTGCTCACCTTCATGGCCAAGCCGCTAAGCAAACCGGGATTCCAGACGGTGAAGATCCGGACGGAACTTCCGCATGTCTCACTCTCCGGCCCCTCGAAAGTTTACGTGCCGGCCGGCCAATAAGTCCGGACAAGCCGGATAATAAAACAGCGCGGCGAAGCGTCCTAACGCGCAGAGGAGGAATGCAGATGTTAAGACGCTTCGCCTGGATGCTGATTCCGGCGGCCCTGGCATGGGCCGGCGGGTTCTTTTTGACGGTTCACAACGAAGGCAACGCCATCACCGTGGCGGCGGAAGGCTGCCGGGACTACTCGCATGCGCAGATCACGGCCCAAGCCGTGGGCCTGGTGAATGGCCGGCGGCGGCAGATCCCGCTCGAACTTACCGCCACGGGCAAGGGCACTTACACGGTGCGGAAACAATGGCCCAAGGAGGGTAAGTGGGTGCTCGTCTTCAACGGCACTTACAGTAACTTACATACTCACACGCTGGTGGAACTTAGCGCGGACGGCCAATTACATCCCCGCATGTATATGCGGCCGGTGGCGGCGGAAGAGATCGAAGCCGCCTTAAGATAGCCGGATCAGGCTAAGTTCCAGTACGTTGGGGTTAGCCGACTGAATCTGGCTGAGTAACTCGGCGGCCGGGGCCGTTTCGAGGTTGATGCGCGCCACGGCCGCTTCCGCTCCATCGAACACCACGTTCTCCATCTCCTGCACGTTGATGCGCGCCGCGCTGATGAGGTCGAGGACGCTGGCCAGCACTCCCGGCCGGTCAAGGTGGCGCACGACCAGCACGCAAGTAGCCGGCGTGGCCTTGGCGATGTTCACCACGTTGGGCACCTTGCCGGTCTCCTTGAAGATGCGGATGATGCGCACGGTTTCCGCCGCGATGGCTTCCTGGGCCTGCTCGGTGGAGGCGCCGATGTGATGCGTTCCGTACACGCCGTTGAGCTTCACGATTTCGTCGCCAAAATCGCCCGTGCCGCCGGACGGTTCGCTGGCGAACACGTCCAGGCCCGCGCGCACGCTATTGCCGCGCACGGCCCAGCCAAGCGCGACCTGGTCGACAACCTCCGCGCGGGAGGTGTTGATGAAGTAAGCGCCGGGCTTCATGGCGTCGAAGAAATCGGAATCGATCAGCCCGCTGGTTTGGGCGTTGAGGGCGACGTGCACGCTGACGATGTCCGCGGCGCGGGCGACTTCGACAGGCTTGGCGCAGTGGCCGATGCCCAACTCCCGGGCGGCTTCGGGAGTGAGGCTGCGGCTCCAGCCCACCACCGGCATGCCGAAAGCCTTGGCGCGCGGGATCATCTCGCGGCCGATGCGGCCGACGCCGATTAAACCGAGCGTCCGCCCGAACAGCCCGCGGGCTTTGGAGAACTCCGACTTATTCCACTGGCCCTGGCGGAGGGCCGCGACGTTGTCCGCGATGCGACGGTCGAGGGCCAGTATCAGGCCAAAGGCCAGCTCGGCGACGGCGGTGGAGTTCTTTCCGGGGCAGTTGGCGACATAGATGCCGCGGCCCGAGGCAGCCGCCACATCGATGGTGTTGTAGCCGGCTCCCGCGCGCACCACAAGTTTGAGCGCGCCGGCGGCCAGCACCGCTTCGGTCACCTTGGTCGACCGCACGACCAGCACATCGGGACGCAGCCGCCCGATTTCCTGCGCCAGTGCGTCATCTTTCAGGCCGGGCTGGTAGGAGACCTCGCAACCGGCCGCGCGCAGTCCGTCCTGCCCGGACTGCTCGAATTTATCAGCTATGAGAACGTGCATACGGGGCACCCAGGCACGATCATATCCTGAATTTGCGCGCGTGAGTCAGTCCGCCGCGCCGCCGGCACGGGCCGCGAGCGCCGCATTCACCACCGCCTTGCCGCGCTCGTAAGCCACCCGGTAGACGCCGCGCCGCTGCGACCGTGTGTAGCCGTAGCCCACGCCGTGGTAATGCTCGAGACCCTTGCCGAGGACATAGGTGGCGGCGAAAGCGATGGCGCCCTTGGGAAGCAATCCGCCGCCGAGCGGGATGAATCCGGCCAACTCGCGCGCCAGGGCGCGCCAGCCGAAAGCGCCCGCGGCGATGGAGAACAGCTCGCCCAACTGCTCGTTGAAGCCCACCTTTTTGTCGCTGGCCGCCGCGACCAGGAACGCCATGCGCACCTGGTTCAGGGTGATGAAGGCCGTATCGGATGTGAACTCGCCGACGGCCCAAGGCAATTCGAAGAAGCTGGGCACGATATTGGGCAGGGCGCTGGCGACCGCGAACAGCGCGTTTTCGCCCGCGATGGCACTGATGATGCGCTCGACCACGGGCTTGCGGAAGGGATAGAAATTGCGCGCCAGGGCCAGCCAGAGATCGTCGCGCGTATCGAGGATGGCCTCCACGGTCTGCTCGGGATCGTTGCGGTAGAAGGTAAACGCGGTGGCCGGGCAGGGTAGACCCTGCTCGTACAGCACGAGGTCGTACCTCTCGGGAATGCCCGGATCCGAGGCCCGGAAGACGGACTGCATCACCTGCATGCGTTTGTCGTGGGAGACGACCGAAGGCGTGAGGAAGTCTTCGATTTCGGCATAGGCGGGGCTGCCTTCGGCAACCAGCCCCACCACCAGCGGACGTTCGGCACGCGCCCGCACCTTCTCTGGACTGAGCAGCGAGAGAGCGGATCTGGCTTGCTTGAGGTATTGGAGCATGATGGATGTTTGTTCCTGCCATGCGCCTAAGCGCCTGGTTCCGTGCAGGGGCGCTCGGCTCCACGGAGCCGGAACATGACCTGCAACCCCTTCCGCCATTCTACTCCGACGCCCACGCGCTCCACATCGATTTCCGGCGAGAAGTAGGCGAGCACGGTCTCGGTAGCGGGGTGGAATTCAAGCGAGGGCGACACCAGGAACAGGCGCGGCGGATCAGGGAGAAGCGCTTGGCCGGGAAAGTAGCCGTTGGGCGAGAACTCGCCGCGGTCCAAGTGCCACTTGACGCGCAGCCAGTAATCGAGCGCCTGCAAGGGGAGCTGCAGATCGGCGGTGGCCTTCAACTCCAGCACGGCCAGGCGGCCGGAGCGCTCGATGGCCAGCAGATCGAGCACGCCGCGCTGGCCGGCGGCGAAGGCGGGCACCTGATCGTAGACCGGCTGGGGCTCGAGCGCGGCGTAGACCTGCGAGATCTGCGCGCGCACCTGCGATTCGAGCCAGGCTTCGGGATTCTGGCGGTAGAGCGGATGGCCGTGATCCTCGGCCGTGGGCGACCGGCGTTCGGCCAGGTCGGCTGCCAGGCGCCGGATCTCGTCCAGATGATGCGGGCGCGCCTCGGCCCGCTGCTCCAGGCCGAAGCGCACGCCGGCGGCGGACACCTGGGCGAATTCCACGCCGCGCACGCGCAGGCTGACCACGCCATCGTGCCGCGCCACGCGCTCGACGTCCGGCGCTTCCACGAGCGACTCGAATGCGCCCAGCGGGGGGGGCTGGCGGCAGAGCTCGACGCGCGTATCGACGTTTCCGAAATCGTCCGGGTCGATGTGGGCGGCGAAGTCGCGCTCGTCATAGGCGAACAGCTCGTAGCGCGCGGCTTCCGGATTGAGCCACAGGAGGCGCAGGCTGGTCTGGCGTTCGCGGCCGCGCGGCAGGTAGAGTGCTAGTCCCTCGACGGTGACGCGCTTTTCGCGGCGGCGGAGATAATCGAGCCAGATGAGGCCGAAGGTGAGCAGGCCGGAGGGATCGGTTTCGGGTGCCGCGCCGATGGCGGCCCAGCCGGTTTGGCCCCGCCGCAGAAAGGCACGCGGAAAGGCGGGGGAGAGGCTGGCTTCGAGGTTGGGTTCGACGCTGATTTCCGACAGCGTCCAGCCCGCAAACTGGCGCGCCAGGAACTGGCGGAAGCGTTCACGGAAGACCAGGCGGGTGCTGCGGCGCTCGAAATCCTGGCTGGAGGGGCGGGCCAGATCGACCAGGAAGAGGCGGCCTTCCTTGCGGGCGAAGCGCTCGACGACGAGCTCGAGACGGCCGCGGGTTTCGCCGGCCACGCCGGTGACGCGGCGGACCAGGTTGCGGTTGTGGTCCCAGGCCTGGAGTGTGAGGCGGGAGCTGCGGAGTTGGATGGTGTAGTTGTCGGGCGCGAGGGGCAGCAGCGGCTCGCCCGGCTCAAGCAAAGCGGGCTGCCGGGAAGAGCTTAGGAAGCGCTCGATGGCGGCCTGGGCGTCAATGGGGATGGCTGCGTGCACCCATAGGAGCAGTGGGTGGTGTGGGGGGTATGTCTCGGGGAATCGGGGCGGCTACTGGTTGATACCCGCAAATGTGGGTATTATATACCCGCAAATGAGGGTGTAATACCCGCATTTGTGGGTATTGGGATACCCGCATTTTTTGGGTTCGTCGCGATGATTTTGGGTGTTTGGGGGCGTTGGGGACGCTGCGGGCACCCCTGTCATTAGTATAGCGGTTGCGGGAGTGGTGGGCGGGCACCCTGGTTGAGGTTCGGGAAAGTTGCGGGTCAGGGGAAGTCCTGGCGCTGCTCTTGGAGGGGTTGGCACACTGGCGTCGTGGTTGGGAAGCGGTTTGTAAGTCGAGGTTTCTGGCACCCGCCGGCCACGGCCGACGGCCGACGCTACCGGTGAGGGGTTTCCCGGCCGAGCGGCACTCAAGTGAGGGCGCGCCGGATGCTAGCGGACTTGCCGGCCCTGATCGACCGGCTTCGATTAGGAGGTACCACTTCCGTGTAAGCGGTCTATGAAACAATTGGAGAACGAAGATGGAAGTCAAGGGGGAGCTGCGCGACCGGCTCAATGTTGGGGGCCGGCCACGACGCATTCCGGGACGACGCAACGGCGGGAGATCGCGAATGAGATCACGCAAATCTGCGCTCCTCCTCTGGGCGGTGGCCGCCTGCTCGCCGGCTATGGGCGCGGACCTCTCTCCCCGCCGCTGGCCGGCCCGGTCGCGGGCACTTATCGAGGGGCAGGAGCGGGGAATGTTCCCTGCCCGGGTTCGGGCGGTGGCGGGCCGGAGCGGTCTGGTTGCGGGCACGCTATCTCCCATCGCCAACCGGGCAGGCATCGATGCGCTCCAGCAGGGCGGCACGGCGGCGGATGCCGCAGCAGTGGTTGCGCTGACCCAGATCACGACTGCGCTGGGGTCGTACGTTTCTTACGCGGGCGTGATGGAACTGGTCTACTACGATGCGGGAACGCGGAAGGTGTATGCGCTCGATGGAGGGTGGAACTCGTATCTCGGCGAGAAGCATCCGGCAACGATTCCCACAAACGACATGGGATCGCTCAGCGTTGCCAAGGCCGATGCCGGAGGTGCTCAGGGACGTAAGACGCTGGTGCCGGGATTCATGGCGGGCATCGCGGCGATGCACGAGCGTTTCGGCAAGCTGAAGTTCTCTGAGCTGTTTGAGCCCGCTGTCTGGTATGCGGAGAACGGGATCACGGTGTCTCGATTGCTCGCCGCATATTTTGGCATGCGACAGAAGTATCTCGCGCGCACCCCGGAGGGACGGCGGTTTATGGAGCAGGCCGGGAAGCCGCTTCCCGCGGCCGGGGACCGATTCTATCAGCGCGAGCTAGCGAAGACGTTGCGGGAGGTTTCCAGGCACGGGGCA
>Ga0335078_10001731_pt1 | contig 32991 bp, 33 predicted proteins | sample Lox_Sample_32_FD_206711 | JGI IMG/M metagenome (GOLD analysis project Ga0335078, IMG submission 206711) | Soil microbial communities from Loxahatchee National Wildlife Refuge, Florida, United States - Lox_Sample_3.2 | ecosystem: Environmental > Terrestrial > Soil > Wetlands | place: USA... | reverse complement strand
ATCGTCCCGAGGATGCAGCAGCTCTACCAGTGGTCAGCGCACGAACTCGCAGCGCCGGGCCTGCTTGATTTCGTCCGTGACGGAGCCATGACCTACGCATGGTCATTTGAGAACCGGAGCGTCTGGCAGCCACCAAAGTCGTTCATCGTCCAGATGGCCCAGCGGGCGCTCCCACCCGAACGACGTGCCCGGCGCCGGGCCATTAGCGGGCCATTAACCTCGGTGACGAGCGGTCTCTCACGGTCACTCGCGGATACCCCGCCCCGCAGGTCAGGCCATGTGACAGGCCCGGACGGCACAGATTCCCAAGCTGATAGTGCGGGTTCGATTCCCGTCACCCGCTCCAATGTAAAAGACCAGGTCAGGGGATTCGTTCCGGCGCCTGGCCTTGTTCGGTCGAGGGTTGTCGCCTACAGGCCAGGCGGCTGCTACCAGGGCGTAGTGGATGTCCGTCCGGTCTTCAGACGCCTTCGGTCGCTTCGAGCCGTCCCGATCGGATCGCTTTGATGAAGGCCTCGAAGTCGCGTTCGTTCTGGTCGGCGTAGGCCAGCGAGAAGTCGGTGACCGCTTGGTCGAATGTGTCGGTGCCGCCCAGGTAGGCGGCGATTGCGACCGGGTCTCCGGAGCGGGCATGGGCGCGGGCCAGCGTCCACCCGCACATGCCCGCGTAGAAAGCCAGTGCCCCCGGCCGCATCGACTCGACGTCGGTGGAGCCTTTCATATCGCGCAACTGGCGCCAGTAGAAGTAGCGGTTCTGCTCGGCGTCTTTGGTCCAGCCGAGGAAGACGTCGCTGACGGCCTGCATCAGCCGCTGTCCCTGCACCACCCGCTCGCCGGGCTGGGCGAAGCGGCTGCGGGGCAGGTGATCCTCCAGTACCGAGGCGGTGGCCTCCTTGATCTGCAAGAACAGCGGGTCGCCGACGTCGCGTCCTTGCAGCAGCACGATGTATGCCTGGGTGCCGACGCTGCCAACCCCGACCACCTTGCGGGCCAGGTCCACGATCTCGAAGTGCTCCAGTAGGTGGCGCCGGTCCAGCTGCAAGGTGTCCCGGTAGGCGCGGAGCTGCTGGCGGATCGCCTGGCCGATGACGTCGGGGGAGATGCCGTAGGCAGCGGCCAGGTCCCGGGCGGGGACAACGATGGGCGGCTGACTGACGATCTGGTACTGGCCATCGGCCAGCTCGCCGAGCTTGGATAGCGCCTGCAGGCTGTCGCGGGTACGGGCCTTCTGGGCCATCTTCTCCCCGCGCTGGGCGGCCTTCTTCGCCGCCTTGGCCTCCTTCTTCGCCTCTTTGCCCTTGGCCTTGTGCGCCATGTCTGCCACCGTGCCGCGGACCGCGGCCATCAGCTGGTCTTCGGACAGCTGGGCGTACCATATATCGAGCGTCCGCATGCCCGCGAACCCGGCCATGGCCTCCCGGTAGGCCCGCACCGACGCCAAGGCCGCCGCGCGGGTGTCCGCTTCGGAGTACTCGTTGTTGCGGCCCGCGATGGCGAAGCTCGCCGCCATCCGTTTCACGTCATATTCGAACGGTCCCGGGAGCGTCTCGTCGAAGTCGTTCAGGTCGAACACCAGCCTGCGCTCCGGCGAAGCGTACACGCCGAAATTGGACAGATGCGCGTCGCCGCACAGCTGGGCATCCAGGCCAGCGGTGGGCGTGTTCTTGAGGTCGGCTGCCATGATCTTGGCCGCGCCCCGGTAGAAGGTGAATGGCGAGATCATCATCCGGCCATGCCGGACGGGCACCAGATCCGGCTCCCGGGTCAGATCCTGGGCCTCCAGCAGGGCCACCGGATCAGGGCGGTCTGCGGCCGGGCACCATCTCGAGCGACCCGCCAGCGGCACCCGCCGCCTGGCCTCCCCGCCCCTGGCCCGCCGCGCCTCCAAGCTCAGGTGAGCGATCTCCCTCACTGCCACCACGGCCACCTCCGGTCCCAGATCCTGACATCCCGCCGCGGCACAGGCACGATGCTCAGGAGCCAACCGAGTCGGTTGCCGGTGCGGGCAGGGGCTTAGGTCCCCGCCGCTACGGACCTTGGCCCGGCGGCAGCCACCACAGACTTCCAGCTGTTGCGAAGCCACTAGACAACGGACGGCAAACGCCGACGATCCTGGGACATCGGCCGAGCGCACCGCCAGCGGCGGCCAACAGCCCGAGGCATGGCAGCGATCTAGAAGGACGGGGACCAACAGGCACCGAGATCAGCCCCGGCCGGACCAGGGTGGCCGGGCCATTAACCTCGGTGACGAGGGGTATCTCACGGTCACTCACGGACAGCCGATCCGGCAGGTCAGGCCGCTCAACGGCCCGGACGGTACAGATTCCCAAGCTGATAGTGCACGTTCGATTCCGTCATCTGGTCCGCCACCCGCCACGAAAGCGCAGGGTAGCTAGCTGATGTTGGCCGCCAGCTCCTGATAGGCGGGGACGAGATCGTCCCACCGCGCCTTGGTGTCGCCGCGCTCACGCCCGGCGAGGTACGCGGCGAGATTCTCGGCGTGGATCTGCCACCCGACACCGTAGAAGGCGATCGCCTCCAGCGGCATGCCCCGGACCTCGATGATCAGGATGGTCTGGTCGCCGTCGGCCGGGCCTTGACAAGTGGCGTTACACGCGTAAGCCTGTTCGCCGGAGAGATCCCTGATCAGTCCTGTGTGGCTGCAACCTTGGATGGGTCCTGCCCGGCCAGTCGCGCCTGCCGGGCGCCGCGCCACTTCGACACCCCGGCCCTGATCAGCAGACCCACGACGACGAGCACGATCACGCCGATCAGCGCCTTCGTGCCGATCTTGCCGACGAGCTTGGCGATCTCCTCGCCCAGGAAGTATGAGACCCCGACGTAGATCCCGATCCAGAAGATCCCGGCCGTCAGCGCTCCCAGCAGGAACAGCCAGAACCGCACGTGGAAGATCCCGGACACGAAGGCTGGCAACGTCGCGGACGCCACGAAGGTGTACCGGCCGAAGGCGCGGTCGCCCTTGGCCAGGAGTTTCCGGCGCCTTTTCTCAAGGCGTCCCGGGTGGTCGAGCAGCGGGCGTCCCCCGCGGGCACCGATCACGAACCCGATGACCGAGCCCAGCATCCAGGCGACCCCGGCCGTGGCCAGCACGATCCATATATTGAGCTTGCCCTCTCCCGCCAGCGCGCCCGCCGCGATCAGCGACGCATCACCCGGGCCCGGTATTCCGGCTCCCATGATCGCGACCAGCACGAACATGACGGCGTATTCGGACAGGTTCATGGCAGGCCACCTGCTGCCCCAGGCCGTCTCATCGCACCACCTCCAGGCTGGCTAGCAGGACAGCCAGCCGACGAACTGAGGACGGCGAGGCGGGCACACCATCCGAACCATGCAGCCTAACCGGCAGATCATCTCATGATGGCCACCGATGACGGCAAGAGTCGAGCCCGCGATGATCCATGTCAGTCGGCGGGATGGCGGCCAGCAGGCAGAGATCTCTCACAACTTTCTCGCGAACTGGCAGGACCACACCGGACCGAGACGTCGATGCTGGACGACCTGTGGACCACGACCCGCGGATACGGACTCCGGCGCACTGGCCGGACACCCGTCAACCGCGCTGACCTGCGGCCGGGCAGATCACAACAGCAGCGCCCACGACGATCTAAAGCCTTGTATTTCATCTGCCTGCGTGCGTCGTGAGCTTACGGATTCGCCTGGTGGGGACGTTAGTGTCGGCGAATGACCAACGATATTCCACCGCCAGGGCCAGTTCGGCGCGGGCTCCGGACGGGACGGCTGGAGGCCTTCAGCGACGCCGTATTCGCGATCGCCATCACTCTGCTGGTTCTCGACATCGCGGTTCCCGCCAGCGCTGAAGCGGATCTCCTGGGTTCGGTCGCTCACCTGTGGCCGTCCTATCTGGCCTATGTGGTCAGCGTCTCGACGATCGGCGCCATGTGGCTGGGGCACGTTGCGATCACCGAATACCTGGAACGCACTGACGTCGGGTTCGTGCGCCTGAACCTGCTGCTGCTTATGGTCATCGCGTTTATCCCGTTCCCTACCAGGCTGTTCGCTGAGTTCATCGGCAAGAAGAACCCCGAGCGTGTCGCGGCCACGATCTACGGCCTCAGCCTCCTGCTGGCCTCAGCGCTCCTGCTCGTCCTATGGCGCTACGCCCTCCGGAACCGGCTCGTCCGGCCCGATGCGGCCGACGAGGAGGTCCAGTTTCTGACCAAGCGCCTGACACCAGGCCTGACCGGCTACCCGGTCCTGATCATTGCCGGGCTCTTCATCCCGGTCCTCGCCGTCATCGGGTACCTGGGCATCGCCCTGTACTACATCATTCCGTTCCGGGGCAGCGGCTCCATCTCGTTCCGCCGCCAGCGACGCCTGCCGCAGCCGTGACGGCCCTGGCAGCGGATCCGCGCGCCCAGCTGATCTCTATTCTCCAGAACGCTAGGGGTGCGTGACGCCAGCTCCTGGTCTTCCGCCACGCTGACTACGACCTGGAGCACGTCGGCATCCAGATCCCGGCGGGAAGCATCCGGCATGGAGAATCCCCCGAGGCCGCCGCCCTGCGCGAAGCGCGCGAGGAAACCGGCCTCAGCCAGTTCAGCGTCGCGCGCAAGCTCGGCGAGACCATCTACGACATCACCCCATACCGCTACGAGATCCAGCACCGGCACGTGTTCCACCTTCAAGTCCACGAGCCGACCGAGCGGCGGTGGCCTAGCCAGGAACTCCACGACGGTCAGCGAGCTCCCACACGCCTGGAGTGCTTCTGGATCCCTCTCCGGGATGCGCACGTACTCCAGGCAGGCCAGGGCGCCCTCATCGGCGCGATCTTCGAGGAGTAGCCCCGGCCGCGCCTCTGTTGATGGCTCCTGCCGTTTCGTCCTCAGCGGCGTGCACACCATCTGCCGGAGCAGGCCGGCACCCCGGGATTCCCGATTCTCGTCCCCGGGGTGCCGCCTTTCCGAGATCAGCGCTTATGCCCCGCCAGGTAATCGAGGCCGAAGCCGCCGAACAGCCCGATTGCAGCCAGGATCGCCAACGCGACTCCAGGCCACAGGAGGCTGGACTTGACGGCCCCCATCGAGGGGGCAGCAGACGGAATGGCGTCTAGCACCAGCCATGTCACCATAACGATGATCGAGAACACGCCCGTCATCCGGCCCCAGCGGTGCATCTCGGATGCGATCTCCTTCTCCTTGTCGTTCACAGCACTCACCTCCTCCCGTTTTCGAGGATGCCTACACTGGCGAACTCGGCCCAGCCGCCTGGGGAGCAGCCGAATCCGGCGTCGTGTAGCCACTGCACCGGCAGCGCCGCCAATGGCCCCGCACTGTGCAGGAACCCGGGGCGAGGTGGGAACCGGCACGGTGGCCGCAGCGTTCACACGGCGGCGCGTCGTCTTCGATCGGGGCTCCGGGTATCCAGCCCGGCACATTCCAGCTCATTGTGACCCCCTCCTCAACTAGGGAGCCGCTGTCTTGAGGGCATTCGTCCTCTGCTTACAGGCTTGACCCCCCGACGCTGAGCTGGGCAGGGGCATAGGTCCCCCGGCCGACCCGCGAATGACCCCAATGTCCGCGACGGTCCTGTACGGCTGTCTGGCGCGGCTGCCTGGAGCAGGCTGTCACGCTACCGCTACCCCGCCCGCTGAGAGCACCATCTCTCAGCGGAGGAGCACACGATGACGAACGCAAAGAACACCCTGCTGGCGACCCTGCTCATTCTCGGGATCGGCGATCTGGCGATGATTCCCTTCATGATCGCCGCCAACCACCGCACGGCCGGGACGCCCCCGATGCCGGCCATCGCTGTCGGCGCGCTGATCGGGGTGGCGACGCTGGCCTCAGCGGGCGGGCTCGAGCAGCACCTTGACGGCGCCGGTGCGCCGCGAGTCCTTCAGCGCTAGTATCGCCTCGTCCCAGCGCTCGAGGGGGAATCGGTGCGTGATGACCGGCGTCAGGTCGAAGCCGTGCACGATGAAGTCGAAGTAGTGCTCCATGGCGTGCTTGGCCACGCCCCCCACTTCCTCCACGCCGAACCCGTTGGAGCCGATGACGCGCAGCTCCTTGAAGTACAGCGGGGTCCACTCGAACCGCTTCGGCGGCTCGACACCGGAGACGACGAGCGTGCCGCCGGTGGTGAGCAGCCGCAGCGAGGTCTCGACGGTCTCGGTCGAGCCGATCGTGTCGTAGACGACGGCCGGGCCGTCCTGCAGCCAGTCGTGCTTGCTCCACGGTGTCAGCGGGGTCGCGCCGACCCGGCGCGCCACCTGCGCGACCAGCGAATCCGGCGAGGAGGACAGCACGGCGTGCGCTCCGAGCCGGGTCGCCAGCGCCGCCCGCGCGCCGGGCCGCGTGGCGGCCCACACCTCTACAGCCGGATATAGGTGCCGGAGCAGCGCTATCACCGCGAACGCCAGCGTGCCCGAGCCGTAGACCAGGACAGGCTGGCCATCGGAAGCAGGCGGCGCGAGCAGGATGGAGCGCAGCGAGACGCTGACCGGGTCGGCCAGCACGGCCGCCTCGTCGCTGACGCCGTCCGGGATGGCGAACAGCTGCGAGACGTGCGCGGCGAACCGCTCGGCGTGCGCCCCGGCGGCCGCCGCGCAGTTCCCGATATGGATCGAGACGGGCAGGTCACCGGACCGGAAGTTGCGGCACCAGGGGTAGCGGCCGTCCCGGCAGGCTGAGCACGGCGGGTCGATGCCGCGGGGCCCGCACGACAGCCACGGGTTGAGCACGACGCGCTCGCCGGTATCCAGCCGGCGCCCGGCCACCTCGTGGCCGAGCACGTGCGGAAACGACACCAGCGCCGTGAGCGGGTTGTCGCGGGAGCCGTTCAGCAGGATCTGCTTCACGTCCGAACCGCACAGCCCCGAGAAGGTCGTCTGCACCCGCACCCAGTCCGATGCGGGCAGCGGCAGCTCGTCGACGTCCTCGAGGCGGACGGGCGCGACGCGGGAGACGAAGGCGCGCCGGTCGACGCGCCCGCCGATGGCCGAGGCCGCCTCGCGGGCCAGGTTGTGCCGGAACACGAGCGCCTTCACGTCGTTCCTCCTCCGCCGCAGCAATTGCGGCCGCCGCAGTAGCCGCGGCAGCCCCAAACCTAGCAAGGCGGCCGCCGCGCGTGGCCCCGGATCCGCGGCGCGGGACTACCGCCGGGGGACTGCCGCCTGCCGGACCCGGGCCCATGGGCCCTAGCCGGCGGCCGGCCGCCTGAGCACGGTACAGGGAGGAGGTGCCTGCCATGAGCACGGATACTGATCTCGGTCAGCACGGCAAGGCTCGCGCGGTCGCTGTCGCGCTCGCCGGGCTCGGCGGCCTGGCGGTCATCAGGTCGGTCCTTCCGGCCGGCACGCCGCGGATCCGGGTCAAGGGCCGGGCCGGGCAAGCGAGCAGTATCGCCACCCTCGAAAAGATACCCATCGGGGGATGCGGCCAATGGGTCCTGGAGCGGTCCGAAGACGTCAGCAACCCGGTGCTGCTCTACCTGCACGGGGGGCCGGGAACGTCGCAGCTGACCTCGAACCGGCGGAATACGCGGCACCTGGAGAAGTACTTCACCGTAGTCAACTGGGACCAGCGCGGGGCCGGCAAGTCATACCGCGCCATCAGCGACACCGGCAAGATGAACATCGACCAGTTCGTGGCGGATACCAGGGAGCTGACCGTGTATCTGCTGGCGAAATTCCACCAGGAACGACTGGTCCTGGCCGGGCATTCCTGGGGGAGCGTCATAGCCGCATTGACGGTCTCGAAATACCCGGAGCTTTACCACTGCTATGTCGGGATCGGTCAGGCCGCCCGCATGGAACAGGGCGAGGCGGTCTCCTACCGGTGGACGCTCGAGCAGGCCACCAAGCACCGGGACCGGCGGGCAGCCGCGGCGCTGGTGACGATGGGCCCGCCGCCTTACCAGGGCGACTGGCGCAAGAAGACGGTCACGCAGCGACGGTACCTGGCACGCTTCGGCGGCGAGGTCCTCGCGAGCCGGAACGGGGCGGCCGGGCTGGTGGTCCGCAGCCTGCTGTTCTCGCGCGAGTATACCCTGGGGGACCGGGTCAACTATTTCCGCGGGATTCTCGGCTCGATGCGGCTCCTGTGGCCCGAACTGCTCCAGGTTGACCTGTTCGAGACCGTGCCGGAGTTCAGCGTCCCGGTCTTCCTCATGGAGGGCAGATCTGACTGGGAATGCCCGTATGAAATAGCGGAGAGTTACTTTGACTGGATCAAGGCGCCGTCGAAGGAGCTGATCTGGTTCGACCGGTCGGCACACCTGCCCAATTCCGAGGAAAGGGACTTGTTCAACGAGGTCATGGTGACGAAGGTGCTACCGGTAACTCGCCAGGGATAATCAGCGCCCGGCACGCCTGGCCCGGCAGGCCTGGCCCGGCAGGCTTAGTGCCGCCGTCCCACCACCCACGCGGTCATCAGCCAGCCCGCCGCGGTCCAGCCCATCAGGATCAGGTAACACGAAGCGAGGCCGGTGACCAGGCCGGAGGTCAGGCCGGCCCTGATCACCTGGGCCATGTTGTAGAAGGGGAGCGCCCGGTCGACGGCGAACAGCCAGGCCGGCAGGTGGCTGGGGGGATACACGATCGGCGTGAACAGCAGCACGACGAACATGAGGGCGTTCGTGATGAGGTTCGTCAGCAGCGGATCGGCGATGACCAGCGCCATCCCGAAGCCGACCGAGACGGCTGTCAGCGCGCACAGCAGCGTGCCCGGCACGATCTGCGCCGAGATGCTCAGGCTGACCCCGTAGTGCCAGGCGGAGATCACCAGGGCCAGCACCGCGCCGGGCAGCGACAGCAGCGTGAACAGCAGGAACGTCGAGGTCGCCTGGGCGCTGCGCGGTGCCGGCAGCGACCAGGTGAAGTCGAATGTCCCGCCCAGCTTCTGCTCGCCGACGCTCGCCGGGACCATGACGAAGCCGAGCGGGATCAGCGCCAGGGCCGGGGTCCCGGTGGTGATGTAGAGGGCGGTCTCGTGGCTGATCCGCGGGTAGAAGAACCCGTAGATGAGCGCCATCCCCACGCCCATCAGGACCTGGATGACCACCATCAGCGCCGCCCACTGCCGGGCGCGCGCCAGGTCGAACCGCAGCATCGAGCGCAGGCCGGCCACCCAGTAGCCGATTCCCGACCGCGTCGTGCTGGCCAGCACCGGCGGCGAGGCAGCGGTACTCATCCGCGCCTCCCCAGAGCCCAGGCCGACGCGGCCGCGCCGATGATTCCCCACACCGCCACGATCAGGTAGGAGCTGGCGATCCCGGTCACCATGCCGGTGGTGAGCCCGGCCCGGACGATGACCGCCATGTGCCCGAACGGGAACCACCAGTTCACCACCGCCAGCCAGTGCGGCAGCTGCCACGCGGGGAACAAGATGGGCGTGAACCCGAAGATCACGAAGACGAGCAGCTGGGTGACCAGCTGGGTCACCATCGGGTTCGGCACCGCGTGGCCCAGGCCGTAGCCGATCATGGTCCCGGTGAAGGCGGTGAGCAGCACGGCAGGGACGATGGCCGGGGAGGGGCTGAACGAGAATCCGTACCTGGCCTGGGCGATGACCAGGGACACCGCGACGGCGGGGAGCCCGGCCAGCAGGCACACCGTGTACCAGGCCGCCGCCGCCGGTGCGCGCGGCACCGGCATCGACCGGACGAAATCGTAGCTCTGCTGGACTTTCTGCTCGGCCACCAGCTGCGGCCCCAGGATGAGGCCCACCAGGACCAGGTTGATCACCGGCACCCCGGTGGACACGAACAGCGCGGCGGTGACCGGGATGCGGTCGAAGAACAGGGCGATCCCGAGGACGAACCCCGCGCCCGCCATGATCTGGACCACCACGAGCAACCCCAGCCACATCCGGAGGCCTATCAGGTGCCAGCGGGTCATCGCCCAGTAGCTCTCCGCCCAGTAGGGCAGACCCTTCCGCACCGTCGCGGACGGCGCCAGGCCGGTAACGGCGGCCATCATTCCTCATCCACCGAGGTATGGCCGGTCAGGCGGACGTAGACGTCTTCCAGGGTGGTGGCCCCGAGCGCGTATTCCTCTGCCTGGCCGCAGTCGATGAGCCCGGCGGCCCATCCGATGCCGCCGGCCGCGTCGGCCTCGTCGATCGTGGTGATGAGGTTGTGGCCGACCCGGACGTGCTGGCGGACCCAGGGCGGCAGCGGCGGCGTCTCGGCGTCCGGCACCAGCATGACCTGCAGGCGCAGGTGGCCCCGGTCACCGGCCTTGAGCGAGGACGGCGTGCCCTCTGCGATCAGCCGGCCCGCGGAGATGATCGCGAGCCGGTCCACCGACTTCTCGGCTTCCATCACGTTATGGGTCACCAGGAAGACCGCGCAGCCCCACTGGCCGAGCAGCCGGATCTGATCCCACAGCAGCCTTCGCCGCAGCGGGTCGACGTCGTTGGTGGGCTCGTCCAGGATCACCACCCGTCCCGGCCACACCGTCACCATCGAGAACCCGACCAGCCGCTTGATCCCGCCGGACAGGCGCTGGCCCATGACGTCCGCCCACTCGCCCATGTCGAGCGCCTCGATCAGCTCGCTGGCGCGGCGGCGTACGGCGGCCCGGTCACCGCCGCGGATCCTCCCGGTGAGCTCGATCGCCTCGCGGACCTTGAAGGAATCGATCGGCATCGGAGCCTGGGGCAGGTACGAGCACAGCTGGCGAGCGGCGTCCGGATCGGCCACGAGATCGACGGGGCCGAGCCTGATCCGGCCCTCCGTCGGCTTCAGCAGCCCGATGACCTGCTTGACCAGCGTGGTCTTCCCGGCTCCGTTCGGCCCGAGCAGGCCGTAAACCTCTCCGGGCCGCACGCTGAGCGTGATCGCGTCGTTCGCCCGCAGCGACTTGCCGTAGATCTTGGTGACACCCTCGGCGCGGAAGCTCCAGTCTGTTACCGACTCTCCGGCCTGCCTGGCCGCGATGCTGACCGCCATGCTCACCTGCCACGAACCCGGTTCGCCCATTGCAGGCTCCCGCGCGGGGCACGCCGGGTTTTAGAGCGATCCGGCCCGGCGGGCCGGGACTTTGGGCCTGTCTCTGCGGGCTGGCCGCGCCAGGGCGGGGTCAGCGGGACCGGGCGGGCGGATGCCACACCTGAACCGTCAGCCCGCTGGCCCGGCGCACCTTCGCGGGCGACCGGGGGGCTCCATAGGGCTCACAGGAAGTTGTTCGGCCAGATCATCGTCCGCCACATGTGCGCGACCGCAGAGCCGTCGAAGCCGAGCCCCTCCTCGGGCTGCTTGAAGTTACGGCCCACCACGTCCTCGAACTCCTCCCACCCCACGGTCACGCCCGGGTCGAACGAGTAGATGTCGTTGATGGTCACCAGGCGCGATGTCATGTACCAGCGATGCCGGCGGGCCGCCTCGGCCTCCCGGCGGATGTACTCGGGCGGGCGGTAATCCGGGCCGAAATAGTCGATGTACGCCTCCGGGTAGCGGTATCCCACCGACTCGTCAGCAAAGTAGCGCAGCGCCTCGTGCTTCTCGATGGCCCAGGCGACTTCCTCATCGACGTAAGGGGCGACCAGCTGGGCGCCCCAGTAGCCGTGGTTGGCCGACAGCAGCCCGGCGATCGCGATATCGTGCAGCAGGCACGCCATGATCACCTTCTCGCCGAGCCCGTTCTCCCGGGCCACCCGGGCGCTCTGCAACAGGTGCGTGCGCGGGATCGGACCGAACCGCAGCAGGTAGAAGTCCCGCAGCGCCGGCCGCTCGGGCATCTTCGGCAGTTCGGGGTTGTCGCCCATCATGAACACCGTGTCGTCGTGCTTCGCCTCGGCCAGCAGCGCGCCCTGGTAGTCCCGGGCCGGGGTGCCGGTCGTCGCCGCGGCCGGCGGCATGATGATGCGCCGCCGCCGGTCGACCGCGTCGTCCAGCGGCTCCCGGATCCAGTGGTCCAGCCCCGCCTCCCGCAGCGAAGCCGGCAGTTCGTGCGGAAGCACCTGGGTCGAGGGTGGCTGAGACATGGCGTCACGTCCTTCCGCGCGGGGCTCCTCACCTTGTGACTCTAAGGCAGCGAGTTACGCTGTCTACGTCGCGTTCGAGGAGGCCACATGCCGCTCAAGATCATGCCCCACGGCCGTCTCCAGGAATGGGTCGCCGAGGAAAAGGGCTACTTCACGGCCGAGGGCCTGGAGTACACCTTCGTGGACAGCGAGGACTACGGCGTCCACGCGAAACAGCGTGACGACGCCGGTGAGATCAAGACGGGCGCGTTCGAGACCTTCGGGGCCGGGCGCGACGGCGCCGACGTGAGCTGTGCCTGCCACTGGGCCACGAACGTCGCGGCGGGCGAGCGGACCGGCCAGCTCGTGACCACGGCCTACTCGGTGGCGCCCTGCGCCATCCTGGTGCCGCCCGAGTCGCCCGTCCGCCGCCCCGAGGACCTGGCCGGGGTGCCGGTCGCCGTCGGCTACCACTCCGGCAGCCACTTCACCACCGTGCAGGCGCTGGAGTCGGTGCTCGCCCCGGACGACACGATGGTCACCTTCCAGGGCCAGCCCAACCAGCGCCTGGACGCGCTGCTCGGCCGGCAGGTCCCGGCGGCCACCCTGTTCGGGGCGCCGCTCTACATCGCCGAGGCCTTCGGATTCCGCAAAGTGCTCGACGCCACGTTCATGATCGGCTTCCTGGTGACCGGATCCGGGGCCAGCAAGGCCGACGTGGACAAATACCTGGCCGCCCTGCGCCGCGCGCAGATGGACATCGATCTCCGCCCGGAACTGTACAAGCACTACCACCTGCGGGCCGTGCCAGAGAAGTACCGCGATCAGGTCGACGTGCGGACGTTCGGGACCGGCGAGCGGATCGTGTTCCTGCCGTACACCAGGGAAGTCTTCGCCGCGACCCGGCAGTGGACCGAGGCCCACAACCTCTTCTCCGGGGCGTCCGGCCCATCGGCTGGCTACGACGAGGCTGCCCTGGTCTGAGCCGCGCTGGCCTGAGCTGGCCCGGCCTGAGCTGGCCCGGCCTGAGCTGGCCCGGTCAGGCCGGCCGGAATCCGGCGTCGAAGGCCCAGCCGGGATGAGCCGCCGTCAGCAGGGCGAGATGGCTGTCCCAGTCGCCGGGGCCGAGCACGGCGGGCGGGGCGAACGAAATGTCCGCGCCCGTGATGGTGAAGCCCCAGCTGAAACCGGCGATGGCCTGGACCCGCGGGGTCAGCACGGCATCGGGTGAGGTGCACAGGAAGGCATGCGCCCGCCAGTCCATGTCGTACCGCTCCGCGCGGGACGGCGCGTCGAAGAACTCGGGCCGCAGGCCGTACCACGCGTACGGGGTGGCCACGTCCCGGTAGATCGCGATGGGATCCATCTCCCAGTCCGGCGTGCCGCCGTCGGTGGAGCGGACCAGTTGCGTCCAGCCGAAGACCGCCGCGTAACCGTCCGCCGGGTAGCTCACCGTGGCCCGGCACACCGGGAAGCCCCGGGCGAAGTCGACGGGTTCCCCGCCGCTGAGCAGCAGGTAGCCGAGGGCGCCCGGTTCGGTGTTGCGGCTGACCGAGACCGAGATCAGCCCGTCCAGGCCGCGGAGCGAGAAGGGGACGCGGAGCCGGCCGGCATCGGTCATGGGCAGGCCGCGCCGGGTTACTTGACGCTGATCCGCGTGCCGAGTTCGGCGCCCTGGCAGATCTGCCGCATTACGCCCGCGGCGGCGACGTCGAACACGTGCATGGTCAGGGACTGCTCGTTGGCCAGCACGAACGCGCTGGTGTCCATGATGCGCACGCCGGCGGCCAGCGCCTCGTCGTAGGTCAGCCGGGTGTAGCGCACCGCGTCCGGGTTGAGGTGCGGGTCGCTGTCGTAAACTCCGTCCACCCCGCGCTTGGCCACCAGCAGCGCGTCGGCGTCCAGCTCGAGCGCCCGCTGCACGGCCGGGTAGTCGGTGGTCACGTAGGGCTGGCCGATGCCGCCCGCGAGCAGGACGATCATGCCGCGGGACAGGTGGTGCATGGCCCGGAGCCTGATGAAGGGCTCGGCGACGCTGTGGATCGGCACCGCGGTCATGACCCGGATGTCGGTGTCCGTCCTGGCCGTGAGCGCGCCCCGGAGCATCAGCGCGTTCATCATGGTGCCGAGCATGCCGATGTTGTCCGCCTCGGCGCGGCTGATGCCCCACCCCTCGGCCATCCGGCCGCGGAAGTAGTTCCCGCCGCCGACGACCACCGCCACCTGCACGCCGAGATCGTGCACGGACAGGACTTCCTCGGCGACGCGGGACAGGCTGGCCGGGTCCACCCCGGAGTTTCCCGATCCGGCGAGTGCCTCGCCACTGAGCTTGACGACAACCCTGCGATAGCGAGGCACAGTCAAAGGACCCCATCCCGTCCTGGCCGCCCGGGGCGGCGGCCTTGCCCACGGTACCGTATGCCCGAACCCGGCCCGGGGCCCTTTCCCCGGCCGGGCCGCCACGCTCAGGCAGGTGAACGTGATCTGGAGTACCAGGAAATGAGCACCGTCTCACTGGTTACCGGCGGCTGGGAGCGGGCCCTGGAACTGGCCTGGGACGCGTTCCGCGGGCAGACCACCCCGGTGGGCGCCGTGGTGGTGGACGCCGGGGGCGCCGTGGTCGCCGAAGGCCGCGGGCGGCGTTACGAGAAGGCCGGCCCGCCGGGCCAGCCTCGCCGAACTGCGCACCGCGCTGCGCGGCACCCTCTAACCCAAGATCAATATTCCGAACGGGCGTACTGCGTGCCCCCGAGCCCGCGCGTGCGCCCGCCACCCGCCGCCGCCCCTGGTCCCGCCCTGCCCCGTGGTCCCGCCCTGGCCCGTGGTCCCGCCTGGCCCGTGGTCCCGCCCTGGCCCGTGGTCCCGCCTGGCCCGTGGTCCCGCGCTGGCCCGCCCAGCGCGAGCCTTCATGATCGTGGCCAGTTTGGGCCGAATGCGGGCCCTTTCTGGCCAGGATCATGAGTCTTCGGGTTCGGCGGTCTCGGCGAAGCGCTTGCGGCAGGCCTCGATCTCGGCTTCGGCGGCCGCGCGGTCCGCCCACGCCTGGGGCTGGACCGCCTTGCCGGGCTCGAGCGCCTTGTAGACCTCGAAGAAGTGCTGGATCTCCAGCCGCTGGAACTCCGGCACGTGATGGATGTCCCGCAGGTGCTCCATCCGGGGATCGTTGGCCGGCACGCACAGCACCTTGTCGTCGAGGCCCTTCTCGTCCCGCATCCGGAACATGCCGATGACCCGGCAGCTGATCAGGCAGCCGGGGAAGGTGGGTTCCTCGATGAGCACGAGGGCGTCCAGCGGATCGCCGTCGTCGGCCAGGGTGTCCTCGATGAACCCGTAGTCGGCCGGGTACCTGGTCGAGGTGAACAGCATGCGGTCCAGCCGTATCCGCCCGGAGGCATGATCCATCTCGTACTTGTTCCGCTGTCCCATGGGGATCTCGATGACGACGTCAACGTCCACTGGTTCGCTCCAGGCCGGTCTGGGTGATTAACTCCATTGTCGGTGTTAGCCCCTCGGGGGGCGACCCCTCCGGCACAGGGGGATGCCGCCTCCGTACTCCCTGGCCCCCCGTACCCCGAGAGGTGGTTAGGTCATGGTGCGCCGCACCCGGCTAGCGGCCGTGCTGACGCTCGCCATGATCAACGTGTTCACGCTGGCGGCGGGCATCACCGTGGCCCGCATGCTCCCGTCACGGCTGGCCGCCCTGCGGGTTCCCTCAGTCGCCGCGGGCCCGGTCAGCCGGGCGGGCATCGTGCTGGCCCCGGTGGCGGACGGCCCGCTGCCGACCGCGAGCGGACTGCGGTCGGCCCTGGCCGGCCCGCTGTCCGCGGCGGCCCTCGGCCCCCAGGTGTCGGCGGTGGTCGCCGACCCGGCCACCGGGCGGGTGCTGCTGTCCGAGGACGGGACCAGGCTCGCCACGCCCGCCTCCACCGCCAAGCTCGTCACCTCGGCCGCCGCGCTGACGGTGCTGGGCCCGGGCGCCACGTTCACCACCCGGGTGGTGCGGGGCGCGACACCGGGCCGCATCGTCCTGGTCGGCGGCGGTGATCCCACCCTCGCGGTGAACCGCTTCCCGGCCGGGGACTACCCTCAGCCCGCCACGCTGGCCAGCCTGGCCGCCGGGACGGCGCGGGCGCTGAAGGCCGCGGGCCGCACCACGGTCAGCCTCGGCTACGACACCTCGCTGTACACCGGCCCGGATATGGCGCCCGGCTGGCCCGAGGACTACATCACCACCGGCAACGTCACCCCGATCGTCTCCCTCGAGGTGGACCAGGGACGGCTGACCACGGCCGGCCTCCCGGAGGACTCCGACGACCCGTCCAACTTCCGGCCGCGCACCACTGACCCCGCGGGCATGGCGGCCGCCGCGTTCGCTGCCCTGCTGGCCGCGGACGGCATCCACCTGACCGGATCGCCGGCCGAGCAGGACGCGCCCGCGCACGCGGCCGTCCTGGCCAGCGTGTCCTCGCCGCCGCTGTCGGCCATCGTGCAGCAGATGCTCGAGGAGAGCAACAACGTGATCGCGGAGAACCTCGCGCGCCAGCTCGCCCTGGCCACCGGCCAGCCCGCCTCGTTCAGCGGGGCGGCCGCGGCGGTGACCCGGGAACTGGGGCGGCTCGGCGTCGGCACCGGCCTGCACCTGGTGGACGGCAGCGGCCTGTCCCCGCAGGACGCGATCGCCCCGGCCACGCTGGTCAAGGTGCTCGAGCTGGCCACGGCCGGCTCCCGGGTACGCCCGCTGCTGGCCGGGCTGCCGGTGGCCGGCTTTTCCGGCACGCTGTCAGCCGGGCAGAGCGTGTTCGGCGGAATCGGCGGCGCGGCCCTCGGCTCGGTGCGGGCCAAGACGGGCAACCTCGGCACGGTGACGGCGCTGGCCGGACTGGTCACCGACCGGAACGGGACGCCGCTCGTATTCGCCTTCATGGCCGGCCAGATCCCGGCCGAGGGCATGCTCCAGACCGCGGCGGAGGCCATCGACGCGGCCGCCGCCGCCCTGGCCAACTGCGGCTGCCGGTGACGCGCGCTTTCCGCAGCACGTACCGTTGGACTGTGAGCAGCACGCAGATGATCGACTGGGACATCGCCATTTCCACCGGAACCCGGTGGGCCAGGCCCGGGCCGCAGGTGAGCCTGGCCGAGGCACGGCGGACCGTCGCAGAGCTACGCGACCTCGCCGGCGCCGTTCAGCAGCCGGTCTACGAGGTCACCGGAATGTCGGCCAGCCGGGATCACGCGCTGGGCCGGGTCGCGGTGGTGGACAGGCCGGGGTGGATAAGAGCCAACGTGGACGGCTTCCGCGTCGTGCTCGAGCCACTGGCCGAGCAGCTCAGGGAGCGGGCGCCCGGCGGATCGGCCGAATCCCGGCCGGGGTCGGTGGTGACCGCGGTGGGATCCCGGGTCACCGGCATCCAGGCCGGGCTGATCCTGGCCTACCTGTCGTCCCGGGTGCTCGGCCAGTACGAGCTGTTCCTGCCCCCGGATGCCTCCCCGGTCGACGGCGAGCAGCCCGGCCGGCTCACCCTGGTGGCCCCCAACATCGTCATGGTCGAACGTGAACTCGGCGTCGACTCGCACGACTTCCGGCGCTGGGTGTGCCTGCATGAGGAGACGCACCGGCTGCAGTTCACCGCGGTGCCCTGGCTGCGGGACTACGTGCAGAGCCAGATGTCCGAGTTCCTGCTGGCCTCCGAGCTCGACCCGGCGGCGATGCTGCAGCGGATCCGGTCGGCGGCCGACGCGATGGCGGGCGCGGTGCGCGGCGGCGACGGCGGCAGCCTGATCGATGCCGTGGCGACGCCGCGGCAGCGTGAGATCATGGACCGGCTGACCGCGGTGATGACGCTGGTGGAGGGGCACGGCGACTACGTCATGGACGCGGTCGGGCCGCAGGTGGTGCCCTCGGTCGCGCAGATCAGGGAGCGGTTCAACGCCAGGCGCGGCTCGCAGGGCCGGATCGAGCAGGCCATCCGCCGCATGCTCGGCATCGACCTCAAGATGAAGCAGTACGCGGAGGGCTCCAGGTTCGTCCGCGCCGTCGTCGACGAGGTCGGCATGGACGGCTTCAACAAGGTCTGGACCTCCCCGGAGACCTTGCCGACCAAGGAGGAATTCGCCCACCCGCACGCGTGGGTGGAGCGGGTCGCGTCCGGCTCGTAGTCGGCATGGGTCCTGGCGTCGCGGTCGCCGAGGTCCGCAACGCGGTGCGGGCCTGCCTGTCCGACCTGGCCGCCGGCCAGCTGGTCCTGGTCGCGTGCTCCGGCGGCGCCGATTCGCTGGCGCTGGCCGCGGCCACGGCGTTCGTGGCGCCGCGGCTGGGCCTGCGGGCCGGCGGGGTGACCGTCGACCACGGGCTGCAGCCGGGTTCCGCCGAGCGTGCCGCCAGCGTGGCGGCGCTGCTGGGCCGGCTGGGGCTCGATCCGGTCCGCAGCGTCGCGGTCACGGTGGCGCCGGACGGTCCGGCCGGCCCCGAGGCCGCGGCCCGGGAGGCCAGGTACGGGGCGCTCGACGTGGCCGCCAGGGAATACGGTGCCGCCGCGGTCCTGCTCGGCCACACCCTCGACGATCAGGCGGAAACCGTCCTGCTCGGGCTGGCCCGCGGATCCGGCGGCCGGTCGCTGGCCGGGATGCCCGCCCGGCGCGGCGCCTACCGCCGGCCGCTGCTGGCCGTGCGCCGGGCGGCCACCGGTGCCGCATGCGCCGAACTGGGGCTGCCAGCCTGGCAGGATCCGCACAACCAGGACTTCCGCTTCGCCCGGGCCCGGGTGCGCCATCAGGCACTGCCCGCGCTGGAGGCGGCGCTCGGGCCGGGCGTGGCCGAGGCGCTGGCCCGCACCGCCAGCCAGCTGCGCGCCGACGCCGAATGCCTGGACGACCTCGCGTTCGCCGAAAGCGGACAGCGCCGCGGCAGCGCCGCGGACCCGGCGACCCCGGCGACCCCGGGGACCCCGGAGGACCTGACGACCCCGGCGGACCCGGCGACCCCGGGGACCCCGGCGGACCTGACGACCCCGGCGGACCTGACGACCCCGGCGGACCTGACGACCCCGGCGGACCTGGCGACCCCGGGGAACCCGGCGGACCTGACGACCCCGGCGGAACTGGCGACCCCGGAGAACCCGGCCGGGCTGGACGCCGGCCGGCTGCGGGCGCTGCCCGCCGCGATCAGGACGCGGGTGCTGCGCGACGCGGCGATCATGGCGGGCTGCCCGCCCGGCGCGCTCACCGCCGGGCACGTCGGCCGCATCGACGACCTGGTCACCGCCTGGCGCGGACAGCGATGGGTGGACCTGCCCGGGGGGGTGCGAGCGCGCCGTCAGGCTGGCAAGGTGTGGTTCACCAGCAGCAGAGGCGAGAGGGAATCCATTGGACGAGCGTGACATGGGTGCCGAGCTGAAGCAGGTGCTGATCACGGCCGGGCAACTCGAGGCGCGCGTCGGCGAGCTCGCGGCGCAGATCGACGCCGACTACGCCGGCCGCGACCTGCTGCTCGTCGGCGTGCTCAAGGGTGCCGTCATGGTCATGGCCGACCTGGCCCGGGCGATGCACCTGCCGGTGCAGATGGACTGGATGGCCATTTCGTCCTACGGCTCGGGCACCAGATCCTCGGGCGTGGTCCGGATCCTGAAGGATCTCGATACCGATATCACCGGCCGTCACGTGCTGGTCGTCGAGGACATCGTGGACTCGGGGCTCACCCTGTCCTGGCTGGTGGGTAACCTGCGCTCGCGCGCGCCCGCGTCGCTGGCGGTGTGCGCCATGCTCCGCAAGCCGGGGTCGGCCCAGATGCACGTGGACGTGGCCTACACGGGATTCGACATCGGCGATGAGTTCGTGGTCGGCTACGGCCTTGACTATGCTCAGCGGTATCGCAACCTGCCATTCATCGGGACGCTGGCCCCGGCGGTGTACGGGGGCAGTTAGGCCCCGGCAGCCGGGGGAACACAATCTGCCAGGGGAAGCGTTGACTTTCCAGGCGTTGCACCCGAGCGGTGTACCGTCGTAGTTTTACGGCTCGCGGCCGCCGCTGGAGCACGGGCTGCGAGGATGGGAGCATGGCCATCCCGCCGGAGGTCGACGGGAATGTGAGGCTGGTCAGGAGGGAACGGTCCCGGGCCGACGGGACCGCTCATCGATGGAGCTAAGACGCTTTTTCCGGGCCCCGCTGCTGCTAATCGCCGTAGCGGTGCTGCTGTTGCTTTTCGTGCTCGACTATGCGAATTCGGGGAGCACATACCAGCAGAAGGACACCGCCCAGGTCGTCCAGCTCATACAGCAGGGCAAGGTCAAGAGCGCACTGCTCGTCGACAAGAACCAGACGATCCAGATCACCACCAAGGACGGCAAGAACTACGAGGCGTCCTGGGTCTCCGGCCAGGGTCTTCAGCTCCAGAACCTGCTGCAGCAGCAGTACGACAAGGGCAATCTGCCGCAGGGATACAACGTCAACATCCCGAAGAGCAACGCGCTCCTCGACCTGATCCCGACCGCCCTCATCTACCTGGTGATCTTCCTGCTGTTCTTCTTCATGCTGTCCCAGATGCAGGGCGGCGGCTCGCGGGTGATGAACTTCGGCAAGTCGCGGGCCAAGCTGATCACCAAGGACACCCCGAAGACGACGTTCGCCGACGTGGCCGGCGCTGATGAGGCCATCGAGGAACTGCAGGAGATCAAGGAGTTCCTGCAGAGCCCGGCGAAGTTCCAGGCCATCGGGGCCAAGATCCCCAAGGGCGTGCTGCTGTACGGCCCGCCGGGCACCGGCAAGACGCTGCTGGCCCGGGCGGTGGCCGGCGAGGCGGGCGTACCGTTCTACTCGATCTCCGGTTCGGACTTCGTGGAGATGTTCGTCGGTGTCGGCGCGTCCCGGGTCCGCGACCTGTTCGAGCAGGCCAAGGCCAACGCCCCGGCCATCGTGTTCGTGGACGAGATCGACGCCGTCGGGCGGCACCGCGGCGCCGGCCTGGGCGGCGGGCACGACGAGCGCGAGCAGACGCTGAACCAGATGCTGGTCGAGCTGGACGGCTTCGACACCAAGGGCGGCGTCATCGTGATCGCGGCCACCAACCGGCCCGACATCCTCGACCCGGCCCTGCTCCGTCCGGGCCGTTTCGACCGCCAGATCGTGGTGGCCCAGCCGGACCTGGCCGGCCGCAAGGGGATCCTGAAGGTGCACGCCCGGGGTAAGCCCATCGCCCCCGACGCCGACCTCGACATCATCGCCCGGCGCACGCCCGGCTTCACCGGCGCCGACCTGGCCAACGTGATCAACGAGGGCGCGCTGCTGACCGCGCGGTCCAACGGCAAGCAGATCACCATGGACGCGCTCGAGGAGGCCATCGACCGGGTCATGGCGGGCCCGGAGCGCAAGAGCGTCCTGCTGTCGGAGAGGGAGCGGAAGGTCATCGCCTACCACGAGGGCGGCCACGCCCTGGTCGGCCACGCGATGCCCCACGCCGACCCGGTGCACAAGGTGACGATCATCCCGCGCGGCCGGGCGCTCGGCTACACCGCCGCGCTGCCGACCGAGGACAAGTTCCTGGTCAGCCGGGCCGAGATGCTCGACCAGCTGGCCATGCTGCTGGGCGGGCGCACCGCCGAGGAGCTGATCTTCCACGAGCCCACCACCGGCGCGGCCAACGACATCGAGAAGGCGACCCAGATCGCCCGCGGCATGATCACCGAGTACGGCATGAGCGAGCGGCTGGGCGCCCGCAAGTTCGGCAACGGCGACGGCGAGCCGTTCCTGGGCCGGGACATGTCGCACAGCCGCGACTACTCGGACGAGATCGCCTCCTCGATCGACGAGGAGATCCACCGGCTGATCGAGACCGCGCACGACGAGGCCTGGGAGGTCCTGGTCGAGTACCGCGACGTGCTCGACAACCTGGTGCTCCGGCTGCTCGAGAAGGAGACCGTGGCCCGGGACGAGGTGCTGGAGATCTTCGCCACCGTGCAGAAGCGGCCGGTCCGCGGCTCGTACACGGGTTACGGCAAGCGCCTGCCCTCGGACCGCCCGCCGGTGCTCTCGCCCAAGGAGCTGGCCCTGGCGGCCGCCAGCGGCGACACCGGCAACGGCGGCATGGCCCTGCCCGCCAACGGCCAGTCCTTCGGCTTCAACCCCAGCGGCGCGGGCCAGCCGGGCGGCTACGGCGAGCCCAGCGATGACGTGCCCAGCGACCACGGATGACCGACGGCGCGCCGGCCGCCCGGGAGGACGCGGCGCAGGCCGGGAACGGCCGGGCTGACGGCGTCCGGCCCTCCGGCGGGAACCGGCCCTCCGGCGGGAACCGGCCCTCCGGCGGGAACCGGCCCTCCGGCGGGAACCGGCCCTCCGGCGGGAACGGCCGCCAGTTCGACCTGCCGCGCATCGAGCGCGCGGTCAGGGAGATCCTGATCGCGATCGGCGAGGACCCGGAGCGCGACGGCCTGCGCGACACCCCGGCCAGGGTCGCGCGGGCCTACGCCGAGCAGTTCGCCGGGCTCCGGCAGCGCCCGGAGGACGTGCTCACCACCGTCTTCGACGCGGACCACGACGAGATGGTCATCGTCCGTGACATCGAGGTGTACGGGACGTGCGAGCACCACCTGGTCCCGTTCATCGGCGTGGCGCACATCGGCTACATCCCCAACCAGGAGGGCCAGATCACCGGCCTGTCCAAGCTGGCCAGGCTGGTCGACGTCTACGCCCGGCGCCCGCAGGTGCAGGAGCGGATGACCAGCCAGATAGCCGACGCCCTGGTGCACACCCTGGAGCCGCGCGGCGTGGTGGTGGTCATCGAGGCGGAGCACCTGTGCATGACCATGCGCGGGGTGCGCAAGCCGGGTGCGCGGACGGTGACCTCGGCGGTGCGCGGGGCCTTCCGGGACAACAACATCACCCGCGCCGAGGCGATGAGCCTGATTTACGGTCGCCACTGAACTGAACCGCCTCCCGCAGCGTCTATTGATGTGGGCCGGCGGCCACCAGGTTCGCCGTGGCGGCACCGAAGGTAATTACCTGTATTTCCGGTGGTGGTCGCTGACTCCGTCCCCTTGTGCGGGACCTTTGCTTACCCTTGGGAGGTAGCGTGAACGCAGGACGCGAGGCGGCGCGATGACCACGCTGACGCATCGTGCTCAAGGGCCTGACAAGAAAGCTGCCGAGATGAGCGACAGCGACGACGCTGGACAGCCAGGCCGGCCCCCCGCACCTGCGGGCAAGGCCGGCGGCGCGTCCGCTCAGCCCGGTGCGCCGGACCCGGCGGACCGCAGGCGCCAGCGCGCCTGGGTGCCCGGCACCGCGGCCCTGCTGACCGCGCTCATCGGGCTGGCCGACATCCTCAACATCCTCCGGCCCGACCTGGCGATCCGGCTGCACAAGCTCACGTACATGGTCCCGGGCACGCTGACCAACGTCGCCCGCAGCGCCGAGGTCCTCATCGGGCTGATGCTGCTGATGCTGGCGCACGGCCTGCGCCGCAGGAAGCGGCGCGCCTGGCAGGCGGTGGCCGCGCTGCTCGCGTTCGACATCGCCATCCACTTCTTCCACGGGCAGCGGATCCCCACCGCCATCGTGGCGATCGTGGTCCTCATCGCGCTGCTCTACTTCCGGGACGAGTTCTACGCGGAGGGCGACCCGCGCACCCGGTGGCGGGCGCTGTGGGTCCTGGCCGGCCTGATCGTGGCGGACGTCGTCATCGGCCTGATGTACATCCTGCTGGCCCGGGGGCTGGCCGAGGACTACTCGCTGGGCCAGCGGGTGTGGGAGGTCGTCACCGGCCTGGTCGGGGTGTCGGGGCCGATCCAGTGGGTCCCCGAGGCCCGCGGAGACCTGTTCAACATCCTGACCAGCGCGCTCGGGATCTTCACCGTCCTGGTCGCCGCGTACCTGTTCCTGCGCCCGGCCGAGCCGCGGGCCAGGCTGGGCCGCGCCGACGCGGCCCGGATCAGGGAACTGCTGGCCAAGCACGGCGACCGGGACTCGCTCGGCTACTTCGCGCTGCGCGAGGACAAGAGCGTGATCTGGTCGCCGACCGGCAAGGCCTGCATCTGCTACCGCGTGGTGTCCGGCGTCATGCTGGCCAGCGGCGACCCGATCGGCGACCCGGAGGCCTGGCCCGGCGCGATCGGCCCGTTCCTGGACGAGGCGGCGCGGCACGCCTGGAAGCCAGCCGTGATGGGCTGCAGCGAGCTCGGCGCCGAGGTGTGGTGCCGCGAGGGCGGCCTGACCGCGCTCGAGCTCGGCGACGAGGCGATCGTCAACGTGGCCGACTTCAGCCTGTCCGGCCGGTCGATGCGGAACGTCAGGCAGATGGTCAACCGGGTGGCGAAGCACGGCTACGTCGCCGAGGTCCGCCGGGTGGGCGACATACCGCAGCAGGAACTCGACGCCATCGTCAGAGCCGCGGATTCCTGGCGCGGCAGCCAGACCGAGCGCGGCTTCTCGATGGCCCTGGGCCGGATCGGCGACGATGACTGCGTGCTAGCGACCGCCACCGAGGACGGGGTCATCCGCGCGGTGCTGCAGCTGGTTCCGTGGGGCGCCGACGGCCTGTCGCTGGACCTGATGCGGCGGGACAAGGCCGCCCAGCCGGGGCTGAACGACTTCCTCATCGTGGAGACCATCAAGTCCGCCCCCGGCCTCGGCGTCAAGCGCATATCGCTGAACTTCGCCGTCTTCCGGGCGGCGCTCGAGCGCGGCGAGCGGATCGGCGCGGGCCCGGTGCTCCGGGCCTGGCGGTCGGTGCTCATCTTCATGTCCAAGTGGTTCCAGATCGAGTCTCTCTACAAGTTCAACGCCAAGTTCTGCCCGGTCTGGCAGCCGCGCTTCTTCGTCTTCCCGAGCTCGAAGGACGCGCCGAGGATCGCGCTGGCCGCGCTCGAGGCGGAGGCGTTCCTGGTCTGGCCGCGGCTTGAGCTGCGCAGGATCGCCCGCAAGCTCGGCCTGGCCAGGGGGGTTACGGCGGGGCGGGCAGCCCCCCCGTGAGCGGGGAGGTCACCGGGAGGGCCGCCCCCCCGGGGGGAGCGCAGCCCGCGGACCGATGCCTGGTCATGGGCGTGGTGAACGTCACGCCCGACTCGTTCTCCGACGGCGGCCAGTGGTACGGGACGGACGCGGCCATCGCGCACGGCCTGGAACTGGCGGCGCAGGGCGCCGACATCGTGGACGTCGGCGGCGAGTCGACCAGGCCCGGGGCCCAGCGCATCGGTGCGGAAGAGGAGCTGCGGCGGATCGGGCCCGTGGTCACCGAGCTGGTCCGGGCCGGGCTGGCGGTGTCCATCGACACGATGCGCGCCGGGGTGGCGGAGTTCGCGCTGGACGCCGGGGTGCAGCTGGTCAACGACGTGAGCGGCGGCCTGGCCGACCCGGACATGCCCCGCCTGGTCGCGGCGGCCGGGGTGTCCTACGTGGTGGTGCACTGGCGCGGCCACAGCCGTGACATGTATTCGCGGGCGGTCTACGCCGACGTGGTGGGCGAGGTCCGCGACGAGCTGTCCCGGCGGGTGGACGCGGTGGTGCACGCCGGGGTGGACCCTGGGCGCATCGTGGTCGACCCCGGCCTCGGGTTCGGCAAGCGGCCTGAGCACAACTGGCCGCTGCTCACGCACCTGGCCGAGCTGGGCGCGCTGGCCGGGGGCACCTTCCCGGTCCTGGTCGGAGCGTCCAGGAAGCGCTTCCTGGGCAACCTGCTGGCCGGCCCGGACGGCACGCCCCGGCCGTTCGGCGACTGCGACGGGGCCACGGTGGCGATCACGGCCCTGGCCGCCGCGGCCGGCGCCTGGTGCGTACGCGTGCACCAGGTGCCGCTGAACGCGGACGCCGTCCGGGTCGCGGCCGCCTGGCGCGACGCCGCGGGCCCCGGCGCGGCCGGCCCGCCGCTCCCGGGAATGCGCACCTCCACCGGCCGGTCCTGACCGTGCGGTCCCGCGCGGTGCTGTCCGTGGGCAGCAACCTGGGTGACCGGCTGGGTACCCTGCAAGGATGCGTACAAGCCATCGGCGGCCTGCCGGACACTGACGTGCTGGCCATCTCGCCCGTCTACGAGACCGATCCGGTCGGCGGCCCGGACCAGCCCGACTACCTGAACGCGGTGCTCATCGCGGCGACCGGCCTGGGCCCGGCCGGCCTGCTCGCGGCCATCCAGCGCATCGAGGCGGACTTCGGCCGGGTCCGGGCCCCGGGGACCGAGCGGTTCGGGCCGCGTACCCTCGACATCGACATCATCAGCTACGCGGAAGAGGTCAGCGGCGACCCGGTGCTCACCCTGCCCCACCCGCGCGCGCACGAGCGCGCGTTCGTGCTCGCGCCGTGGCACGACATCGACGCCGGGGCCAGCCTGCCCGGCCGCGGCCCAGTGGCGGACCTGCTCGCCGGGCTCGGCCGCCGCGGCGTCCGGCGCCAGCCAGGCCTGGTCCTGCGGCCGCCCCGGCCCCGCGGGCCGGATGCCCCGGCGGAGAGCTCATGAGGCCCACCCGGGTATCGACGCTCGTGCTGGTGGCCGTCGTCTGCGCGCTGGCGGGCTGGCTGCTGCTGAAGTCGGTCTACGCCAAGCTGCCGCCGCTGCCCTGGTCGGGGGTGCCCGCGCTGCTCATAGCCGCGGCGGCGGAGGCCTGGGTGGGCCGGGACCTGAAGGCGCGGATCGCGGGCCGGCCTGGCCTGAAGCCGGCCGCGCCGCTGTTCGTGTCGCGGATGGTCGCGCTGGCCAAGGCCAGCTCGGTGGCGGCGGCGGCGATCGCCGGCTTCGCGGCGGGCGCCGGCATCTACCTGAGCGGCTCGCTGAGCGCCCCGGTGCCGCGGCAGGACGCGCTCACCGCGGCCGTGACGTTCGCCGCCGCCGTTGTGCTCGCCTGCGCCGCGCTGTACCTGGAGTACTGCTGCCGGGTCCCGGGCGGCCCCGGCCGCGATCAGGACGGCGAATCAGCCCCGCCGCGCTGACCGGCCGGTCATGACCACGGCACCCGAGATCGGTGACCGCGCCGCCGCAAGCGCCGGGGCGCGAACGCGGACGCCGGGCGTCCCCGCGGACCAGGAGCGGAGTTACGCCGGAACGTGCACCGGACCCGTTCGGGATAATGTCTTGTGATTTTCGCGGTCCGGGACGTCTGTTCTTCGCGGCTATCCTGATCACGCACGTCCGGTACCCGCGAGGACTGGAACGATATGGACCCTGAACCCAATCCGGATCCGGCCGCCGGGCACCCGGCCAGGCTGGCGGTCGGCATCATCGGTGCCGGGAGGGCCGGCACCGCGCTCGGCGCGGCGCTCGCCCGTGCCGGTCACCAGGTCGTGGCCGCGTCCGCGGTGTCGGACGCCTCGCTGCGCCGGGCGCACGCGAACTTCCCCGGCGCGGTCATCACCGAGCCCAGCCAGGTTCTCCGCCGCGCCGACCTGGCCATGCTCACCGTCCCCGACGACGTGCTGCCCGGCCTGGTGGCCGGCCTCGCCGCCACCGGGGCGCCGCTGGAGGGCCGCATGCTGGCCCACGCGAGCGGGCGTTACGGCGTGGCGGTGCTCGAGCCGGCCGTCCGCCAGGGCGCGCTCCCGCTGGCCCTGCACCCGGTGATGACGTTCACCGGCCGCGCCGACGACGTCGACCGGCTCAGCGGGACCTGCTTCGGGGTGACCGCGCCCGGGGTGCTCAGGCCCGCGGCCGAGGCGCTGGTGATCGAGATGGGCGGCGAGCCGGTCTTCATCGCCGAGGAGTACCGCGATCTGTATCACGCGGCCCTCGCCGGGGCCGCCAACCACCTGGTCACGCTCGTCGCCCAGGCGATGGACCTGCTCAGGGCGGCCGGGGCGGCCGAGCCCGCGCGGCTGCTCGCGCCGCTGCTCTCCGCGTCCCTGGACAACGCGCTGCGGTTCGGGGACGCCGGCCTGACCGGCCCGGTCGCCCGCGGTGACGCGGCGACCGTGGCCGCGCACGTCGCCGCGCTGGAAGCCGCCGCGGGCACCCCGGCCGCTGGCGCGGCGGGCACCTCGGCGGCCGCGGTGGCCGCCTACGTCGCCATGGCCAGGCTGACCGCGGACCGCGCGCTCGCGGCCGGCATCCTCAAGCCGGCCGACGCCGAACGCCTGCTCGGCGTGCTCGGCGGCCGCCCGTGAGCGGCGAGCCCCCGCGCCTGGCCGCCACCCGGGCCGAGCTGGCGGCCGCGCGGGCATCCCTGGACCGGGCATCCCTGGACCGGGCATCCCTGGACCGGGGAGCCCTGAACCCGGGAGCCCTGGACCCGGAAGCACGGCCCGCGCCGGTCGTCCTGGTGCCGACCATGGGCGCGCTGCACGCCGGCCACGAGCGGCTGCTGCGCGCGGCGCGCACGCTGGCCGGGCCGCGGGGCAGCGTCATCGTCTCGATCTTCGTCAACCCGCTCCAGTTCGGGCCGGGCGAAGACCTCGACCGGTACCCGCAGACCCTGGAGGAGGACCTGGCCATGTGCGCCCGCGAGGGGGCGCAGCTGGTCTTCGCCCCCTCGGCGGCCGAGATGTATCCCAGCGGCAAGCCCGAGGTGACCGTCGACCCGGGGCAGGCCGGACAGCTCTTCGAGGGGGAGTTCCGGCCGCGGTTCTTCGGCGGCGTGCTGACCGTGGTCCTCAAGCTGCTGCACCTGACGCGCCCGGCCATCGCGGTGTTCGGCCAGAAGGACGCGCAGCAGCTCGTGCTGGTCCGCCGGATGGTGACCGACCTGAACCTGGACATCGTGATCGAGCCCGTGCCGACCGTCCGCGATGCCGACGGTCTGGCCACCTCGAGCCGGAACCGCTACCTGTCCGCGGCCGACCGGGCGGTGGCGCTGGCGCTGCCGAGGGCGCTGCTGGCCGGCCAGGCCCAGGCGGCCGGGGGCGCACCGGCCGTCCTCGCCGCCGCCCATGACGTGCTGCGCGCCGAACCCGCCCTGGCGGTGGACTACGTCGCGTTGGTCGACCCGGGCACGTTCGGCCCGGCCGGGCCCGGGCCCGCCCTGCTGGTGGCGGCGGCCAGGGCGGGCGGTACGCGGCTGATCGACAACGTCCCCGTCGTGCTCCCGGCGGATAGCGCCGCCGGAGCCCAGGATGCCGCCACAGGAGGGTCAGCCGCTGATGCTGCTCACCATTGACATCGGGAACACCAACACCGTTCTCGGTGTATTCGACGGGGACCAGGTGATCGAGCACTGGCGGATCGCGACGGTCCCGGACCGGACCGCGGACGAGCTCGCCGTGGTGCTGAAGGGCCTGCTCGCCGGTAGCGATGCGTTCACTGAAAGGGATATTAACGGTATATCGCTGTGCTCAACGGTGCCTTCGGTGCTGCATGAGATGAGAGAGATGTGCGAGCGCTATTACGGTGACATGGAAACGGTCATCGTCGAGCCCGGCGTTAAGACCGGGGTGCCGGTCCGGACCGACAACCCCAAGGAAGTGGGCAGCGACCGGATCATGAACTCGCTCGCGGCGGTGCACCTTTACGGCGGCCCGGCCATTGTCGTGGATTTCGGCACATCCACGAACTTCGATGCGGTGAGCCCGCGGGGCGAGTTCGTCGGCGGCGCACTGGCCCCGGGCATCGAAATTTCGGTGGACGCGCTGTCCCGGCGGGCCGCGCAGTTGCTAAAGGTCGAGCTGACTAGGCCACCGCGCGTCATCGGCAAGAATACGGTGGAGTCACTGCAATCGGGCATCATCTACGGCTTCGCCGCGCAGGTGGAGGGAATTACCCGGCGGATGGCACGTGAACTGTCGCCCGATGACCCGGGCGCGGTGACTACCATCGCCACCGGCGGCCTGGCGCCGCTCGTTATCGACGAGGTGAGCGTTATCGACGCGTACGAGCCCTGGCTCACCCTGATCGGCTTGCGCCTGGTCTACGAGAAGAACGCGGGCCAGGCGGAGTCCCACGGCCTGCCGTGACCGGGCCTGAGCGCCTGCCGTAACCGGGGCCCGAGCCCCGGCCTGATGCCTGGGGGCGGCCATCCAGAGGCGGCCATCCTGAGGCGGCCTCAGGCGATCCGGACGGCGCCGACGTAGGCGCTCCAGTAGACCGGCTCGACGTGCACCGGCACGCCGAAGTCCGGCGCGTCGATCATCAGCCCGTTGCCGACGTAGATCCCCACGTGGCTGATGTCGGCGAAGAAGAAGACCAGGTCGCCCGGCTCCAGGTCATTGCGGGCCACGTGCACGCCCGAGTTCCACAGGTCGCCGGTGTAGTGCGGCAGCGAGATGCCCTCCTGCGCGAACGCCCACACCACGAGCCCGGAGCAGTCGAACTGGCTGGGGCCGGCCGCGCCCCACACGTAGGGGTCGCCCACCCGGGTGAGCGCCGCCTGCAGGGCCTGGGCGCCGACCGTGTTCGCGGTCGGGATATTGATGGTCGGGTACGTCCCCGTCTGGGTGTAGATCGCCATCGCCTGCTTCATCGCCGCGCTGTTGACCTTGTCGATCTTCGCGTCGATGGTCTTCTTCTTGGCGTCCATCTGGGCTTCGAGCGTGTGCACCTGGGTGATCTGCTGCTCGGCGATCTGCTTGTCGCGCAGCGCCTGGGTCACCTGCTTGCTCAGCGTGCTCACCTTCACGCCGCTGGACTGGTCGATTTCGGCGATCGCGGAGGCCTGGCTGAGGAACTGCTGCGGGTCCCCGGTAGTGAGCGCCTGGAACGTCGGATCGAGACCGGAGCTCATGTAGTTCGCGGCGGCCAGCCGGGCCACGGCCTGCTGGCCGGCCGCGAGCGCGACCGCGCCCCGCTGGGCGGCGTCCTGCGCGATCTGCGCGTTGGCCTGGGCGCGGTTGAGCTGGATGCGCAGGCCGTCGTACTGCTCGCTCAGCGCGTTGATCTGGAACTCGAGCTGCTTAGCCTCGGCGACCAGGCTCGTCAGGCTTGGCTTCGGCGCGACGGTCTGCGCCACGCTGATGCCGCCCGGCACGACGAGGGCGAGCGCGGCGGTCGCAGCAACCACTCCGGTAGCCCCGCTCAGTCTGCGCACAGCGATGCACAATATTGGAACCGGAGGTCGGTTGCCAACCGACTCGGGGGAAGTTTTACCTTGCGGTGCTCGAGTTGCCGCGCTCTCGCGGCCGGGCGGGCCGGGCGGGCCGGGCCGCGGGCAGCGGCTATCGTGGACGCGCTATGGCTTACACGATAAGGTCCGCGCGCACGCGAGACGTGCCCATGATCAGGAAGCTGATCGACTCCAACGTCGAGTCTGGACGTCTGCTGAGTAAGGCCACGGTCACCCTCTACGAGGACGTTCAGGAGTTCTGCGTGGCAGAACTCGCCTCCGATGCGCTGCTGGCGGGCTGCGGCGCGCTGCACGTGATGTGGGAAGACCTCGCCGAGATCAGGACGGTCGCGGTGCGGGAGGACTGCCAGGGACTGGGTGTCGGTCACCGGATCGTCGACGAGCTTCTGCAGCGGGCCCGGGCGGTGGGGGTGGACCGGGTGTTCGTCTTGACTTTCGCGGTGGACTTCTTCGGCCGGCACGGATTCCAGCCGATCAGCGGCACTCCCGTGGCCGCTGAGGTGTACCAGGAGCTATTGCGCTCCTATGACGAGGGCGTGGCGGAGTTTCTCGACCTGGAACGGGTAAAGCCCAACACACTCGGCAACACGCGCATGCTGTTGCGCCTCTAACCGGGCAGGGAAAATTGAGCACCGGCGTTGCACACGAGACGATACAAGCCCAGCGGGAGCATCGTCCGGCTCGGGCTGCGGAGAGGAGCCGGCCATGTGGACCGATCTCGCCGCGCTGACTCCCCCGCTGGTAGTTTGCGTCGCGTTCCTCATCGGCGTGGTGATGTTGCTGCGCAGCCAGCTGGCCCCGAAGCGCCGCGCCGAGCGGAACGCCCGCCGCCGATCGCGCGATCAGAGATCTTGAAATATGCCGAACGGCGGATTTTCCCGCCCCCGCAGAACTGCGCAAACCTGGCGAGCGCCATGGCTCCGAGTTCATGTAACGGCATAGTTCGTGATCTGTCGGGAGCAGGCTGTTGCTAACGGTGCAACTCGCTCTTGATTACTCTGTGTAACGGCATCTGGGACACCGCGGTGATGGCGGCCGGACGGCCAAAACAAGTGTAGTCAGTAGGAGAATTGTCAACGCGAAAGATTCGGTATACATTTAGCATCCGAAATAGGTTGCTCCGTCAGAAGGGCTGTTTCCATGGCACAGAAGGTGCAGGTGCTTCTCGTCGACGATCTCGATGGGAGCGAAGCTACCGAGACTGTCACGTTTGGACTCGATGGTGCCTCGTATGAGATCGACCTGAGTTCAGGCAACGCGGGCAAGCTCCGTAAAGAGCTCGCCCACTATGTGGAGCACGCGCGTAAAGCGAGCGCTCCGGCAAGGCGCCGCAGGACGCGCAGTGGCCCGGGCCGCGAGCGCAGTGCCCAAATCCGGCAGTGGGCGAAGCAGCGCGGTTACAAGGTCAATGAGCGCGGGCGTATTCCCGCCAACATCGTCGCGGAGTACGAAGCCGCGCACTAGTAGCACGGACCGGAGTTCGGGGGATTTAGCGGGCTCCGGGCGCATCGCCTTGTGGCGAGCGACTCCAAGCGAAACGGTGACTCAACGGATCGGCCCCGTTCCTCGGGACGGCGGCGGGGCCGGCCGGATCGCACCGTTGGCCCGGAGGGGCGGACGCGACCGTCTAGGGGCCAACGGTGCGTTTGCTTGTCCGGGGCCCGCTGCCGGTGTTGCTTGTCCCGCTTGTCCGGGCCCCGCCGCTTTGTCCGGGGCCCGCTGGGCGTTGCTTGTCCGGGGCCCGCTGCCGGTGTCTCCTCGCCGGGCGGGACGCGCCGGGGAATTGGCCGTTCGCTTGCGGCGTACCTCGGGCGCTACCGGGAACATGGGCCTCATCTAGCAGGTTGGATGAGGATGAACGCCGTGTGTTCAGGGAACGTCTTATGGTGCGAGGCGCACACTCGCATTGAGCGTGACCGTGGGCACGCGGCTACTATGCGGAGTAGGCAAGGTAGGGCTCGCCCCATGAGAACCCCATCCCGCCCCCGTGCTGTGAGGAGAGCGACGACATGTTCGAGAGGTTTACCGACAGAGCGCGGCGGGTTGTTGTCCTGGCGCAAGAAGAAGCCAGGATGCT
>Ga0335078_10001730_pt1 | contig 32994 bp, 27 predicted proteins | sample Lox_Sample_32_FD_206711 | JGI IMG/M metagenome (GOLD analysis project Ga0335078, IMG submission 206711) | Soil microbial communities from Loxahatchee National Wildlife Refuge, Florida, United States - Lox_Sample_3.2 | ecosystem: Environmental > Terrestrial > Soil > Wetlands | place: USA... | reverse complement strand
ACGTTGTCCAGCGTGGCCAGCTCGCCGGTTTCCAGGATCACCTTGAGGTGCGCCGTGCCGCAGGCCTCCCGCACCGCGCGCACCTCCTCGTAGACCTGGGCGTACCGGCCGGCGAGGAACGCGCCGCGGTCGATGACCATGTCCACCTCGTCGGCGCCCGCGTTCACCGCGTCCGCGACGTCGGCGAGCTTCACCGCGAGCGAGGCGCGCCCGGACGGGAACGCGGTGGCCACCGAGGCCACCGCGACCGGGCTGCCGGCCAGTTCCGCCCGGGCCACCGCCACCAGGTCGGGGTACACGCACACGGCGGCGACCGGGGGAACGCCGGGGTCGGCCGGGTCGGGCTGGCGCGCCTTGGCGCACAGGCCCCTGACCTTGCCGGGGGTGTCCGCGCCCTCCAGCGTGGTGAGGTCCACCATCCGGACCGCCATGTCCAGGGCCCAGAGCTTGGCCTCCCGCTTGATGGACCTGGTCGCCAGGGCGGCCGCCCGGGCCTGCGCCCCGGTCTGGTCCACCCCGGGAAGGCCGTGCAGGGCGCGGCGGAGCGCGGCGTCCGACAGCACGGCACCGCCGCCGGGCACCGGCGGCACGGGCACGCCGGCCAGCACGGCGTCGGTCACCGCCCCGCCGCCCGGGACCGCGGTGCCGGCCACGACATCCGCGCCGGGCCGCGCGTTCTGGTCCGCACCAGGCATACCGGCTACCTACCCATCCCGGGGATCCGCACCACCGAGTCGCTGGCCGCGCGGGCGGTGGCGAACCCCGGCTTGATCACCGTGTTGATGATCCGCAGCCGCTCGTCGAAGTGGGCGAAGGCGCTCTTCATCGCGTTGATGGTCAGCCACTCGATGTCCGACCAGCCGTAGCCGAAGCTCTCCACCAGGCGGTGGAACTCCGAGGACAGGGTCACCCCGCTCATCAGCCTGTTGTCGGTGTTCACCGTGACCCGGAAGGAAAGCTGGCGCAGCAGCCGGATCGGGTGCGCCTCGATCGACACGGCGGCCCCGGTCTGCACGTTGGAGGTCGGGCACATCTCCAGCGGGATCCGGCGGTCCCGCACGTAGCTGGCCAGCCGCCCGAGTTCCACGGCACCCTCGGGGGTCACCCGGATGTCGTCCACGATGCGCACCCCGTGGCCGAGCCGCTCGGCCCCGCACCACTGCAGCGCCTCCCAGATCGACGGGAGCCCGAAGCCCTCGCCGGCGTGGATGGTGATGTGGAAGTTCTCCCGCGCCACGTACTGGAACGCGTCGAGATGCCGGCTCGGCGGCCAGCCCGCCTCCGCGCCGGCGATGTCGAAGCCGGCCACGCCCCGGTCACGGTAGCGGACCGCGAGCTCGGCGATCTCCAGTGACCGCGCCGCCGTCCGCATCGCGGTGAGCAGGGCGTAGACGGTGATGCCACGGCCCTCGCTGCCGGCCCGGAAGCCCTCGAGCACCGCCTCGACCACCTCGCCGAGGCTGAGCCCCGCCGCGACGTGCAGTTCCGGCGCGAACCTGACCTCCGCGTAGACCACACCGTCGGCGGCCAGGTCCTCGGCGCATTCGGCCGCCACCCGGACCAGGGCGTCCCGGGTCTGCATGACCGCCAGGGTGTGCTGGAAGGCGTCCAGGTACAGGTTGAGGTGGCCCCGGTTGGCGCCCCGTTGCAGCCAGCCGGCGACCTCGTCGGTGTCCTGGCTGGGCAGGCGGTCGTAGCCGATCTGGCGGGCGAGGTCCACCACCGTGGCGGGCCGCAGCCCACCGTCAAGGTGGTCGTGCAGCAGCACCTTCGGCGCGGCGCGGATCTCATCGAGGCTGGGCATCCGCCCATTCTGCTATGCCCGCCCCGGCCGCGGGCGCCCGGCCCGGCGCCGGCGATGTCCCCGGCGAGCGCCTGTTCTCAGCCGCCCACCTGGTCGATGACCGGGCCGGGGACGGCGGGGCGCTCCGCGCCCACGGCGATGGCGTCGCCGAGGGCGGCCAGCGCGGCGCCGAACCGGGTCTCGTCGTCGGCGCGCAGCTCCAGCAGCGGCTGGCCCTGTTCCACCCAGTCCCCCGGCTTGGCCAGGCAGAGCACTCCCGCCGCGGCGCTCACCGGGTCCTCCTTGCGGGCCCGGCCCGCGCCCAGCCGCCAGGCGGCGTTGCCCACCGCGCGCGCGTCCAGCCGCGCCAGCCATCCGCTGGCGGGCGCGGGCACCGACCGGGTGTGCGGCGCTACCGGCAGCGGCGCGTCGGGGTCGCCGTCCTGGGCAGCGATCATGTCGCGGTACCGGGCCAGGGCCCGCCCGTCGGCCAGCGCCGCCCGCGGGTCGGCGTCCACCCCGGCCAGCCGCAGCATCTGGGTGGCCAGGGTGAGCACCACCTCGACCAGGTCGGGCGGCCCGTGCCCGGCCAGCGTGGCGACGGACTCCTCGACCTCCACCGCGTTGCCGACCGCCTGCCCGAGCGGCGTGTCCATCCGGGTGAGCAGCGCCGTGGTGCGCACCCCGTACTCGGTGCCGAGCGCCACCATGGTCTGCGCCAGCAGCCGGGCGTCCGCCACGTCGCGCATGAAGGCGCCGCTGCCCACCTTGACGTCGAGCACCAGCGCGCCGGTGCCCTCGGCGATCTTCTTCGACATGATCGAGGAGGCGATGAGCGGGATGGACTCGACCGTCCCGGTCACGTCCCGCAGCGCGTAGAGGCGGCGGTCCGCCGGGGCCAGGCCCGCGCCCGCGGCGCAGATGACGCAGCCGGCCCGGCGGAGCACGCCGAGCATCTCGTCGTTGGACAGGGCGGCCCGCCACCCGGGGATGGATTCCAGCTTGTCCAGCGTGCCGCCGGTGTGGCCGAGCCCGCGGCCGGACAGTTGCGGGACGGCCGCGCCGCAGGCCGCCACCAGCGGGGCGAGGATCAGCGAGACCTTGTCCCCGACTCCCCCGGTGGAGTGCTTGTCCACCGTCGGCAGGCCGACCGGGCCCAGGTCGAGCCGCTCCCCGGAGTCGAGCATCGCCCCGGTCCAGGCGCGCAGTTCCGCCGCGTCCATCCCGCGGAAGTAGATCGCCATCAGCAGCGCCGACATCTGCTCCTCGGCGATCTCGCCGCGCAGGTAGGCCCCGATGACCCAGCGGATGTCGCGGGCGGGCAGCGGCACGCCGTCGCGTTTGGCCCGGATGACGTCGACCGCCGCCGGGACGGGCGCCTCCCCGGCTGCCGCGGCGAACGGGCGCGCCCCGTCAGTCACCGGCGGCCTCGGGCCCGGGCAGGTCGGCGCCGGTGAACGCCGCAGGCAGCAGCCGGGCCAGCTCGGTCGGGCCGTCATCGGTGTCCACCAGCAGGCCGGGCCCGCCCGCTTCCATCAGCAGCTGGCGGCACCGCCCGCAGGGCAGCAGCCGCTGGCCGTCGCCGCCGGCGACGCTCACCGCGGCCAGCGTGCCGCCACCGGCGGCGTGCAGCGCGGAGACCAGGCCGCATTCGGCGCACAGGGTGAGCCCGTAGGAGGCGTTCTCCACGTTGCAGCCAGTGACGACGCGGCCGTCACTGGTCACGCCCGCGGCCCCCACGCGCAGCCGCGAATAGGGCGCATAAGCCCGTTCCGCCAGCTGTGCCGCGGCGGCCCGCAGCGCCGGCCAGTCGACAGCCATCGCAGTCCCTCCGGATGATCACGATAACAGGGCGGGCCCGGCTGCCGCGGCGGTGGCGCCGCACACGGTTGGGCATGGCACGCGGCCGGACCGGCCGCATCGGGCGGGCGGCCGGTTGCGATTTGGCAACGGCGCGGGGGATCGCTGCCCGCCACCTTCCCCGGACGGCTGACCAGGTCTAGCCTGCGATCATCCCGAAGCAGGGCGCCTGGGACAGTAAGCCCATGAGCGCTCCGGTCGGAGGAGGGGGCCAGCGGTCCGCACAGGCAGCGGGAACCCGTCCCAACGGAGCATGCAAAAGGCGCTCCGGAAGAGGAGGTTATAGGTGAAATACGCTTTCCGGGCTGCCGCAGTACTGGGCGCGGTGGCCCTGCTCGCCGCTGGGTGCGCCAAACCGAGTTCGTCCTCGACTGCCTCATCCGGCTCGAGTTCCGGCACCGCGGCCAAGTTCACCGGCTGCATGGTCACCGACACCGGCGGCATCAACGACAAGTCGTTCAACCAGGCCTCGTGGGCGGGCATGCAGTCCGCCCAGGCGACCAACCCGAACATCACGGTCAAGTACCTGCCGTCCACCACCACGTCCGACTACGCCAAGAACATCAGCACGTTCATCGGCCAGAAGTGCGGGATCATCGTCACCGTCGGATTCCTGATGGGCCCGGCGACCGAGGCGGCGGCCAAGGCCAACCCCAAGCAGAAGTTCGCCATTGTGGACTGCTCCTATGCCTCACAGTGCCTGACCGGCCCGCACGAGAACAACATCACCCAGCTGGTGTTCAACACCGCGCAGGACGCCTTCCTCGGCGGCTACCTGGCGGCCGGGCTGACCAAGACCGGCAAGGTGGCCACCTACGGCGGGGAGAAGTTCGGCACGGTCACGATCTACATGGACGGCTTCTGGGACGGCGTGCAGTACTACAACAAGCAGCACGGCACCCACGTCCAGGTGCTCGGGTGGAGCGAGCCGAGCCAGAACGGCACGTTCGCGGGCAGCTTCACCAACATCACCGCGGGCCAGACCATCGCCAACACCTTCATCACCGACGGCGCGGACGTCATCTTCCCCGTGGCCGGCGGCGTCGGGCTCGGCTCGGCGAAGGCGGTCCAGACGGCCGACAGCTCCGGCAAGAAGATCTCCATGTTCTGGGTGGACACCGACGGCTGCGTGAGCGCCGCGACCTACTGCAAGTACTTCGTGACCAGCGTGGAGAAGGGCATCAGCACCGCGGTGAAGGCATCCGTGCTGCTTGGCGCGAGGGGCCACGCCGGCGGCAGCTACGTCGGCACGCTCGCCAACGGCGGGGCCGTGCTGGCGCCCTACCACTTCTGGACGGGCAAGGTCCCGACGAAGCTGCAGACCGAGCTCGCGGCGGTGAAGGCGGCGATCATCTCCGGCAAGATCGTTCCTGCCACCAAGAGCCCCGTGTAGCCAGGGCACCAGGCAAGAAGTTACCGTCAAGCTGGTCAGTGTCCCCGGCCGCGGCCGGGGACACTGACCAGAATCGGCTGGAGGGTGGCCGCCGGTGAAACTTGAGTTGCGCGGCATCACGAAGCGCTTCGGGAGCCTGGTCGCCAACGACCACATCGACCTGGTCATCCAGCCCGGCGAGATCCGCGCCCTGCTGGGGGAGAACGGCGCGGGCAAGACCACGCTGATGAACGTTCTCTACGGGCTGATCCAGCCCGACGAGGGCGAGATCCTGCTCGATGACGAGCCGGTCGCCATCCATTCGCCCAGGGACGCGATCCGGGCCAAGGTCGGCATGGTGCATCAGCACTTCATGCTGGTGCCGGTCTTTACCGTGGCCGAGAACGTCACCCTGGGCAGCGAGCCGGTGCGCGGACTCGGCCTGCTGGACCGGCGCAGGGCGCGCCGGGACGTGCTCGAGCTCTCCGAGCGGTTCGGCCTGCGGGTCGACCCCGACGCCCTCGTGGAGGACCTGCCCGTCGGCGTGCAGCAGCGGGTCGAGATCATCAAGGCGCTGCTCCGGGACGCGAAGGTGCTGGTCCTCGACGAGCCGACCGCCGTGCTGACGCCCGGCGAGACCGAAGACCTGTTCCGGATCATGCGTGAGCTGCGGGAGGGCGGGCGGTCGATCATCTTCATCTCGCACAAGCTCAAAGAGGTCCAGGCGATCGCGGACAACATCACGGTCATCAGGCGCGGAAAGGTCGTCGGGGAGCGGCCGCCGACAACCACCACCACCGAGCTGGCGTCGCTGATGGTCGGCCGGTCGGTCCAGCTGCGGGTGAGCAAGGAACCGGCCAAGCCAGGCGACGTGGTGCTCGACGTCCAGGATCTGAGCGTGGCGGGCGAGCGCGGCGAGCAATCGGTGCGCGGCGTGTCCTTCCAGGTGCGGGCCGGCGAGATCCTGGGCGTGGCCGGCGTCCAGGGGAACGGCCAGACCGAGCTGTGCGAGGCGCTGATGGGCCTGCGGCCATCGGCCGGCCTGGTGTGCCTGGACGGCGCCGACCTCAGCCATGCCTCGACCCGTGCCCGGCTGCACGCGGGCATCGGCTATGTCCCGGAGGACCGGTCGGAGGACGGCCTGGTGGGCGACTTCTCGGTCGCCGACAACCTCATCCTCGACGTCTACGACCAGCCGCCGTACGCCTCCGGCCTGGCGCTGAACCTGGATGAGATCCGCGACTCGGCAGCCAGGAAGGTCGAGGAGTACGACGTGCGCACCACGTCCGTGCAGACACCGGCCGGGACGCTGTCCGGCGGCAACCAGCAGAAGGTCGTGGTCGCCCGCGAGATGAGCCGGGACGTCAAGCTGATGATCGTCAGCCAGCCGACGCGGGGCCTGGACGTCGGCTCGATCGAGTTCGTGCACAAACGCCTGGTCACCCAGCGGGACGCGGGCGCGGCGGTGATGATCGTGTCCTCCGAACTCGACGAGATCTACGCCCTGGCCGACCGCATCGCGGTGATGTACGAGGGCCAGATCGTCGCGTTCTGCCCGCCCACCATCCCCGAGCAGGAACTCGGCCTGCTGATGGCCGGCAGCCAGACGGATGGATCCACCGCCCGCGACGCCGGAGCGGACGCCGGCGCCCAGGCCAGCGCCGGCGGTGAGCCGGAGACCGCAGCGCCAGCCCAGGAGCCGAGCAGCCATGAGTGACCAGCACGAGGCAGAGCCCTCCGCCGAGCCGTACGTGGCGAGCGCCACCGCCGAGGGCGCGGACGCGCCCCAGCCGGATGGCCGGCGGCCGCTCACCGGCAACATGATCATCCAGGCGGTGACCGAGGGCCACTCGGTCGTCCTCACCATCCTGGCCGTCTTCATCGCCCTGCTGGTAGGTGCCGTGCTGATCGTGGCCAGCGACCCGGTGGTGCTGCGCGCCTGGGACTCGTTCGGCTACGCGCCGGGCACCGCGTTCACGGCCACCTGGGATTCGGTCTCCGCGGCCTACTCGGCGCTGTTCGAGGGCGCGATATTCAGCCCGGCGACGGTCTCGGCGGCCTTCCACGGCGGCTCGATCGCCGCGATCTTCTACCCGCTGTCACTGACCGCCTTCGAGGCCACCCCGCTGATCCTCACCGGCCTGTCGGTGGCGGTGTGCTTCCGGGCCGGGATGTTCAACATCGGCGCGGCGGGCCAGTGGATCGGCGGCGCGCTGGTGGCGACCTGGCTCGGGTACGCGGTCCACCTGCCCATCGTGCTGCACGCGATCGTGTGCATCATCGGCGCCTTCGCCGGCGGTGCGGTGCTCGGCTGGCTAGTGGGCATCATCAAGGCGCGGACCGGCGCGCACGAGGTCATCCTCACGATCATGCTCAACTACGTCATGTACAACTTCCTGACCTTCCTGCTGTCCAGCCAGTCGCTGATGCAGGCACCGCGGCAGACCAACGCGGTCGCGCCGAACATCGCGGGCAGCGCGACGCTGCCGCATGTCGGCGGGCCACCACCGCAGGCCGGCGTCGGGTTCCTGATCGCGCTGGCCGCCGCGGCCGGGACGTGGTGGCTGCTGTCGCGCAGCACGATGGGCTTCGAGTTCCGCACCGTGGGCGCGAGCCCGAGCGCGGCACGCAGCGCCGGCATCAGCGTGGAACGGGTCTGGGTGCTCTCGTTCCTGATCGCGGGCGGCCTGGCCGGCCTGTCGGCGAGCACGATCGTGCAGGGCCAGACGGCGCCGCTGACGTTCAACAGCTACGGCACCTACGGCTTCGACGGCATCACGGTCGCGCTGCTCGGCCGGGCCAGGCCGCTGGGCGTGCTCCTGGCCGGGCTGCTGTTCGGCGCGCTGGACGCCGGCGGCACGGTCATGGAGGCCGCTACCGGCGTCCCTGCCGATATCACCAACGTCATCGAGGCCCTGATCGTGCTGCTGGTCGCCGCACCGCCGCTGATCCGGATGCTGTTCCGGCTGCGCAGCACCGGCGCCGGGCCGCAGGCCGTCGCGTCGAAGGGATGGTCGGGATGACCACCACACTTGCTCCCCCCACCCCGGTACGGGCCCGGGTCTTGGACCGCCGCAGGTATCTCGCCCCGACCACGTTCATCGTGCTCGGCGTGGTGGACATCTTCGTCTTCGGCCTCTTCGCGCACCGCGGCGACGCCGTTTTCGCGCTGTCCCTGCCCGGTGCCACGCCGAAACTGCCCGGGATCCACGTGCCCGGGGCGTTGACGGCCTACGTGCTCGGGGTGATCTCGATCGGCGTCGGCATCCTGCGAGCCGTCGTCGACCTCCCCCGCTGGGGCAAGCGGCTGTCCATCGCGGTCGTGCTGCTGTGCTTCCTGCTGTCGCTGCTGGCCTGGGCGGACGCCGGCAACTCGGTCGGCCCGCTGCAGATCGTCGACCTGCTGCAGGGGACCCTGACCGCGTCGATCCCGCTGGTCCTCGGCGCCCTGGCCGGCCTGCTGGGCGAGCGGGCCGGCGTCATCAACATCGCCATCGAGGGCCAGTTGCTCACCGGCGCGTTCGTGGCGGCGGCCGTGGCCAGCGTCACCGGCGGGGTCTGGCTCGGCCTGCTCGGCGGTTCGCTGGCCGGTGGCCTGGTCGGCGCGATACTCGCCATCTTCGCGATCATGTTCCTGGTGGACCAGATCATCGTCGGCGTGGTGCTCAACGTCATCGCGCTGGGGCTGACCAACTACCTCTACGACCGGGTCATGGTCCCGTACGCGACCACATTCAACTCCGGCAACACGTTCGGCACGCTCAAGATCCCCGTGCTCGGCAACATCCCGATCATCGGCCCGGTCTTCTTCGACTCGAACATCTTCCTCTACATCACCTACGCGCTGATCCTGGTGATCCAGATCGCGCTGTTCCGGACCCGGTGGGGGCTGCGGGTGCGGGCCGTCGGCGAGCACCCGGTCGCGGCCGACACCGTCGGCATCAGGGTGCTGTGGACGCGGTACCGCAACGTCATCCTCGGCGGCCTGGTCGCCGGGATCGGCGGCGCGTACCTGACGGTCGGCTCGGTCGGCTTCTTCACCTCGGACATCAGCTCGGGCTTCGGCTACATCGCGCTCGCCGCCATGATCTTCGGGCGCTGGACGCCGCTCGGCTCGGTGGCGGCGGCGCTGCTGTTCGGGTTCAGCTACCAGTTGCAGACCGAACTGTCCGTGCTGCGCGTGCCGGTCTCGTCGTTCATCCTGCTGATGGCCCCGTACGTGGCGACGATCATCGCGGTGGCCGGATTGGTGGGCCGGGTGCGGCCACCTGCCGCCGACGGCCAGCCGTACGTCAAGGCGTGACCGCGCCGTGACCGCTGATCCGTACGGGGCGGCGCGCGCCAGCGCCGCCCGGCTGGCGGAGCTGACCGGCCAGCCGCGGCACGACGTCGCCGTGGTGCTCGGCTCGGGCTGGGCGCCGGCCGCCGATGCGCTCGGCCACGCCGCCGCGGAGGTCCCGCTGTCCGCGCTGGGCGGCTTTCCGGCGCCGACCGTGGGCGGCCACGCCGCCGCGGTCCGGTCCGTGGCCGCCGGCGACGTCCGTGCGCTGGTGTTCCTCGGCCGGGTCCACCTGTACGAGGGGCATGACGTGGCGACCGTGGTGCACGGCGTGCGCACCGCGATAGCGGCGGGCTGCCGGGTCGTGGTGCTCACCAACGCGGCGGGCGGGATCCGGGCGGACTACCAGGTGGGCCAGGCCGTGCTGATCGCCGACCACCTCAACCTGACCGGGCGGTCGCCGCTGGGCGGCGCCCCGCCGCCGCCGGGGTTCCCGTCCCGGTTCACCGACCTCACCGGCCTGTACTCGCCCCGGCTGCGCGCGCTGGCCGCCGCCGCCGGTGACGGGCTCACCGAGGGCGTCTACGCCGCCATGCCGGGCCCGCACTACGAGACGCCGGCCGAGATCCGGATGCTGCGCACGGCCGGTGCCGACCTGGTCGGGATGTCCACCGTGCTCGAAGCCATCGCCGCCCGTCACCTCGGCGCGGAGGTGCTCGCGATCTCGCTGGTCAGCAACCTGGCAGCGGGGATCGCGCCGCACGGCCTGGACCATGCCGAGGTGGTCGCGGCCGGCCAGGCCGCGGCCGGCCGGATCGGCGCCCTGCTGGCCGGCCTGCTGCCCGCCCTCCTGCCCGCCGGGCCGGGTGGCTCCGCCTGGCCCGGCGAACCCGCCGGCCCGGCCGCGCCCCCGGGCATGCCGGCATGATCGACGACAGCCTCCGCGCCCTGGCCGAGCGCTGGATCGCCGACGACCCGGACGAGCGGGACCGCGCCGAGTTGCGCGGGCTGCTCGGCGACGGGGGCCAGGCCGCGGGCGCCGAGCTTGCCGACAGGTTCCGCGCCCGGCTGGAGTTCGGCACCGCGGGACTGCGCGGCGCCGTCGGCGCTGGCCCCCACCGGATGAACCGGGCGGTGGTCCGGGCAACCACCGCCGCGCTGGCCGGATGGCTGCGCGCCGGGCACGGCGGGCCGGGCGCGGCGGAGGCCGGCGTGGTCATCGGCTGCGACGCCCGGCACCGGTCCGACGAGTTCGCCGGCGAGGCGGCCCGGGTCCTGGCCGGCGCCAGTGTCCGGGTCTACCTGCTGCCCCCGCGGAACCCGACACCGCTGCTGGCCTTCGCGATCAGGCACCTGGGCGCCGCCGCCGGAATCATGATCACGGCGAGCCACAACCCGCCCGCGGACAACGGGTACAAGCTCTACCTCGGCGACGGCGCGCAGATCATCCCGCCCGTGGACGAGCAGATCGAGCGCGCGATCGCCGCGCTGGGCCCGCTTGCGCGGATCCCGGTGGCACCGGCGGACAGCCCGCTGATCAGCCAGCGGGGCGACGAGGTGGCGCGCGCCTACCTGGACGCGGTCATCGGCGCGGTCCCCCGCGGCCCGGCCGCGCGGGACGGCCTGCGCGTGGTCTACACGCCGCTGCACGGCGTCGCGGCCCGGCTGGCGCTGCGTGCCTTCGAGCTGGCCGGGTTCCCCGCGCCGCACGTGGTCGCCGCGCAGGCTGAGCCGGATCCCGACTTCCCGACCGTCGCCTTCCCCAACCCGGAGGAGCCGGGCGCCCTCGACCTGGCGCTGGCGGAGGCACGCAGGCTCGATGCGGACCTGGTCGTCGCCAACGACCCGGATGGGGACCGGCTGGCTATCGCCGTGCCCGATCCGGGCGTCCCGGGCGGCTGGCGGATGCTGACCGGCGATCAGGTGGGCGCGCTGCTCGGCGCCTACCTGCTGGACCAGGACGGCGGCCCGCCGCCGGGAAACCCCGGGCCGGGGGGCCCGGCACCGGCCGAGCGCCTGGCCGCGACGACCGTGGTCTCGTCGACGATGCTGTCCAAGATCGCGGCAGCGGCCGGGGTCAGGTACGCGGAGACGCTCACCGGGTTCAAGTGGATCGCCCGGGCCGCGGACGGCGTGCCCGGTGCCCGGCTGGTGTTCGGCTACGAGGAAGCGCTCGGCTACGCCGTCACCCGCGCGGTGCGCGACAAGGACGGGATCAGCGCGGCGCTCGCGCTGATGTCCCTGGCGGCGGCCGCCCGCGCCGCCGGCCAGACCCTGCTCGACCGCTGGGACGCGCTCGAGGCGGCGCACGGGGTCCACCTGACCGCGCAGGTCACGCTGCCCACGCAGGCCCCGGCGGAGGTCATGGCCGGACTGCGGTCGCATCCCCCGGCCAGCCTGGCGGGCCTGCCGGTGACCGGCACCACCGACCTGTCAGCCAGGGCTGCCGGGGGTGTGGGGAGTGCCGGGGCTGGGGGGAGTACCGGGGCTGCGAGGGGTGCGGAAGGCGCCGGGGGTGCCGGGGCCGGTGGGCTGCCGCCGTCGGACGTGCTCACCTACCACCTGACGGGCGCCCGGGTGGTGATCCGGCCGAGCGGCACGGAGCCCAAGATCAAGGCCTACCTGGAGGTCGTCGAGCCGGCCGGCGGCCGGTCCCTCGCCCAGGCCCGCGCCGCCGCCACCGGCCGCCTCGCCCCGCTCCGCGACGCGGTCGCCGCCCTGGTGGCCGGAGCCGGCTGAGCCCCGGCCCATGCGGGCGGCGGCGCGGGTGTCAGGGTTGCGGGGAGTGCCGTACTGCCCCCAATGCCGCTTCCGCCGTGGCGCCGTTCAGCAGCGGGAGCCGGACGGTCACCGTCGTGCCGGCGCCCTCGCAGGACTCGATCCCGACATCACCGCCGTGGTTGACCACGATCATCCGGACGATCGCCAGCCCGAGCCCGGTGCCCGGGATGGACCTGCCGGTCGCGTTGGACGCGCGGAAGAACCGGTTGAACAGCTCCTTCTGGTCGGTCGCCGGGATGCCGATGCCGGTGTCGCGGACGCGGATCAGCGCCTGCCCGTCCGCGGCGAGCGTGGCCACCTCGATGTGCCCGCCCTTCGGGGTGAACTTGACCGCGTTGGACAGCAGGTTGATGACCACCCGGTCAAGCTGGCTGGCGTCGCCGTCCACCATGAGCTCACCGCCGGTGCCGGCGACCGTCATGGTGAGCTGCCCGGCCAGTACCGACGGCTCGACCGCGGCGGCCGCCGCCCTGGTGACGTCGGTCAGGTCGACCGGGCGCATCACCGTGGTGAACGCGCCGGATTCCAGCTTGGCAAGGGTGAACACGTCCTCGACCAGGTTTCGCAGCCGGACCGTGCTGCGGTCGATGGCCTCCAGCATCTGGCGCTGCTGCGCGGTGACCGCACCGGCCTCGCCGTCGCCGAACATCTCCACGTAGCCCTCGATCGTGGTGAGCGGGGCACGCAGCTCATGCGACACCGTGGCGAAGAAGCCCGACTTGGCCTGGTCGAGTGCCTTGAGGTCCTCGACCAGGCGGTTCTCCGCCTCATACAGCCTGGCGTGGTTGAGGCCGCGGCCGAGGTCGGCGGCGACCGACTCCACCGCGTCCACCTCGGCCGCGGTCCACGGCCGGCCGGGGCGGGTGCGCTGGACGATGACGATGCCGAGCAACTCGCTGCCCATCCCGAACGGGGTCATGATCTGCGCCACGACACCGGCCTCGCGCAGCGTCGCGCGAAGCCTGGTCGGCACCGGGTTGCCCTCGTCCCGGGTCATGTCGCTGACCACCTGGCTGGCCTGGCCACGGAACAGGGCGCGCAGGTCGTCCAGCGCGTGGGGCGGCAGGTGAGCCCGCACGATGTCGGACGGGACGAGCCAGCTCGGGGCGCGCCCGACGACGGAGCCCACCTGCTCGTCCTCCAGCAGCCGCAGGTAGGCGACGTCGCTGTCGATGATCTGCTCGACCGCGAGCTGCCCGGCGCGCAGCACGTCGGCGGCGTCCAGGTGCTCCCGGATCCGCAGCCCGGCCTCCCGGCTCATGGCGCGCAGCCGGTTGCTGTCCGCCTCGGCGGCGCGCAGCCGGTCACTCTCGTCCGCCTGCAGGTTGATGGACTCGGCAACCTGGCGGACCTCCGCCGAACCGCTCACCGGGGCCCGCGCCGAGAGGTCGCCAGCGGTCAGCCTGCGAACGGTCGCGGTGATCCGGCGCAACGGCCGGGTGATCGTGTAGAAGGTGCTCAGCGACGCGACGAGCAGCAGCAGGACGGCGACGGCCAGGGCGGTGCCGCTCCACACCAGCCCCTTCGCCAGGCGCTGCCGGCTGGCGGCGGTCAGCGCGGCGATGCTGGCGCTCAGCCGTTCCTGCGTCACCGTGTTCGTCTTGGCGAAGCCGGTGCCGAGCCGGGCCGACCTGGCCAGCACCGTTGCCGCCGCCGTGGTCCCGGGCCTTGCCGCGATCGCGCGCGGGGCCAGGGCGAACCACTCCGCGCCCAGGCGGGCCTGGGCCGCGACCAGCCCGCGGATGCCCGGGGGCGCCCGGCGGCCAAGCGTGGCCAGGTCGCGGGCGAACTCCGCGCGGGCCGCGGCGAACCGGGCGAGGAGGCCGGGCTGACGCGTCTCGGTATGGAACAAGACCGCGAAGGTCGCGGTGCCGAATGCCGTCTCCAGCTCGTTGTTGGCCCGCTGCAGCGCGGTGTAGTGCGCTATGGCCGCCTTCGTCTCGGTGTTCTGGTTGGCCGCGGCGACGTAGCCGACCGCCGCGGCGGCGCCGATCAGGACCGCGAACACGCAGAACGCGACCAGGATCTGGCCCATGATCGAGCCGCGCGGCCTCATGACGGCCTGCCGCCGCCGGCGACCGGCACGTCGGGCAACGGCCGCACCGCGCCGCGGGCCGCCAGCAGCGGGATCCGTATGGTCACCGTCGTCCCCCTGCCTTCCCGCGACCGCACATCCAGGTCGCCCTGGTGGTTGGCCACGATGGTGCGGACGATGGCCAGCCCCAGCCCGGTACCGGGAATGGAGCGGTCCACCGCGTTGGAGGCCCGGAAGAACCGGGTGAACAGGCCTGCCCGCTCCCCGTCGGGGATGCCGATGCCGGTGTCGCTGATCCGCAGCACCGCCATGGTGCCCGCGCGCCCGGCCCGGACGCTGACGCTGCCCCCCTCGGGGGTGAACTTCACCGCGTTGGACAGCAGGTTCATCACCAGCCGGTCGAGCTGGCCCGGGTCGCCGTTGACCACCAGGCTGCGGTCGGCGCCGGGCCAGTCGATGCGCAGCCCCTTGGCCGCCGCGGCCGGCTCCAGCGCGGTGACGTCCGCGGAGACGATCTCGGCCAGGCCGACCGGCTGCATGACCGAGGTAAAGGCGCCCGATTCGATCTTCGACAGGGTCAGCACGTCCTCGATCAGGTGCCGCAGCCGTGCGGTGTTGCGGCTGACGGTGTCCAGCATCTGGTCCTGTTCGGCCGTCAGCGGGCCGGCGGCGCGGTCGCGCAGTATCTCGACGTACCCGGCGATGCTGGTCAGCGGGGTGCGCAGCTCGTGCGACACCGTCGCGAGGAAGTCCGATTTGACCTGGTCCACCGCCCTCAGCTCGTCCACCAGGCGGTTCTCGGCCTCGTACAACCGGGCGTGGTGCAGGCCCCGGCCGACGTCGGCGGCGATGGACTCCACCGCGCTCACCTCGGGCCCGGTCCACGGGCATCCCGGCCGGAGCCGGGCTGCCACGATGATGCCGAGCAGCTCGGATCCGGCCCCGAACGGGACGATGACCTGCGAGACGATGCCCGCCGCCAGCAGCGGGCCCCGGATGTGCGGCGGCAAGCGGTCGCCGTCCGGGCCGGGGATGTCCTGGTACACCAGGCTCTCGTTGCGCCGGAACAGGTCCCTGAACATCACCTCGCCCGCACCGCGCAGGACGGCGAGGTAGCTGTCGGGCAGGACCCAGTCATGCTCGTGGCCGACCGGCAGGCCCAGCAGCCCGTCGCGCCGGATGTGCAGGTAGGCGACGTCGGCACCGAGGTTCGCCTCGATCGCCTCCTTGGCCTCGAGCACCAGGTCCTCCACCCGCAGGTGCTCCCGGACCCGCAGCCCGGTGTCCCGTGCCATCATGCGCAGCCGGCCGGCCTCCGTCTCCTGCGCGCGGAGGCGGTCGGTCTCGTCGGCGAGGGCGTTCAGCGACCGCGCGACCTCGCTGATCTCGGCCGGGCCCGTCACCGGAGCGCGGGCGGCGTGGTCCCCGGCCGTCAGCCGGCGCAGCACCGCGACCAGCGTGCGCAATGGCTTGGTGACCCCGCGCACGAGGACCAGCGCCGTGGCCAGCCCGAGCAGGGCCGCCATCGCGGCGAACACGCTGGCGAGGAACACCGCATGGTCCACGGCCCGCTCGCCGCTCGACACGGCGGCACCGCTCTGCGCCCGCAGCCGCGCCTGAAGCCGGCCGTTCGCCTGGTAGAAGCTGCCCGCGCTGGCCGAACTCTGGTCGATGAGCCGGGCCAGGCGGGCGCTGCCGGGTCGGGCGGGCGCCATCCTGGCCGCGAAACCGAGCCAGCTTCGGGCGGCGCGCTCCTCGGTTCCGGTGCCGGCGGCCTCGTCCCCGGCCGCCACGCTGGCCGCCTGCCGGAGCGCGCCGGTCAACTGCCCGGCATCGGCGCGGAACGCGTCGTCGAAGCGGGCCTGCCTGGTGAGCAGGTAGCCGCGCAGTGCCGACTCGCACTGGGCGAAATCGGCCCGAACCTCCAGGTTGGTGACCTCCCGCGGGTACAGCCGGCCGACCAGCCCGTCCACCGCATGGTCCTGGCGCGCCACGGCGTTGTGGATGAGGCCCGCGGCGACCAGGAGCAGCAGGGCGAAGGCCACCAGCCCGGCCCACAGCCGGATCACGATGGAACTGGCGGGCCGGCGCCCGCGCGGCCCCGGTTCCTCCGGCGACCGGCGTCCCGGGGTCCCCTCCTGCACGCGCGCCCTCCGTCACCTGCAGAGCAGCTTATGTAGTCAATATGTTACTCACAGTGAAATCACCTCTCATGAACGGCGCCCGCCGGTCCTCCGCACGAGGCCCGCCGGTCCCGCGCATGGGGCGGGGACCGGCTTTCCCGCCCGGGCGGCGGCATGGCAAGCTCAGAAGCATGAGCGATTCCGGTGCCGTCTCCACCTCGCCAGCCCCCGGGGGGGCTGCCGCCGACCCCGCCTGTGACGTCGCGCACGGCCTTGCCCAGGTGCCGCCGAGCACCCGGACGCTGGCGGCGGTCTTCGCCTCCCCGGTCGCGGTGTTCCTGCTCGGCTACGCCAGGGACGCCGGTTACCGGCCCGTGCTCGTCGAGCCCGACGCCGGCCGGATGCTGCCCGGCGCGGACGGCCCCGGCGTCCTGGGCACCCTGGACGGCCTGGACGGGCTGGACGGGCTGGCCACGGTCGCCGGGCTGGCCGGGGCCATCGACGAGGCGACCGACGTCGTGGTGACCGACCACCACCGGGACGAACTCGGGCCGATGCTGCGCGACGCGCTGGCCAGCCCGGCCCGGTGGGTCGGGATCCTCGGCAATCCACGGCACCCGGCGCCGCACATCCCGGCGCTGGCGGCGCTGGGTGTGCCCGCGGACGAGATCGCCCGGGTGCACCGCCCGATCGGGCTGAATATCGGCTCGCGGACCCCGGCGGAGATCGCCCTGGCGACCATGGCAGGCCTGATCGCGGACCGTAACGGCCGGCCGGGGGGCTTCCACTGGTAACCCCGGGGACCCGGGGTTCGCATGGTTCCAGATTTCCTGACGTTGACCAGACCGGATGTGAGCGATAACAATTCTGGCTAGCCAATGACAGCGGGCGGGAGCGCGGGCACCCTGGGCGGACTCGCGCAGCGGGCGCCACCTGGGCCCCTTCCGCCGGCGCGGGCAGACCAGGGAGGCGCGCGATGGCGCCAGCACGAGCCGGCCGGTCCAGGCCGCCAGTAATGGCGGACGTCGCGCGCCTGGCGGGGGTGTCGCACCAGACGGTCTCCCGGGTGCTCAACTCCCACCCGAACGTCAAGCCGCAGACCCGGGACAGCGTGCTCGCCGCGATCGCGGAACTCGGCTACCGGCCCAACGCGGCCGCCCGCACCCTGGTCACCAGGCGCACCCGCACCCTCGGCGTGGTCAGCTTCGACACCACGCTGTACGGGCCCGCCTCGATGCTCTACGGGATCGAGCGGGCCGCGGCGCACGACTACTTCGTGTCGATCGCCAGCCTGCCCGCGCTGGACCGGCGCAGCGTGCTCGGCGCGGTGGACCGCTTCCTGGACCAGGGGGTGGAGGGGATCATCGTCATCGCGCCGACGACCACGGCGGTGGCCGCGTGCAGCCGGGTCCGCGCGCACGTGCCCCTGGTCGCGCTGGGCTGCGGCACCCACGCGCCGCTCACCTCCGCCGCCGTGGACAACACCGCCGGCGCCGCGATGGCCACCCGCTACCTGCTGGGCCTGGGCCATCCCACGGTCCACCACATCGCCGGGCCCGCCTCGTGGCTGGACGCGCAGGAACGGATCGCCGGCTGGCGGGAGGCCCTGGCGGAGGCCGGCGCCCCCGAGCCGGAGCTGCTGCCCGGCGACTGGAGCTGCCCGTCGGGATACCGGCTCGGGCAGCGGATCGCCGCCAGCCGGGAGATAACCGCGGTGTTCTGCGGGAATGATCACATGGCGCTCGGCCTGCTCCGGGCGCTCGCGGAAAACGGACGGCACATTCCCGGCGACGTCAGCGTGGTGGGGTTCGACGACATACCGGAGTCGGCGTACTTCCTGCCGCCGCTGACGACCGTGCGCCAGGACTTCGGCGAACTGGGGCGCCGGGCGCTGGCCACCCTGGTCGGCATGATCGACGGCCATCCGCCGCCCGCGGCCTGCCTGCGGATCCCGCCCCACCTGGTGGCACGCGCCAGCGTGGCGGCGTATCCGGCGCGCAGGGGGCCGGCGGCCCACCGAGAACAGGAGGCCACGCATGACCGCTGACGCGGCAGGCCCGGACGCGTACGTCGTCGGAGTGGACTTCGGCACCCTGTCGGGCCGCGCCGTGGTGGTGCGGGCGGGCGACGGGACCGAACTGGGCGCGGCGACCTGCGACTACCCCCACGCCGTCATGGACTCCGCGCTGGCCGCGACCGGCGAGCCGCTCCCTCCGGACTGGGCCCTCCAGGACCCCGCGGACTACACCGGCGTGCTGCGCGAGGCGGTGCCGGCGGCGCTGGCCCGGGCCGGGATCGACCCGGCGCGCGTCATCGGCATCGGCACCGACTTCACCGCGTCCACGCCGCTCCCGGTCACCCGCGACGGGGTCCCGCTGTGCCAGCTGCCCGGGCTGGCGGACCGCCCGCACGCCTACCCGAAGCTGTGGAAGCACCACGCCGCCCAGGGGCAGGCCGACCGGATCAACGCCGTGGCCCGCGAGCGCGGCGAGCGGTGGCTGGCCCGGTACGGCGGGAAGATCTCCGCCGAGTGGCAGTACGCGAAGGCGCTGCAGGTCCTGGACGAGGACCCGGAGATGTACAGGCGGGCGGACCGGTGGATCGAGGCGGCCGACTGGATCATCTGGCAGCTGTGCGGCGCCGAGACCCGCAACGCCTGCACCGCCGGGTACAAGGGCATCCGCCAGGACGGCCGCTACCCGTCCCGGGAGTACCTCGCCGCGCTCGACCCCCGGTTCGCCGGCTTCGCCGCCGACAAGCTGGCGCACCCCGTCTCCCCGCTGGGCGCGCGGGCCGGCTCGCTGACCGCGCAGGCCGCGTCCTGGACCGGGCTGCCGGCGGGGATCGCGGTGGCGGTGGGCAACGTGGACGCGCACGTCACCCCGCCGGCCGCGAACGCGATCGAGCCCGGCCAGATGGTGCTCATCATGGGCACCTCCACCTGCCACGTGATGAACGCCGCCACACTGGCCGAGGTCCCCGGCATGTGCGGGGTCGTCGATGGCGGCATCGTGGCCGGGCGGTTCGGCTACGAGGCGGGCCAGACCGGCGTCGGCGACATCTTCGCCTGGTTCGCCGACCACGCCGTCCCGCCGGCCTACGCGGCCGAGGCGGCCCGCCGCGGGCTGAGCGTGCATGACCTGCTGTCGGCTGAGGCGGCCGCACAGCCGCCCGGCGCGCACGGGCTGATCGCCCTTGACTGGCTTAACGGAAACCGCTCGGTGCTCGTCGACCACAGCCTGTCCGGCGTCGTGGCCGGCCTGACGCTGGCCACGCGCGCGCCGGACATCTACCGGGCGCTGATCGAGTCCACGGCGTTCGGGACCAGGGTCATCATCGACGCGTTCGAGACCGCCGGGGTGAGCGTCGGCGAACTGGTGATCGCGGGCGGGCTGACCAAGAACGAGCTGATCATGCAGGTCTACGCCGACGTGACGCGCAGGCCGCTGAGCCTGGTCGGCTCCGCCCAGGGGCCGGCCCAGGGCTCGGCGATCCACGCGGCGGTCGCGGCGGGCGCCTACCCGGACGTGCCCGCCGCGGCCGCGGCGATGGGCTCGATGCAGCCCGGCGTCTACGCGCCGGACCCGGCCAGCGCGGCTGTCTACGACGAGCTGTACGCCGAGTACGTGCGGCTGCACGACTACTTCGGCCGGGGCACCAACGAGGTGCTGCACCGGCTCCGGGCGCTGCGCGGCCGGGTGCTGGCCGGCCGGGCCGCCAGCGGCGACGGGGGCCGGCGATGACCAGCCCGGCCTGGCGGGCCGACATCGAGCAGGCCCGCGCCGAGGTGTGCCGGCTGCACGCGGCCCTGGTCGAGAACGGCCTGGTGGCGTGGACCTCGGGCAACGTGTCCGCGCGGGTGCGCGACAGCGGCGACGGCCCCGATCTCATGGTCATCAAGCCCAGCGGCATCGCGTACGCGGACCTGACGCCGGAGTCGATGGTCGTCTGCGACCTGGACGGCGCCCGGGTCTCCGGCGCCTACCTGCCCTCCAGCGACACCGCCGCGCACTGTTACGTGTACCGGCACATGCCGGAGGTGGGCGGGGTGGTGCACACCCACTCCAGCTACGCCACCGCGTGGGCGGCCCGGGGGGAGGCGATCCCCTGCGTGATCACCGCTATGGCGGACGAGTTCGGCGGGGAGATCCCGGTCGGGCCGTTCGCGCTCATCGGCGGCGACGAGATCGGCCGGGGCATCGTGGCCACGCTGACCGGGCACCGCTCGCCCGCGGTGCTCATGCGCAGCCACGGCGTCTTCACCGTGGGCGGCACCGCCCGCGATGCCGTCAAGGCGGCCGTGATGTGCGAAGATGCCGCGCGGACGGTGCACCTCGCCCGCGCGCTCGGCGACCCGCAGCCGCTGCCGGCCGACCAGGTCGACGCCCTTCACCGCAGGTACACCACGGAATACGGCCAGCGCTGAGGCACCGCGCCCAGCACGAGCCATCGTTCAGGAGGAAGGTCATGGCCACAAGCAAGTCCCGCAGCGGTGCGCGCATCGGGATCCTCGGCATCATGCAAGACCTGTACGACGACATGATCCCCGGGATCGCCCAGCGGCAGGAGGGCTACGCGGCCGAACTGGCCGCGCACCTGGGCGTGCCCGGCCAGTTCGAGTTCCTCCCGGCCAAGCCCATCAAGTACCGCGAGGACGCCGAGCGGGCCATGCGCGAGTTCGAGAACGCCGACCTCGACGGCGTGCTCGTGGTCATGCTCACCTACGGGCCGGCGATGCGGGTGGCCCGGCTGCTGTCGGAGTCCCGGCTGCCCATCTGCCTGGCCAACATCCAGCCCGAGCCGAACGTCACGCCGGCCTGGGACATGGCCGACATGACCTACAACCAGGGCGTGCACGGCGCACAGGACACGGCCAACGCCATGGTGCGCGCGGGGCGGCGGTTCAGCGTGCTCACCGACGACTGGCGCGCGGAGTCGTTCCGGGCGGACGTGCACCGGTGGGCGCGGGCGGCGGCCGCGGTGACCGCGTGGCGGCGGCTGAAGGTGGCCCTGTTCGGCTACGCCATGAACGACATGGGCGACATCAGGGTGGACGAGTCCGCCCTGGTCCGCTCGCTCGGCCCGGAGATACTCGCGGTCGCCCCCGGCGACCTGTACCGGGGCATGGCGACCGCCGGCGAGGCCGCGGTCGCCGAGGTGATCGCGTTCGAGGACGCGAACTTCGAGATCGACCCGAGGCTGTCGGGCGAGGAACGCCGCGATCACGCGCGGATGCAGGTCGCGATCGAGAACATCCTCACCGAGGGCGGCTTCGGCGCGTACACCGCGCACTTCGACGCGATCGGCGAGGACGGGCGGTTCCGGCGGCTCCCGCTGGCGGCGGCGTCCACGCTGATGGCGCGCGGGTACGGCTACGCGGCCGAGGGCGACGTGCTCACCGCCTGCCTGGTGTTCGCGGGCCACACGCTGATCGGTGACGCGCACTTCACCGAGATGTACGCGATGGACTTCCCGTCCGACTCGGTGCTGATGAGCCACATGGGCGAGGGCAACTGGAAGATCGCCCGGTCGGACCGGCCGGTGCGGCTGATCAAGCGGCCGCTGGGCATCGGGCGCCTGGAGGACCCGCCGACGTTCCTGTTCCAGTACCAGCCGGGCCCGGCCACCCTGGCCACCCTGGTGTCGCTGGAGGGAGAGCGGTTCCGCCTGGTGGCCGCCGAGGGCGAGAACCTGGACACGGCCGAACTGCCCGCCCTGGAGATGCCCTACGGCCAGTTCCGCCCGGCGTCCGGGGTGCGGGCCTGCCTGAACGGCTGGCTGGCCGCGGGCGGGCCGCACCACGAGGTGATGAACCTGGGCCACCACGCCGCCGCGTGGCGCGACTTCTGCAACCTGGCGGGCATCGAGTTCGTCCAGGTCTGACCCCGCGGCGCTGCCCGGCGCGGCCCCCCGGCGTGGCAGGGCCGCGCATCGTGGCCGCGCGCGCACCCCGGCGCTACCCTTGTCCGGTCGGATACCTGGCGGCGGCCGGCACTGTGACCTGCAGGGGAGCACATCATGGCGAACACCAGCCCGTGGCCGCTGATCCATGCCGAGCGGGCGGCCCTCGCCGCCGACCTCGCCGTGCTGACCGGCGAGCAGTGGGCGGTCCAGTCGCTGTGCGGCGAGTGGACCGTGCGCGACGTGCTCGGGCACATGACCTCCACGGCCAAGATGACGCCGCCCAGGTTCTTCGCCGCCTACGCGGCGTCGGGGTTCCGCTTCAACGCCTTCACCGCCAAGGGGGTCGCCCAGGAGGCGACCGCGAAGCCCGCCGACGGGCTGGCGAACTTCCGTGACCATCTCAAGGACACCACCCATCCCCCGGGCCCGGTGGAGGCGATGCTCGGCGAGGCGGTGCTCCACGCCGAGGACATCCGCCGGCCGCTCGGGATCACCCGCGAGTACCCGCCGGAGGCGCTGATCCGGGTGGCGGAGTTCTACCGTGGCTCCAACCTGATCGTCGGCGCGAAGAAACGGATCGCCGGGCTCACCCTGCGTGCCACGGACACGGGCTGGTCCGCGGGCAGCGGGCCGGAGGTGACCGGGCCGCACCTGTCGCTGCTGCTCGCGATGACCGGGCGGTCCGCCGCGCTGGCCGACCTGTCCGGCGACGGCACCGCCACGCTCCGGTCCCGATCCTGAGGTGGCCGGCACCGGGGCGGCCGGGTACTCGGGCACCCCGCTGCCCCGCAAGCTCGGCATCGGGCCCGGCCACGAGGTGGCCGTCATCGGCGGGCCGCCGGGGTTCGCCGCGGGCCTGGCCGGGGGCTCCGGCGCCGAGGTGACCGAGGGGCTGTCCGGCAGCGGCCCGCTGGACGTGATCGTGACCTTCGTCCGCTGGCGCGAGGAGTTCGAGTCCGCGCTGCCCGGCCTGCGCCGGCGGATGGCCCCGGCCTGCGGGCTGTGGGTCGCCTGGCCGAAGCGGGCGGCCCAGGTGCCCACCGACATGACCGATCACGTGATCCGGGAGGTGGCGCTGCCCACGGGCCTGGTGGACAACAAGGTCTGCGCCATCGACGCGACCTGGTCCGGGCTCCGCCTGGTGATCCGGCGCGAACGCCGGCTTTCATGATCCGTTCGGATAGTGGCCCTCCCCGGGGCCAGCATCCGAACGGATCATGAAACGAAGGGGAGCTCCCCGTCAGCCGAGCAGGGTGCGGCCGTCGAAGACGCCGAGCTCCTCCCGGTACAGCTCCAGGTTCACCCCGTTGGGGTCGCGGAAGTACATGCTCTCCTCGACGCCCCGGTCCGGCCCGAGGTACTCCACGCCCGCCTCGTCCAGCTTGTTCTTCGCGGCGTCGTACTGCTCCGGGGAGATGGAGATGGCCAGGTGCTGGACCCCGCCGATGGTCTCGGTGAACGGCGGGTGCTCATGGCCGGGGAAGTCGAAGAAGCCGAGCAGGTTGCGGTTGCCGATGTCGAAGAAGAAGTGGCTGGAGCCCGCGTAGTCGCGGTTCTCCACCAGCTCCACCAGCGGGAAGCCGAGGAACTCCTGGTAGAACTGGATCGTCTCCTCGACGTCCTTGCAGATCAGGGCGAGGTGGTGCACGCCTTGCACGGTGCTGGCCGGCCGCTCCCCGCGGCGGCGGAGGTACTTCTCGCGCAGCTTGTGCCGGCGCGCCCTGATCTCGTCGAGTTCCTTGCCTTGAGGCGCTGACATGGCCCGCCTCCCTGGTGATCGCGGCCGGGGTCCGGTTGCCGGGGAGCCGGTGGCGTCCCTCAGGCACAGGGTAGCGGGGCGGGGCCCGGCCTGGCACCCACGGTGCGGGCTACGCGGTGACGCTGCCGCCGTCGCCCAGGAGGCGCTCCACGCTCGCCGCCCGCCGCCGGAACGCCCACCCGCCGAGGCCGCGCCCCGCATGCCGGGCGAGGCTGGCCGGCGGCACGGTCAGCACCGGGCACTGCGCGTGCGACACGCAGTACCGGCTCACCCGGCCGTGGCCCAGCCCGGCCAGGCCGCCGCGCCGCCCCGCGCCGACGATCAGCAGGTCGTCCTCGTGGCTGGCCATGGCGACCAGGACCGGGCCCGGCTGGCCGCGCTGCACCACCGGCCACACCGGGAGATCGGCCGGGATCTCCCCCCAGGCGGCGTCGAGGGCGGCCCAGAGCCGCTGCCAGGCGGCGTCCTGCCAGAGGCGGACGAGGGCGGGGCAGGGCTGCCGCGCGGCGAGTTCGCCGCCGGGCGGCACCCAGGCCAGAACGGGGGTCAGGGCGGCATCACTGTGGCGGGCCAGGTCCTCTGCGTGGCGCAGTGCCCGGAGGCTGCCCGGCGAGCCGCTCGCGCCGACGATGACCCGACGTGCGCCGGACACGACAGCGCTCCTTCCTCGCGCGGTGAGGGCGTAACCGTCTCGGTACCCAGTGTCTACACAACCACTCACCGGCCGGGAACTTCAAGCCTGCTCGCCGGCCTGAAAGCACGGGAATGCCCGGCCGCCCGCACCGGGGCGCAGCGGGCTACGGCTTGCGGGCCACCCCGCCGTAGCCGTTGACCTCCGCGGCCAGCGGCCGGAGCCCGGTCCCCCGCGGCCGCCACTCGGAGACCAGGACCAGCCCCGGCTCCACCATCTCCAGCCCGGTGAACGCGAGATCGGCGAACTCGTCCACGGTACGGATCTGGCCGGTAAGCCCCTTGTCCCGGTAGGTCCGGCCGAGCCCGCGCACCCCCTTGGGATCGTGCTCCGCCGTGACATGGGAGGCGACCAGGTAGCTGCCCGGCGGCAGCGCGTCCAGCAGCGTTCGCACGATCTGCCGCGGCCCGGCCTCATCCGGCACGAAGTGCAAGATCGCCACCAGCATCAGCGCGACCGGCTGGGTGAAGTCCAGCGTCGCCGTGGTCACCGGGTCCGCCAGGATCTTCTCCGGATCCCGCAGGTCGGCATGAATATAGGCGGTCTTCCCCTCCGGCGAGGAAGTCAGCAGCGCCCGCGCATGCGCCAGCACGATCGGGTCGTTGTCCACATACACAACCCGGCACGACGGCACCAGCCCCTGCGCCACCTCATGCACGTTGTTCGCGCTCGGCAGCCCCGTCCCGATATCCAGGAACTGGCGGATCCCCGCCTCCGCCACCAAGAACCGCACCGCCCGCCCCAGGAACGCCCGGTTCTCCCGCGCCGCGGTGCGCACCGTCCCCCAGCTCTTGAGGGCCATCTCGGCCGTTTCCCGGTCCACGGCGAAGTTGTTCTTGCCGCCGAGGAAGTAGTCGTAGATGCGGGCCGGATGCGGCTTGGTGGTGTCGATCCCCGGCCCCTCGCGGCGCCCGGTCTCCTGCTGTGTCACGCTAAACCGCCGTTCATCACGTCAGGCCGCGATCCTACTCGGTCCCGGCGGGGAGGCACTACGCCCGCGGCGCCGGTCACGGCTTGCGTGCCACCCCGCCGTTCCAGGTGACCTCGGCCGGCAGCGGGCGCGGCCCGTCACCCTCCGGCCGCCAGTCCGACACCGACACCACCCCGGGGTCCACCATTTCCAGCCCGGGGAACACCAGGTCGGCGAACTCGTCCATGCTGCGGAACTGGAACGGGATCCCGCGCCGGTGGTAGACGCCCGCCGCGGCAGCGCCGTTGTCGGGGTAGTACTCGGCCGTGGCGTGGGAGGCGACCAGGTAGCTGCCCGGCGGCAGCGCGTCCAGCAGCGTTCGCACGATCTGCCGCGGCCCGGCCTCATCCGGCACGAAGTGCAAGATCGCCACCAGCATCAGCGCGACCGGCTGGGTGAAGTCCAGCGTCGCCGTGGTCACCGGGTCCGCCAGGATCTTCTCCGGATCCCGCAGGTCGGCATGAATATAGGCGGTCTTCCCCTCCGGCGAGGAAGTCAGCAGCGCCCGCGCATGCGCCAGCACGATCGGGTCGTTGTCCACATACACAACCCGGCACGACGGCACCAGCCCCTGCGCCACCTCATGCACGTTGTTCGCGCTCGGCAGCCCCGTCCCGATATCCAGGAACTGGCGGATCCCCGCCTCCGCCACCAAGAACCGCACCGCCCGCCCCAGGAACGCCCGGTTCTCCCGCGCCGCCGCCCGGATGGTCGGCACGACCTCCATCAGCGCCTGCCCCGTTTCCCGGTCGGGCGCGAAATGGTCCTTGCCGCCCAGGTAGTAGTCATACACCCGGGCCGCATGCGGCTTGGCGGTGTCGATGTCGGGCTTCACCCGGCCTGTCTCCCCTCTCGGCAGGCCCCCCCAATTACCGCTACTGGCGCAGATATTAGTGCTTTACGCCTCGCCGTGGGTAACGGTCACCGCCGAGTGACCCCCGGCCACGCAACCCAGGCCCACTGGCCCCCTCGCGTGCGCCCCCGCACCCGGGCACCTCTCCCCGTCGCCCCGCGCGCCGCGCACCCCGCCCACCCCCGCGCGCCCCGCCCACCCCCGCGCACCCCGCACCGCGCACCGCGCACCGCGCACCCCGCACCCCGCACCCCGGAATGTTGAACGGTCAACTACTGTTGCAGCAGGCGAGCGCTACTGTTGCACAGGCGCACCGCCCGAGCGGAGGAGAGAACACATGCCCGCGGTCACCGTTGACGACATCCTCGTGCTGCCCCGAATCCAGGATGCCGATCCCGCCGCCGCCACCGACCGGCCCGTGCTGTCGGTAACCACGGCGCCGTCCGGCTTCGAGGGAGAGGGGTTCCCCGTCCGGCGGGCGTTCGCCGGGGTGGACCTCGCCCGCCTGGACCCGTTCATCCACATGGACCAGATGGGCGAGGTGGACTACGCCCCGGGTGAGCCCAAGGGCACCGCCTGGCATCCGCACCGCGGCTTCGAGACGGTGACCTACATCATCGACGGCATCTTCCGGCACCAGGACTCCAACGGTGGCGGCGGCCTGATCACCAACGGCGACACCCAGTGGATGACCGCGGGCGGCGGGATCCTGCACATCGAGGAGCCGCCGGAGTCGCTGGTCGCCAGCGGCGGGCTGTTCCACGGCTTCCAGCTCTGGGTGAACCTGCCCGCGCGGCTGAAGATGACCAACCCGCGCTACCAGGACATCCGGGCGGGCGAGGTGACGCTGCTGTCGTCCGCCGACGGTGGCGCGCTGCTCCGGCTCATCGCCGGCGACCTGGCCGGCCACCGCGGCCCCGGCATCACCCACACGCCGATCACCGTGGTGCACGCGACCGTGTCCCCCGGTGCCCAGGTCCGGCTGCCGTGGCAGCCGGGCTTCAACGCGCTGGGGTACGTCCTGGCCGGGACCGGCACCGTGGGCGCCGAGCGCCGTCCGGTGCGCACCGGCCAGCTCGCCGTGTTCGGGCCCGGCGACTCGGTTACGTTCGGCGCCGCTGCCCGGCAGGACGGGCCGGGCGGGGACTTCGACATCCTGCTCCTGGGCGGCCAGCCGATCAGGGAGCCGGTCGCCGCCTACGGCCCGTTCGTGATGAACACCAGGGCCGAGCTGGTCCAGGCCTTCGAGGACTACCAGGCAGGCAAGCTGGGCAGCGTCCCGGCACAGCCCCGGCCGATCCCGGATGAGCCACATCCAGGCCACGACGTGCTCTGACCGGCAGGCACCGCCCATAGACTGCCTTGCGTGACCAAGCCGACCCGCAGCGATTCCACCGCGACCGCCATGTCCGCCGGCCCGTCCGGGGGGGCGGACGCCACCCAGCCACCGGCTGCCCGGCGCGTCCCGAGCGAGCGCACGCATCACGGTGACACGGTCGTCGACGACTACGCCTGGCTGGCGGACTCCGCCGACCCGGAGGTCCTGCGCTACCTGGAAGCCGAGAACGCCTACACCACCACGATGACGGCCGGGCAGGCCGGGCTGCGTGAGACGATCTTCGGCGAGATCAAGGGCCGCACCCAGGAGACGGACCTGTCCGTGCCGACCCGCAAGGGCGGCTGGTGGTACTACTCGCGGACGGTCGCCGGCCAGCAGTACGCGGTGCACTGCCGGCGTGCCGTGCAGCCAGGCGACGACGGGCCGCCGAGCACCGATGACGGGACACCGCTGGCCGGCGAACAGATCCTGCTCGACGGGAACGAGGTGGCCGGCGAGTCGCCGTTCTTCTCGCTCGGCGCGTTCGACGTCAGCCCGGACGGTACGCTGCTCGCCTACTCGACCGACTTCGCCGGGGACGAGCGCTTCACGCTGCGGATCAAGGACCTGCGGACCGGCGAGACGCTGGCGGACGAGATCCCCGGCACCTTCTACGGCTCCGCCTGGTCCGCCGACGGCTCCGCGCTCTTCTACACCACCGTGGACGCGGCCTGGCGGCCCTACCGGGTGTGGCGGCACCGGGTGGGCACACCGGCCGCCGACGACGTGATCGTGATGGAGGAGGCGGACCAGCGGTTCTCCGTCGGTGTCGCGCTCACGCGCAGCGAGCGCTACATCCTGATCGGCATCGCAAGCTCGCTGACCAGCGAGATCTGGCTGCTGGATGCGGCAGCCCCGGCCACGGCCGCGCAGGTGGTGCTGCCCCGGCGGCAGGGCGTGGAGTACTCGGTCGAGCACCAGGCCGCGCCGGGCGGCCCCGGGCGGCTGCTGATCCTGCACAACGAGAACGCGCTGAACTTCGAACTCGCTGAGGTGGCGCTGCACGCGGCCGATGGCACGGGCCCGCTCGCCACCCCGGCGGATCTCCGCACGGTCATCGCTCACCGGGCGGACACCAGGCTGCTGGACATCAGCGCGTTCGAGCATCACCTGGTGGTTCATTTCCGCCGGGACGGCCTGACCGGCCTGCGGATCCTCCGCGCCGGGGGCAGCGAGCAGGAGATCGCCTTCCCGGAGCCGCTGTACCAGGTCTCCCCCGGCGCCAACCCCGAGTACGCCGCCGGCGAGTTCCGGCTCCATTACGTCTCGCTGGCCACCCCCGACTCGGTCTTCGACGCCGACGTGACGACCGGCGGGCTCACCCTGCGCAAGCGCGCGCCGGTCCTCGCGCTCCCCGGCGCCGGCCCGTACGACCCGGAAGCCTTCGAGCAGCGCCGGGAGTGGGCGGTGGCCGCCGACGGGACCCGGGTCCCCATCTCGCTGATCTGCCGCCGGGGGACGCCGCGCGACGGCAGTGCGGCCCTGCTGCTCTACGGCTACGGAAGCTACGAGCTGTCGACCGACCCGGCCTTCTCGATCCCCCGGCTCTCGCTGCTGGACCGGGGCTTCGTCTTTGCCATCGCGCACGTCCGGGGCGGCGGCGAAATGGGCCGCCAGTGGTATGAGGATGGCAAGGCGCTGCACAAGACCAACACGTTCACCGACTTCGTGGCCTGCGCCGAGCACCTGCTGGCCGAGGGCTGGGCCCGGCCGGAGCGGCTGATCGCCCGCGGCGGCTCGGCGGGCGGGCTGCTGATGGGCGCGGCCGCCAACATCGCCCCGCGGGACTTCGGCGGCATCGTCGCCCAGGTCCCCTTCGTGGACGCGCTGACCTCGGTCCTGGACCCCTCGCTGCCGCTGACCGTGCCGGAGTGGGAGGAGTGGGGGGATCCGCTGCACGACCCGCAGGTCTACGCCTACATGAAGGGCTACTCACCGTACGAGAACGTCAGCGACCAGGTGTACCCGCCGATCCTGGCCGTGACCAGCCTGCACGACACGCGGGTGCTGTTCCGCGAGCCCGCGAAATGGATCGCCAGGCTGCGGGCCACGGCCCGCGGCGGCCCGTTCCTGCTCCGGACCGAGATGGCGGCGGGCCATGGCGGGCGCAGCGGGCGCTACGACCGCTGGCGCGAGGAGGCCATGATCCTGGCCTGGATCGTGACCACCGCCACGAAACCCTGACCGCGCGCCCCGTTCAGTCACCCGTCTGCCCGTCGATCGACTCGCGGATCAGGTCGGCGTGCCCGTTGTGCCGGGCGTACTCCTCGATCATGTGCACCAGGACCCACCGCAAGGACACAGGTTGCGGGAGCTGCCAGTCGGCGTGCGGCTCGCGCAGTGCCGCCTCCTCGCCCCCGCTGAGCTGCGCCCGCACGACGGCGCGGGACCGGTTGACCCCCTCGGTCCACAGCGCCCGCAGGTACTCGCCGGAGTCGGACGCCGCGCTGTGCCAGGTCCAGTCCGGGTTCGCCCGGAAATCCACCCCGGCCCATGGCTCGGGGGGCGGTGCACCGGCCACCACCTCGGTGAACCAGGAGTCCTCGACACAGGCCAGGTGCTTGAGCAGCCCGCCCAGCGTCATCGGCGATGGCCGTAGCGCCACCCGCAACTGGTCATCGCCCAGCCCCCGGCACTTCCACTCCAGCGTCGCGCGCTGGTAGTCGAGAAAACCAAGCAGCGTCGCGACCTCGCCACCGTCACGGGGCGGTTCGGGCCGCCCGTGCTCGTCAACCATCACCTCAGCCATGAGCCGAACCTACCGAGACGGCAACCCGGTCGCTGGTCTATGAGAGGGCGCGCAGGTGCGCCCGGTAGCCAGCACCATAGGGGGTGGGGCTGCCGGCATAGCTGGTGATCAGCGACGGCCCCGAGGCGCAAGGGAAGTCGGCGTTCCAGGTCCACGCCAGGTAGCCGGTGGACTGCGAGTCGAGCCAGCTCATCAGCGGGCCAATGTAACCGCCGGCGCAGTCGTTCTCGCCGATCTCCCCGGCAACGACCGGCACCTGGGTGATGACCGGCTCGATCTGGCGGGTCCAGCAGGCCACGGTGGAGCACGCGTTGAAGTTGTAGGAGTGCCACGAGGCGGCCAGGTTGCGGTCCGGGTCGGCGGGCTCGTAGGCCAGCCACTGGCTGAGGTCGTTGGACCACGCCAGGCCACCGGCCAGGATCACGTTGCGCGCGCCGGTCGAGCGGACCGCGTCGACGAGCGCCTGCATCCCGGCCACCTGGTAGCCGATCCCCGCGCAGGAGCCGCCGCGCAGCCAGCACTGCCAGCCCGCGGTCTCGCTGCCCGCGGCACGCTCCGGGAACGGCTCGTTGAACAGGTCGAAGATGACCGACCTGTCGTCTTTGAAGGTAGCTGCCACCGACGTCCAGAACGGGATCGCCTGCGCCGCGTCCGGCATCGGCTTGAGGCATCTGGCCTGCGCCGACGCGCAGGACGACGACGGCCCGGCGTAGCCGCCGTCGGTCCAGTGCAGGTCCAGGATCGCGACCATGCCGTTGGCGTTGAGCAGGCTCACGTACACCTTGATCGCGTTCTGGTAGTTCGCGCCCGCGTAGGCCGGGTCCACATACGACTCGCCGTTCCAGCATGCCTCGTTCAGCGGGACCCGGACCGCGTTGATCCCCCACCTCTTCATCGCGGTGACCGACGCCTGGCCGCTCGGGCCGTCGAAGATCCCGTGGCCCTGCACGCACAAGAACTCGGTGCCCGCCCGGTTCACCCCGTGCAGCACCACCGGCCTGCCGCGGGAGTTCACCAGCCGGTTCCCCGACACGTGCAGGCGCGGCGCGGCGCGGTGCGGGTGATGCGGCGGGCTGCTGGCCGCCGGGGTGCCGGAACACGCGCACGCCAGCGCCACGACCAGGCAGAGCAGCGCACTCCGCCACACTCCGGCCCGGGCGGCCCGGGCCGGGACCGGGCGCGGCCATCTCGGCTCCATGCCCGAAAGGTAGGGCATCCCGGCCCGAAGCGCCCCCGGCGGCGCGGAACAAGCAGCACCCGGCTGGCCCGGTACCAGGCCGGCTGGCCGGACAGGCCGCCCCGGCAGGCCGCCCCGGCAGGCGGGCCGGGGCCGGAGCCGGATGCCCTAGGCTGGCTGCCCATGGCGGGACGCGAGTTGCGGGAAATCATCGACCCGGACTGGGCGCAGGCACTCGAACCGGTCGCCGGGCGCATCGCCGCCATGGGTGACTTCCTGCGCGCCGAGATCGCCGCGGGCCGGCGCTACCTGCCCGCGGGCGAGCACGTGCTGCGCGCCTTCACCCAGCCGTTCGGCGCGGTGCGGGTGCTCATCGTGGGACAGGACCCCTACCCGACCCCGGGGCATGCCGTGGGCCTGAGCTTCTCGGTCGCGCCGACGGTGCGGCGGCTGCCACCCAGCCTGCTCAACATCTTCCGCGAGTACTCCGACGACCTCGGCTACCCGGCCCCGGCCAACGGTGACCTGGTGCCCTGGAGCGAGCGCGGGATACTCCTGCTCAACCGGGTCCTGACGGTCCGCCCCGGCCAGCCGGCCTCGCACTGCGGCAAGGGCTGGGAAGAGGTCACCGAGCAGGCGATCCGGGCGCTGGCCGGGCGCCGCGCACCGGACGGCACCAGCCGCGCCCCGCTCGTGGCGATCTTGTGGGGCAGGGACGCGCGCAGCCTCGCCCCGCTGCTGGAGGGCATCCCGCTGATCGAGTCCGCGCATCCGAGCCCCAACTCGGCCGACCGCGGGTTCTTCGGCTCCCGGCCGTTCAGCCGGGCCAACCGGCTGCTGGAGCAGCAGGGCGCCGAGCCGGTGGACTGGAAGCTCCCCTGATCCCGCGCCGGGGAAGCTGCTGACGCTGAAAGGCATGGGTCTGGCCTGTCCGTGAAATACGCCGGGGACCATGCCCTGTCACGCAGCTTCCCGGGCCGGGTAGTCCGTGGCGGGTAGTTATGCGTTAAGTGCATGTGGGAACCCAGCAACTGGACTTTGCGGAGTTCTACCGCGAGTCCAAGGATGCGTGCCTGTTCGCCGTCCTGGTGAGCGTCGGCGACCGGGATGCGGCACAAGATCTTGTTGACGAGGCATTCGCCCGGGCCTGGGCCTCATGGCGGTCGGTCAGCAGGCATCCAGCACCAGCGGCATGGGTTGTCCGCACGGCGCTGAACGCCAGCATCTCGCGGTGGCGAAAACGGCGCCGGGAGGTGTCGCTGCCCGAGCCTGGCGGGGTC
>Ga0335078_10001729_pt1 | contig 32995 bp, 34 predicted proteins | sample Lox_Sample_32_FD_206711 | JGI IMG/M metagenome (GOLD analysis project Ga0335078, IMG submission 206711) | Soil microbial communities from Loxahatchee National Wildlife Refuge, Florida, United States - Lox_Sample_3.2 | ecosystem: Environmental > Terrestrial > Soil > Wetlands | place: USA... | reverse complement strand
TACTGACGGTGGCGTTCGGGGTCGCAGCAGCGCCGGGCCGAATGGCTAACTGACTGCCGATCGCCTGGTCTTTGCGCAGATATCTCCAGAGCACTCTGGGTGAGTGAGGATGACGTGACTGTCTACGCCTACAAGATGAAGCACCAGGAGAGGTGGGCTGGCGGGATATCTGACCCCTGGTTTGAACTGACGGCCGACACCCAGGATGAGCTGCACGAATTCGCCGGAAAGCTCGGTCTCCCCCGCCCGGGACCTCAGCCGGGCAGCCTGGCCGGGCCGCAGCAGGTGCCGGTTTCCTGGCACTACACCATGACCGCTGGCGAGCGTGACCGCGCCATTCAACTCGGAGCACACGCGATCACGCAACGGGAAGCGACCAAGATCGAACGGCAGCGGGCCGCCGAGCTAGGAGTCATCTAGCGGATGGCGCATCCGGCATCGAGCATCGGCATCAGCCGGTATGCGATGCTCTGCGGACAGTCATCGGACCTGCGATGATGGCTTGCTGGAGCAGCGCAGCCTCAGCGGAATCGCCCTCCTGCCGACCGATGCAGTCGGCCAGCATCTCCGACGAGACGAAGACCGGAGCCTGCGTCAGGACCGCGAGGTTGAGCGCATCGCTGGACCGGGCATCCACCAGCCCCACGCCCCGCGGCCCTTCGACCTCAACCGTGGCGGCATAAGCGCCCTCCACTATCCGGTCGAGCCAGACTTCCCGCACCCGGCCGCCGAGGCTGCGCACCAGCGCCGCGGTGAACTGGTAGGTCATGGGACGACCCCACTGCAGGCCCTGGAGACTGGCGTCGAGGGCGAAAGCCTCGGCATGGCCGACACCGACCACCAGGTGGCGATTTCCGGCCAGCTCGTCCAGCACCACGCCGTCAGCTGCGGGCGCCTTGCGCCCGGCCCGGCACGACGCTCGCGGCAAGCTCAGTTCCCCAGTCGCGCGCCCGGGCGGTCTCCGGCGGATCGAGCCGGTCCTGCTTGGTCACCAGGAAGCTCTCTGGCTCAGCGATCACGTCGAATCCGTGCGCGCGGAGCAAGCGGGTCACCCCCTTAGAGGCCCGGCCGGTGAACGCGGCAGGCCCGTGCAGCCTGGTATCGAAGGCTGCCGCCTTGACCGGGTAACGGCCGAGTGAGCCGAACCAGTCACGCAGCCCCGGCCCGAGCGCGTCTGGCTCGACGTTCAGCGGGCTGACCGGCTTGTCCGCGGCTGCGACCGCTGCCTTGCGGGTGGCTGCGCGGCTCATGCTGTGAAGGTGCGTCGGCCCGCCCACCACGACAAGGTCAGCGTCGGCGAGAATCGCCGGGCTTGCCTGTGACACTGGAACAACACTGACATCGAAGGCGGTTTTGAGCCCGGCTCCGATGGCGTCGGCAACGAGGCGCGTGTTGCCGTACATCGACTCGTAGACGACAACAGCCCGCATGACCGTCACCCCTCATCTTTCGTCTGCTTCCACCTCCATCGTGCGGCGCGGCGCGCGAGTGCCAGCAGGGCCGAAAGTCACCAGGCCAGCGGCCCCCGCAGCCACGAGCGGGCCCGCCACGTGCCCGGTCGGCCGGTACCGCCCGGAGGCTTGCCCGCCTCACATGGGCGCCAGCGGCGGCGGCGGCTCGAGCGGGATCGGCGGCGGCTGCGGCTCCCCGAACGCCGCCTCGGCCGCTGACATGGCGCCGTAGTCGGTCGCAAGGTTGGCGTAGATCGAGTAGATCAGCGTGATGAAGATGCCGAGCTTGAGCCACAGCGTGGGCGTGAAGAAGAAAAGGCAGCAGATCAGCGGGAAGTTGATCAGCCAGTAGATCGCGCCCCACATGTGGACCTTGTACTGGGTGTGCGGGTTGGTGGACAGGTCTTTGAAGAGCAGGTTCATCCAGCCGTGCCGGAGGTGCACCGGCGCGTGCGCAGCGTGCAGCCGGGCGACGTCGGCACGCAACTGGCGGACCTCGGCGATCAGGGACTCGGTCTCAGTCATGAGCACCAGTATCGGCGCATAGCGCCAGTATCAGCGCGCTCACGCCGATGAACAGGACGACCGGCATCAGCACCGACAAGGCGGCCCCGGAGAGCCGGGCAGGACCACTCCCGCCAAGATCAACGAGTGGCGTTTGGCACCCGCGGTTGACACTCATCGGGTGCAGTTCACCGGGTGGCGCCGGGGTCGCCCTAGCCCGGCCGGCCGAGGCGGGCGGCGATCGCCGGGGCCGCCTCGCGCAGCCACGCCTCGGCGCGCGGCAGCGCGTCCTTCGCGCCGTCCTCCCACAGCTTGCGGTACACCGGGTCCAGCTCGGCCGAGGCGCGGGAATCCTCGTGATAGCGGCGCGCTACGTCCACGGCGAATGGCGCCAGCTCCGCGCGATGCCGCGCCGTCATCCCGTAGGCGTCCGCGAACACCGCGACCCGGTGCGGGATGTCGGCGTCCGCGAACGCGGGCGCCCGGTCCTGCGGATCGCGCAGCGGGGCCCAGTACCACAACGCGTTCGTGATGTCGTAGAGCCGGGTGGTCGGGTGGGCCAGGTCGAAGTCGATCAGCGCGGCCGGCAGCCCGTCGCGGAAGACCACGTTGCCCGGGTAGTAGTCGCAGTGGCTGACCAGCTCGGTCCGCTCGGCGATCCGTCCTGTGTTGGCCGGCGTCCCGCCCCACACCGCGCCGGGCGGCGGCACCCACCCCGCCGACGCCTCGTGCAGCGCGCGGATCAGCCGGGCCAGGGCGACGAGCACGTCGTCGCCCGCCGTCTCCGGCGGCAGCGGGTTACGCGGCACGTCTCCGGGCACGAACGACAGCACCTCGCGCCCCTGCTCGTCGATGCCCAGCGGGAGCGGCGCGCCGGTGAACCCGGCGTCGCGCAGGTGGGCCAGGTACGCCTGCACGGTCAGGCTGAACGGCCGCAGCGGCCGCCGCACCGTGCCCCCGATCCGCACGATCCCCTGGGTGACGCCATCCCCGGTCAGCAGCAAGTCGCCTTCGCTCACGCCGCAGCAGCCTAGCCTCCGCCCGGCACCGGCCCGCGACGCTGGTCACCGTTGGGCCGGCGGCGCAGGGCGGCGACCGTGAACGAGAGGTCCTGAACCTCGACACCCCGGACGGTGTCCTGGAAGTCGATGGGCACCAGGCCGTTTAGCGGCGACACGATCACGTTCTGGGGTGTCAGGTCCCCGTGCACGAGGCGCGGCGGGTGCGGCGGGCTCCGCCACAACGAGTCCACCACCGACTGCGCACGGGCCAGGGCGTCGACGAACAAGGTCCCGAACCCGAACCACAGCGCCGCCGGCCTGACCCGCTGCGGCGCCACGTCATAACTCCGGAGGGCCCCGAGTGCCGCCTTCCTGTGCTCAGACATCGCACGACATCATGTCGCAGGGGCCGGGTCGGCGACGGGGGAGCAACCCGGGCGGCCGGCGTCGCCCCGGCGGCGGGGCCGAGGCTGAATCACCCGCGGCGGGTGATTCGAGGCAGCCGCGCCCGCGTAGGCTGAATTTGTCATCAATTAGTCATATCGCCGCGGGCACCGTCGTGCTCGCGGGCCTTGACGCGGACTCGGCCGGGCCGAGTGGGCCTGCTGTCCGGAAAGGCGAGGTGAAAGCCCAGGGCCCTGCTGACCGAAGAAGGCTCGCCGCCCAGAAGGCAAGGATCCTGGGCACGTAGGAGGCTGTTGCTCCCCGTTTGGGCGTTGGGCAGGGCCGTCCCGGACCGGGGGGAATGACGATGATGCGCAAGTTCGCAGCGGAACTGCTGGGAACCGCACTGCTGGTGTTTTTCGGGGTCGGAGTGGCGACCCTGATGTTCGGCTTCAAGTTCGACGGGGGCAGCGTCGCGGCGGGGGTGGTGGCCACGGCCTTCGCGTTCGGTCTGGTGCTTCTTGCCTTGGCCTACGCTCTGGGGCCAATCTCGGGCTGCCACGTCAACCCGGCGGTGACCATCGGCGCCCTGCTGGCAGGCCGTCTCTCACTGGCAGAGGCCGTCGGCTACTGGGTGGCCCAGTTCGCCGGCGGCATTCTCGGCGCACTGGTGCTGTGGGGGATGTTCAACACCTCGCCCCTGTACAGCACGTCCCGGACGGGACTGGGCACGGACGGCTGGGGAGCGGCGTCGGATATCCACATCGGGGTTGGCGGCGCCTTCCTGGCGGAGGTCGTTCTGACCGCGCTGTTCGTCTTCGTCATCCTCGGGGTAACGAGCAGGCTCGGGAACGCGGCGACCGCGGGGATGGTGATCGGGCTAACCCTGACGGTGGTCCACCTGATCGGGATACCGATCACCGGGACGTCGGTGAACCCCGCGCGCAGCCTCGGCCCCGCCCTCATCGTCGGCGGGACCGCGCTGAGCCAGGTGTGGCTGTTCATCGTCGCCCCGCTGGTCGGCGGCATCGCCGCCGCTGGCCTGCACTGGCTCGTCTATCCCCGGCCCGGGCCGGAGCCCGCGCCCGGGCAGGATGCACTGGCCGCCGAGCCGCCAGCCGAGGCCCCGGCAGCATAGCCCCTGTTCGTGCCGTCCTCGGCCATCCGGGTCCTGCGGCGGTGAGCTTCACTCGACCGCGGCCCTGAAAACCGTTCGCGTGGCGCGGCTCGATGCGAGAGCGTGGCCCACGTGAACCCTCCGGTACCGCAGCCGCCTGGCGGCGCGATGGGACTTGTCCGAGCCCGGCCACGCCCGGCGGGCGATCCGGGACGGGCGGTGGCCGACTCGGTAGCGTGAAGATCATGGCCCGTGACGAGCGCAGCGTTACCCCGCAGAGCGAGGACTTCTCGGCCTGGTACAACGACGTGGTCTTCCGCGCCGAACTGGTGGACCGGGGACCGGTCCGCGGCAGCATGGTGATCAGGCCGTACGGGTACCGGATCTGGGAGTTGCTGCAGGCGGACCTGGACGGGCGGATCAAGGCCACGGGGCACCAGAACGCCTACTTCCCGCTCCTTATCCCGCAGAGCTACATGCAGCGCGAGGCCGAGCACATCGAGGGGTTCGCGCCCGAGCTCTTCACGGTCACCCACGCGGGCGGCAAGGAACTGGAGGAGCCGCTGGTCATCCGGCCGACGTCGGAAACGATCATCGGGGAGATGATGGCCAAGTGGATCAGCTCACACCGGGACCTGCCGCTGCTGCTGAACCAGTGGTCCAACGTGCTCCGGTGGGAGATGCGCCCCCGGATGTTCCTGCGCACCAGCGAGTTCCTCTGGCAGGAGGGCCACACCGCGCACGCCACCGCGGCCGACGCGATCGCCGAGACCACGCTGGCGCTCGGCCTTTACCAGGATGTAGCCGGCCAGATCGCGGCCATGGCCATCGTGCCGGGTGAGAAGACGCCGGGCGAGCGGTTCGCCGGGGCCGAGCGCACGTTCACCATCGAGGCCATGATGCGGGACGGGCGGGCCCTGCAGGCGGGCACCTCGCACTTCATGGGGTCGAACTTCGCCGCGGCCTTCGGGATCACCTATACCGGGGAGAGCGGCACGGCCGAGCTCTGCCAGACCACCTCCTGGGGCATGAGCACCAGGATGGTCGGCGGCCTGGTCATGACGCACGGTGATGACAAGGGCCTCGTGCTGCCGCCCGCATTGGCTCCCTACCAGGTGGTGATCGTCCCGATCGGGCGCGGGGAGCAAGCCGGGGCAACGTTGGCGGCAGCCGCCGAACTAGCCGTCACGCTCCGGCGCGCGGGAATCCGGACGCATGTGGACGACCGGCCGCAGGTTTCACCCGGCTTCAAGTTCAATGACTGGGAGATGCGCGGCGTGCCGCTCCGGCTCGAGCTAGGCCCGCGGGATCTGGCCGCCGGTACCACGCTGATGTCTCGTCGCCTGAGTTACCGGCAGCCGGACGCCGCCAAGGAGGCCATCCCGCTCGATACGGCGCCAGGCCTGCTGGCCGCCGAACTGGCCGCGTTCCAGGAGATGCTGGCGCGGCGGGCCGCCGATTTCCGCGACGACCACACAGCCGTGGTCAACTCCTGGCCGGAGTTCGTCGCCGCGGTGGCGGTCGGCTGGGCGCTGGCGCTGCACTGCGGCGAGCAGGCTTGTGAAGACGAGATCAAGGCGGAGACCACGGCCACGGCCCGCTGCATCCCGCTGGCGGGCGAACCCGAGCAGGGCATGTGCATCCGCTGCGGCAAGCCGTCCGCCTACGGCAGACGGCTGATCTTCGCCCGCGCCTACTGAGCCGCCGCAAACCGGGCGGGCCGCGCCATTACGGGCTAGCGCGCGAGCCGGCCGACAGTGTAACGTCACGATGCACACCCGTGAGTAGTTACCCTGCACGGTCGCCCAGGAACGTCGGCGTGGAGTTCGGAGCACTGTGCCGCGCTCTGACCTGGGACGCAAGGCGGACGTCAAGGCGAGTGCAAGATGGGCGTCCGGGCGGCTGGCCCACGATGGTGCTGCAGCCCCCGGCAGCGGGAAAGTTGTGACCGCCCGCTGCCGGGGCCTGCGGCACATGACCGGGGCTACCGGGGAGGTCGCCATGAGCCTGAACCAAGCTCGAACCGGTCCGGGTTCCCGCGGGAGAAGGACAGGGCCGTGAGCGTGCTCAGCTTCGCCGGGCGGACGCGCTCCCGGGGCGGCAGGCATCGCCACGGGCCGGCGCGGCTCGGATCGCGGGGCGAGCACACCCTGCAGGATGTGTACGGGACCCGGGAACGGGCTAGCCGGTTCTATGCCAGCCAGTTCAGCGACCAGTTAACCCCGAAGATGGTGGAGTTCATCGGGCGCATGGAGATGGCGTTCATCGCCACGAGCGACGCATCCGGCGAGTGCGACTGCAGCTTCCGGGCCGGGACGCCCGGGTTCCTGCGCGTGCTCAGCAAGCGCACGATCGCCTATCCCGAGTTCCGGGGCAACGGCGTGATGGCGAGCCTGGGCAACATGCTGGAGAACCCGCACATCGGCATCTTCATGGTCGACTTCACCCAGGACCTCATCGGGCTGCACGTCAACGGCATCGCTGAGATCATCACGCCGGCGCGCATGCAGGAACTGGATTATTTCCTGCCGGTGCAGGCCACGAACGCGGGCCGGCGGCCGGTTCAGTGGGTACTGGTGCGCGTCACCGAGGCGTACATCCACTGCTCCAAGCACATTCCCAAGCTGGTACCGCAGTCCCGGGTCCGGCACTGGGGCACGGACAACCCGCGCCACAAGGGCGGCGACTACTTCGGCGCGGTCGCCCAGAAGACCGCCGTGCCGGAGGCCGTCCCGGTTCTGGCCGGGACCGCCGTGGCCAGCCGTCCGGGCTAGCTTGGCCGATGCGCTTCGTCTTCTCGACGAGCCGAACCGCTCGACCAGGCCTTCGGCCACGGCCTCGCCGTAAGCGGGCCTGACCCGATGATTTCTCCCGCCGCCGCTCGTCGTAGCTGGTGAGGTCGAAGCGCCGGCCGGCGTCGGCCGGCGCTGAGTAACCGCTTCGCCTCAAAGTCGCGATATATCTTGCTGGTCCGGGACACACGATGTATCTTGACGTGCACGGGCATGAAGGGGTCGAAGCTCAGAAAGGGCGGAGCGAATCATGTTCGAGCGGTTCACCGACGAAGCGCACCGGGTTCTGGCTCTGGCCGCAGAAGAGGCCAGGATGCGCGACTGCCGGCGCGTCGGCACCGAGCACTTGCTGCTGGGGCTGGTCCACGAGCACGAGGGCCTGGCGGCCGGGGCGCTGGCGTCGCTGGGGATCACGGCCGAGGCCGTCCGCCGGAAGATCGGGGAAATCACCGGCCTGGGCCAGGAGCCCTCCGCCGGTTACGCACAGTACACGCTCAGGGCCAAGAAGGCGCTCGACTTGTCGCGGCGCGAGGCGCTGCAACTCGGCCACAACCACATCGGCACCGAGCACATCCTGCTCAGCCTGATCCGGGAGGGCGAAGGTCCCGCCGCGCAGGTGCTGCTCGAACTGGGCGCGGACCTGAGCCGGGTTCGCCAGCAGGTGCTCCGGCTGCTCAGCGATACCGGCGGTGAGGACGACCAGGGGAACGGACTCGCGGCGGGGAACGGGCCTGCGGCGGCGGGGACCGGCACGGCGGCCACGGGCCCCGGGCCTGCGGCCACGGGCCCCGGGCCTGCGGCCACGGAGACCGGCGTCGCCGCAAGCGCGGGCGAGGGCAAGCTGCTGGCCGAGCTTCTCGGCCGGATCGAGGATATGGACTCGCGCCTGTCGGCCGTCGAGCACCGCCTGGGGAGCGGCCCGGACCTGCACGATCTTGACCGCCAGATCACGCAGGCGCGGCGGGACAAGGAATCCGCCGTCGACGCCGAGGATTACGAGAACGCGGCGGCGCTGCGTGACCGGGAGCGGCAGCTGCTCGCCGACAAGGCCTCCCGGCAGAAGGAATGGGCCACCTCCCACCTGGACCTGCCGTCCCTGGCCGACGGGCTGCGCCAGCTCAGCGACGAGGTCGGCCGGCTGCGCGGCCTGCTGCGCCAGAAGGGCATCGAGCCCCGGGACGGCGCCGCGTAGCAGCCGGCCCCGCCCGCGCGAAGCAGATCACGTTGACCTGGTATGGCTGGGCTGGGCCCGCCGGGACCGTGGTTGTACGTCTGTATGGCCCATGGCACGCCCTTTGGGACAACCACGAGCATCGCGCCCTTCCTAGACTGGACTGGTGACCTTCCCGGAGACGGAATTCGAGCTGGGCTCCGACGGCCCGTCCCTCATCCTCGTCGGCGTGGACGGGTCGCGGACATCGTGGCGGGCCGCCGCCTATGCGGCCGGGCTGGCGCGCAGGCAGGGCGCCCGCCTGCTGGCCGTCCACGTGGCTCGCCTGTCGGCGAACATCGGCGCGGTGCCCGGAGCCGCGGCCGCGCTGAACGAGGCCGCGAAGCAGGCCGCCGAGGACGTGGAGCGGGGGCTGCGGGACGGGGCAGCCGAGGTAGGGGTGGACCTGGAGTTCCGCTCGATGGTCGGGGACCCGTGGACGGAACTGACCCGGGCGGCGGCCGAGTCGAAGGCCGACGCGGTCATCGTCGGCGCGTCCGAGCACGCCGGGCACCGGATCGTCGGGTCGCTGGCGACCCGCCTCGTCCGCGCCGGGAAGTGGCCGGTGACGGTGGTACCCTAACCGCCGCGCGCGGTGCCAGGCGCGGGATGGGCGGGGCGCGCGTGGGGGCGGGCATGCTCGTCCGGGCCGCCCTCCATCATCCGCAGCATCGGCCCGCCGCCGGACCGGAAGAACCGCACCAGCAGCGCCGCGGCCAGCAGCAGGAAGATGATGTTCAGGACGGTCGTGTAGTTCCACTGGACGGCCTGCGAGGCGACCCGCGCCGTCCGCTCGGCCGGGACCAGCCCGAGGGCACCGAACAGGAACTCCACGATGTACCCGGCGATGACCATCGTGGTGTAGAAGATGCCGAGCAGCACCAGCATCATCCGCGTGCCGTAGTACTTCCGGTAGATGATCAGGATCGGGATGATGATCAGGTCGGCGAAGATGAACGCCACCACGCCGCCGAAGCTGATCCCGCCGTTCCACAGCACCCCGGCGAGCGGCACGTTGCCGATCGAGCAGACGAAGCTCAGCAGCGAGATGACCGGGCCGATGACCGGCCCCCACAGCCGGGCGGCCAGCGGGTGCCCGGTCAGGAACAGGCTCCGCCAGAAACTGTCGGGCACCCACGCGCCGATCGCCCCCGCGATGAGCAGCCCGCCGATCACGTCCCGGATGATCGCGGCCCACTCCATCACGAAGATCTGGCTGACCGCGGTGTACCCCTCCCGGCTGAGCAGCCGGTGCCAGAAGCTGCCGCCGGAGCGGATGCTCATGTCCATGGCCGCGTGGCCCTCCATGGACCCGGCCCGGCCCAGCTCGGCTTGCTGCCTGGCCCGCTCGACGAGGCTGCTGGTGACGAAGAGGCGGAACGCGACGGCCAGGAGAACGATCATGATGAGCCCGCCGGCGTACTCGGCCACGGTGAACTGCCAGGAGATCAGCAGGGCCAGGATGATGCCCAGCTCGAGCACCAGGTTGGTGCTGGCGACCTCGAACACCATCGCCGCCGTGAAGCTGGCTCCCTTCCGGAACAGCGACCGGGCCAGCGCCACCGCCGCGTAAGAGCACGAGGAGGAGGCCGCCCCGAGACCGGTCGCGAGCGCCAGGGACGAGGGCCGGTCGCTGCCGAGCCGGCGCGTGATCGCCTCCCGGCGCACCACCGCCTGGATCGTGGCCGACAGCGTGAAGCCGAGGATGAGCGACCAGGTGATCTGCCAGGTCATCGACCCCGCCACGGCTAGCGCGTGGCCGAGCGCGTCAAGCACCCGCATGGCCCGCCTCCGCGGATGAGGTGGCGGCGGGCGGGGCGTTGTCCGGCGGGGCCGCGATAAACAGCAGCTGGCGCAGGCAATGCTCGAGCAGCGGATGCGGGAAGCCGTCGCTCAGCCGGTAGCAGACCATCCGGCCATCGCGGCGGAAGCTGACCAGGCCGGCCAGGCGGAGCATCTTCAGCCCGTAGGAGACCTGGTCCTCGGTGACGTCGAGCGCCAGCGCGAGATCGCCGACGCACAGCTCCTCGGCCGTGACCAGTGCGAACAGGATCCGGGACCGCACCGGGTCGGCCAGCATGCCGAGCAGGCCGGCCAGGCGCCCGGCGTCGGCCACCGACAGCACCCCGGCCCGGGCGGCCGCTACTCGCTCGGCGTCGACCGGGTGGTCATGGGAAGGCGGTACCACGGCGATCCCCTCCGTAATTCTCCGTTCATCCGTATGAATACACGGATATCCGGGAGTAGTCAAGCCCGGGAGTGGCAGGTTGCGCCGCCAAGGGGCCGGGGGGTGCCGGGCGTGGGCGGGGTGCGGGGCGTGGGCCGCGTGCCGGGCGGGCGGCGGGGTGCCGGGCGTGGGCGGGGTGCGGGGCGTGGCCGGGGTGCGGGGCGTGGCCGGGGCCCGCCGTCTGATGCTCACCCACTTCTGGCCCGGCAACGACCGGGAAGCCGCGCGGGCCGCCGCCGAGGCATTCCGGGGCGAGATCGTGCTCGCCCACGAGGGCCTGGCGGTCCCGCTAGGCTGACCGGCGCCGCCGCCGCCGGGGCGTTAATGGCCCGGCCGCCATTTTCCAAAACTCCAGAAATCACCTTTCCAAAGACGTGCCCTGACCAGCGGGCTTAGGCTCGCTTGCGCATCAACGGACACGCGGGAAATGCACGCCGGATTCATCAAGCGCGAACGCGGATCGCACATGCCGCCCGGGGTGGCATGTCCGGAAGTTCCTGCTGAGGGGGAGTTCGGCTAACGGGGGATGCTTTATCCGCCGCCTATAGGAATTGGGCACGCCGGGAATTGGGCGCGGGGAGGTGCGCCAGCGATTGGCGCCCGGCGGATTGGGCGCAGGGACTTTAGGCGCGGCTAGCGGCGCCGGGGTTGGCGCCCGGCGGATTGGGCGCAGGGACTTTAGGCGCGGCTAGCGGCGCCGGGGTTGGCGCCCGGCGGATTGGGCGTACGGGGATCAGGCGCGGGTTGGCGCGCCGGGAATTGGGCGCTCGGGGGGAACTTTGATGCCCACAGGGGGGTACCAGGTGCGACAGCCTCCCGCGCATGCCGGGCGGCTGCGGCTGTGGGAGCGGGTCACGATCACGGTGGTGTTCGTGCTCGTGGCGGCGGGCATCGCCACGGTCATGGTGCTGACCGCGGGCAGCCATACGACCGCATCGACGGCCCCGCGGGCGCACGGGCACCGCACGGAGCGAACGCGCTCTCACCGTTAATGCCGCGGCCGGGCTGATGACCGGCGACGCCGGCGGAAATGCGTCGAGTGTCCGCCGGCCCGGCTGTTAGCCTTGGCGCGCCCTGACGGCGAACCAATCCGGGGTGAAGCCCGCGTGCTCCTGACCATCTCCACCACCCACCGGCCCGCGACCGATCTGGGTTTCCTGCTGCACAAGCACCCGGATCGCGAGCACGTCGCCGAGCTTGGCTTCGGCACCGCGCGCGTGTTTTTCCCCGAGGCGGGCGAAAAGCGGTGCACGGCCGCGCTGCTGGTGGACGTCGACCCGGTCGGCCTGGTCCGGGACCGGCGGACCCCGGGCTCCTCCCGGTTCGCCCTGGCCAGCTACGTGAACGACCGGCCGTACGTGGCCTCGTCCTTCCTCTCGGTCGCGCTCGGCCGGCTGCTCGGCACCGCGCTGGGCGGGCGCAGCCGGGAACGGCCGGAACTGGCCGGCCAGGTGCTGCCGCTCGAGGCGTGGCTGCCGGTCGTGCCGTGCCGTGGCGGGGAGAACCTGGCCCGCCGCCTGTTCGAGCCGCTCGGCTACGCGATAAGGGCCTCCGCCCTCCCGCTGGACCCGCAGTTCCCCGAGTGGGGTGACAGCCGGTACCTCTCGCTGCACCTGGCCGGGCAGGTCCGGCTGCGCAGCCTGCTAGAGCACCTGTTCGTGCTGCTGCCCGTGCTCGACGACGACAAGCACTACTGGGTCGGCGGCGACGAGGTGGACAAGCTGCTGCGGCGGGGCGGCCAGTGGCTCGCGGCCCACCCGGACCACGACCTGATCGCCCGCCGTTACCTGCGCCACGACCAGCGCCTGACCCGGGCCGCGCTGGCCGCGCTGTTCGCGGATGAGGCCGGTGACCCGGACCTGCGCGACCAGGAGAACGACGTGCGAGAAGAGGCGGTGGAACGCCAGGTGAGCCTGCACGCCCAGCGGCTCGCGGCGGTGCTCGGCGTCATCGCCGCCAGCGGCGCGCGGAGCGTGCTGGATCTTGGCTGCGGATCAGGGAAGCTGCTCGCCGGGCTGCTGGCCGAACGCCAGGTGCAGCGGGTCGTCGGCGTGGACGTCTCGTTCCGGGCGCTGGAGGCGGCCGCCCGCCGGCTGCACCTCGATCAGCTGGCGCCCCGGCAGCGCGAGCGGGTCGAGCTGCTGCACGGGTCGCTGACCTACCGGGACAGCCGGCTGCGCGGCTTCGACGCGGCCGCGGTCGTCGAGGTCATCGAGCACCTGGACCCGCCCCGGCTCGGCGCGTTCGAGCGCGCCCTGTTCGGCCACGCCCGGCCCGGGGTCGTCGTCGTGACCACGCCCAACGCCGAGTACAACGCGCTGCTGCACGGGCTGCCCGCGGGGAGCTTCCGGCACGCCGACCACCGCTTCGAGTGGGACCGGGGGCAGTTCGCCGGGTGGGCCGAGGGGGTCGCCGCCCGGCACGGGTACCAGGCGGAGCTGTCCGGGATCGGGCCCGAGGGCGCCGGGCCCGACGGCGCCGGCGTCGGCTGCCCGTCACAGATGGCGGTGTTCCGGCGATGAGCGTGATCAAGATCCCCGACCTGTCGCTGGTGGTCCTGGTCGGCGTCACCGGCTCGGGGAAGTCGACCTTCGCCGCGCGGCATTTCCGGCCGACCGAGGTGATCTCCTCCGACTTCTGCCGGGGCCTGGTCAGCGACGACCCGAACGACCAGTCCGCCACCACGGACGCGTTCGAGGTGCTGCACTTCATCGCGGGCAAGAGACTGGCGGCGGGGCGGCTCACCGTGATCGACGCCACCAGCGTGCAGCCCGCCGCGCGCAAGCCGCTCGTCGAGCTGGCCCGGCGGCATCACGTGCTGGCCGTCGCGATCGTCCTGGACATCCCCGAGGCGACCTGCGCCGCCCGCAACGCGGCCCGGCCGGACCGGGACTTCGGCGGCCACGTGCTGCGCCAGCAGCAGGCGCAGCTGCGCCGGAGCCTGCGTGACCTGCGCCGGGAAGGCTTCCACCGGGCGATCGTGCTGCGCGGCGAGGCCGAGGCGGGCGCCGCCGCGATCGAGCGGGAACCGCTATGGAACGACCGGAGAACCGAGCGCGGCCCGTTCGACATCATCGGCGACGTGCACGGGTGCTTCACCGAGCTGACCGCGCTGCTGGGCCGGCTCGGCTACGCCGTGGACGGCGGCGGCGCCTCCGCCCGCCACCCCGGGGGCCGCACCGCGGTCTTCGTCGGCGACCTGGTCGACCGCGGTCCGGCCACGCCCGCCGTGCTGCGGCTGGTGATGGGGATGGCCGCCGAGGGATCCGGCTTCTCAGTGGCCGGCAACCACGAGGTCAAGCTGGTCCGCGCGCTGCGCGGGCGCAACGTCTCGGTCGGGCACGGCCTGGAGCGCAGCCTGGCCCAGCTCGCGGCCGAGCCGGAGGGGTTCGCCGAGCGGGCCGCGGCGTTCATGGACGGGCTGCTCGGCCACGTGGTCCTGGATGACGGCAGGCTGGTGGTCGCGCACGCCGGGCTGCCCGCGGCCATGCACGGGCGGGCGTCGGCCGCGGTCCGCGCGTTCGCGCTGTACGGCGACACCACGGGCGAGACCGACGAGTACGGGCTGCCGGTCCGGTACCCGTGGGCGCGCGACTACCGCGGCCGCGCCATGGTCGTCTACGGGCACACGCCGGTACCCGAGGCCGAGTGGGTGAACGGCACGATCTGCCTGGACACCGGCTGCGTGTTCGGCGGGAAGCTCACCGCGCTGCGCTACCCCGAGCGCGAGCTGGTGTGGGTGCCGGCCGGCGCGGTCTACTACGAGCCCGCCCGGCCGCTGGCCGCCGGCCGCCAGGCCGCGCCCGAGGCCGGCCGGGAACCCGCCGAGCTCGACATCACCGACGTCGCCGGCAAGCGGATCATCGCGACCCGGCTGACCGGGTCGACGGTGATCATCCGCGAGGAGAACGCGGTCGCCGCGCTCGAGGTGATGAGCCGGTTCGCCGTCGACCCGCGCTGGCTCATCTACCTCCCGCCCACCATGTCGCCGCCCGCCACCTCCGACGCCGCCGGCCTCCTGGAGCACCCCGCGGAGGCGTTCGCCGGCTACCGGTCGGCGGGCGTGGCCGAGGTGATGTGCGAGGAGAAGCACATGGGCTCGCGGGCGGTGGTGATCGTGTGCGCGGACGAGTCCGTGCCACGGCGGCGGTTCGGCGCCGACGACGGCGGCCTCGGGGTGATCTACACCAGGACCGGGCGGGCGTTCTTCACCGACCGGGCGGTCGAGCAGGAGGTGCTCGGCCGGGTCGCGGCCGCGGTCGGCGCCGCGGGCCTGTGGGAGGAACTCGGCACCGGCTGGCTGGCCCTCGACTGCGAGCTGCTGCCGTGGTCGGCCAAGGCCGGCGAGCTGCTCCGGGGCCAGTACGCCCCGGTCGGCGCCGCGGCCACCGCGGCGCTGGACGCGGAGACCCAGGTGCTGGCCGCGGCCGCCGCGCGCGAGGTCGACGTGGCCGGGCTGCTGGAACGCTCCCGGCAGCGCGCCGGCCTGGCCGCCCGGTTCGCCGCCGCCTACCGCCGCTACTGCTGGCCGGTCGCCTCCGTCGACGACCTCAAGCTCGCGCCGTTTCAGGTGCTGGCCGGCGAGGGCGCCGTGCACGCCGTGCGGGCGCACGGCTGGCACCTGGAGGTGCTGGGGCGGATGTGCGACCGCGATCCCGTGACGCTGCGCCGCACCCGGGCGGTCACGGCCCGGCTGGGCGACCCGGCCAGCGAGCAGGCGGCGACCGCGTGGTGGCAGGAGCTGACCGATGCGGGCGGCGAGGGCATGGTGGTCAAGCCCGCCGGCGTGATCCACCGGGGGCCGAAGGGCCTGGCCCAGCCCGGCGTCAAGTGCCGCGGCCCGGAGTACCTGCGCCTGATCTACGGGCCCGAGTACACCGCCGAGCACCACCTGGCCCGGCTGCGCGCCCGCGGCCTCGGCCACAAGCGGTCGCTGGCGCTGCGCGAGTTCGCCCTGGGCGTCGAGGCGCTGGAGCGGTTCACGGCCGCCGAGCCGCTGTACCGGGTGCACGAGTGCGTGTTCGGCGTGCTGGCGCTGGAAAGCGAGCCCGTGGACCCCCGGCTGTGAACGATAGCCTCGTCGCGATGGCTGCCCGGGATGAGTTTCCTTCACGCACAGGTGCGCGCTGATGGCCGATCGCACCGGTCGGCCGGGTTTCGGGCGGCCCGGCCGCGGCCGGGCCGGGATCGCGGTGGTGCCCTGGCTGGCCGGCGCGGCCCTGGCCGCCTGCGGACTGGCCGGCGCGGGCTGCGGCGCCGCCCGGCCGCCGGCGCCGCCCGGCGCGGCCGCGACCGCACCGGCCGTGTCCCCGGCCCCGCGGCCGGCGCCGCCGCCGTCCGGCCCGGGCCCGGCGACGGCTCCGGCCGGCAGCGCGAGCCCGGCCAGCCCGGGCCCGGGCCCGGCGGCGCTGCCGCTGGCCGGGAAGGTCGTCGGCATCGACCCGGGCCACAACGGCGGGAACTTCACCGACCCGGGCGCCATCGCGGGCCAGATCTGGAACGGCGCCGAGTGGGAAGCCTGCGACACCACCGGCACCATGACCGACGGGGGCTACAGCGAGGCGCGATTCAACTTCGACGTCGCCACGTACCTCAAGGCGGACCTGCGCCGCGACGGCGCGCGGGTGGTGATGACGCGGACCAGCAACGACGGGGTCGGGCCGTGCGTCAACACCCGCGCAGAGATCATCAACAACGCCCGCGCGGACGTCGCGGTCGACATCCACGCCGACGGCGGCCCGGCCGCGGGGCGCGGCTTCACGATCCTGGAACCGGTCGCCGTCGGGCCGAACGACCAGGTGATCGCGGCCTCGGCGCGGTTCGGCGGCGACGTCAGGCAGGCACTGCTGGCGGGCACGCCCATGCCGGAGAGCGACTACACGGGCGTGGACGGCATCATGCCGCGCGGCGACCTGGCCGGGCTCAACCTCACCACGGTCCCCAAAATCCTGGTCGAGTGCGGCAACATGCGCAACGCCACCGACGCCGCGCTGCTGGTGACCGCGCGCTTCCAGCAGCAGGTGGCGGCCGCGCTCACCGCCGCGATCGTCCGGTTCCTCGGCTAGCCGACGCCAGCGGCGCCCGGCCACCTCCCCCGGTCAGCCGGCCCGGACCCGCCGGTAGGCGGGCCGCCACATCAGGGCCCGGACCTCGTGGCGCAGGTCGTCGTCCAGCCGGGCGGTGGCCACGCCGTCGCCGGCCGCGGCCCGGGCGACGGCGGCGGCCACGGTGACCGACGTCTCCCGCAGCGCCTCGACCTGGGGCAGCAGCGGGGCGCCCGGCGTCGCCGTGTCCACCAGCCCGGACACCGCGTGCGCCGCCGCGGCCAGCATGTTGTCGGTCACCCGGGTGGCGCGCGCCGCGATCACGCCCAGCCCGATCCCGGGAAAGATCAGCGCGTTGTTGGCCTGGCCGATCACGTACCTGACCCCGCGGTAGTCGACGGGCGGGAACGGGCTGCCGGTGGCGACCAGGGCCCGCCCCTCCGTCCACTGGATCAGGTCGGCCGGGACGGCCTCGGACAGCGAGGTCGGGTTGGACATCGGCAGGATCACCGGCCGGGCACAGTGCGCCGCCATGTCCCGGACCACCGCCTCGGTGAATGCCCCGGCCCGGGTGGACGTGCCGATCAGGATCGTGGGATGCACCTGGCGCACGACCTCGGCCAGGCCGGCACCACCCAGCGCGTCGTCGCGCTGCCACCCGGCGGCCTCCGGCGCCGGCCGCGCGTACCGGCGCTGCGCCTCGGCGAGCCCCGGCGTGGCCGTGGTCAGCAGGCCAGCCCGGTCCACCGCCCAGAACCGCGCCCTGGCGTCGCGCTCGGAGCACCCGTCGGCCGCCATCGCGGCGGACAGCTGGTCGGCGATGCCGATCCCCGCGGTGCCCGCGCCGAAGATCACGATCCGGTGACCGGCCAGGCCGACCCCGGTCGCCCGGGCCGCGGCCAGGACCGCGGCCAGGTTGACCGCGCCGGTGCCCTGGATGTCGTCGTTGAACGACAGGGTCTGGTAGCGGTACCGGTCAAGCAGCCGCCGGGCGTTGCTGACCCCGATGTCCTCCCAGTGCAGCAGCGCCCCGGGGAACAGCTTCTCGGCCGCGGTGACGAACGCATCGAGGAACCGGTCGTACTCGTCGGCCGCCACCCGGTGCCGCCGGTTGCCGATGTACAGCGGGTCGTCCAGCAGTGACTGCCGGTCGGTGCCCACGTCGAGCATGACCGGCAGCGCCCGGTCCGGGTCGATGCCCGCCGCCGCCGTGTACACGGCGAGCTTGCCGACCGTGATGCCGATCCCGCCCACGCCCCAGTCGCCGATGCCGAGGATCGCCCCCGCGTCGGTGGCCACGATCAGGTCCACCTCGCCCGGGCCCAGCCCGGGCGCGCGCAGCGAGTCCTCGATCAGCTCGGGCTGGTCCACCGAGAGGTAGACGCCGCGGGGCCGGCGGTACTCGTGGCTGTACTGCTCGATGGCCTGCCCGACCGTCGGGGTGTAGACGATCGGCAGCATCTCGGTCAGGTGGCGGGTCAGCAGCCGGTAGTACAGGACCTCGTTGCGGTCGTGCACCTCGTTCAGCAGCACGTTGCGCGCCAGGTCGGTGGCCTGCCGCTGGTACTGCGCGTAGACCCGCGACGCCTGCCCGTCGAGGGTCATGTGGCCGGACGGGATCAGCCCGGTCAAGCCGAGCTCGCGCCGCTCCTCGTCGCTGAACGCCGTCCCCTTGTTGATCCGGGGGTCGGCGAGGACCTGCCGCCCGCGCAGCGTCGTATGCCAGGCACCGTCCTCGCCCAGCCAGACCGTCTTCATCGCGGGCCTCCGGGGTTAGGACGGGGCAGCCGGTTCCACGGTAAGGCTTCCCCGTCTCGGCCGCCGCAACTCCCACGCGCCCAGCGCGCCCAGCGCGACCGCGGCGATCACCGCGCCGAGCCGGACGTACGGGGACAGATCATTCCCCACGAAGGCGATCACCTGGGTCAGCGCCCGCGGGTGCCTGTTGGCGGCGCCGGTGGCCACCGCCGCCGCCGCGGGGACCGCCCGGATGAGCATCAGCCAGTCCAGCCGGGACGCCTGGAACACGGCCAGCAGGCAGAACGCGACCGCGTCGTACCAGGGCCGCTGCAGCGGCCAGACCAGCAGCCAGGCCACCATCAGCGCCAGGGCGGGCCGGATCGCGGGCGGGTACGCGGGCCCGGCCGGCAGCCGCCAGGCCAGCAGCGCGGCCATGGCCACGCAGGCCAGCACGGCGAGCAGTTCAAGGCCGCGCGGCATGCCGGCGTAGCCGAACGGCGGATAGAACAGCCGCCAGAAGCTGTCGAACGTCACCAGGTTGCTGCTGCGCACCACCAGGTCCTTGACCGCGGCCGGCCCGGCGATCAGGTAACCGGGGACCACGGCCAGCGCGCCCCCGGCGGCGCAGGCGGCCAGCGCCTTGACCGAGTTCCGGCACGACCAGGCCAGGGCGAGCGCGAGCGGAAAGTACGGGGCCTTGACCGCGACGGCCGCGCCGACCAGCAGCCCGGCGGCCAGCGCGCGGGCCGGCGGGATCCTGGCGCCCGGCCCGGCCGTGACCGTGCGGGCGACGAGCAGGCCGAAGAACCCCAGGCAGGCGGCCAGCCCGTCGATGTGATCGCCGCCGATCACCGCCCACAGCATCAGCGGGTTGACGGTCCACAGCAGGTGCGCGCGGGCCCGGGCCGCCGGGTCGCCGCGCCAGAACCGGTCCAGCGCCAGCGCGACGGCGCCGAACGACAGCGCGAACAGCAGCTTGAGCCAGAACACGATCGAGGAGATGGACGTGCCGCCCAGCTTGGCCGCCATCCAGTCCGCCGTGATCCCGACCGGGCCGTACAGCGAGGGGTCGATCGCCCAGTTGCGGGTGCTCTGCAGGCCGATCGGGTCGCCGGTCGCCCGCAGCTGCGCGGGCGTCATCACGTACGGGTCGTGGCCGAGCACGGCGATCCGGCCGTAGGCCGCGTAGCTGAGGCTGTCGGTGGACCCGCCCGGGGGCAGCAGGGCCAGCACGATGATCGCGATCACCGCGCCCGCCGCCAGCAGCCGCAGGTTCGGCCGGGCACCGCGCCAGACCGCGACCAGGCCCAGGCCGACGCCGGCCGCGCCGAGGGCGATCGCGGCGTAGACGGCCGCCGTGACCAGCGCCTGGCTCGGGTGCAACGGGAACCACAGCGGCGGGTTCGGCCAGGTGCGCGGGATCTGCGGGACCACGGCGCTCGGGCCGGCCGCCGTCACCGCCATCATCAGCAGCACGGAGATCACGATGGCCGCTGCGGAGATCCGGCCCAGGAACCCCGGACGCGTCGCCGGCGGGGCAGGACTGGCCGGCAAGCCGACCTTGGGTACGGCGGGAGGCCCAGCGGTCGTTGTCACTCCACCCTGCCCGCGCCCGTCTCCCACCATGCTCCGCATACGCCTCGAGACCGAGGACTCCGTCTGCTGAAATTACTCGAAGACCTCGATAGGCGGCGGGCTGAGAAGGCCCGTTGACCCTTTCTTTGCTGAGCCCGGCCAAGTGTTTAAGAAACGCCCGGGTGTCGGCTACGGGGCGGCCTGGCCCAGCCAGATCGCCCGGACGGCGTCGATCGTATCGGCCTCGGCCGCGTTCTTGTCCGGCCGCAGCCGCAGCACCCGGGCGAACCGGAGCGCCAGGCCGCCCGGGTAGCGGCGGCTGGCCTGCACGCCGTCGAAGGCGACCTCCACGATCAGTTCCGGGCGGACCCTGACCACCCCGTACGCGGCGCGGCGCTCCTCGCCCTCGGGCCGCGCGCCCGCCGGGTCGGCCAGGTCGAGCAGCCGGCTGGTCTGCCAGGCGAGCATCTCGTCGGTCAGGCCCTTGAAGGTCTTGCCGAGCATGACCCAGCCGCCGGTCTCCGGGTCGCGCGCGCCCAGGTGGAGGTTGGACAGCACGCCCCGGCGCCGACCGTGACCCCACTCGGCCGCGAGGATTGCCAGGTCCAGCGTGTGCCGGGGCTTGACCTTGATCCACTCACCGCCGCGCCGGCCCGCCCGGTACGGGGCGTCCAGCGACTTCAGCACGAGCCCCTCCTGGCCGTGGGCGATCGCGTCGGCGAAGAACGCCTCGGCCGCCGTCAGGTCCGCGGTGACGATGCGCGGCGCGAGCAGGCCGGCAGGCGCGATCGCGGCCAGCCTGCGGTGCCGCTCGCGGCCCGGCGCGTCGATCAGGTCGGTGCCGTCCACGTGCAGCAGGTCGAACAGGAACAAGGTCAGCGGGGTCTGGTCCCGCAGCCGGCCCACATCCCCCTGGCTGGCGGTCCTGGCCGCTGTGACCTGGAACGGGCGCGGCCGCCCGTCCTGGGCCAGGGCGACCGCCTCGCCGTCGAGCACGGCGGCGGTCACCGGCAGGGACCGGGTGGCCTCCACGATCTCGGGTACCCGGGCGGTGATGTCGTCCAGGGTGCGGGTGAACACCGCGACCTGGCCGCCGGACCGGTGCACCTGGACCCGGATGCCGTCGATCTTCCATTCCGCGGCCGCCGGGCTGATCCGCTCGAGCGCGGTCGCGACGTCTGGTGCCGAGGCGGCGAGCATGGGCCGGGTCGGCCGCCCGACCCGCAGCGTGATGGCGCGCAGGGCGGCCAGGGCCCGGTCCGCCGCGGGCGGGGTGCCACCGAGCGCCGCCAGCGCCACCTCGGGCAGCGACCCGCCGAGCTGGTGCGCGCGCCGGACCTCCTCGGACGGGACCCCGGCGGCGCGGGCGACCGCGTCGGTCATGATCCCTTCCAGCGCGCCCTGCCTGAGGTCGCCAGCCAGCAGCCGGACCAGGAATTCCCGTTCGGGATCTGTGGCCTCGGCGAACAGCCCGGTCAGGAGCCGGCGCCGCTCGGCCTGGGAACCGGGCCCGCTCACCGCGCCGATCGCCTGGAACGCGGCGTCGGTGCGGGTCAGCGTGAGCGCGCCTGCCTGGGCGCCGCCCCGGGTCCGGTCCGCCCCGGCGGCGGCCCCGGCCGCGTCCGCGGCCCGCAGGATCTCGCTGATCGCCGCGTACCCGACGCCGATCTGGCCCTGCCGCAGTTCCCCGGACAGGAACGCGACGGCGACGGTGACCTCGTCGGGCGGCACGCGGCCGAGCAGCGCCGCGATCCGCTCGACCTTGGCGCTACGGGCCGGGGTGGCCCCGACCGCGGCCGACGCGTCGACGAGTTCGCTCAGCAGCACACAGCGATTCTGCCCGACCCGGCGAGGCTCAGGGCTGGTCCTTGACGCCGACACCGCACAGATGCCACCCGACCCCGCGATCGCCGGCGGGCGGCTCGGGGGAGATCAGCCGGAGCACCGGTTCGCGGCCATCGGGATCCCCTCGGTCGCGAAGGGGGTTGTCCAGGTCCGGCCGCCACTGGGCGGGGGCCACCAGGCCGGGTTCCACCAGCGTGAACCCGTCGAAGAATCGTGCGATGGCGGCGCGGTCACGGGAGATGAGCGGGGTATTCCAGTGCAGTTCCTGCGTCATGCGGAACAGGCCCTCGGCCGCCTCGGGGTGGGCTTCCCCGGTCATGTGGCTCAAGGCGAGGTGGCTGCCGGGCACCACCGCGTCCCGGAACTGCCCGACGATTCCCCACGGGTCCTCGGTGTCCCACAGGCAGTGCAGGACGCACATGAACATGATCGCGACCGGCTGGCCGAAATCGAGCAGGTCGCGAACCTGCGGGTCGCTGAGCACCTGCTCCGGCTCGCGCAGGTCCGCCCGGAGCGTGACAACGCCGGGGCCGGCGGTCAGCGCGGCGTTATGGGTCGAGACCAGCGGGTCGACGTCCACGTAGACGATGCGCGCCCCGGGCGCTGCCCGGTGGGCGATCTGGTGCGTGCTGGCCATGTTCGGCAGGCCCGAGCCAAGGTCGAGGAACTGGCGGATGCCCTGGCCGAGCAGGTAGTCAACCATCCGCTGCAGCAGATGGCGGCTCTCGACGGCGGTGTCGGCCCCGGCCGGGACACCGAGCGCCCGCACCATGGCGTTGGCCGCCTCGGATGCCTCCCGGTCGACCGCGAAGTTGTCCTTGCCGCCGAGCTGATAGTTCCAGATGCGGGCCGTGTTCGGATAGCGGGCCCCGATCGGGTCATCGGAGCCTGGTCCGGAGGCCGCGGGCGGTTCGGCCGACATCAGGCATCGTCCTGTCTGCGTCAGAAGGGGTTGATCCGATGATAGGGGTAACCCGGCGGCACCGGCCGGGCGCGAGGGCAACCCGCGCCGCGATCGGGCGCGATCCGGCTCCGGCGTGGCGGCGTGTGATCACAGCCAGCCCTTTTCCCGGGCGATGCGGGCCGCGTCGGCGCGGTTGCGGGCGCCGAGCTTGCCGATCGCGGCCGACAGGTGGTTGCGGATGCTCATGGGTCCATGATGACGGGCGGGCGGGCCCCCGCGGTGGGCCCGCCCGCGCCTGCGGCCGGCTAGCTGCCCGCCGCCGGGCTACTGGACGGGGTGCCCGACGGGGTGCTGCCGCCGCTCGGGCTGGCCGGCGCGCCGCCGGACATGTGGGTGCACTTGTGCTTGCTCGCCGGCGCGGCCGCCATGCTCGCCGAGCTGCTCGATGAGCTGCCGGCAGACGCGGTGGCCACGCGGCTGGTGGTGGTGCGGGTGGTGCTCGTGGTGCCGGTGGCGGCGCTGGCGCTGGTCAGGCCCAGGCCCAGGGCCAGGCCGCCGCCGAGGACCCCGGCCGCTATGGCGGTACCCACGATCGGTCGGACGCTTCTCATGCAGTTCTCCTCTGCCTGCTGCGGGTGCCCGGGGTCCAGGCTCCCCGGGGCGGGCCGCCGTCGGCCCGCCGTGATCAGTAGGCCAGGCCAATCTGGGCCGGATCTCGGGGGCGCCTATCAGGGGCTGCTGAATCGGCCCGGAACCCGGACCAGGAGGCGGAAGCCCTTGCCGCCGCGGCCTTCTCCCGCGCTGATCCGGGCGCCCGCGCCGCGGGCCCGCTCGGTCAGCCCGGTGAGGCCCGACCCGTGCTCACCGGGCTCGTCCCCGCCCGCCCAGGCCGGGCCGACGCCGTCGTCGGCGATCTCGGCGGACGCCTCGTCCGGCGTGACCGTGATCGTGATCGTCACGGTGCCCGCGCCGGAGTGCCTGACGACGTTCGCGGCGCCCTCACGTACCGTCCAGCCGAGCAGCGCGTCGGCGTCCTGCGGCGGCCGCCGGGGTCATGCCCAGCACCCGGACCTGGCCCGAGGTCGGCGTGCGCAGGCCGAGCATGGTATCGATGGCGGTGGACTTGCCGGCCCCGTTCGGCCCGAGCAGCGCGACCGTCTCGCCCCGGGCGATCTCGAAGCTGGCGTGATCGAGCGCGGTGACCCGGCCGTTGTAGACCTTCACCAGATCGCGGAACACGACCGCGGGGACCGTGCCGGTGCCGCCTTGATGCCTGATTGCTGTCTTCATGACTGCCACGCTAGGGGCGCGGCGGGGCCGGGCCATGTGCCGCCGGTAACGGCCTCACGATGACAAATGTCACGGCCAGAGCGACGAATCCGGCCCGCCGCCCCGGGTCAGCGGGGCGGCGGGCCGGATCTGGTCAGGTGCCGCGGTCAGGACGTCTGCATGTGGCCGTTGACCGTCGCGTCCTCGTCCTCGCCGGCGGCCCGGGCCGCCGAGCCGTCGCCCTGGCCCGGCGTGGCGCCGTTGCCAGCGAGATCCTCGGCGCCGAAGGTGGCCGTCTCCGGCCGGCGCCGCATCATGATCGCGGCGGCCGCGCTGCCCGCGGCGGCGAGCATCGCGAAGCCGGCCAGCACCCGCGGCCAGCGGCGCCGCTTGGGCCGGGAGTTATCCAGCCGGTGCGCGGCCTCGACCAGCGCGGCCGAGATCGCTGGCGCGATCTTCTCGCTAATCGTCTCGCTGATCGTCGGCGCGATCTTGTCGCGGACCGCGATGCCGGCCTGCTCCACGTGCGGTGCCGCCCAGGTGCGGGCCTCCTTCACCCGGGGCGCCGCCCAGGCCGCGGCGTCTTCGGCGCTCTGCCGGGCTACGACGCTCGCGTTCTTGGCCAGCGGCACCACCTGCGTCGCGGTGTCGAGTGCGCGCTGCTTGGCGCGGCGACTCTGGCCGCGAACCACATCTTTCCTGGTCATAACTGACACTTCAACCTCCCACGAATCTTCCCGTCAGACACACTTCCCCTGGGCTGGCCCGTCAACCGCTATCGGGCGGAACGCTGTGCGGGCGGAACGCTGTGCGGGCAGGCGTTCCGGTCGGCGCGGTCCCGCTGACGGCCGGAGCAATCCGGCCGGGGCAATACTCTGGTCGTGCGAGGATGCTCTTCATGACGAACACGCTTACCGCGACGCTGCGGACCAGTCAGGGAACGGTGCACATCCGGCTCTTCCCCGATCACGCGCCGACCACCGTCCGGAATTTCGTTGAGCTCGCCGAGGGCTCACGCGAGTGGACCGACCCGCGCACCGGCCAGAAGGCGCAGGGCAAGCTCTACAACGGAACGATCTTCCACCGCGTGATCCCCCAGTTCATGATCCAGGGCGGGGATCCGCTCGGCACGGGCACCGGCGGCCCCGGATACCGGTTCGCGGACGAATTTCACCCGGACCTGTCGTTCAGCCGGCCGTACCTGCTCGCCATGGCCAACGCCGGCCCCGGCACCAACGGCTCGCAGTTCTTCATCACCGTGGTCCCGACGCCCCACCTCAACGGCAGGCACACGATCTTCGGCGAGGTCATCGACGGCAGCGACGTGGTCGACCGGATCAGCCAGGTACAGACCGGCCGCAACGACCGCCCCGTGCAGGACGTCGTGCTCGAGTCGGTCGAGATCGAGCGCCAGGACGGCGCCGGGGACGACGCGAGGTAACCGTGGCCGTACCGCCCGCCCCGTCTCCTGGCCCGGGTCCCGATCCGGGCCAGGGCGTGCCGACGTGCTACCGGCACCCGGGCCGGGAAACGTACGTGTCGTGTGTCCGGTGCGGCCGGCCCACCTGCCCGGACTGCCTGCGCTCCGCGGCGGTCGGCCAGCAGTGCGTCGAGTGCGTGCGCGCGGGTAACCAGGGCAACCGGCAGGCCAGTGCGGTGTTCGGCGGGCGCGTGGTCGCCGGCGCGGTGGTCACCTGGGTCCTCGTGGGCATCAACGTGCTGCTGTACCTGGTCGAACTCGCCCGTCCCAGCCTCGGGTACGACCTCGGCATGATCGGCCTCGGCCGGTTCAGCGTCGGCGGCCCGCTGCAGGGGGTCGCGCAGGGCCAGTGGTACCGGCTGATCACGTCGGCGTTCCTGCCGCCGCCCGGCGGCGGCCTCGGCCCGCTGGACATCATCTTCAACATGTGGGCGCTGGTCCTGGTCGGCCCGGCGCTGGAGCGGCTGCTCGGCCACCTGCGCTATCTCACCGTCTACCTGGTCAGCGCGCTGGGCGGCTCGGTGGTCCTGTACCTGCTGGTCCCCTACGAGCTGGCCCTCGGCGCCTCGGGCGCCATATTCGGGCTGTTCGGGGCGTGGTTCGTGGTCGCCAGGCGGCTGCGGCTGGACAGCCGGTGGATCGTCACGGTGGTGGTGCTGAACCTGGTCATCGGGTTCGTCGTGCCGAACATCGCCTGGCAGGCCCATCTCGGCGGGCTGCTCGCCGGGGGGCTGCTGACCGCCGCCTACGCCTACGCCCCCCGGGCGAACCGGGCGCTGATCCAGGGCGGGACGACCGTGGCCCTGCTGGCCATCCTGGCGCTGGCCGTGCTGGTGCGCGACCACCAGGTCGCCGCGGCCGCGCTCGGCTGACCACCGGAGGACCAGGCCGGCCCGGGCGGGCCGGATCCGGATCCGTGCTCAGCTGTGCACAGGCTGTGGATGACGGTGTGCGCGGATCGCGCTCAGCGCCACTTGGTGGACAGCCCCACCCCGGCGATGATGAACCCGAAGCCGATGACCAGGTTCCAGTCGCCGAGCGCGCTCTGCACCGGCGTGGTGCCGCTGGTGACGTAGAAAAGGGCGATCCAGGCCAGGCCGAACAGCAGGCAGCCGACCATGGTCGGCGCCAGCCAGCGGGGGCTCACCTTGGCCTTGGCCGACCGGGGCGGCGGCGTGTAGACCGACTTGCTTCTGACTCTGGACTTGGGCACTGTCGTCTCCTGCCTCGCTGCTTGAATTCTACGTCGGCGAGCCGGTCGGGCTAGGCGACGAGGTCGGCGACGGCGACGGTGTGGTCGGCGACGGCGTCGGCTGCGGCACGACGTAGATGTCCACCGTCGAGCCCTGCGGCAGCACCGTGCCCACGGCCGGGCTGGTCTTCCAGACCGTGCCCGGCGTGAAGCCCGCCGAGCCCGAGCCGGAGCTGACGATCGGGTTCACGCTGAACCCGTCGTTCTCCAGTTGCTGCGTCGCCGTGGCCTGGCTGTCGCCGACCACCTGCGGCACCTTGGTGCCGCCGCCGGAGACGTAGATCGTGACGGTGCTGCCCTTGGGCGCCGAAGCGCCGCCGGACGGGCTCTGCCGCACCACCTGGCCGGCGGGCGCCGTGGAGTTCGCCACCTGTTTCTGGCTGACCTGGAAGCCCTTGCCCTCCAGGACGCTGGTCGCGGTGGACACGTTGTCGTTGACCACGTCCGGGACCGCGACCGCCGCCGCGCCGCTCGACACGAACAGCCGGACCGTGCTGTCCTTGGCCACGTTGGTCCCGTTCGGCGGGCTGGTGCTGATCACATCGCCCTTGGGCACCGAGCTGGACGCCCGGGTCGTCACCTGGGAGACCAGGTGAGCGTTGGCGATGTCCTTCTCCGCCGTGGCCACGGGCAGGCCGACGACGTCGGGGACGGCGTAGCTGCCCCCGCTGCCGGACACGTAGTTGAACGCGTAGATCAGGCCAGCGATGAGCAGCACGGCGACGATCGCCGCCACCACCCACGGCCACTTCTTGCGGCCGCCGCGGCCAGGCGGCCCCTCTTCCGGCCCGTAGTCGTAGGGCGGGATCGCGCTGGTCGCGCCGGCCATGCCGGCGGCCTGCCCCATGCGCCGGGTGCCCTGGTAGGCGTCGACCCGGGTCGGTGCGGCCACCGGCATGCCCTGCAGCGCGCGCTGGATGTCGTTGCGCATGTCCCCGGCGGACTGGTAGCGGTCCCCCGGGTCCTTGGCCATCGCCTTGAGCACGATCGAGTCCGCCCACGGCGGGATCTCCGGGTCAACCCGCGACGGCGGGACCGGGTTCTCCCGCACGTGCTGGTAGGCGATCGCGACCGGCGAGTCGCCGGTGAACGGGGGGCGGCCGGTCAGCAGTTCATAGAGCAGGCACCCGGTCGAGTACAGGTCGCTGCGGGCGTCCACCCGCTCGCCCCGGGCCTGCTCCGGCGACAGGTACTGCGCGGTGCCGATCACCTGCGCGGTCTGCGTCATCGTGGCCTGCGCGTCGCTGACCGCCCGGGCGATGCCGAAGTCCATCACCTTCACGTCGCCGGACCTGGTCAGCATCACGTTGCCGGGCTTGATGTCCCGGTGCACGATGCCGTTGCGGTGGCTGTAGTCCAGCGCCCGCAGCACCCCGTCAGTGATCTCCAGCGCGCGCTCCGGCAGCAGCCGGCGGTCGTCCCGCAGCAGGTCACGCAGGGTACGGCCGTCGACGTACTCCATCACGATGTACGGGACCGGGGTGTGCCCGACCATGTCCTCGCCGGTGTCGTACACCGCGACGATGCTCGGGTGGTTGAGCGAGGCGGCCGACTGCGCCTCGCGGCGGAACCGGGCCTGGAAGGTCTGATCCCGGGCCAGGTCGTCGCGAAGGGTCTTCACCGCGACGATGCGGTCAAGGCGGATGTCACGGGCCCGGTACACCTCGGCCATGCCGCCGCGCCCGACGACACCGTCGAGCTCGTAACGGCCTCCCAGTAGCCGTGGCTGTGTCATGTCTCGCACTTGGGTTACCGCCCTGCGTCGTATCGTGACTGGCTGTCCACTAGTGAACTCCCAGGTAAGCTTCGATGATCTTGACGGCGATCGGCGCCGCGGCGTCGGCGCCGAAGCCGCCGCCCTTGACGATGACGCCGACCGCGATCTTCGGGTCGCTGGCGGGCGCGAAGCAGGTGAACACCGCGTCGTCCAGGCCGGCACCGCTGACGGTGTTCTCCGCGGTGCCGGTCTTGCCCGCGATCACCAGGCTGGTGCCCACCGCGGGCGGGCCGGCGGTGGCGTACGCGGTGCCGGCCGGGTTCTGCGTCACCTGGATCATCATCTGCTGCATATCGCTGGCTACCTGCGGGCTGACCGCCTGCGACAGCACCGTCGGCTGGGTGCTGCCGATGATGGACAGGTCCGGCGCCTGCACCTGCTGCAGCAGGTACGGGCGCATCAGCGTGCCGTGGTTGGCGATGGCCGCCGCGTCCATGGCCTCCTGCAGCGGCGTAACCTGGTCGTCGAACTGGCCGATCGAGGTCATCGCGGTGTACGACGGGTCGGTGATCGGGGGAACCACGCTCGGCGAGACCAGCATCGGGATCGTCAGGTTCGCGTCGTTCCAGCCGAACCGGTTGGCGTAGGTCCGCAGGGCGGGGCCGCCGACCTTCATGCCGATGTTCGCGAACGCGGTGTTGCAGGACAGCAGGAACGCCTGGATGACCTGCGGGTGACCGCCGAAGCAGGTCTCGTCGCCGTCGTTGTTGAGCAGGTTGCCGTTGGGCAGCTTCAGCGGCTGCGGGGCCGCGACGGTGGCGGTCGGGCCCGCCACCTTGCCGGTCGAGAACCCGGCCGAGCCGGTAATGACCTTGAAGGAGGACCCGGGCGGGTAGGTCTGGTTGATGGCCCGGTTGAGCAGCGGCTGGGCCGGGTCGCGCAGCAGCTCGTTGTCGATCTTGACGAACTTCGTCCCGTCGAGCGTGGTGAGCCGGTTCGGGTTGAACGACGGGTACGACGCCATGGCCAGGATCGCCCCGGTGCTCGGGTTGAGCGCGACCACCCCGGCCTCGTGTCCCCCGTCGCTCAGCAGCGCCTGGTAGGCGGCCTGCTGCGCCTTGGGGCTGACCGTGAGGTAGACCGTGGCCCCCTGCTTGGGCTTACCGGTGAGCAGGCTGATCAGGTTGTGCACGGTCAGGCTGGAGGCCGTGCCCGCCAGGTACTTCTGGTACGCCTCCTCGATCCCGGTCGAGCCGTAGATCGAATCGAAGCCGGTGATCGGGGCGTATGCCGGGCCGCCCGGGTAGTAGCGCTGGTAAGTGGTGTTGCCCGAGGTGCTGCCGGGAGCCGGGCGCGACTCGGCGATCGTGACCGGGCCGCCGGTGCCGGCGGCGATGATCGAGCCGCGCTGGTACTGGAACTGCTGGTTGAAGGTCCGGGCGTTGCCGGGCCGGTCGGCCAGGCTGTTGCCCTCGAACGCCTGCACGTAGTTCACGTTGATCAGCAGCAGCACGAACATGGCCAGGCAGGCCAGGGACAGGCGGAACAGCGCGCGGTTCATCCGGCCCGCACCACCTGGGTCATGCCCTCGTCCTGGATCGGCTGCGGGGCCGGGCGCCGGGCCGTGTCGCTGATCCGCATCAGCAGCCCCACCAGGGCCCAGGTGGCTAGCAGCGATGAGCCGCCCTGGGACAGGAACGGCGTGGTAATGCCGGTCAGCGGGATCAGCTGGGTCACCCCGCCGACGATGATGAACACCTGCAGCGCGACCGCGAACGCCAGGCCGCCCGCCAGCAGCTTGGCGAACGGATCGCGGGCCGCCACCGCGGCCCGCAGCCCGCGCTGCACCAGCAGCCCGAAGATCAGCAGCATCGCCATCAGCCCGGTCAGGCCCAGCTCCTCGCCGAACGCGGTCATGATGAAGTCGCTCTGCACCAGCGGGGTCCAGAACGGCTGGCCGTGGCCGAGGCCGGTGCCGAAGATCCCGCCGAAGCCCATGCCCTCCAGCCCCTGCACGAGCTGATAGGCGTTGTGGGTCGGGTTGTCCCCGGCCCAGGGGTGCAGCCAGACAATGAACCGCGTGCCCACGTGGCTGAACAGCTTGCTGGCCACGTAGGCGCCGAACACGAACAGCAGGACGCCGATCAGCAGCCAGGAGGTGCGCTGGGTGGCGATGTAGAGCATCGCCACGAACAGGCCGAAGAACAGCGCGGACGTGCCGATGTCGCTTTCGAACACTAGCAGCAGCAGGCTGACGCCCCAGGCGATCAGCACCGGGCCCAGGTCGCGCGCCCGGGGCAGGTCGATGCCGAGGAACCGGCGGCCGGCCAGGGACAGCACGTCCCGCTTGGCGACCAGGTAGCCGGCGAAGAACACGGCCAGCGCGAGCTCGGCGAACTGCTCCGGCTGGACCGAGAAGCCGCCCACGGCGATCTGGATCTTGGCGCCGGTGCCCGGCACCTCGCTCATGCTGGACGGGAGCATCGCCGGGATGGCCAGCAGGATCAGGCCGGCCGCGCCGAGGGTGTAGGTGTACCGCTGCAGCACCCGCACTTCCCGGATGAACACGAGCACGGCGATGAACGCGGCCACGCCCAGGGCGCTGTACAGCACCTGCATGGCCGTGGCCGACGAGGACAAGGTGGAGATCTGGTTACCGGGGTTGCCATTGCGGCCGGACTGCTGCAGCCGGTAGATCATCACGATCCCGAGGCCGTTCAGCAGCGCCGCGAGCGGCAGCATCAGCGGGTCGGCCCAGGGCGCGAACCGCCGGACGGCCAGGTGCGCGATCCCGATGATGACCGCGAACGCAAGCCCGTACTCGACCAGGCCGGAGGGTAGCTTCCCGTTCAGCCCGAAGCCCACGTTGGCGTAGGCGAACAGCACCACCCCGACCGCGAACGCGAGCATCAGCAACTCGGTCCGGCGCCGCCCGCGCGGCAGCGGGACCGCCGCGCCGGCGGGCTGACTGGTGATAGTGGTCACCCGGTCGTCCCCTGTGGCGTGCAGCCCTTGGGCACGGCCGGCGCCGGCTTGTAGGCCGGCGTGGTCGTGACGGTGACGGTCTTGCCGTGCTCCTTCTTGGTGGTCTTGACCGGCTTGGGCTTGTGCACCAGCCAGGTGTTATAGGCGGCCACGTACTGCTGGCAGGTCCAGGCCTGGCGGATGTTGTTCACGGTCTTCTGCGCGTCGGACAGGCTGCTGCCCGGGATCGTGCTGCGGACCTGCGGCAGGTCGCTGGCGGTGACGTGAGACAGCGGGATGCCGGTTCTCTGGTAGACGCCGGAAAGGCTCATCCCCAGGACCTGCTGGTTGACTCCGCGGTAGATGATCACCTGCTGGCCGTCGGTGCCCACGTAGTACTGGGTCTGCGTGTACCGCCAGGCCGCGTAGCCGCCGCCGACGATGACGATCAGCAGCACGGCCAGGATGGTGGTGACGATCGGCCAGCGGCGCCGGGCGGCCCGGTGCTCGGCACGGCCGCCGCCGTCCTCATCGGCGGCCCGCGGCGGGGACGGGGGACCGGCCGCCCGCGACGCGCTGGTGGCACCGGCGGCCGCCGCCCCGGCCTGGGTGAGCAGGTGGGCCCGGCCGGCCGGGCTGTCGTTACGCAGCCGGGGGCGGCCGTCGCCGTTCGAGGCCGCGCCGACCAGCATGGAGACCTGCCCGGTCGCCGGGCCGGCGTCGGAGTCCACCGCGTCGGCGACGATGCAGGTGATGTTGTCGGGACCACCGCCGCGGATCGCGAGCTCGATGAGCTGGTTCACCGCCTGGTCCCGGTCGCCGTACTTGATCAGGGTCTCCCGCAGAGTCTCCTCGCTCACCACGTCGGACAGCCCGTCCGAGCAGAGCAGGAACCGGTCGCCCGCCCTGGCCTCGATGGTGGAGAGGTCGGGCTCGGCCTCGGTGCCGCTCTGCAGCGCCCGCATCACCAGCGAGCGCTGCGGGTGCGTGGCCGCCTGGGCCGGGCTGAGCCGGCCGTCATCGACTAGCGACTGGACCAGCGTGTGGTCCCGGGTTATCTGATGGAACTCGCGGTCGCGGAGCAGGTAAGCGCGGGAGTCGCCGATGTGGCAGATGGCCACCGTGCTCCCCGACCACAGCAGCGCGGTCAGCGTGGTGCCCATGCCCTCGACGGACGGGTCCTCCACGCTCATCTCGTGCAAGGTGGTGTTGGCCGAGGCGACGGCCCGGGCGAGCTCGTCGAGCAGGCGGTCCGCGGGCAGGTCGTCGTCCAGGCCGGTCAGCGCCGAGATCGCCACGGAACTGGCTACCTCACCCGCCGCATGCCCCCCCATCCCGTCGGCGATAGCGAGCAGGTGCGGGCCCGCGTACGCCGAGTCCTCGTTTCCCTCACGGAGGAGGCCGACGTCTGAGCGGATCGCGTAGCGGAGTGCAAGTGTCATCTGCGCAGTTCCAGGACGGTCTTACCGATGCGGATCGGCACGCCGACCGGTACCGGGGTCGGCTGGGTTACCTTCTG
>Ga0335078_10001728_pt1 | contig 33003 bp, 19 predicted proteins | sample Lox_Sample_32_FD_206711 | JGI IMG/M metagenome (GOLD analysis project Ga0335078, IMG submission 206711) | Soil microbial communities from Loxahatchee National Wildlife Refuge, Florida, United States - Lox_Sample_3.2 | ecosystem: Environmental > Terrestrial > Soil > Wetlands | place: USA... | reverse complement strand
TTTCTGTAGTCCTTCAGCAGTTCGTCAATCAGTTCCTTTTTGATTTCCATTCTCCGTTCTCCTTATTGGATGCGGAGAACGTTTACACAGATTGTTTTACACCCTCCCGTAGCCGCGCCTTCACCAGTGGAATCGGCGTTGGCGGCCGCCCCGCTGAGCACCACTTCCTCCACCGAGTCCTGCAAGATCGGGATGAAGGTGTAGTAGCTGCTGGTACTGCTGCTCTTCAGGGTGTTGTCCTGCGTGTTCAGGCCATCGACGGTGATGTTGATCGCTCCGCTGGGCAACCCGTTGATGGTGGAATTCCGGTTCACGCCGCCGGTCTGAATCCCGGGCAACGACATCAGCATATCCAGACCGTTGCGGGAAAGCATCGGCAGTTCCGTCATTTGATTCTTTTCCAGGCTGTTGGCGACTGTGGCGGAAGTGGTTTGGACCAGTTCCTGTGCCCCGGTCACTTCCACCGTTTCGGCTACCGAACCGACCTCCAGCTTGGCATTGACCGTAACCGGAATACCGGCGTCCATCATGATGTTGTCGATCACCGACGTGCGGAAACCCTTCAGCGACACAGTGACCTTGTAGGAGGCCTGGGGCATCGACGGCAACTGCCAGTGGCCGTGCTCATCCGTATTAGTCTTGAAATTGGCCTGCGTGTTTAGGTTAACCACTACCACGTCGGCGCCGACGACGACGGCGCCCTGCGGATCGGTCACAGTGCCGTCCATAAGTGCGGTGGTGATTGCGGTTTGAGCAGATGCAAAAAGGGCGCACAGCGCCCACAGGCAAATCAGTTTCTTCATAAAGGACCGAAGACCCCTTTCCAACGCGTTGGCTCCGTAGGTGAGCCAGGTCAGCTAAGCGGCTGCCCCCGTTACGCGCTCCGCTCCCACAGGCGTGTGTAGCGGAAACCGATATCGGTTTTGACGGCAGTATGCCACAGGCCCGGAGGGATTTCAAGTCAAAGGGACCTTTTTATCCCGTAGATAGAATCTTTGAATGATGTAGCTGGATGACACCTGCTCAATGTGGTGCTGTCCAAACTCACAACAGGTGTAGCCAACGCCTTGAGCAGGCACTGTTTATTAGTTCGGCAGCAACTCGGGCAATAGTTCGGGCTTACTACCTGAAGTTATTCATATCGGAGCGCCACTAACGGATCGACTCGAGAAGCCCGGCGGGCTGGAATATATCCGGCGATTGCCGCGACTAACAGCAACGCGCCCAGCGCCCCGGCGAGCGTCAAGGGATCCGCCGGCTTCAGCCCGAACAGGATACTCTTTACCAGGCTCGCGCAAAGCAGGCTGGCGGGAATGCCGACGATCAGCCCGAGAGCGATAAGCAAGCTCGTCTCGCGCAAGATCATGGCGACCACCGTCCCGCGCTGCGCGCCCAGCGCCATCCGGACACCGATCTCGTTGGTGCGCTGCGCCACCGCATAGGAAAGCACACCGTACAGACCGGTGGCGGCCAGCAGCAGGGCCAGCGCGCCGAAGACGCCGGAAAGCTGCGCGATCATGCGTTCTTCGCGCGTTTCATTGTCCAGCATGGCGTCGAGTGTCTTCAGGCTGACGATCGGGATGTCGGGATTGAAGCCCAGGATTTCGCGCCGCGCCGCCGCCATCACGGCGGAAGGATCCCCCGATGTCCGCACCTCGTAATTGAGAAAAGGCGAGAAGCCGCCCAAGCCCTGCCGCGCCGCGATATAAAACCGCCGATCGATCTTTTCGCGCAGCGTGTGGTCGCGGGCGTCGCGGGCCACTCCGACTATCGTGAAGGTCTTGCGCGTGTCCGGAAATTCGTCCCGAACGTGCTTGCCGATCGGGCTGGCGCCGCCAAAATAGAATTTGGCGAAGCTTTCATTCACCACGCAGACCGGCTCGGCGCCGTCCACATCGTGCTCGCCGATTTCGCGGCCGAGCAGCATCGGTATTCCGACCATCGAGAAATAGGCCGGCCCCACCTGGTCGAAGGCCGAACCGCGATCGTCGTCCTTCTTCGCGGTAAATCCTTCGACCGTGATTTCGTCACCCCCCTCGCTGCCGCTGAACAAGCCGTTCTGCGAATAGGTGACCGCGCGCACGCCGGGGATCCGCGTCAGGCGGTCGCGCAATTCGTTGTACACAACCGGCAGCCGCGGGCCTTGATAGCCGGCCGTGAGCAGATCCACGCTCACCAAGACCAAACGGTCGCGGGCATAGCCGAGATTGACGTTTTGCAGGTTGGTCAAGGTGCGCACGAACCATCCGGCGCCGATCAACAGCATCGCCGAAAGCGCGATTTGGCCGGCCACCAGCAGTTTCCCGGCGCTCACGCGGCCGACGCTGCCCGTCAGCCCGCGCCCCGCCTCTTTCAGGGTGCTGCTGACATTCATACGCGCCGCTCTCCAGCCCGGCGCCAGGCCGAAAATGAGACCGGTGACGAGGCAGACCGCGGTCGTGAACAGCATGACCCGCCAATCCGGGCGAATATCGAGCAAGACTCTTCCCGGTTCCTGTTCGACCATGCGGACAAGCAGGTCGATGCCCGTCATGGCGAGGAGGGCGCCGACAATGCCGCCGGCAAGGGAGAGCATCAGGCTCTCGGTAAGGAACTGCCGGATGATGCGTCCGCGGCCGGCGCCGAGCGCCAGGCGGATGCCCATCTCTTTCTGGCGGGCCGTGGCCCGCGCCAGCAGCAGGTTGGCCACGTTCGCACAAGCGATCGCCAACACCAGACCCACCACACCCATCAGGACATACAGGGGGTTGGCGAAACTGCCGCGAAGCGTGGACATGCCGCCGGAGGCGTCGCGGAGCTTCAGGTTCTGCTTCAAAATATCCGGCTGACTCTGGCTCAGTTTGGCGAACTCCTCGGAGACGATCTGGCGGAACACCACCTCCACATTCGCCTGAGCCTGCGCACGGGTCACTCCAGGCTTCAGCCGGCCGATGGCGTGCAGCCACATCACCTTTTCCGCGATGCGCGCCGGATCGTCCTCCAGCCACATGCGCCCGGGCATGATCAGCGGCTGCATGTCGAGCGGGATCCAGAGATCCGGCACGGCGCCGATCTGTTCGCCCAGAAAGCGCGGCTGCGCGATGCCGATCACCGTCAAGTCGGCTTTGCCGATGTGAATTCTCGATCCCAGCGCGGTCATCGAGCCGGAGAACCTTCGCTGCCAGAACTGGTAACTGATCACCGCGTAGGGCGCCGATCCGGGGCCGTGTTCGTCCTGCGCCCTGAACACCCGCCCGGCGAACGCGGTTGCCCCGAGCACGCTGTAATAGTCGCCGCTGACCAGCCGCGTCTTCACCTCCTCCGGAGGGTGACCCTCGATGCGGGCATTATTCTGATCCATACTGCTCTGCGCCGCGAACATTCCGGAAAACACCTGGTTCCGGCTGCGCAGCGCCTCAAACTCGCGAGTGGTCAGGAAAACGCGCTCGCCCGAGGAGGTGCCGATGCTCGCGCCGGAGTCATTGGGGTTGGTCAATGCGACCAGCTCGCGCGGGTTGTGAACCGGCAACTGGCGCAGGATCAGAATGTCGATGAGGCTGAAGATGGCCGTATTCGCGCCAATTCCCAAGCCAAGCGACAGAATGGCCACGACCACGAATCCCGGGGCTCGGGCCAGCGTGCGCGCGGCATAGGCGACATCCTGCCGCAGAGTTTCCAGACCGGACATATTCCGTATACCGTCCTCCCGACCGGTTCGTCATTCGATTATATGCTTTAGAAATGCCCGTTCAATTTACGACTTCGTATCTCACAGACTCGCTGAATGTGCTCCGGCAGTACAAGAAGATGGCCGAAGGCGCCATGGAACAGGTGAGCGAGGAACAACTATTCCACGCCATCGACGACGAGTCGAACTCCATCGCGATCATCGTGAAGCACATGACAGGGAACATGCGGTCCCGCTGGACGGACTTCCTCACCACCGATGGGGAAAAGTCCGACCGCAACCGCGATCGCGAGTTCGAGGAGCCGGCCCAATCGCGCGCGGAGCTGATGGAAGTGTGGAATCGCGGATGGCAACTGGTGTTTCACGCCATCGAGCCGCTGCAGGAATCCGATCTCACGCGCACGGTGACCATCCGCGACGAGCCGCACTCGGTGATGCAGGCGATTCAGCGGCAAGTCGCGCACTACGCCTGTCATATCGGACAGATCATGTTCCTGGCGAAGCATTTTCGCGGGCGCGAGTGGACGTCGTTGAGCATTCCGAAGAAGCGGTGATGGTCGTGGGGCAGGCTGGAACTTCGGCGGGTTGCCAACCGGCCGCAGACTGCCAGTCTGCCCTACACAACCCCGTGGATTTGCTGGAGACTCCAGACGCGGATCGGGTCGCTCTTTCGCGATGCGGCGGCGCTGGCTGCCGCGCGCGCGCCGCTCATGGTGGTAATGCAGGGGACGCGATAGATCACGGCGGTGCGGCGGATGGCCTTCTCGTCCTGAAACGCGGGAGCGCCGCTGGTGGTATAGATCGCCAGCTGGATCTGTCCGCCCTTCAGCAAATCCACCGCGTTGGGGCGGCCTTCGTTCACCTTGAAAATGGTCTTGCAGGCAAGACCCGCGGCGCGCAAGACCGCGGCGGTGCCGCGCGTCGCCACCAGTTGGAATCCGAGCGACGCAAAGCGCCTCGCCACGTCGACGCATTCCGGCTTGTGGTGCTCATTGACGCTCAGAAACACGGTGCCCGTTTCGGGCAGCGGACTGCCGGCGCTGATCTGCGCCTTCAGGAAAGCTTCGCCGAAATTCACGCCGACGCCCATCACTTCGCCCGTCGATCGCATCTCCGGACCCAGCACCGGGTCGACGCCGTGAAACTTATTGAAGGGGAACACCGGCGATTTCACGAAGACCTGCGGCACCGCCAGCGTCCCCGAGGTTTGGCCGCCGGTGAGGAGGGCATAATCCGCGAGTTTGCGTCCCCACATCAGTCCGACGGCGATTTTCGGCAACGGCACGCCAGTGGCTTTGCTCACGTAGGGCACGGTGCGCGACGCCCGCGGGTTCACCTCCAACACGTATACGACGCCGTTCTGGATGGCATACTGCACGTTCATCAGACCGACGACTTGCAGCGCCCGGGCCAGACGCACGGTATAGTCTTCGATCGTGCGGATGGTCTCCGCGGGCAATGATTGCGGCGGCAGCACGCAGGAGCTGTCGCCGGAATGGACGCCCGCCTCCTCGATGTGCTCCATGATGCCGGCGATCAGCACACTTTCGCCATCGGCCAGCGCGTCCACATCGACCTCGGTGGCGTCCTGCAGAAAACGATCGATCAGCACCGGCCGCTCCTGCGAGAACGTGACGGCCTCCCGCATGTACTGGCGGATCATGTCCTCGTCATAGGCGATGACCATGGCGCGGCCGCCGAGGACGTAACTCGGCCGCACCAGCACCGGGTAGCCGATGCGGCGGGCCGCTTCGCAGGCTTCTTCGACGCTGGTGGCCGTCCCGTTCTCGGGCGAGGGGATTTGCAGGCGGTCGAGGAGCGCGCCGAACAGTTTCCGGTCCTCCGCCAGATCGATGTTAGACGGATCGGTGCCGATGATGGGAACGCCCAACTGCTTCAGCGGGAGCGCCAGGTTGAGCGGCGTCTGCCCGCCGAACTGCACGATCACGCCGTCGGGCTTCTCGGTATCGCGGATGTTGAGGACGTGCTCGAGCGTCAACGGCTCGAAATACAGCCGATCGCTGGTGTCGTAATCGGTCGAGACGGTCTCGGGATTGCAATTCACCATGATGGATTCCACGCCCAGCTCCTGCAGCGCGAAGGAGGCGTGGCAGCAGCAGTAATCGAATTCGATCCCCTGGCCGATGCGGTTTGGCCCGCTGCCTAGAATCATCACCTTCTTGCGATCGGCGGGTTCGGCTTCACAGGCGCTCTCGTAATTGGAATAGAGATACGGAGTGAAGCTCTCGAACTCGGCGGCGCAGGTGTCCACGCGGCTGAACCTGGCGCTCACGCCGAGGGCTTTGCGGCGCTGCCGCACCGCGATTTCGTCCACGCCCCAAGCCCTGGCGAGCTGGGTATCGGAAATGCCGTAGCGTTTGGCGCGGCGGAGCACTTCGCGCGGAACCCGCGCCAGGCGCCCAAGCGATTCGGAAACCTCCCCGACGTAGTCGGATGTGCTTAGGTCGTCGACGTCGTTAAGTCCGAATGGAACGGAGGGGAGGGCCTGCTCAAATTCCACCACCTGCTTCATCTGCTCGAGAAACCACGGATCGATGGACGTCATTTCGTGGATCTCTTCGATGGTCATGCCCTGCTGCATGGCGAAGCGGATGTAATTCAAGCGGTCGGGCGTGGGGGTAATCAGCTTCTGCGAGATCAGCGCGGGGTCGAACTTCTCAGCGCCGAAGGCTTTGCCGGTCTCCAGGCTGCGCATTCCTTTCCAGAGGGCTTCCTTGAACGTGCGCCCGATCGCCATGACTTCGCCGACCGACTTCATCTGCGTTCCCAGGGTGGGATCCGCGCCGGGGAACTTCTCGAACGCCCACTTGGGGATCTTGGCCACGACATAGTCGATCGTGGGTTCAAAGCACGCCGGGGTTTTGAGCGTAATATCGTTGCGAATCTCGTCCAGCCGGTATCCCACCGCCAGCTTGGCCGCGATTTTGGCGATCGGAAATCCGGTAGCCTTGGACGCCAGGGCCGAACTGCGCGAAACGCGCGGGTTCATCTCGATGATCACCATCCGCCCGTCTTGCGGATTGATGGCGAACTGCACGTTCGATCCGCCGGTATCCACGCCGATCTCGCGCAGACAGCGCAGCGCGCCATCGCGCATCATCTGGTATTCGCGGTCGGTGAGCGTTTGCGCCGGCGCCACGGTGACGGAGTCGCCGGTGTGCACGCCCATGGGGTCGAAGTTTTCGATGGAGCAGATGATGATGCAGTTGTCGGCGAGGTCGCGCATCACCTCCAGCTCGAATTCCTTCCAGCCCAGGGCGCTCTGCTCGATCAAGACCTCATGCACCGGCGAAAGCGCCAGGCCGCCCTCCAGAATTTCAATCAGCTCTTCGCGATTATACGCGATGCCCCCGCCCGATCCGCCCAATGTAAAGCTGGGCCGGAGGATGCAGGGGTATCCGATGCGCTCGGCGAACTCCTCGCCGCTGCGGATGCTGTTGACGAGCTGCGATCGCGGCGTTTCCAACCCGATTTTGCGCATCGCATCCTTAAACAGCAGCCGGTCTTCGGCTTTCTTGATGGCGTCGATTTTGGCGCCGATCAGTTCGACGCCATATCTCTCCAGCACTCCGGCCTCGGCCAGTTCCACCGAAAGGTTCAGCCCCGTCTGTCCGCCGACCGTGGAGAGCAGGGCATCGGGCCGTTCGCGGGCAATGATCTCCTCCAGGTAGGGACGGGTTAACGGCTCGATGTAGGTCTTATCCGCCAGATTCGGGTCGGTCATGATCGTGGCGGGATTGGAGTTGACCAGGATCACTTCGTAACCGTCGGCGCGCAGCGCCTTGGCCGCCTGCGTGCCGGAGTAATCGAATTCACAGGCCTGTCCGATGACGATCGGCCCGGAACCGATGATCAGGATGCGATGAAGATCATTGCGTCGGGGCATCGGCTATTTGTCGCTCATCTGTTTCACGAACTCGTCGAAAAGGTAGTGCGAATCGTGGGGGCCGGGTGCGGCTTCGGGATGGTACTGCACGCAAAAGACCGGGTGTTCGCGAAGCCGGAAGCCTTCCAGCGTCTGGTCGTTCAGATTGACGTGGGTGATCTCCACCTGGCTGGACGGCAGCGAATCCGGATCCACCGCGAAGCCGTGGTTATGGGACGTGATTTCGACGCGGCGGGTGATTTCGTTGCGCACCGGATGATTGGCGCCGCGGTGGCCGAATTTCAGCTTGTACGTTTTGCCGCCCACCGCCAAACCGAGCAACTGGTGGCCCAGGCAGATGCCGAAGACCGGTATCTTGCCGATCAGCTTTCGGATGTTGGCCACGGGCTCGTGCAGCGGCTCGGGATCTCCGGGACCGTTGGAGAGAAACACGCCGTCGGGCTTAAGCGCCAGCACATCCTCGGCGGAGGTCAGCGACGGCACGACCGTCACCCGGCACCCGACCTGGACCAGCCGCCGCAAGATATTTCGCTTGATGCCGAAGTCGTAGGCCACCACGTGGTATCGCTCCTCGCGCGGATGGGGCACGGATTCCGACGGAGAACAAGGTTCCACGCCCTGCGACCACTGGTATCGCGCCGTGGTGGAAACGCGGCTGGCGAGGTCGAGGCCGTTCATGCTGGGGATGGAGCGCGCTTTCTCGACCAGCCGCCGCGGATCGGCATCGGTGGCGGACAATATGCCGCGCATGACGCCGCGCGTCCGCAGGTGGCGCACCAGCGCCCGCGTGTCCAGGTCGCTGATCACAGGAATCCCGGCCGCCCCCAAAAAGCTGTTGGCCTCGGCATCCGACCGCCAGTTGCTGGCGATGGACGAGAATTCGCGAACGACGAGCCCCTCGATGTATGGATGCGCGGCTTCATCGTCTTGCGAACTGGTTCCGTAATTGCCGATTTCGGGATTCGTCAGGATCACGATCTGGCCGGAATAAGAAGGATCGGTGAACACTTCCTGGTAGCCGGTGAGCGCCGTGTTAAACACTACCTCGCCCGAGCTCTCGGTGGACGCGCCAAAACTGCTGCCCTCGAAGACCGTTCCGTCTTCCAGGGCGAGCATCGCAGGATTCAAGTTCGGATGTTCCTCCGTGGGGGGTGTATTTTTCATTTTAGCCAAGTCGGCGCGGGCGTGCAGTAGTGCGGGCGTGCAGTAGTATGGTTTCATGCCCAAAGGAATGTTCGACGTCCCTTGCCCCTGCTGCGAAGCCGTTCTCACCATCGATCCGGAGACGCGCGCGGTGATCGCTCACGTCGTGCCGGAGAAACCCAAGCCGATCGAGGACCTCGCGGCTGAAGTCGCCAAACTGAAGGGCGAGGGCGCCCGGCGCGAAGAAGTCTTCCGCAAATCGATGGAAGCCGAAAAATCGCACGGCAAAGTGCTGGAAAAGAAATTCGACGAGCTTTTCAAGCGCGCCAAAGAGAACCCCGACGACAACAAGCCCGTCCGCGATATCGATCTCTAACCCGCGGGATCCGCCACGCACATGGCTCGCATCTATCCTTTTCAACCATACCGATACAGCCCCCTCGCCGGGCCGCTGGAACACGTCGTCACGCAACCCTACGACAAGATCACTCCGGCGATGCGCACGCGCTACCTGTCGCTGAGCCCCTACAACCTGGTGCGCGTGATTCTGGGCGAATCGCAGCCGTCCGATACCGCGTCCGACAACGTCTACACGCGCGCCAATGGCTATCTGGCCGGGTGGATGGCGAACGGCATTCTGGCACAGGATCCGGCGGCCGGAATCTATCCGTACTTCCAGGAGTTCACCGAGCCGGATACCGGTGACAGGCTGGTCCGCAAAGGCTTCATCGCGCTGGGGGCGGTGGAAGACTACTCGGAGGGTGTGGTACACCGGCACGAACAAACCCTTTCCGGCCCGAAGAAGGACCGGTTGGAGCTGCTGCGCCACACGCGCGCCCACTTCGGGCAGCTCTTCATGCTGTATCCGGACCCGGAGGGAGCAGTCGACATGCTGCTCGACCAGGCATCCGCGGGGGCGCCGATCGCGGAAGTCACCGACGAGTACGGAGCCATCCACCGCGTCTGGAAAATCGCGGGCGCCGCGGCCACGGCGGTTCAGGCGCTGATGTCGGACAAAAAGCTGTTGATTGCCGATGGCCACCATCGATACGAAACGGCGCTGGCGTTTTATAAGGAGAATCCCGATCTGCCCGGCGCCGACCGTGTGATGATGACGTTCGTCAACATGCACTCGCCAGGGTTGCGCATTCTTGCCACGCACCGCCTGGTCAACCGGATCGGAGCGTCCGACTTCCCGGAGAGCTTCCTGCACAGTGCCGCGCGGGAGTTTCGAGTCACGCGTATCGATTCGCTGGAACCGCTGAAGAAGGCGTGGCAGGGCAGCGGGGCGGCCGCGATCGGAGCCGCGATCGGCCCGTCCTTATATATGCTGGAGGAGATCGAACCCTCCGGACGGCTGAACCTGGATGTACTGCACGACCGCGTTCTCGGAGGGCTGCTCGGGATCGGCGCCGATGCCGTGCGCGATGAGAGGCACCTGCGCTACCAGCGCGGCCTCGAAGCCGCAGTGGAACAGGCGCGTTCGGGAGCGGCGCAAGCGGCGTTTCTGTTGAAACCCGTCTCCGTGAGCCAGGTAGCGGACATATCGTTCGCCGGCGGGGTAATGCCGCAGAAATCGACCGATTTTTACCCCAAGCTGCTGTCGGGTTTGACTATCTATAAGCTGTAGGCCGGCTGGCGCCGCCGAGTTGGGAGACGACCAGCCGAAACTGATAGTCCGCCAGCCCTGGGTCTTTCTTCGCGAGAATCGGTTGCGGGAGGTTTCGCAGATAGCGATCGAAGAAGGCAATCCCGTACGCGTCGATCAGCCGGAAATTCGCATCCTTCTCCAGGCAGGACGCTGTCGTGCGTTCCTGGCCGCAGTTGGTCCAGGCCAAATGCGCCGCGGCTTTCAATTCCACGAAATAGGCCGGCGATACGGCTTCGCGGTACGCCCCATTCGGCCCGATCAGGAACGGCGTGATCCCCACATCCAAAGTGCCGCCCTGGTACATCAGCGGAACGCGAATGCCGGCGAGCGTTTTGCGGACCTGGAACGGCATCACGTAGGGAGACATGGCGAGGACGGCGCGAATTCGGGGATCGAGCCAGCTCGGCCAACCGCCCGCGAGGCCCACCATCGTGTATCCGCCCAAGGAATGCCCGGCGGCGCCAATATTCCTGGCGTCGATCACGTCACGAAAGGCCGCATCGGAGAGCAGCCCATCGATGACGGCTTCGATATCGCGGCGGCGGTCCAGAAACGTGGTGTCGTGCCAGGTTTCCGGTTTGAAAACGCTCGGCTGTTTGGCGGGCACACGCGGCGGAGAGGGCGGGACCGTGTGGCAGAGAAACGCGTCGGCGTGGTCCGGAGCCGCCACCACGTAGCCATGACGGGCCAGTTCTTCCGTGAAGGCGATCGATTGCACGCCGCAACCCAGATCGCCGTGGGAGAACACGACCAGAGGCGCGCGCTGGCCGCACGCCAGCGACACAGGGCCATTCAGCGCGACGTTGCCGGAGAAGCTGGCGCCGTAGTCATACTCGGCCGCGCGGCCGGCGCTGGGATACCAGACCGCGACCACCCGGCCCTGGATGCTCATGACGCGGAACCCGACCGTCACAGACGCGCAGTCCTGCGCCATGGCGGGCAGCCCCAGAAATAACAGGAGCAGCGCGCGGAGACTCACGACTACTCCATTCCGTTTTCGCCGTGGACACCTGCCACGACCAGCGGAACGGAGGTAGTCTGATCCGAGCTGGGTCCCACCATCAGGTCGAAAATGCCTGGTTCCACCACGCGGCGCATATCGAGGTCGAGCATCGACAGCATCGCCGGCGTGACCGTGAACTCGACCGTGCGTTTTTCGCCGGGCTTAAGGGTGATGCGCCGGAAGGCCTGCAACTGCATCACAGGCCGGGTCAGCGAAGCCAAGCGCTGGTGGATATACAACTGCGCCACCTCATCTCCTTCGCGGTTTCCGGCATTCGTTACGTCCACGGTCACTTTGGCCGTGCCTCCCACCAGGATTTTCGAAGGCTCGACACGAACATTCTCGAATCGGAAGGTGGTGTAGCTCAAGCCATAGCCGAAAGGGTACAGGGGCTTGCGGGTGCTGAACGCATATGTGCGGTTGGCCGAGGGTTTATGGTTGTAGAAATCGGGCAGATCGCCCACGGAATGCGGGAAGGAGATGGGCAGTTTTCCGCCGGGATTCACGTCTCCGAAAATGACTCGGGCCGCCGCCGTTCCGCCTTCCTGGCCGAGATACCAGCCTTCCAGAATCGCCGGCACGTGCCCGGCAATGTAATTGATGGAGAGCGGCCGGCCGTTGATGAGCAACACCACTGTCGGTGTTCCGGTCTCCACCACGGCCTGGACCAGGCTGTTCTGCGCCCCAGCGAGATCGAGCGAATCGCGATCTCCCAGGTGGTTCTCCGCCCAGGCTTCGCGATTGGTGCTTTCGTTCTCGCCGACGACCAGGATCGCGACATCGGCCTCGCGCGCCGCCTCCGCCGCGGCGTGAATCGAATCCGCCTGCATCTTCGGGTCGACAAGCTTCACGTCGTTGTCGAACCAGCCGCGGAATCCAGGCCGGGCGCTGGTGATTTTGCAACCTTCCGCGTATACGACGTTGGCCTTGGCGCCGACGCGCTGGCGAACGCCGTCGAGAACGCTTACGCCATGGGCAGGTTCGCGGCTGTAGCCGCCCAAATGAACATCGGCGGCGTTGGGGCCGATCACGGCAATGGTCTTGAGCTTGTCGAGATCGAGCGGCAGCAGGTTCTTCTCATTCTTGAGCAGCACGATTACTTTTTCGGCGGCCTTCAATGCCAATTGGCGGTGTTCGGCGCTGCCGGTGGTGCGCTCGGCATAATCCGGGTCCACGTAGGGATTGTCGAACAACCCCAGCCGGAACTTGGCGGTAAGTATGCGGGCAGTCGCGCGGTCGACTTCGGTCAATGCTACGGTTCCATCCGTGACCTGCTGGACGAGCGTGCGATACACGGCGCCGTTGGAGAGGTCGTAATCCACGCCCGCGCCGATTGCCCGCCGGGCGGCTTCAGAGAAATTGGCGGCGACATGGTGTGTGTCGACGAGCATTTGCAGGCCATTGCCATCGGACGTCACATATCCGCGGAAGCCCCATTCCTGGCGCAGCACACGATCGAGCAGCCAGGGATTGATATGGGAAGGCACGCCATCGATTTCGTTGTACGAAGCCATCACGCTTCCCACCCTGGCCTCCTGCACGGCAGCCTGAAACGGCACCAGGAAGTTTTCGCGAATCACGCGCTCGGAGTAGTTGCCGGGAGCGGTATTGGTGCCGCCTTCGGGCTGGCCGTGGACCGCGAAATGCTTGGCGGTCGCCATCACGTGACGGCGATCGATCTGCCAGGAATCGCCTTGCAAACCAGTGACCGCGGCGACTCCCATCCGCGAGGCCAGAAAGGGATCTTCGCCATAGGTTTCCTCGGTTCGTCCCCAGCGCGGGTCGCGTGCGATATCCAGGACGGGGCTGAAGACCTGGCCGGCGCCGCGGGAGCCGGCCTCCTCGCCCGCCGCCGTGAACACTTCGTGCACCAGCTCCGGGTCCCACGTGCTGGCCAATCCCAAGGCTTGCGGGAAACTGGTGCTGTGATATTCCATGAATCCGTGCAGGGCCTCCCCCATGAACAGCGCGGGAATGCCGAGGCGCGTTTTCTCGCGCAGGAATCGCTGCACACCGTTGCGCAGCAACGCGGATTGCCGCGGCGTCAGTGGAAAATCGGGACTCCCCATCTGCCGGAAGGCGGCGTGCGCCTGCTCGGTGGTGAACGTACCGGTGGGGTCGATCACTTCGGCCTGACCCTGGCCGCCCCCGGTGATCTCGTGGACTTTCTCCTCCAGCGTCATGCGCGACAACAGATCGGCGACACGGTCCTCGATCGGCAGGTTGGGGTTGCGATACTTGGGGGTCGTCTGCTCCTGTCCCCTCACTGCAATGACGCATGACAGCGCCATGATCAGTAAGATGCACGGTAAAGCTCGATGAAGCCGCATCCGCGGCGCCTCCTTCAGGGTTTGACGGTCAACTGCTGCCCGCTATACTGCACTACGCGATCCGCCTGCGCCGTGCCTCCGATCCCGGTTCCATGGCCGTCGCGCACGAAAACGACGCGGAACGCCCGGCTGGAGAGCATGCCTGGAAATGAGCCTTTCCGATCGCCGATGGTCAAGGTTTTGGAGGTTTCGTCCCACGCGATCGGGATGGTGGCATATGCGCCTTTTTCGTAGCGATAGCCGTCATTCTCGTCTTCGTAGAGCGTGAAACTGCCGTTGGCTCCTTGATAGACCCGAAGCTCCACAGGATCGGCGGCTTTCTCGGCGGCATACTCGACATCGGGCCCTATCGGCACGATCGAACCGGCGCGCACGAACAGCGGAATCCGCTCGACAGTGACCGGAGAATCGATAGCCTTCCCGCCGCTCACGGTCTTCCCGTTCCAAAAGTCGTACCACTGCGCCTGCGGAAGATAAAGATGGCGGGCTGTGGCGCCCGGTTCGGTAACCGGAGCCACCAGGATCGAAGGACCGAACAGAAACTCATCGCCGGTATTCTGCGCCCGGACATCCTCGCGGAAATCCATCACCAGGGGGCGCATGAGTGTGTACTGATCGCTGGTGACCCGCCAGGCGAGTGAATAAATGTACGGCATCAGTTCATACCGCAGCCGGTCAAATCTGGTCAGGATCTTTTGCGCATCGGCGCCGTACGACCAGAGTTCGTTCTGGTCGTTGGTGCGCGTTCCGTGCACGCGAAAAATCGGGCAGAAGGCGCCGAACTGAAACCAGCGGATGAACAACTCGCGGTAGGCGGGATCGTTGGGATTGCCGGAAGTAAATCCGCCGATATCGGTCGTCCAATACGGCAGACCGGAGAGAGCAAAATTCAGCCCGGCGGGCACCTGGCGGCGCAGCGTCTCCCAATCCGAATTGACGTCGCCCGACCAGGCGGTCACCGCGTTGCGTTGGGAGCCGGCAAAGGCCGAACGCGACAAAATGAAAACGCGCTTGGCGTCGGAAGAGGCGCGCTGGCCTTCGTACACACCCTGGGTAGTCATCAGCGGGAAGATGTTTGCGTAGCGCGCGCCATTGCCGATAGCCACTTTGTTGGTGACCATCACATTTTCCTCGCGAGCCTCGGTCTCGGGTTCGGTGGTATCCATCCACCAGGCATCGGCGCCGATTTTGAACAGTGACTTGTCGACGAGATTCCAGTAGTATTTGCGAGCTTCGGGATTGGTGGCGTCGTAAAGGGCTTCGCCTTTGGGATGGAATGCCGCCACTTTGGTCCGATCGATGAAGAATCCCTTGCGATCCATGTCGGCGTAGGTCTCCGAGCCGGGATAGAAGAACGGCCAGATCGAGATCATGAGGTGGAAATGGTTGCGGTGCAGGTCATTCATCATCTCCGGCGCATCGGGGTAGCGGTCGGCGAACTTGAAGTCCCCCATGTTGGTCCACCAGAACCAATCCTGCACGATGTTGTCGACAGGGATATGCTGCTCGCGGTACTTGTGCGCGACCGCAAGCAACTCGGCCTGCGTTTTGTACCGGTTCTTGCATTGCCAGAAGCCGTATGCCCATTTTCCGAACAGCGGAGCGCTGCCGGTGAGCTCGCGATAGTCCGCAATAATCTTGTCGAATTCCGGTCCGTAGAAGAAGTAGTAATCGATGGCATCCGCCACTTCGGAACTGATATACAGGGAGTGTACGAAGCGGTTGTTGAAGCGGCTGCGCGACGTGTTATTCCAGAAAATTCCGTATCCTCTGCTGGAGAGCAGGAGCGGCACGGAAATATTCGTATTGTCCTGCGCGATATCCACCGATTCGCCGTGATAGTTCCAGACACCGGCCTGATGCTGTCCCAGGCCATAGAACGCCTCGGTGGAACCCCACAAGGCGGCGAAAGCTTCGGCCCGATATGTCTTCTCGCCGTTCACCGTGACCGGCGTCAGTGAGTTCGGTCCCTCTTGAAGCAATGGATGGTTGCCGGCGTCGGTATAGGTGAGGACACCGTTGGCGCGGTTCACGGCGACGCGGACGCGGCTGGTGGACACGATAATTCTATTCCGATCCTCCTGAACGCTCCACTTCGCTTCGGTCCAGCCGGTCCTGGTGACGACGTAGTCCGTGCGGTCCGGAAATGTGTCGGCCGGGCTAACCGTGATATGGACGATCGAATCGGTGCAAATGCGCACCCGCAAAAGGCCTTGTTCGAGGTGAAACACCACTCCATCGGCCTGTTTTTCAAGGCTGGTAACGGGGTTCGCTGCGATCCATTGGGCATCCAGCCGCACGCCGGCGACGAGGAAGAATGCCAGGAGTATGTTGCGCATCGTCCCTAATTATAGGACGCGGCTGTCTCCAATGACGTCTTTGGCCGCGTCAGGGAATACGCTCGAATACCACTCTTGGGTGGGAGGATCGAGCGGCCGCCCGGGCTCTTTGAGTCTTTATCAGCTTTTTTCGTTGATGAGAAAAGTGCTCCCGGATATACTCGGCATAGACCATGACGTCAACGGAGGAGTTCCGCGACGAGCGGATGGAGCTTCAGAGGCTCCTGAATTCGTCGATATTTCACAGAGCGCCGAACCTGATCCTGCTGCTGAACTACGTGTGCGCGAGGTATTTCGAGCGCCAGGCGGATCAGATCAAGGAATACAATATCGCCGTGGAGGCGCTGGGCCGTCCGGCGGATTTCGACCCCCGCGGGGATTCGATTGTGCGCGTGGAAGCGCATCGATTGCGCAAGCGGCTCACCGAGTTCTACAGCCGCGAGGGCTCCGATCATCCGGTGCACATCGAGATTCCGCCGGGACAATACGCGCCTCGTTTTCTGATCCGGATACCCAGCCAGCCGCCCGCGGTCCTACCTTCGCCCGCATTGCCGCCCGAACCCGACGCGGCGGCGGCGATCCCGCCCGCCCGCAGCCGCCTGCGCTTCTTTACGGCACGGCGGACCGCGTTAGCCGCGTTGTTGCTGCTGAGCGCGATTTTCCCAATCGCCCGGCTTACCCGGGTCTACTCGCGGTCGCTGCCTCCGCCGGAAGTGCCGGCGGTCTCGAGGGACGAAACCATACGGATTGCCTGCGGTCTGGAAGAGGGCGAATACACGGATCGCTCGGGCAATTTGTGGATGCGGGATGCATTCTTCCAGGGTGGCAGCGCCGTGCGGGGAAATGCTCATCCCATTCGCGGTACCAGCGATCAATGGCTCTACAACACGCGGCGTGAAGGCTCTTTCCGGTACGACATCCCGCTGAAGCAGGGAATCTACGAACTGCGCCTGCATTTCGCCGAAACCGTCTACGGCCAGAATAATGTGGCGGGCGGCGGGGAATCGAGCCGCGTTTTTTCAATCTCCATCAACAGCAAGGAGATTATTCCCTATTTTGATGTGATCGCCGATCACGAAGCCAGCACCGCCGATATCAAGGTGCTCAAGGATATTTCGCCCGCCGGCGACGGCCGTCTGCACCTGGAGTTCACGCCGGTCTCGAATATTCCCATACTCAGCGGAATCGAAATCACGCCGGGGTTGCCCGGCAGAATGCGGCCGATTCGCATGGTGGCCCAGGATCGCGGCTGCACCGACAAACAAGGCCGCTATTGGGAACCGGACCGATACGTCATGGGCGGTCAACTGGTGGCCCGCGCCAGCCCGGTAACCGGCGGTCCCGACCAGAATCTTTTCCACGGCGAGCGCTTCGGGAATCTCAATTACGTGATTCCCGTCGCGGAAGGACGCTACCGCGTCAGACTGTACTTTGCGGAGACCTGGTTTGGAACGGGAAAACCGGGCGGCGAACCGGGAAGCGGCAGGCGGGCATTCGATGTCCTGTGCAACGGCGTAGCCGTGCGGCGGGATTTCGACGTTTTCAAGGAGGCGGGCGGAACCGACCGCGCGGCGATGGTGGAAATTCCAGGGGTCACGCCCAATCATCAGGGCAAGATCGTGATTTCTCTTTTGCCCGTGCGAAATTACGCCATGATCAGCGCCATAGAAATCGTCGATGAATCGTGACTTTCCGCGGTAACGTGCGTTCCCGATCTGAAAGTTTGAAAATATGAGAAAGGCTATGGCAGCAATCCAACCCTTACTCCGCACATTTGCATTGGTCTCCTGCGCAGTCCTGGCGCATGCTCAGGCGACCACGGAGCCGGCCCGGCTCGTTCGCCTGAACGTAGTGGCCGCCGAGAGCAACGGCCAGCCGGCAACGGGGCTGACCGCCGGCGATTTTCAGATCGCCGACCAGGGCAAATCTCAGAAGATCGCCCTGCTCCGCGGAGCGGAGCCACCCGCCGTATCCGGACCGCACCAGTATTCAAATCGCCGCGCCCCGGGGTCCCACACATCGGTGATTCTCTTCGACTTCCTGGCCATAAGCCGGGCGGAAAGGCTGGACGCCTCTCGCAAGCTGGGCGCCTCCCTCAAACAGATGGCCTCCGGCGAATCGGTTTACCTGTACGTGCTGGCGCCCGATGGAAAAATCGTCCCGCTGCATGAGATGCCGAAAGATCCCGGGGCCGCGCCCGATAAGGCCTGGAACGGCGATGCCGAGAAGATGCTCGCGGGGATCATCAAGAGCCAGAACAAAGACCGGCCCATGGGCATGTCGCAGGAAGACGTGGTCAAGAAGACCTATGTGGCGCTGGAATCGCTGGCCAACCAGCTTTCCATGTTTCCGGGACGCAAAGACATCGTCTGGGTCACCACCGCGGTGCCGTACGTGATGAATCCCCAAATCGAGTGCAAGGCGGATTGGTGGGATTGCGCGCTATACGTGCCGCACCTGATGGTGACGCTGGAGTATGCCCACGTAGCCGTGGACCCGTTCTCGTACATCAGCCTGGCAGTGGATGCCAGCCGTACGGCGGAGGAGTTCGCCGGATTGAACGGCGGAAGTTCCTACCTGAATCGGGACATGGGCGAGGTTTTGAAGGAATTCGGCAGCCAGGCCGGAACCTACACCATTGCGTATGCTCCGGCGGCCGAGAATTGGGATTCCAAGGTCCACCGGATCCGCGTCACCTGCGAGCGCAAGGGAATCAAATTGCAGGCCAGGCAGCACTACTACGCGCTTCCGGACCAGCGTCCGGCCGATGCGCGGCAGCAAGCCCTGATGGTGGCAGCCTACCAAAGCGCATCGGACGTCAGCGATATCGGATTGCGCGCCGCAGCGGCGCCGTCGGGCGCCGCCAACACCATCCGAATTGAAGTGCGGGTGGATCCGGCCGATCTGCTCCTGCAACAGGACGCCGGCCAGTACAGCGGCCGGGTCACGCTGCTGCTTTCGGCTCGCGCGGCTTCCGGACCGCAAGGCGAACCGACGCTCAGCGACGTGGATGTGCACCTGACGCGCGAGCAACACGATGCGGCACTGAAAGATGGTGTCGTGATTTCCAAGGACTATGCAATCGACAGCGCTACGCAGAAAATCCGCATCATTGTTTCCGACCGCAGATCGGATTCCATCGGTTCCTTGACCCTTCCCGTCACCCTGGCGGGTTCGGAGTAATTCAGGCTTAGACGGCAACGCCGCCCAGCCTAGAGCGGCACGGTGTAGGTCAAGGTGCGAGTGGCGGTTTCGGCGCCCTGGATGGCCGTGATCTTCAGTTCGCAGCGGCCGGTGTGAACCGCGGCGCGAATCACCATGGGGATGGTTCCGGAGGGATCCGGAGCCGGAAGATCGGCCGTTTGATTTGCCAGGACCTCGCCATCCACCCGAAACTCCACCTGGACCTTCGGCTTGGCCGGATTTGACAGGTTGGGATAGACCACAAAATAGGCAAACGGATTGATGTCGGGTGACAGACTGGTCTCGACGAACGGAACCAGGCGTTTGCCGTGGAATATGAGCGGATCGGAGCCAGCTCGACTCGCGTCGACGGGTTCTATACGGCGAATCAGCAAGGCGCTGCTCATTCCCAGGCCGGAGACGCCGCTTGCCATGTCGAACGCAGCGGTATCGGTGCTGGCGCGGCCGCCCTCGCGATCCAGCAGCGCGGTTTCGGCGGTATAGTGCCCCGGCGGCAGATCCATCGAATGCGTGAAGACCAGCGGCATCGAGCGCAGCTCGCTCATGCGGGCGTCGGGAATTTGATACGGGGCGTCCAGGCTGAACTTATCTACGATCTGTCCCGTGGAATCCTTTACGACCGCGAATGCCTGGCCGTGAAGCACCTGAATGTGCGCCGATGGGTTCGGGGCGGCGGATAACGCGGATCCGGGTATCTCGATTACCAGCGAGGCCCGGCTGTTCCCGGCGCCCGAGGGGAATTGAAAGATCGCGGTTCGGAAATCGAAGGCGTGCGGACGCGGCTTGGAATCGAGCACACCCAGGCCGACGATTTCCTGGGGCAGCAGCGCAGAGGAATCGCCCAGAGCCGGCATCGCGAAGTAGCCGGTGCGGCTTTCCACCCGCCAATCGGCGTGAGCCGGCTGGATGCGGATGGTGCGAAGGCGGCCGTCATAGGTTGCCGACACGGGCCGGTACGTGAGCTCGTAGTGCGTCTCCAGATCGTCGGCGATGCGCTGTAGAGGCTTGTGAAATTCATTCGTGTTGGCCACCAGAAAGCCGCCGGTGCCTTCGGCGAGTTCGCGAAGACTGGCTTCCAGGTCTGAAGCCCGTACGGCGTTGTTCAAGGTGTCGCCCTGGCGGCTCTTCTCTTTGGCGGCGCTCAAGCTGGTCGAGGCCGCGGTCTGCGTGCGGCTGACCCCAGCTACCTGTCCGAGAGCGAGATCGGCGGCCTGCGCGGTGGAAGTCTCGGTAAGGCCGGTGGGGTCGATGGCGTAAACCGTGATACGGGAATCGACCGCCTTGGCCAGAATCGATTGAAACAGGTCGGGGTCGCCGGTAGTTGTGAACCCGGTAGAGAGCAGCAAAACCAGCTTTCGGCCGGGCAGTTGGCCGAACTGCGCGATCATGTTCGTGATCTTGTCGGTTTCGCGCATCCCGGTGATGTTGCTGAGATCGCGTGACTCGGTGACGTGCTCTCCGCGCATCACGTTGGCGCCCGATCCGTTAGAGACATCGGCGCCGGCTATCACGGTCGGGCTCACTTCGCCGCCCGTCACGCGGTAGGTGGTGGTAGCGGTGTGGGTCGCGCTGTTGACGGCGGTGGTGATGGTCACCTGCGTGGGATTCGCGGTGAGAACCGCTTCGGAAGCCTGCGCGAAATCGATCGGCCGCAGCGTAAACGCCTTCCCGACGGCCTCCGCCACCTCCTTGGTATTCCGGGTGAATGGATAGACGGGCGTCAGCCGGTCATCCAGAATGAACATACCGATGTACGTGTCCGAGGGCAGCTCATTCGCCAGAAACTCTCGAGCCACTGCCATGGCCCGATTTCTGGTGACCGGGTCGAGGTTGTGAAAAACCAGGCATACCAGGTTTACGGCGCGCAACGATCTCACGGAAGGCTGGGCGGTTACTTGCGCGGACAGCGAATTTCTCTGGCTTTCCGTCGCGGAGACGAACCGGAAACTGGTCACATCCTGCCGGACATCATCCTCATAGACAGCGAGGTCGCTCGCCTTGAGGTTCTTGACCGGCTTTCCGTGCTTATCCAGGACCGCTACGTCGAGGAGGACTTCGGTGGCGGAGGTGCGCGCGAGCGGCTGCGCGTCGGGGACAGGTGCGGTTTGCGCCGCGGCCATTCCGGTCAGCGCCAACGCATAAGCCGTCGCGGCGACCGCAAACCAAGGTTTCATCGATTCAATTCTATCCCGACTAAGGGATTCGCGTACGTGATACAGTCGAGTCTTCATGCGGTTCATCGTGCTTTGGTTAGCGGCTCTGTCGCTTGCGATCGCCCTGCCCGGCGGGGTTGGTCCAATCGCTTTCGAGGAGATTACGGACCGCGCGGGCGTCCGTTTCGTAACCGAGAACGGCGCGACCGGCTCGAGGCGCCAGCCGGAAGGGCTGGTGGCGGGAGTGGCGCTTCTGGATTATGACGGCGACGGCTACCTGGACATCTATCTCGTGAATGGCGGGGCGATGCCTTCACTTAGCAAGGATGGGAACCAATATAAAAATCGGTTGTATCATAATAACGGAAATCTTACATTCACCGATGTAACTGAAAAAGCAGGTCTGGCAGGAACAGGTTATGGAATGGGCGTGGCCGTTGGTGATTACGATAACGACGGCCGCCCCGACATCTATCTCGCCGGTCTTACCGGGAACCAGTTGTTTCATAACAACGGCGATGGCACATTTACCGACGTGACCGCCAAGGCGGGCGTGGGTGGAAGCTCATACAACGGCCGGAAGATGTGGTCGGTGGCGGCCGCATGGGTCGATTACAACAATGACGGACTGCTCGATCTGTTTGTGTCCAATTACTGCCAATGGGATCCGGCGGGCGAGCCGGAATGCAAAGCCAACGGCCAGCCGACTTATTGCAGTCCCAGGTACTACAAGCCGCTGCCGAATACCCTCTACCGCAACAACGGCAACGGGACGTTCACGGATGTCTCGGCCGAAACCGGAATTGCCGCGCATCCTGGACGCGGCATGGGTGTCGCGATTGCCGATTACGATGGCGATGGCTTCACGGATATCTTCGTCGCCAATGACGATGCCCCTTTCCAGCTTTTTCATAACCTGGGAGGAAAACGGTTCGAGGAAGTCGCCGTCGATGCCGGCGTCGCCTTTTCGGAAAACGGCAATGTGATTTCCGGCATGGGCGCCGATTTCCGGGATGTGTTGAATAAAGGTCTGCCTAGCATTTGGGTGACCGCCATAGAGAAGGAGTCCTTTCCTTTGTTCGTCAACAATGGCCACGGACAATTCGAGGATCGGACCGCCATTTCCCGGCTGGCGGCAGATTCGTATCAGATGTCCGGCTGGTCGAACGCCATCGTGGACTTGGATAATGACGGCTGGAAGGACCTGATGGTGGTCCGCTCCAACGTGCAGGACAACATCGCCATGTACGCGCCGCGCAAATATGAAGAGCCCGCGTCGGTGTTCCGCAACCTCGGCAACGGGAAATTCGAGAATGTCAGCTCGACGGCCGGCGATCTCGCGAGACCCGCCGCCCATCGCGGCCTGGCGGTCGGCGATCTCGACAACGACGGCCGCATCGACGCCGTCGCCAGCGTCTTGAACGGCAAGGCCAGGGTGCTGCATAACGTCACCCGAAACGGAAATCACTGGCTGTTGCTCAAACTGGAAGGCGTGAGGAGCAACCGCATGGGAATCGGCGCCAGAATCCGCGTGACCGCCGCGGACGGCTCGGTGCAGTATAACCATGCCACCACCAGCACCGGGTATGCCTGCTCGAGCGACCCGCGCGTCCACTTCGGCCTGGGCGCATCCGCCAGCGCGAAGGAGATCGAAATCGATTGGCCCAGCGGAATCCGCCAGCTGCTGCGGGACGTAGCGGCCGATCGCGTGGTCGTGGTCAAAGAATCGGTGCAGTAGGTTGTTTCGTAAACGCCGAGTCAATTCCTGGGGAGCGTAAGCCCCCGCAAACCCGGCACGGCGAGGGGATCCTGTTCAGCTTTGAGTTTCTCGAACTGCATCGTTTCCCGCTCGGCGTCGGCCTTTTTCCCGGACCGCCGGTAGCATTGCGCCAGAAAGAAATGGACCTGCGGATTGCCGGAATCCAACCGCTCCGAAATCTGTAATTCGGCCGTCGCCTGCTCGACATTGCCCGCGGTGAGATTGGCATGGCCGAGCTCCGCATGCCAGAGCCATTGATATTGAGCGGGGACGGCGCTCATCGCCTGTTGCAACGATCGGATCGCCGCTTCCGGATCGCCCTCGCGTGTCTCGAGCACGCTCATGGCAATCAATGAGGGCCAATGCCGGGCGTCCCTCTCGACCTCCTGGCGAAATTCAGCGATCGCGGCGGCCAGGTCGGTCTCCTGCAAATACAGGCCATGGGCGTAATGAACGCCGGGCTGATCCGGGAACCGCTCCACCAGCTCGCGATAAGCGGCCGCTGCTTCCTCTGGACGCTGGCTCGCCAGAGCCCATGCGGCTTTGCCCGCCAATCCAACAGCGTCCCGCTGCGGCGGCGAGAGATCGGAAAGCGAACGGGGAATGGCCAAGGCGCATAATCCCATGGTGGCCTGTGCCTCTGGCGGATTATCGCCACTTTGCGTCAGCGGCGCTAACTGCGCCATGGCGTCGTCGAAAAGAGACGAGCGAACCAAAATTTGCGCCGCTTTGGTTCGGACCAATATTTCGAACGGCCGGTTATCTCCGAGGCCGATCTGTTCGCCCTTGCGGATATCGGCGACGGCCTGAGCCGGGTCAGCCAATTCCGCCTCGGCGAGCCCCAGAAAACCCCACGCGTTGCCTTTGCCGGGGGACAACGCGAGGCCCTTGCGAAAGGCTGCGGCGGCATCGGCATAGCGGCGCACCTGATACCAGGAAGCCCCGCAGTAAAGCCACCCTTCGGCCCAGTCGGGTCGCAGCGCCAGCGCCTGCCGGTAGAGCGACGCGGCTTCACCGGGATTCGAGTCCAGCAGCGCCTGGGCGCGCGCCGCAAGGCTCTCGAAGCTGTTCGATGAGGTCTGGGGCCAGCCGGTCGGCGCCGCAAATTGCCCCGCGAGCCACACCGTCAGCGCCGCGCGTGCGAACGAATTCTGAATTCGGCGAAAGAACGGCAATTCATCCCTACGGTACCTCAAATCCGGCTATTCTGGAGTCGATGCGGGCTTTCGTTCTCGCAATCCTGTGTACCCTTCCAGCTTGCGCCCAGACGACCGGCCCCGAGCAGCTTTTCCGTGAAGCCATCGCCGCGCAGCAGCGCGGGGACGACGCGACGGCCATCCAGAAGTATGAGGAACTGCTGAAGGTCCAGCCCGATATCGTGGAAGCCCGGGCCAACCTGGGCGTGGTGCTGGTTCGGCAGGGCCGCTTCGATGAAGCCATCGCGCAATATCGCGCCGCCCTGGCCAAAAACGAGGCCAACGGCGCGATTCGGCTGAATCTGGCTCTTGCCTATTACAAGAAAGGCGCTTTTAGCGAAGCCGTGGAGCAATTGCAGACGTTGCGCGCCGCCAATCCGCAGGATGCGCGCGTCGCCGCGCTGTTAGGCGACGCGTACGGCCACTTAGGTCAGGACGACAAAGCGATTGAGGTTCTGCGCCCGGCCCAGGCCGCCCATCCCGACGACCTGGGCTTGGCATGGCTCCTGGGATCGGCGTTAATTCGCACAGGCCAGAGTCGCGAGGGTTTGGAACTGGTGGAACGCGTCGCCAAGGCCGGAAACAACGCGGAGGCGTATCTGCTGGCCGGCCAGACCGCGCTCCGGCTGAACGAATTCGAGCGGGCGCGCGACGATTCCGATGCCGCGCTGCGTCTGAATCCGCAGCTTCCGGGGGCGCTTACGCTTCGCGGAATGGTGCTGCCCTACCTGGGCGACGATCAGGGCGCCATCGCCGCGCTACGGAAGGCGCTGGAAGCCAATCCGGACGATTTCGACGCGCATCTGAACCTGGGCGCGGTGCTGCATACAGCTCGTCAGCTCGACGATGCCCGGCAGCATCTCAAGCGCGCGCTGGAGCTGCGGCCCGATTCCAATATGGCAAGGTACGAAATGGCCCGGCTGGAGCGCACTGAAGGCAAACTGGAAGCCGCCGCCATGGATTTCGAGCAAGTGATCCGCAACGATCCGGCCTGGGCGCAGCCGCATATCGAACTTTCGGCGTTGTACTTTCGCATGAACCGTCAGCAGGACGGCGAGAAGGAGCGCGCCATTTTCGATAAGCTGAGCGCGCAATCGCCGAAGAAGTAAGTTGCAGAATTCCCCGATTGATCTTGCAGGCGATCCGCCCTAATATAACCCTTAAGAGTCCGAAATTCCCCGGAGGCGGTGTCGGAGTTACGGCGGAAACGGGAAGCAAGGGTGACTTATGAAGACCATACAGTTCGCATTTATATTGACTCTTCTGATCGCGAGCAGCTTGTTGGCGCAGCCGGTCGTTTCACCGAGCGGAATCGTCAATTCCGCGGGTTGGCGGAATCAGGCGCAGCCTGTCTCGGGAATCGCCCAGGGATCGATTTTCACCATTCAAGGCAGCGGCATCGGCCCCGCCCAAATGGTGCAGGCCAGCGCGATTCCGCTGACCACGAACTTGGGCGGCAGCTCGGTGTCGGTGACGGTCGGCGGCAAGTCGGTAGACGCACTCATTCTCATGGCCGTCAGTTTTCAGATTAATGCCATTTTGCCATCGTCGACCCCGGCCGGCAGCGGAACCATCACGGTGTCGTACGGCGGGCAAACCAGCACGGCGCAGCCGATTCAGGTGGTGCCCAGCCTCTTCGGTATCTACACCTTCAACTCGGCGGGCTTCGGACAGGCCATCGCCACCAATACCGACTACAAACCCAATACCATCATCCACACTTTCAATCCGGGTGATTGGGTTATTTTGTGGGGCACGGGCCTCGGACCGATTAGCGGGAGCGACGCGATTGCGCCGCCGATCGGGGATATTTCCAGCGCCCCGGCGGTTCATGTGGGCAGCACCACCGTCGTGCCCCAATATTGGGGGCGATCGGGTTTTCCGGGACTGGACCAGGTAAATTTTCAGGTCCCAGCCGGCGTGCAGGGCTGCTACGTCCCGGTCGCGGTCGAAACCCCCACCGGCGTCAGCAATGTGGCGACCATCGCTGTCTCGTCATCCGGCCAGACCTGTTCCGACTCCATATTGGGGCAGGACCTGGTTAATAAGCTGGCCGCGGGCGGCAAAGTCGATTTCGGCTACATTCGATTGGAGAGCTGGTTCTCCAAATCCGCCTTCTACTCCCCGACCGGGGAGAGCGACTTCGCCTATGCCAGCTTCAGCGAGTTTACGCCTCAAACCGCCGGATCCGCGGCCTACGGTGTATCGCAGGGATATTGTATCGGCGGTAATGGAGGCGGCACTCTCGGATACGGCGACATGAGCCCTTCACAATTGGACGCCGGAACGGCTTTGACCCTGGTGGGCCAGGGAACGGTTTCGATGGCGAACGCTTACGGGCCGTATTACTGGTTCAATGCCGGCACTGCCGCGAAGTTCCTCTGGAGCGATCTGAGGTATACGGTTTCCGGGGCCGGTGGCAAGAACGTGGGCGCATTCACCTCAACCGATACCACCAGCATCGGCGTCGTGGCTTTCTCGTCGGGGGTGACGCCCGGGCAGACCGTACCCCGGTCGGGCGACCTGACAGTGCGGTGGACCGGCGCCGACCCTACCCTGCAAAACGGCCAGGTGACGCTTCAGGCCATCTCGGCGAATAGTTCGGAGACGGTTTTCGGATTCGTGATGTGCACCGTGCCGGCTTCAGCTACGTCCTTCACCATCCCGGGATGGTTGCTCTCACTGCTGCCGCCCAGCGGAACCATTCAAGTGGGGGCCACGGCTTTCCCGCTCGGGTTCCTCCTGGTGGGCCAGTACAATAATCCGACCACTTTCCAGGCCTCGGGCCTGGATCGCGGGCTCTTCACCGATATCTTCTACAGCGGCGTAGGGGTCACGTTCCAGTAGTTTTACGGCGCTTCCTTGACCGCCAGCACGCGATCGGCACGGACGTCCTTCAGCGTCTGCACGACCCCGGACGGCCAGTGGATCTCGATAGATTCGGCCTTATCGTCGGCTCCCAGGCCGAAATGCACGGGTCCGCAACTGGACGAAGCGTACCCCATGCTGGTCGTCATGTGATTGAACTGCGCCCCGCTCCTGCTGGTGAGCTTGATCCGCGCCCCGATGCCGTCGCGATTACTTTTGGTTCCCTCGAGCGCGATGTCCAGCCAATGGCCGGATTGCGGGCTGCGATTCATCCAGATTTCGGCCGGGCGGTCGATCGCGCTTACTACCGCGTCGATCCGGCCGTCGCCGTCCAGATCGCCGAATGCCAGGCCGCGATGGCGGCACGCCGGGGCGGCGTCGAGACCGGCTTCCTCCGTTAGCGCCTGCCATTTCCCCGAGGCTCCGGGATTGCGGAATACGCTATTGAACTGGTTGGTCGTGGTGCCCGGCATGGCGCGAGCCAGGACGTCGCCGCGGCTTACGAAAATGTCCTTCCAACCGTCGTTGTCGAGGTCGCAAATACCGATGCCGAAGCCGGCTTTCGACATGCTTGCCGTGCGCATCCCGTTGCTCCCCGTCACTTCGCGAAATTCGCGGCCGCCGAGATTCTTGAAGATCGGGAAGGTCTGTCTTTCCAGGGCGACCAAGACAATATCCGGATAACCGTCATTGTCGACATCGCGGAAATCGGCCCCCATCCCCGAAATGAAATTCCCATCCTCCACCAGCGCGACGCCGGCTTGAAATGCTACCTCCTCGAAACCGCGCCCGGTATTGTGGAAGAGGAAGTTGTAGGTCGCATCGTTCGTTACGAACAGGTCGGGACGTCCGTCCAGATCGTAATCGGCAACGGCCACACCCATTCCCTTTCCCACGTGCTGGCGTATGCCCCAACTCGCCGACACGTCTTCGAACGTGCCGTCCCCTTTATTCAGGTAGAGTTGATTCGGGAGGCCCTTGTAGGAGCGCGGCGCGCAGTAGTCGGCCACGCCTTTGTATTCGCACAAGGGCTCGGTTGCGTAATCCCATTGCAGATAGTTGACTATGAACAGATCGAGCAAGCCGTCGTTGTTGACGTCCACCCAGGCGGCCGCGACGCCCCACATCGGCCCGAATTCCTTGTCCGGCTGGTTCTGAATGCCGGCCTTGATGGTGACATCGGTGAAAGTGCCATCGCGGTTGTTGTGATAGAGAGTGTTGCGATGGACGCCGGCGATGAACAGATCGGGATAGCCGTCGTTGTCGTAATCGCCAACGGCCATGCCGCCGTCGTATCCCGCGCCTGCCAGTCCGGCTTGCTCGGTGACGTCGGTGAAGACGCCATGTCCATCGTTGCGGTAAAGCCGGTTACGGTACTTGGGAACATCCTTCTTCAAGGTTTGCAGGTTGGCGCCGTTGGCGAAGAATATGTCGGGTCGTCCATCGCGGTTATAGTCGAACACCGCGACGCCGCCGATCATCGTCGCGGGGACGTGGCGCGGGACAGACTCGCCGTTCTCCAATTGGAACGGCAGGACCTTCAACTCAAATCGGATGGGCGCTGCCGGCTGGCCGGTGAGCGGCCCGATGACGGCGGCGCAGCCCAGGACAGCGAGTAGCACGATCGCCGGGTACGAGGCCGCTTGCATAAAGAGATAGGATAGCGCCGCACAAAAAAAGGGCGGCCGGAGCCGCCCTTTGCCGAACCGGAGTGCGGATCGGGAGGTTAGAAGCTATACTTGGCGGAGAACTCGATCACGCGGCGGTTTACCTCGAATAGAGGCTTGCCGGTGGTGAGTGAGCTCTGGTTGGTTTGGGTCAACGCGCCGCTTCCCGGAGCGCTGAAGTTCAATGTCATATCGTCCCAGTTGCCCGCGGCATTGAATTGCTTCAGCGCGTGGTTCATGAAGTTGAATGCCGAGAACCGCAGCTCGACTCTCTGCCGTTCCTTGAAGGCGAACCGCTTGTAAATCGCCAGATCGCTATTGAAGAAAGCCGGCGAATGGATGTACGGCCATACGATGCTGCCGTTATGACCAAGCGGAGGTGGCGCAAAGCAGCTCGGGTTGAAATACTGGCCGGAGCTGAGACCTTTGCGCGGATCGCAGGTGATCATCGGCTCCAGGTTGATGCTAACCAGGTTCGTGCCCAACTGGTTCTGCGCGCTTAGTCCGGCGCAATTGGACGAATTTGCCGGATCATACACGCAGCCGTAGCTGACGTTCATGTTTCCGTTGTTGGATATCTCCTGCAGCGGCGGGCCGCTCTGCCATTGCGTGATGCCGGAGAGAACCCAGCCGTTCACGACGCCCTTGGCGAACTTGTTTCCTTTTACCGGGCTGGGCAGGTTGAAGACGTACGCCGCGTTGAAAATCTGCGAGTGGTCGAACGCCAGGACGCCGTAGTTGTTGCGGAGATTGAACGGGTCCTGCGTGTTGCCGGCTCCGTTGCCGTTGTCGGTCTCGTTGTCACGAATCCCGAGCACCTTGCTGAAGGTGTAGTTGGCCGTGAACGTCACCGGACCCGACTGTTTTTGCCAGGTGGCGATGAACGCGTTGTAATTCGAGTAGCTGCCGTGCCCGGCCAGTTCCATCCCGGTGTAATTCGCGAGCGGATAGTAGTCGTTCACGGGGAAGCCGCCGGCATACGGATCGTTGACGACGCCGGTGAGCGGGTCAGCTTTGAAGAACGCCCCGTAGGGGATCTTGTCTATGTTATTGAGCGGACCACGCAACAGCATATCGCGGGACCGGTTGCCGGAATACTGGAACTCCGTCACCGATCTCCAGGGTGTGCGCTGCGAAACGGTGATGTTGTAGGTCCAGGTGTAAGGCGTCTTGTCGTCGCCCATTGCCAGAACGCCGCTCGGGCCGCTGCCCAGGCCGGCAACCCCCAGCGCCGGTGAGAATGCCGCGAAGTTGTTCCAACCCACGCAGCAGTTTCCAGTCGTTCCCAGATCTTCGATGTTGATCGGGGCGTTGAACGCAGCGCCGCTCACGGTGTTATAGGCGAACTGGTAGCGATACATCCCCAGGCCGCCGCGCAGAACCGTTTTGCCGTTGCCGAAGAGATCGTAGGCAGCGCCAAGGCGAGGCTCGGGGAAGAATGCCCGGGATGGGAAGCCCGATAGCGGAACGCTGGGGTCGATCCCGTGCCATTCGAGACCCGTCCACGGTCCGGCCTTAGAAGTATTGTTATAGGTTGCCTGGTCCCAGACAGCTAGTCCAAGATTGCCGTCCGGCACCCAATTCCCGACGTGGTCGAAGCGGATGCCAATGGTCAGAGTCAGGCGCCGAGTTGCTTTGATCTGATCGTTCACATAAAAGGCGTAGGTGTAGTACTTGAAGTTGGCTACGGCGGCGCCGTTCGACTGGTTGAACGACTGCGCGCGGGCCAGGAGGAAGTCGGCGATCGTGTTGCCCGTGCTGGTGGAACCCCAGTTATCGAATTCCGCCGCGCCCTGCACCGCGCTGTTATAGCCGCCTCCGGTTTGGTTGTTCTGGGCGAAATCCCAGTAAAAACCGGCCTTCAAGGTGTGGACACCGGCAATTTTCGTGAGGTTGTCGGAGATCGTCGGCGTATTGGACATCTTCCCAAACGAGTTATTGCCGCCGGCGGGCCAAGGCTCACCGTACGTCGGCGCGAAGTATCCTACCGTAGCGTTATTCCAACCGAAGATATTGGGTAGCTGCGGCGTGTAGGGATCGCTGAAGAAGCCGGTCATCTTGAATCCGAGTTTGCTCGGGTTCACCGTATCCGGACTGCCCAGGAGCACCGGGTTGAGGAACTTGGCGTCTCCAAAGACTACTTCGTTGGTCAGCGTGGGGCTGAAAACGTGCACCAGGTTGGCGCTGTAAACCTGAGCGGTCTGAATCGCGTTCTGCGTGGTCGGATACGGCAGCGAGGAACTGCCGGCATTCCACCATACGCTGATCGGGTTTTCGTCTTCCTCGTGCTGATGGTTCCAACTGGCATACAGCTTGGTTCTGTCGCTGATATTGTAGTCAAGACGGATTCTCGACTCCCAGTGGTTCTGCGGGGGGCCATTGAAAAACTGGTAGTTCGACCCGTTGACGTTGCTCGAGGGGTCCATGTTGGCCTGCGGGAAGGTCTTGGCGTAAATCAACGAGTTGGAATCCAGCAGGCTCTGCGGGATAATTCCGTTCGGGAAGTTCAATCCGCTGCAGCCGGTCTGATTATTGCCGCATGGGGTAACGTTTCCGGCACTGTGCGCCGAGGCGAACCCCGGTCCAAGAGTGGCAAGGTAGGCCGGGCTGAAGTTGCCCTGAAGCATCTGCTGCGTCGGGACAAAATAAGTAAGCAGGTTCCCCGCCGGCTGCTGCTTCATATATTCGAAGGCGCCATAGAAGAAGAGCTTATCGCGGTTGCGATTGAAGCTGGTGCCGGGAATGAGAACCGGTCCGCCGATGTCGCCGCCGGGGTAGTAAAAGCTATCATTGATGGGCGACCCGCCCTGGCTCTTGGTGTAAGCGTCGACGGAATTGAAGACGCCGTTCCGGGCGTACAGGTAGGCTTGGCCGTGGAACTGGGCGCTGCCGCTCTTGCCATACGCCTGGAAGGTCACCGGCCCCTTAGCAAATTCCGCCCCGTACGCATTCGAGAGGAGCGAAACTTCCGCCACCTGGTTCTGGTTCACGTTGGCGGTCTGGGTGCCTTGATTTCCGGGGTCCAGCAGGTTCGCGCCATCCATTGTCATAGTGAGGGCGCCGTAGGGCTGGGTGCCATTGGCCGAGAAGTTGCCGATAGGGCCGGTGTTGATGGCAGTGGTATAGCTGTTCCACATGCTCTGGCCGCCCTTTGTGTTCATGCCCATTCCAGGCATGATTTTCATGAGTTCGGCGGCATCCCGGCCGACAATCGACAGATTTTCGATCATGCCGGCCGTCAGAGTCTGGCTGGTCGCGGGCGTGTCGGTCGGCACGAGGGCCTCGTTAGCCCCCACGATCTCGATTTGCTGCGACGCTCTCGCAATCTCCAGTGTCAGGGTCCCCAAGCCGATGGCTTGGCCCTGGGTAACGACGATTTGCCGTTGCTCGATGGTCTGCAGACCCGAAAAACTGATGGTTATCGTGTATGAACCTGGCTGGACAGCGGCGAGGTTGAAAAGGCCGGCCCCCGTCGTCACCGTGTCGCGAGTGGCGTTGGTCGCCTCGTTCTTCAACACCACCTTGGCGTTGGGAATCACCGCACCCGTGCGATCAACTACCGTTCCGTTGATTGAACCGCTGATGTTTTGAGCAAACATCACCGTTTGGGTGAGTAGCAGAACCAGTCCGATCGCGAAGAGAAGCTCCCACCTGAAGAATCTCCGTCCTGGACCAGTTCGATTGTTCGAACCAACCAAAAACTCCATCTAAAGGCCCCTTTCTCTAAATATCCGCTACGCTTTCGTTCAATGCGCTCCTGCAAGCGCCAATGCGCTCCTGCAAGCGCGCCCCCGTTTGGAACGAGTTCACACACGCCCACACGAGAATAGTATGTTCTGGACGAACATATGACGATTCAGGGAGCGAGTCAATCCCTAATACACTTCTACTACCGAAGTAACGGTTAACCGTTAACGGGTTACTGTGTGAACGCTACGAGAATGCTCAGAACTGCTTCGAACGATTGATAGTTAGAGGCTCGCGAACGGGATCGGAGAATTCGTGCGTTAACGGCTTATTCCTTGTCGTCCGAAGCCGATTTGCGACATGATTAGAGCTGGCCATGCGTCATTTTTCGCTTCCGTTTTTCATAGTTTTGGGATGCCTGACCGCCGG
>Ga0335078_10001727_pt1 | contig 33003 bp, 35 predicted proteins | sample Lox_Sample_32_FD_206711 | JGI IMG/M metagenome (GOLD analysis project Ga0335078, IMG submission 206711) | Soil microbial communities from Loxahatchee National Wildlife Refuge, Florida, United States - Lox_Sample_3.2 | ecosystem: Environmental > Terrestrial > Soil > Wetlands | place: USA... | reverse complement strand
GCTACCGGGCCTCCTGGCAGCTACCCGGACCGGACTCACACCGGCAGGCGACGACGAGCTTACGAACACGAAGAACCACCACGACGACTACGTCACGGTGTCACCCCCCGTTCTGCTGGGCGCACGAAAAGCGTTCACTGTGACGGCGCCTGGCCTCAGCACTCGACGATATCCCCGCCCTGGCCGAGCGGAGCGAGCATGCCGGCCTTCACGAAACGGAGGCACCCGTGACGATGAAAGGCGGCTTGACCACGGCGCTATGACCACGGCGCCCTGACAACAGGGCGATGCATGACTGGCGGTAATGCCGCTGAAAGGGCGCTGTAAAGGCAGGCAGGTCACAGCGCAATCCCGTTATATATCCCGTGAGCGAAGCACTCTCGTGCCGCCGAGTGTGTGCGTGCGGCAGGCGTGATGACAGCTGTCACGGCTCTCTGGGCCCGGCGCTGGGGTCTATGGGATAGTCCAAGGCGTGAGCGAGAAACCGTGGTGGCACCCCGGTCAAGGCGATGAGCGGAGTGAGTCTTTGCCAGCCATCGTCATACTGGAACCGGACTATGGGGCTGAGCTTCCGCTGACCAGCGAAGAAGGCATGCTCAGCTGGGAGCAGACCGGTCTCTCTCCTCGGCTTCTGTACCGGCTGGCGGCCTGGCAGGAAGCCTTCGATGCTGGATTTCATTTCGATACGGGATGGCGTTCGCCTGAACTGCGCAATCAATGGGCACAGCAGGCCAGCGAACTCGAAGCCGCAGTCCGCGCAGAACTGGGCAACCGCGCTGAACTGGTCGTGCATCTCTGGCCGCTCCGCGACGATTAGCGGCACCAGCCGCCCACACTCTCATGCATGTTATGCACGTGATCTTCCGTGTCATTTCGGACACCCTTGACGGGTTGTGCCGTTCCGGTGGCCTGGTTGCCCGGGTTGGGGTGCCGCTGGCGGAGGTGTATCTGGAGTTCCTGGCCGGGCGGTGCCGGCCGAACACGGTGCGGGCGGCCGCGTATGACCTGAAGGTGTTCTTTACGGTGGTGGCCAAGCCGCCGGATCAGGTCCAGCCGGCTGATGTGCTGGCGTTCATCACCGCGCAGCGGACCGGCGGCGCGGGCGGGGCTGGTGTGCTGCAGCCGGTGGATCGGGGAGCTGAGGCGGGCGGGGTGTCGGCCGTCACGGTGCGCCGGCGCCTGTCGATCGTGTCTGGGTTTTTCGCGTTCTTGCAGGCCCGTGGGGATGTGCCGGCGAACCCGGTGCCGCGGGGGCTGCCGACCCGGCGGGAGCGCTCCCGCCCGCATCAAGGTGTCCCGCTGGTGCGGGTCACCCGCCAGGTGCCGCGGGTCTTGTCGCCGGCTGAGGTGGATGCGCTGACTGCGGCGCTGCGCACGCACCGGGACCGGGCGATGGTGGCGGCGATGGTGCTGGGCGGGCTGCGCCGCTGTGAGGTGCTGGGGCTGCGGCTGGGTGACCTGCGCGCTGCGGAGCGGCGGGTGTTCATCGCTGAGGGCAAGGCTGGCCGGCAGCGGCTGATCCCTGTCTCGGGCCGGTTCTTCGCCGCGGTGGCCGCCTACCTGGAGGCCGAACGGCCGCCGGGCATCCGCAGCGACCGGGTCTTCGTGGTGCTCAAGGGGCCGCGGCGCGGGCAGCCGCTGTCGGTCAGGGGGACCGATGAGATCCTGGCCGGGGCCCGGCGGCGGGCTGGCCTGGAGCATGCCACCTGCCATGAGCTGCGGCACACCTGCTTGACCCGGCTGCGCGAAGCCGGGATGGCGCTGGAGGCGGTGCAGGCCCAGGCCGGGCACGCCTCGATCGAGTCCACCCGGATCTACCTGCACCTGGCCGATGACTGGCTCGCGGCGCAATACCGCAAGGCCGCGGAGGTGATCGACGCGCAGGTCTTCGCCGGCGAGCCGGCCAGGCCGGCCACGGCGGGCGGGAGCCGGTGGTGAACGGGCCGCCGCTGGGCCGCAACGGGGTTGGCGCGCTGCCGGGCTGGGCCGAACTAGAACCGGTCATCCCGCAGGTCACGGCCACGATGCGCCGCTACCTGGTCCAGATCGGCTGCGTGCTGCGCCCAGGCAGCGTCGGCGGCGCCGACCTCGCACTGCGCTGTTTCGCCGCCTTCCTGGCCGAGACCGCACCGGGGATGACCAGCACCGCGCAGGTCACCCGCCGGCACGTCGAGGACTACAAGCCCTGGCTCGCCGCCCGCCCCGGGCAGAACAAGCCGCAGGTGACCACCGCGACCCTCGCCCACCGGCTGGGCACGCTGCGGATGTTCTTCGTCCGCATCGACGAATGGGGCTGGGACCAGGCCCCGCCGCGGGTGCCGATGTTCCCGGGCGACCTGCCCCGCCAGGACCACCCGCTGCCCAAGGCCCTCGACGATGCCAGCGCCGCGAAGCTGCTGCGCGCCGCCCAGGCCGGCAAGCGCCTGCTCGTGCGGGTCACCGTGGAAATGCTGCTGCGCACCGGGCTGCGGGTCAGCGAGTACACCTGCCTGCGCGCCGATGCGGTCGTGCACATCGGCGCCGGCCCGTGGCTGCATGTCCCGGTCGGCAAACTCCGCCAAGACCGTTACCTGCCGCTGCACCCCCACCTGGTCGCGCTGATCGATGAGTACCGCAGCCGTCATGTCGCCGCCGCCAGCCCACTGCTGCTGCCGCGCGAGAACGGCCGGGCCCTGGACCGGCATACCGTCACCCGGATGATCAACCGGGCCGGCGCCGCCGCCGGGCTGGGCCATATCCACCCCCATCAGCTGCGGCACACCCTGGCCACCCAGGCGATCAACCGCGGGATGAGCCTGGAGGCGATCGCCGCGATGCTGGGCCACCGCAGCCTGGACATGACCCTGCGCTATGCCAAGATCGCTTCCCGCACCGTCGCCGACGAGTACTTCGCCGTCACCGGCAAGGTCGAGGCCCTCTACCGCCAGCCCGCCGCGCTGCCCGGCGACGCGATCGGGCCCAAGATGGCCCGGCTGCGCCGCGAGCACCACCGGATGCTCGGCAACGGCTACTGCACCCGCCCCCCCGAACTGGACTGCGCGTTCGAGTCGATCTGCGAAACCTGCACCTTCTTCCAGACCAGCATCGAATTCCGCCCCGCCCTGCAAGCCAGCACGACCACGCCACCGCCCATAGCCAAGACCACCGCCAGCAGCTGTTCGCCTCGCTGCTCGCCCGAGTAGACCAGGACGCGTCATGAACCAGCCCGCACTGCGCCTGGCCCGCCCCGGCCAGCTGCCCGCGCCCCGAACCGGCGACGACAGCCTCGCCGTCCTCAACCAGGCGATCGACGCCCTCGCCCGGCTGCGCACCGCCCACTGGCTCGGCGACTCCGCCGTCCACCTGCACGCCCTGGCCAGCCTCATCGCCCAGGCCGAACAGCTCCTGCCCCAAGCCGTCCACCACGCCCGCGACCAGGAACTCACCTGGACCCAGATCGGCGAGCTCCTGGGCACCACCGCCGCCACCGCGGCCCGCCGCCACCGGAACAAGCCATGATCAACTTGACAAAGATCACGTGCATAATGCCGCTGCTCGCGCGTTCCAGTCCTTGAGTGCGGACAGCAGGAGAGATCTATCCTGGCCGTGTGCTGGACCTGAGCAGCCTCGATCTGGAGGAGATCGCGAACGCGCTGGCCGACCAGACCGACTACGAACACCACTGGCTGATCAACCCGGACACGGGAGAGATCGCGTTCTGGACAGCCGACACCGGCATTGACGGCCAGACACCGGTCGACCTCGACGAACTGGACCTGGTCGTCATCGACCCGCTGCCGTCCTGGGTCTGGTATCAGGACATGGCCGACTTCGCCGACGGGATAACCGATGAACGTGCCGGGCGCAGGCTGGCACGTGCGATCCAGGGCAGGGGAGCCTTCCGCCGGTTCAAAGACGAGCTCCACGAGGAGTACCCGGACCTGCTGGCCGCGTGGTACGCGTTCCGGGACGCCCGGGCCAGGCGCCGGGCCGTGCAATGGCTGGCTGATAACTCCCTCATTGACGACGGCTCGGCGGACCGCTTCCTGTCCGGGCACCCGGATCCAGCCCGCCCTGAGCCTGCGGATGCCGTGACCGGCTCGCTGTCATGCCGCACCTGGCACGTTGAGGGCTTCGCGGTGTACCGAACCTGGCGCAGTGTCTGGGCATGATGAGCTTCACCGACTTGCCCTCCGTCTCGTCCGATCGTCTGGTGCCGTTCACTGATCAGCTGCGGCTGGCGGTGGCTGCTTACCTGGCCCGTTTCAAGGGTGCCTCCCGCTACCACACCGAGTCTGACCTGCGCTGCTACCTGGGCTGGTGCGCCGAGCGTGGCCTCGACCCGCTGGCCGCGCGCCGCCCGCACCTGGAGGTCTACATCCGGTGGATGCAGGAGATCCGCCGGTTCAAGCCCTCCACCGTCTCCCGGCGCTTCTCGGTCACGGCCGGGTTCTACCGGACCTGCGTGATCGATGGCCTGCTGGAGCACTCACCCGCCGAGCACGTCCGCCGACCCTCCGTCCCGCCGGAGTCACCGACCCTCGGGTTCACCCATCTGCAGTTCGAGGCGCTGCTCACCGCCGCCCGGGAATCAGCCAACCCGTGCGACTTCGCGCTGGTCGCCATGCTGGGGCTGCTCGGGCTGCGGATCTTCGAAGCCACCGGAGCCGACATCGCTGACCTCGGTGAAGAACACGGCCACCGGGTCCTGCGGGTATGCGGCAAAGGCACCAAGGTCGTGCTGATCCCGCTGCCCCCGGCCGTGGGGCGTGTTTTGCGTCTGAGTTCTTGAACCATTCGATCTTGCAAATACCCAGCCATGGGCCGGCGCGCCTGACCGGACCGGAGGCTGATGATCATGTCGGATCGGATCATGAACTCGCGCAAGACGCGCCGGAGGCTGGCGCCCAGCGAGAAGTACGAGATCTTCGTGTCGGTGCTGACCGGGCAGGCGACCCAGCGGGAAGCCGCGGAGAAGTGGAAGGTGGACCGCTCCACGGTGGTGCATATCTGCCGCACCGCGAAGCAGGGGGCACTGGGCGCTTTGTCGGCGTCGGTGCCCGGCCGGCCAGGCATGACCGCCGAGCAGGCTGCTTTGGCCGAGGCCAGGCAGGAGAACGAGCGGCTGCGGGCCACGGTGACCGAGCAGGCCGTGGCGCTGCACCTGCACGAGGGAAAAGCGCGCTGGGACTGACGGCCGGCCCGGTCCCGCCGCGTGTGCCCGCCGAGGTGAAGGCCGGCCTGCCCGGCCTGGCTGGGCACGCCGCAGAGCGCGGCTGGGCCGTCCGGCGGGCTAGCGAGTTCCTCGGGCTTGATCATGCCCGGTACCATCACTGGGCCATCCGGCGCGACGCCGGGCGGCTCGAGGACGCCGCCCCGGGCGGGCATCCGCTGCACGGCCTGCTGACCTGGGAACGCGCCGCGGTCATCGATCTGTTCGAGGCCTGGGGGGAGATCGACCGCTCGCACCGCAAACTGGCTCACCGCGGGTCGCGGATCGGCCTGGTGCACGTCAGCGAGTCCACGGTGCGCCGGGTGCTCGGTGAGGAAGGCCTGGTCCTGGAGGGCCCGCAACCGCGCGAGCCGCTTCCGCGTGCGCCCTGGCCGGACTGGCTGGAGTGGAAGCCCAACCGGGTCTGGGCCTACGACTTCACCCACTGGACTCGCGCGCGGCGCGCCTCGATCGCCATCTTGGACGTGGTCTCCCGCAAGTGGCTGGCCACGCTAACCAGCGCGGAGGAAACCTCCACCCAGGCCGGGGCCTGCTTCCTGGCCGCGCTGCAGGCCGAGAACCTGCTCGAAGCCGCTGACCAGCTGGCCACCCAGGCGCTGCGCGAGGCGATCGCCAGCGGCGAGACCGGCCAGGTGCATGCCATCGCCAGCGACGGGCAGATCCCTCTGCTGCTGACGATCAGCGACAACGGCCCGCAGATGCGCTCGGTGTCCACCCGCGAGTTCCTGGCCGGCGTGGCAATCGCCCAGCAGTTCGGCCGCCCGCACACCCCCCAGGACCAGGCCTGGATCGAGACCCTGTTCGGCCACGTCAAGGGCGAGTGGCCGCACCTGGAGAAGATCCGTGACCCGGGCGAGCTCGATACCGAGCTCGCCCGGGTACGCCTCGAATACAACGCAGTGCGCCTGCACGCCTCGACCGGCTACGTCACTCCCAACGACGAACACGAAGGCAGAGGTGATGCCATCCGCCGACAACGCCGCGACGGGCTCGCCACCGCACGCGAGAACCGCATCGCATACCGTCGAAGCACAATCCATGAGGAGAACCAGTGATCGCGCCCCGCCCCTGGCTGGGTATTTCAGACCGCGATTGGTTCATTAACTCAGACACACCTCAGGGCGGGCCATCGACCGGGCGACCGGCACCCGCACCCGCGGCCCGATCCTGCTCAACAGCCGCGGCGCCCGGATGGACCGCCACGCCGCTACCCGCCGCTTGCGGCGCCTGGCTGAGACCGCGGGCGTGCGGATCGCCAGACCACATCCCCACATGCTCCGCCATACCTTTGTCACGACCATGCTCGACGCGGGCGTGGACCTACGCGACGTCCAGATCGCTGCCCGCCATGCCGATCCGCGCACGACGATGCGGTACGACCGGGCCCGCAAGAACCTCGACCGTCACCCCAACTACATCCTGGCCGCCTACATGGCCTCGGGCACCTGACCGGCCCCGCGTCTCCCGGAGCAACGAGCCCGGGAGACGCCCGGCATTGCCGATGACAGCGAGGTTTGAGCGGTGCATCGTAATTCCCACCTGTGCATATTCATGAGCTTTTTGCGTGATCAACCTGCGCGGTACCCAAGACTCCACGGTCGCGCTACTGTAAACGCCGAATCCGGCGTCGATCGAGCTTAGATTCGGTGTGGAGATCGAGGGTGGATCGGCAGTTATGTTCGGTCGAGCCAATGCCAGATCGACCCGTGGAACGGCCAGTCACCGGCTGTGTAGGTGACGCCTAGGTCAGGAGTGCCGGCTAGCGCAGCGGGCGGAAGGCGGCGCGCAACTCTTCCGAGAAGAGCTCCGGTTCCTCCCAAGCGGCGAAGTGACCGCCCTTGTCCACCTCGTTGAAGTAGATGACGTTGGGGTAGGCCTTCTCGACCCAGCTGCGCGGGGTCCGCCAGATCTCCCCCGGGAACGTCGTGAAGCCGACCGGAATCGAGACCGGCGTGGGAGCCTGGCCGGCCGCGCGAGCATTTTCTTGTCCTTCTTCCCAGTACGAGCGCGCAGCCGACGCCCCGGTGCCTGTCAGCCAGTACAGGGTGATGTTGTCGACGATGTGTTCCCGGGTGAGATTGCCCGAAGGCTGCCCGCCGGTAAAACCGCGGGCGATCTTCAGGTAGCTGTCGGTATCGTGATCGATCATCCACGCTGCCAGCGCGACGGGTGAATCCAGGAGGGCGTAGCCAATCGTCTGCGGGCGGGTCGCCTGCTCCACGAAGTACCCAGCGCCGGTCGCATGGAATTCGGCGAGCGCGTCGAGGGCGGCACGTTCTTCTGCCGAGGCCGGCGACTGGCTCAGGGCCTCGGCATCGCCGAGCGCCGGCGTGAGAAGGTTGGTGTGGATGCCGATCAGCCCGTCGGGTGCCAGGCGGCCCATCGCGTCGGTGACCTGGGAGCCCACGTCGCCTCCCTGCGCGACGTACCGGGTATAGCCCAGGCGCCGCATCAGCTCCGCCCACGCCTGTCCGATACGGATGGGGCCCCAGCCGAGCTCGGCCGGCTCGCCGGAGAACCCGTAGCCGGGGATCGACGGCAGCACGAGGTGGAACGCGTCCTCAGCGCGGCCGCCGTGCGCGGCCGGGTCGGTGAGCGGGCCGATAGTCTCGAGCAGTTCGACGACCGAGCCCGGCCAGCCGTGCGTCATGATCAACGGCAACGCGTTCTTGTGTGCCGACTCGACGTGGATGAAGTGGATGTCCACCCCGTCGATCTCGGTCTTAAACTGCGGCAGCGCGTTCAATCGCGCCTCGCACCGGCGCCAGTCGTACTCGGCCGCCCAGTAGCGCGCGAGGTTCTGCATTGCCGCCAATTGCACACCCTGCGACCGATCGGTGACGAGTTCCCTGGTCGGCCACCGCGTCGCATTGATGCGGCGGCGCAGCTCGTCGATCTCGCCCTGAAGTACTTCGATCCGGAACGGCCGGACCGCGCTCCTCGCGCTCGCCGTCGTGGTGTCGCTCATGATCGTGTCCTCCCCATTCGCGTCCACCAGGTGTCTTGCCGATCGTCGAGTGCCGCGACGTCGAAGCGAAGACCCCTCGATGAGCATAGAGCCGCAGACTTCATGGTGCGTGGGGCGGCGCACGGCTCACGCGCGCCGTTGGCGATGCCCGCGCTGCCGCCGATGACGACGACGGTCTGGCCGGGCAGTTCCGGCTCGCGCCGGGTGACAGTGGCACTCGGTACGGCGGTCATGGCGGTCCTTCGTGACTGGCACCGGCGGCGCAGTCGTGACCGCCGCCGGTTCGGGCAGGGGATGGCGCATCCGGACTTAGGCACCCGCGCGGCACTATCTACGATCGCACCGTGCGCCGCCGCTCGCGCCCGTGACAATGCTGGCCGTTACCCCTGGCCCTCAGGCGCCTCCCCTTGGTCTCCCCGGTCTTCACCCGCGCCAACACCAGTGTGTTCACGGGCGCGACGGGGCCGCCGGGACCGGGATTGTGGAAGCCAGCACAGACCCGATCAAGGAGCCGCCATGGCCACGATCCATCTTCACCAGACGACCACCGCGACGCCCGAGCAGTTCCTGGCCGGGCTCACCGACTTCGGGCCGGGCCGCTCGAAGATCCTCTCCAACTGCGCCGACGGCTACCTCAAGGTGCACGACCAGGGCCCAGGCCAGGCCGAGGCCCGGAACCACCAGGGGCAGGGCCAGTCATGAACCCGGCCGGGAACCTCGCCTACGACGTGTTTGTCAACGACCCGCCGTCCCAGGACGGTGTTCTTCCCAACGGGGAGCCGAAGCGCTTCTCTCCCATGGCCAGCACCCTGATCTACGGCAGCGAGGACGCGGTGCTCACCGATCCCGGGATGACGGAAGACCAGGCGCGCGCGCTCGGCGACTGGGTCGCCAGCAAGGGCCGGAACGTGACGGATATCTTCATCACTCACGGCCACGGCGACCACTGGTTCGCCGCCGGGCTATTGGCCGAACGGTTCGGCGCGCGTGTCGTCGCCACGGCCGGCACGATCGTGCAGATGCACGGCAGCGTGGCGACACGGCCCGTGCTCTGGGACAAGCTGTACCAGGGGATCCCGCCGTCGCCGGTCACCGCGGTGACGGTCCCGGACAATCGGTTTACGCTCGAGGGACACGACCTGCTAATGGTCGATGTCGGCCACGCCGACGCCGACGACAACACCGTGCTGCACGTCCCGGATCTGGGCCTGGTCATTGCCGGGGACGTGATCTACAACGGGGTTCACATGTACCTCGGGCAGAGCGCGGTCGGCGGCTTCGGCCGCTGGCGGGACGCGATCGACAAGGTCGAGGCGCTCGGCCCCCGGCATATCGTGTGCGGCCACCAGAACAGCCGGCTCGACGACGACGCCAAGCGGACGGTCGCGGAGACCCGGCAGTACCTGGACGACGCGGACGAGCTGCTGAGCACCGAGAACACCGCCGCCGGGTACTTTAACGCCAAGATCGAGAGGTATCCGGACTATCTGGGACGGCTGATCCTGTGGGTGACTGCCCGCGCCCTTTACGGCGTCCGCGAGCACCCCGACGAGGACCCTCGCCAGATCATTCTCACCTCCTGGCTCTGACTGCGGCATTCACGGTCTCACCTGGGTCCCCGCATGGGTCAACCCCGCATGCCCATGTGAGCGACGAGCCTGCCGGGACAGGGACGGTGGAAAGCGCCGTCGCGACGGCAATACGAAGTTGGGAGCAGAGCAGGCGAACGGTGCTCAGCTCGGTAATTTACAAGGAGGCGGACGATGGCTGAGCCTGGTCTCATCCTGGTAACCGGCGCCGGCGGGGGAATCGGCGGCGTGGGCGGCAACGTGGTGGCGTTGCTGCGTCAGCGCGGCCGGGCCGTGCGAGCCATGGTGCATCACGACGACGAGCGGGCCGATCCGCTGCGCGCGCTCGGCGCTGATGTCGTCGTCGGTGATCTCACGCGGCCGGGCGATGTCGCGACGGCCCTCGATTCGGTCCAGCGGATGTTCTTCACCATGAGCCTGGCGCCGTCCTACCTCGAGGCCGCCGTCACCGTTGCGACGGTGGCGCGTGCCGTCGGCAATTTGGATGCACTCGTGTCCCTCTCGCAGATGACCGTGTCCCAGATGGACGCGCTCAGCATGAGCGAATCGCACCACCAGCGGCTGCACTGGCTGTCGGAGCAGGTGCTGAACTGGTCTGGGCTGCCGGTCGTACACGTTCGCCCGACTCTCTTCCTGGACAATCCGTTGTTCACGATCGCGGCCGCGCGCTCCATTGCCGATAGCGGCACCATCCGGCTCCCCTTCGGGACCGGCCGCACTTCGCCGATCGCGGTCAGCGACGTCGCGCGGGTCGTCGCTGCTATCCTGACCGACCCGGGGCCGTATCTCGGCCGGGCTCTCGAGCTGACCGGGCCCAGATCGCAGGACATGAATGGCGTCGCCGGAGAGTATGCCCGCGCGCTGAGCCGACCGGTGTCCTACGTGGATATCCCGCCGGAGGACTGGGCCAAGCGGGTGCTCGCACCCGCCGGGCTCGGGCCGTACGTCGATGAGCATCTCCTCACAGTGGCCCGGCTCCATCGCGAGAATCGGTATGACCGCATGACCACCACGGTCGAGGAAATCACCGGCCAACCCGCGGAGTCCGTCGAGGAGTTCGTCAGGCGGCATATCGACCTGTTCACCGAGTGACCCGCAGAGCCAAGTAACCACCAACAGGCTCGGTTCTAACGGATCGCCCGTGCCGGCGGCCTAGAGCGTGTCCCGTAGATCATGGGACGGGGTCGCGGAGCCAGATTCTGATTGAGGCGGCATCTACCGTGCCGCGCCAGACGTAGTCGCGTTTGTCGTAACGGGTGGCGACAGTGCGGTGCTGGCGGAGCTTGCAGAAGGCCCGTTCGACGGTGTTGCGCTGCTTGTAGGCGGCAGGGTCGAAGGCGGGCGGGCGGCCACCCTGGCTGCCGCGGCGGCGCCGGTTGCGGGCCTGATCGGCGGGTTCGGGGATGGTGGCCTTGATGCCGCGCTGCCGCAGGTGAGCGCGGATCGCGCTGCTGGAGTAGGCCTTGTCGCCCAGGAGGCGGCCCGGCCGGGTCCTGGGCCGGCCGTGGCCCCGGCGGGCGACCTTGAGCCGGCCCATGAGCGGCAGGAAGGCCTGGCCGTCGTTGCGCTGGCCTGCGCTGGTCACCCGCGCCAGCGGCCGGCACCGCGGATCGGCGGGCAGGTGAATCTTGCTGGTCAGCCCGCCCCGGGACCGGCCCAGCCCCTCCCGGTCCTTGTAATTCGGCCCAGCCCCTTGTACGCAGCGGAGGGCTCAGGGCAGCGGGCGCCAGCCGCGCCGGGTCCACGTCGGCAGGCGGCTGATGCCGCGCCCCGGCCGCGTGCTGGTGCGCCCGCACGATCGTGGCATCCACCGCGACCGTCCACGCCCGCCCGTGCCCCTCATCACACCCGGCGCGCAGCTGATCGAGGATCTTCTCCCAGGTCCCATCCCCGCACCAGCGGCGATGCCGGTTATAGACCGTCTTCCAGTTCCCGTAGCATCCCGGCAGATCCCGCCACGCGCACCCCGCGCGGGTCCGGAAGAAGATCCCGTTGATCACCAGCCGGTGATCATTCCACCGATGCCCCTGCCGTGGATGAGCTGGCAATAACGGCTCCAGCCGCACCCACTCCGCATCCGTCAGGTCATGCCGCCTCAGCCGGTCTTTGTCCACGAAAGGCATCCAAGCGGAAACACCCACCAAGATCTACAGGACACGCCCTAGGTCGCGCGCTGGATGTGGTCATGCCTGGATATGGATGCTGCCGTCGGTCACCTGCACGTCGTACACGTTGAGCGGCCGGGCCGCCGGGCCGTTGACCACGGCACCGGTGGCGACGTCGAACTCCGAGCCGTGGCATTGGCACGTGATGTCGTCCCGGGTGAGCAGTCTCCCGGACAGGGGACACGCATGGTCGGCGCAGGTGCACAGATCGTCGAACGCGTAGAGTTGGCCGCCGGCACGCGCGACGGAGATCCGTAGTTTGCGATCGCGCAGGTAGAACGGGACGACGAAACCATCCGGGATGGCGTCGGCCTGACCAACCACGCGGAAGGCGGCAGTAGGGAGCCCAGGCATTGTCTTCTCCTTATCGTCGGGCCCGCTTCAGTAGGTGCATTCACCCAGCCGAACGGCCGCGCATACATGCTGGACGGCTCCCCGCATGTCATGGCGCCGTTGGTTCGGGTCCGGCCGGTTGCTGGGTGGTGGCTGGCTGGGCGGTCAGTTCGGCGGGGGTGGGGCTGGGCGGTGGTTGCCTGGCTGGGTCGGGTCCGTAGGCGAAGCCGACGATGGCGCTGAGCGCGGCGAACGCGGCCGCGGCGAGCAGGACGTCGTTGAGGCCGCTGGCGGTGCCGGCGCGGGCGGCGTGGGCGACCGTGGCGCGGGCGGCGGGTGGGACCACGGCGGCGACCCGGGTGCCGGCGCCGGAGGCGACGGCGGCGGCCAGCTGGTGGGTGGCGCCGGTCGGGGCGGGCAGGCCGGCCAGGGCGTGCAGGGTGGCGGTGGTGACGCGGGAGGCGTAGAGGGCGCCGAACACGGCCACGCCGGTGGCCGTGCCGACTTGGCGCAGCGTGTTCACCAGTCCGGCGGCCATCCCGGCGCGGGCCGGCTGCACCGCCGCCAGCGCCGCCGAGGCCAGGCCGGTGGAGGTGATGCCCAGGCCGATCCCGGCCAGGATGAAGCCGGGCAGCAGCACCAGCCAGGTGGACGTGGCGGTCAGGTGGGCCATCGAGGCCAGCCCGGCCGCGGCCGCGGCCATGGCCACACCCAGCAGCACCCGCATGCCCACTTTGCCGATCAGCCGGCCGGTCAGCAGGGCGACCGTGAAGGAGACCAGCGTCAGCGGCAGGAACCGCAGCCCGGCGGCGACCGGGGAGTAGCGCAGGGTGTTCTGCAGATACAGCGACAGGTAGATGATCAGCCCGATGACCGTCGCCGAGATCGCGAACGCCACGAACCCGGTCGCGGCGAAGCTGCGCCGGGCGAACAGGCGCAGGTCGGCCATGGGCGCGGCGGCGATACGCAGCTCGTATCCCACGAAGGCGGCGAAGGCCACGGCCGCGGCCGCCAGCAGGGCCACGATCGCCGGGCTCGCCCAGCCCATCGCGTTGCCGCGGATCAGCGCGAACATCAGCGCGGTCAGCGCCCCGGTGATCAGGGCCGTGCCCGTCCAGTCGGCCCGCCCGCCGGCCGGGTCACGGGACTCGCGCAGCCGGGCCACCCCGATCGCGAACGCCGCCACGCCGATCGGCAGGTTGACAAAGAAAATCGACCGCCAGCCCAGTGTGTCGGTCAGCACCCCGCCGGCCAGCGGCCCGATGGCGCTGGCGGCGCCGATCGTGGCGCCGAACACGCCCAGCGCCCGGGCCAGCGCGGCGCCGGAGAACTCCGCGCGCAGCAGCGGCGTGGCGGTGGCGAACAGCACCGCACCACCGACTCCCTGCAGCGCACGGAACAACACCAGCGCCAGCGCCGTCGGGGCCAGCGCACACGCCAGCGACCCAGCGGTGAAGATGACCAGGCCAGCCAGGAACAGCCGGCGTCGGCCCAGCCGGTCACCCAGGGTAGCCGCCGGCAGCAGCAGCACGGCCAGCACCAGGGCATAGGCGGCGCTCACCCACTGCAGATCCGGCAGGCTCGCATGCAGATCCCGCTGAATCGACGGCAGCGCCACGCTCACAATCGTGATGTCCAGCAGCAACATGAACGCCGCCGTGCACACCAGCACCAGCGTCCACCGCTGCCGCGACGACGTCCCCCCGGCTTCAGCCATCTGACTCACTGCCAGCGGTAAGTTTGGGCATCACATTGCTCCTCTGCCCCAAAGCTCGATGTTCCGTTCCCACTGCCAGATCTGATGGGTATCCGGCTCGTGGGTCTCGACGAAGTCTGGCCCTGTTGGCGATGAAGGTCGGGCTGTTCTTCAGCACGAGGTCGGACGTGGCCGAGCCCGGCTCGTCTTCGACCAGCTTGGTTCCGCCGACATCGAAGATCTTGATCGCGAAACCCAGGACGGGTCCGAGCGCCTCCGGGCCCCGGTGCTTCGAGGCGCTGGATGACCGGATCAGCGCGTCGTGGCGGCCGGGCTTCGCGTAGATGCCCTGCGCATATGGCGCAGGCGCATTGCCCGTCATCACGACTTCTGCCCTGACCATGCCGAGTGTCTTCGCGTGGGCGCCGCGGACAGCCCGCCCGCTGCCCTCCGTCACCGGCGATTCACGGGCCTTCTTCTGCCAGAATTCGATGATCCGGGTCATGTACTCGCTGAGATTCGGAGCGAAGGTCTCGACCTCTGGCGAGTAACGGACGAAATTGGACGACATGTGTCAGTGCTCCTTTCCGAGCCAGCTCAACGCCGTGAGCGACGGCAGGAAGAAGTACTCGCCGCCGCGCAGCACGTTGAATGTCTCGACCCCGTGGAGGCGGCGCCGCACCGGCGCCTGCGGGATGGTGAATGTCGCCCCGGGCTCCTGCAGGCCAACGTTGGGATCGCGCTCGGAGCCCAGGCTCATAAAGCGCCAGCGTAGGAGTGGCCGACCAGGACGACCGGGCGGCCGAGCGCCTCGACGAAGCCGGTGAGGTAAGCGGCGTCGACGCCGACTCCTCGCAGCAGGTTCGGCGGCGCCACGACGTCCAGGCCTGCCGCCTTGAGCTCGGCAATGACGCCGTTCCAGCTCGAGGCGTCGACGAAGGCGCCATGGACCAGCACGACGGTGGGGGTGAGGTCGGACGTGCTCATGATGGATCTCCTCAGTAGAAGCCGAGCCGGCGTCAGCCGGTGGCCCAGAACGAGCAGTGGTGCGCGGCGGCGAAGTCGGTCGTGACCTGCGACTGCAACGGCACGAGCGACAGCACCCTGGTCCCGCTGCCGATCGACGGCCAGGGCAGTGCGCGCGACGACGGGTTTCCGGTCCCGGCGAAGCTGGCCCAGTCCGTCCGCATGCTGGCGGCGAGCGCCTGCTGGTCGGGGGTGAGGGTGAGAGTGACGGGGAACGGTGCGTTCGGCTGGTCGAAGAGATACGGAAGCTCCGTCCCGTGCGTCGACAGGCCCAGGTGCTGCTTGTCCGGCGGCAGGATGTTCAGCGGCGCGTTGTCGTCGTTGAACTGGTAGGCGTACACCGGGACGCCGCGCGCGGCGGTCTGGCGGTCGACCTGCAGGGCCGGGCACGCGAAGCTCGCGTCCGAGACGAGCAGGCTGAAGGCCGCGACCGGGTTCGGGTAGGCGCTGAGCGGGTACTCGTTCGCGATCGCCGCGGCCCGGGTGGGCGACACGCCCAGGGCCTGGGCGATGTTGGCCTGGTAGTTCGCGGGATCCGTCGGGTCCCCGGCCAGCGGTATGTTCGTCCCCTGGCTCACGGTGATGCCCAGGCCGGCGACGAAGAGCAGTTCCTCGTCGTGGGTGATGCCGTTGATGACCGGCACCCGGGCGAACTGGCCGCGGGCCAGCGCCGTTCCGATCGGCTGGGTGAGCACCGATCCGTCGACGACGCCCGGGATCTCGACGCCGAATTTGCTGACCAGGTCGCTGACCGGCACGCTGCGCAGGCACGCCGCGGTCTGGTCCGCGCAGCCGACGGCCGTGGCGAACTTCTCGCCGGACGCCTCGGCCGCCGCCAGAGGCCGCTGGTTCAGGGCGAACGTACCGCTCTGCACGATCGCCTTCTGGAAGAGCCCGCGGGCACCGGGCGAAACCATCTGGGCAAGTACCGACAGGCCGCCGGCCGACTGGCCCGCGATGGTCACATTGTGCGGGTCACCGCCGAATCGCGCGATGTTGCGCTGGACCCAGCGCAGCGCCGCCTGCTGGTCCATCAGGCCGTAGTTGCCAGCCGCGCCGTGGGAGGCGAGCGCCGGGTGCGCGAGGAAGCCGAGCGCGCCGAGGCGGTAGTTGATCGTGACGACAACCGTGCCGGCCGCCGCGAGCTTGGTGCCGTCATAGTTGCGGCTGCCGTCCTGGACCAGGCCGCCGCCGTGGATCCACACGAGCACCGGCCGGTCACTGCCACTACGCAGCGTCGGCGTGTAGACGTTCAGGTTCAGGCAGTCCTCGCTGATCGTCCCGGGCGGGAGGAACGGGTTGCCGGTCAGTGCCTGCGGGCAGCTCGCCCCGAACTGCGTCGCGTCCCGCACTCCTGACCAGGACGACGCTGGCTGCGGGGGCCGCCACCGCAGCTTCCCCGTCGGTGGGGCGGCATACGGCAGCCCCAGGAAGGAGTTCACCCCCGCGGCGCTGGCACCGCGAATGAGGCCACTGTCAATGCGCACGACCGGATTAGCACCGCCGGACGCGGGGGACGCGACGGCACCACCGGCGCTAGCGAGGACAGCTGCGGTGACGCTGACTGCCGCGACTGCGGACAACGCAGCTCGCCGAACGCGCCGCGCACGGGTTGTTGTCATGCTTCCTCACTCCTTGATCCCGTTGCTGGAACCGTCGTCGGTCTTGTGCTCAGAGTCGCGATTCACCGAAGTTGCCGAGCCAGTGACGGATACTGGTCCGGGCACTGGTCCACGGCGGCCGCTCGCCGGGAAACCCGGCGTTCGGCGGCGGCTCACCGAGCTGCAACCCAACCGCGGCACCGCCGGTGCCTGCGATTACGCTCGCGATCCGCTCCCGAACCCGGTGCCATGACCCGGGGAACTGCCTTGCCACCTGCGAGAAGGTCCGCCAACGCGAGGTGGACACCTACAGCCAGCTCACCCCGCAGGAGGAGCACATCGTCCGGCTGGCCCGGGACGGACACACCAACCCCGAGATTGCCGCGGAACTCTTCATCAGCACCCGCACCGTCGAATGAACTCGAATCCGACGAGGAGACCAGGGTCGTGGTGCTGGAGAGCGCCGACCCCGACTACTTCATCCCGCACGTCGACCTGACTAAGGTCGCGGAGTACACCGCCGAGGCAGCCAAGGCGGGCGGCGCCGGCGACGCGTCGCTGGGCATGCTGTGGCACAAGCTCAGCGAGCTCCCAGCCGTCACGGTCGCGAAGATCCGCGGCCGGGCCCGCGGGGCAGGCAGCGAACTGGCCCTAGCGTGCGACATGCGGTTCGCCGCGCGGGAGAACGCCATCCTGGGACAGATCGAGGTCGGCGCCGGTACGCTCCCCGGCGCGGGCGGCGTGCAGCCTCTGGCCCAGCGCATCACGCGTTCCCCGCCGAGGGCGTGCGAACGGCCAAACGGGTACTCAACGAGCTGACCCTGCCCGCCGCGGACGCGATCCGCGCCGACGCCCGCCGGTTCCACCAGCTGGTCATCTCCGACGCGGCCCAGGCCCGCACGGCCGCCCTGTTCGGCCATGGCCTGCAGACCCGCGGCCCGCTCGAACTCGACCTCGGCGACCACCCCGGAACCCTCTGAGAAAGGCCCGCGCCGGTGCTCGGGCGGATGATGGCGTGGTGCATGGCGCGCCGTGGCTCAGGGGCCCCCCGGATGTCGGCGCTCCGGTCGCCTCACGCAAGAGTGTGAGTACGTCTGTGTCGAGGCGCTGGGCAACCTCCGAGGCGGCCGCATCGTGATAGGGGGCGATCGCGCTAGCGACCGAGTCATAAGCCACACGGGTTCCTCCGTCCGGCAGCTCCTGGATGAGGATGGTGACCGGCGCGCACGAGCCGGCGTCGGACACATGGCGGTCATTTCACCCATGGTGACCGGGTTGCCCGCTATCAGGCGACCAGACAGCGCCCAGCTTGTTCCCGCGCCTGGGGATCAACAGTCAGCGCGACGTCAAGATCAAGCTGCCAGAACCGCATCAGCCCGGCGCTGCCCTGCGCCTGCTGGACCAGCGAGCTGAACTGCTCGTACGAAATACTTGCCTCCAGGTCGCTCAACAGCGCCCGGTGTCAGGCTGGCTGATGCCGCCGAAGATGCCGTCCAGAACGTTTACGAACGGCCGTTCGCTTTCGAAGGTATAGCGGCGAATCGGAACCTGGAGCACTTGTTCGGTTGCCATCGATTTCCTTCCTTCTCGCCGGCTTTAGGCAGTCCCGCTGCGAGACCACGTCGAGACGCCGGTCATAACGACTTCGACTATGACAAGCTCGGCGGTGCGTGACCATCTGTGATGAAGAGGATTTCCCTGTCATTGCCATCACCGGCTTTCTTGTCCGCCTTGGCTGCCAGATGGCGTCACCGCGACGGTCTGCCGGTCAACCGGGGCTGATACTGGCTGGTGGCGTTGGCCGTCGCGGTTGCCGTGATTTGTCCGATCACGTTCCTTTGCCGGCCAGGAATGCCTCGACGTCGGCGGCGAACTCGGCGTGATGCTGGAACAAGAACCCGTGCGCGGAGTCGGGGTAGATCTTGATCCGGGCGTGCGGGATCAGGCCGGCCAGCAGGTAGGAGTAGTGCGGGCGGATCATCGGGTCGCTGTCGCCGTTGGCCACGAACACCGGCATGTCGATGGCGCTGAGCCGCTGCAGCTTCGCGTGGTCGGGGATCCCCCAGGTGCAGACCGCGTCGTACTGAGCCTCACGGGTCACCCACGTCGTGGCCGTATCCCGGTCCTGCGTCCTGGCGGACATCCGCCGCAGCGCATCGCTGCCTGCTTGCCGACCGGCCACCGAACCAGTGAAGAACACGTCAAGATAGGCCTCGGAGCTGGTCTGCGGTGTACCGACCGCGCCGATGACCCCCGGCGCCCAGCCGTGCATGCCGGCCGCACCCTGCGGCGCGGCGGAGGCCAGCACCAGCCGGCGCATGATCGCCGGGCGGACCAGCGCGATCTGCTGGGCGACGAAGCTGCCGATGGAGAAGCCCAGCAGGTCCACCGGGCCGAAGTCCAGAGCGGCGAGGAACGCGAGGGCGTCACGGGCCATCTGCTCGATGGTGTCCGGGGTGGTGCCGGTGGACCCGCCGACCCCGGCGTTGTCGAACGTGATGACCCGCCGGGTGGCGGCAAGGGCGTCGACCAGCGCCGGGTCCCAGTTGTCCAGGTTCCCGCGGAAATGCTGGAGCAGCACCAGCGGCACCGTGCCCTCCCCGCCACTGTCGCGGTACACGTAATCGATGCCGTTGGCTGCGCTGACCAGTTCGTTCGACAGTTCCGAATACGCCGTGCCCATGGCTGCTCACTCAGTCCTTTCGTATGGTGACGGCAGACTCCCCAGCCCTGGGATGGGTCCGCCGAGATGGTCGCGTAGGCTGCGGATGAGCTCACAGGGCCGCGACGTGCTTTGCTTCGGCCATGTAGCGGCCCGTGGCCGCCGAGCCTCCTGGCCAGGCGGAACACCTCGCTGATCTCGACGCCCCTATCGACAAGGTCCGCGCGCCGCGTCGATGTCAGAGACGGCCAGCAGGAGGCGCTGAACCGAGCCTGGCTCCACTGTGGTGAGCCCTCGCCGAATGAAACCGAAAACGCCGAGTGCGTGGGGCATGAACTGGACTTCCAGGCGGCAGGCGCAGCTGGCCATGGCCGCCCGAGATCGACCTGTTGCGGCGACTGGATGGCAGTACCTTCAGCCCTCAAGGTAGGGACCTTCGCCTGCTGCAAGCTCGGTGCCCGGCCGGTGGACTGGGCGTCGTGACAGGCCATGCTGTCGTCGGCGATCGCGTTGTGCTCAATGTCGGCTTCCGTGCCGCCCGGACCCAGCTGAAGAAGTTGGCTGGGAGCGGGATGTTGCTGCGGGCTTCGGAGGTGGCCTACGGCGAGGGCATCGCCGCCGTGGTGGAGTTCGCCGGCCCGGCTGCTGGCCGGACCCGGCTGGCCGACATCTGCACCGAAGACCTGACGCAGGCAGATGACTGCGCGCATTTCGCGCTGCAGTGGGATGCCATCGGCGCTGACGGCGAGCTGTTCACGGCTCTGCTCGCTGATCTTGTGCTGGTTCCGGCCGGGGACCAGATCTCGGTTCTGTCCTTGACGGGGGCATACTGGCCGCCGCACGGGCCAGCTAGCGCCGACCTGGGCCGGGTGATCGCGCGCTGCTGCGCCACGGCGATGACCGGCAGCTTCCTGGACTGGGTGGCCTGCGAGCTCGACGTCCTGCGGGGCACGGCGGGGACCGCAGGTCATAGCCCGGTCCCTGATCACGGTAGCCAGCCATAAGAATCAGTGTGCAGATTCACTCGCCGCGATCGGCCAATCTTGCGGCCAGCGCCCTTCTGGATTACGTTTTCTGTGCTGCGCATATCGCCTCGTTCTGGCGCGGGTAGAGTGCGTCCGGGAAACACGGCTCGTAATGGCGCGCGGAGCACTTATGGCCGCAGTTCAGCATCGCCTACCCTGAGAATTTGACCGGTGAGGCGGTGGCCATGGGCGCTGAGAAGGTACGCGATGACGTCTGTGACCTGGTTGGCTGCACATGGCCTGTGGACTTCGAGAGACACAGCGTTGACGGTGATGTCGCACCCACGCAGCTCTAACGCAAGCGCTTGCGTGAGCACGTTTGTGATGGCCTTGGTTGCTGCATAGAGACCGTAGGTCCTCAGCGATGAACCCTCCGCTGAGCTGGACAGATTGACGATCGCACCGCCCTTGCGAAGCTGGCGGGCTGCCTCTCGGTTGACGACGAAGGTGGCCCGCGTGTTGATCCGGACCAGCGCATCGAACTCGTCAAGGCCGGCCTCGGTTACTGGGGTCGCGGTGAGGTGACTTCCGGCGGCGTGTACGACGACGTCGACGCCTCCAAACGCTGCGATCGTCTCCGCGAAGAGCCTCATCACGTCCAGATCATCAGCGACGTCGGCGCGGACGGCCACGGCGTCGCTGTTGTCGGCCAAGATCGCTTCGACGGCCGACTCGGCCGCACGCTGGTCGTGGAGGTAGCCGACGACGACTGCGTAACCGCAGGCCGCCAGACGGCGAACCGTCGCCCCGCCAACACCGTGGGACCCTCCGGTGACTATTGCCACGCGACTCTTAAGCGACCCGTTTAGTGCGGTAGTCATGGCACAAGGGTGGACGGGATCATGCCGTCCCGAACCAGTGTGTTCCCTTGCCCCGACTACGGGCTTATCGTGACGTCATGGCCGCATCCAGGACGCCGGCCTTCAGGGGGCGTGCTCCCGAACGCCAGGCCATTGACGGCCTGCTGGACCGTGTCCGCGGCGGCGAGAGCGCGGTACTCGTCATCCGGGGCGAGGCGGGGATCGGCAAGACCGCGCTGATGCACTACTGCGCGCGCCAGGCATCTGGCTGCCAGCTCGTTCAGATCGACGGCGTGGAATCGGAGATGAAGCTGCCGCTGGCGGCGCTGCATCAGCTCTGCACGCCGATGCTGAGCAGCCTGGACGCGCTGCCTGAGCCGCAGCAGCGCGCGTTGCAGGTGGCGTTCGGGTTGGCGGCGGGGCCTGCCCCGGACCGGTTCGTCCTGGGCCTGGCGGTACTGAGCCTGCTGGCTGAGAATGCCGCCGCGCGACCGCTGGTGTGCCTGGTCGATGACGCCCAGTGGCTGGATGAAGCCTCGTCCCAGGTGCTCGGGTTCGTCGGACGGCGGCTGCTGGCCGAGCCGGTTGGCCTGTTGCTGGCCGCACGGGAGGCGGCCGCCGAGCGGCTATTTTCCGGCCTGGCGTCGCTGACCCTCAAAGGACTTACCGACGAGGACGCGCGGGCCCTGGTTACGGCCGCGGTCCCTGGCCGCCTGGACAAGCGGGTTCGCGACCGGATCGTGGCCGAGACCGGCGGAAATCCGCTGGGGCTGCTGGAGCTGGCCGCAGGGATGGCCGAAGCCGAGCTGGCTGGCGGCTTCGTGGGCTCGCGCGAGGCAAGCCTGCCCGGCCAGCTCCAGGACCATTACCTGAACCGGGTTCGGGTGCTGCCTGAGCCAGCCCAGCAGCTCATACTGCTGGCGGCTGCCGACCCGACCGGGGACGCCACGCTGTTGTGGCGTGCCGCACAGACGCTGGGTCTCGGACCTGATGCGGCGGCCGCGGCCAGGGCGAAGCAGTTGCTGAATATCGGCTCCCACGTACGTTTCCGCCATCCTTTGGTGCGGTCGGCTGCCTATGTGGCCGGATCTCCGGAGCATCGCCGTGCCGCTCACCTGGCGCTCGCCGCAGCGACGGATCCCCAGGCTGATCCGGAGCGCCGGGTGTGGCACCTGGCTGCCGCGGCTACCGGACCGGACGAAGAGGTTGCCGCCGCGCTCGAACGGGCGGCAGCCAAGATCGAGGCCCGCGCCGGGCTCGCGGCCTCGGCGGCCTTCCTTCAGCGGTCCGTGACGCTGACCGCAGAGCCGGGACGGCACACCGAACGGGCCTTGGCGGCAGCTCTCGCGCAGCAGCACGCCGGCGCGTTCGATATCGCGCTGGGCCTGCTGGCCCGAGCCGAAGCCCACGCGGTCGACGATCTCCAGCGTGCCCGCGTAGAGATGCTCCGAGGACGGATCGAGTGGGCATCGGTCACCGGACGAGAAGCGCCCGTTCTGCTGATTCAGGCGGCCAAGAGACTCGAAGCACTCGATGCGGGGCTCGCTCGGGAGACCTACCTTTACGCCTGGCTGGCCTCCGCTGTCGCCGGTCCTTTCGCCGGACCCGGCGGGCTTCTGCTGGAGGTTTCCCGGGCGGCGCAGGCGGCCCCGCGGCCAGCGCGGGCCCCCCGGCCTGGTGATCTCCTCCTGGACGGCCTGACGACGCTGATCGTCCAGGGGCGTGCGGCGGCAGAGCCGGCGATGCGGCGGGCAGTGACCGCATTTCTCGGCGACCAGATGTCCGGTGAAGACCGGCTGAAGTGGGGGGTTCTTGCCCAGGTGGCGTCCATGTGCGTATGGGACTTCGACAGCTGGGTCGCGTTGAGCGCTCGAGATGTCGAGTTCGCCCGCACATCGGGTGCGCTCGCCCCGTTGTTCGTCGCCTTGCAGGCTCGCGGGATGGTGGACACGTTGTCCGGCGACTTCGAGACAGCGGCGTCGCTGGCCGCTGAGACAGACGTCGTCAACGAGGTGACCGGGATCCGGCTGGCTGCCACCTGTGATCTGCTGCTCGCCGGGTACCGGGGCCGGCCCGCGGAGGCCGTGCCGCTCTTCACGGCGTCCATGAAAGATGCGACGGCCCGCGGGGAGGGATTCGCCCTCCAGAATGCCAACTGGTCAGAAGCGGTGCTCAATAACGGCCTCGGGCAGTACGCAGAGGCGCTGGCCGCGGCGGAGCCGGCGGCCGAGGAAACCTGCCTGCCTTACATCACGCAGTGGGTCCTGCCCGAACTGATCGAAGCTGCCGCGCGAACCAGACGGGCGGAGCTTGCCAAAGAGGCGCTGGGCCGGCTGTCGGCCATGACCATTGAGGGTTCCGACTGGGCCAAGGGCCTGGAGGCGCGCTCGCGAGCGCTGGTCAGCGGAGGCCAGGAGGCCGAGCAGTGCTACGCGGAGGCGGTCGAGCGGCTCGGTCATACACCGCTGCGGCCCGAGCTCGCCCGGACCCACCTGCTCTACGGCGAGTGGCTCCGTCGCGAGAACCGCCGGGTCGACGCCCGCCACCACCTGCGCATCGCCTACCACCTGCTCACCTCGATCGGCGCCGAAGCCTTCGCCGAGCGCGCGCGCCGGGAACTGCTCGCCACCGGCGAGAAGGTCCGCAAACGCGAGGCCGACAGGTACAGCCAGCTCACTTCGCCGGAGGAGCACATCGTCCGGCTGGCCCGGGACGGACGCACCAACCCCGAGATCGCCGCGGAACTATTCCTTAGCACCCGCACCGTCGAATGGCACCTCCGCAAGGTGTTCGCCAAGCTGGGCATCACCTCCCGCAGAGACCTTCACAACACCTTGGCCCTGCGAGGTCAGCACACGCCGACCAGCTAGATCCCTGGTTCCCACTAGGGTCACGTGCCCTCCCACACGCGTGCCGACCAGGGTCCGACACTGGCTCGACGCATCTACCCAAGGCGCGATCGTGAAGCGAGACCAGCTACAGAAGGAGGCCCTCATGCCCTCGTCGTCCACCGCCCCCGAACACCCTGGCTCCGTTTCCGGTGCGCCGGACCTGCCCAGTGACCTTCGTGAGGGCTATGCCGAGATCGGCGACGTGCGGCTGCATTACGTCGAGGCCGGCGAGGGGCCGCTGGTCGTACTGCTGCACGGCTTCCCCGAATTCTGGTACGGCTGGCGGCTGCAGATCCAACCACTCGCGGCCGCGGGATTCCGCGTCGTGGCCCCAGACACGCGCGGCTACAACCTGTCATCAAAGCCGGAAGGTGTCCCAGCCTACGACGTCGGCCTGCTGGCCACCGACATCAAGGGCCTGATCCACGAACGCGGCGCCGAGACCGCCATGGTGGTCGGCCACGACTGGGGCGGAAGCATTGCCTGGGCCCTCGCTATGAATCATCCCGAGGTCGTGGACCGGCTGGCCATCCTCAACGCGGCCCACCCGCGGAAGCTATCGCAGGGACTGCACCACCCGGACCAGCTCCGCAAGTCCTGGTACTTCTTCTTCTTCGCCCTCCCGGACCTGCCCGAAAGCATCGTGCACGCCAACCACTGGCATTTCTTCCGGCACTTCCTGCGCGACGCCCGCCCCGCCTACACGCCGGAGGAGATCGACCGCTACATCGAGGCCTGGTCACAGCCGGGCGCGGCCACCGGGATGATCAACTACTACCGGTCCTCGGTGCGGGCATCTCAGAAAGAAGCTGAGGCGGCGCTTCGCCCGATCTTGGCGTCCACCCTGGTCATCTGGGGGCAGCGCGATCACTACCTCGGTCCTGAACTAGCCGAGCCCGACCACGATGACGTGCCCAGCCTGGACCGCGTCGAGCGCCTGCCCGACGCCTCGCACTGGGTGCACCACGACGAGGCCGAGCGTGTCACGCAACTGCTCACCGACTTCTTCGCTCCCGCCCTGCCAGTCAAAAACTGACCGGGGACTTCGACCGGCACGGACGCAGGCAACCGCTTTACTCGAGTCGATGCGCTGTGGCCGCCGGTATCCCGAGGACCTGGCCTTGCTTGCCGGCTGCTGCCGCAGATCACGGTTCTGGTCACGATCATCAACGGCCATGACCGCGTCGTCCCGCTCGCCAACGCGGAGTTTCTCGACCATCGGCTGCCCGTCAACCTGTGGGTGCCGAAAACCTATGCCACCAGGTGGTATTCGTGGATTACGCCTCCGGTGCGGTCATGCCGCTGGACCCGGAAATGGTCCAGGTCGGTGACGCCGTCGGGCAGCGGGCGGAGCGGCGCGGCCTGGTGCAGGGTGCGGTGGGGCCGGTGGGTGTTGTCCTCGTACTCGCGCAGGACGGTCATCAGGTGCCGCTGGTTCCAGACCAGGGTGCGGTCCAATAGTTCACGGCGGCAGCTGCCGATCCAGCGTTCCATGATCGAATTCATCCGCGGCGCCTGGACGGCGGAGCGGATGACCCTGACACCAGCGGCCTGGAACACTGCGTCGAACGCGGCGGTGAAGCTGGAATCCCTGTCATGCAGAACGAACTTGACCCAAGTCCCGGCGTCTTCCAGATCCATCACCAGATTCCGGGCCTGCTGCACTACCCAGGACTGGGCGGGGTGCTCCGTGGCGCCCAGGACCCGGACGCGGCGGTTGCCATGCTCGATCACCGTGAGGACGTACACCTTCGTGCCGTTGAGCAGGCCGGCGGTGAAGAAGTCCAGCGCCAGGATCCCCTGCGCCTGGGACCGCAGGAACTCGGCCCACCCTGGGCCGTCCCGGCGGGGCGCCGGTTCGATCCCGGCGTCCTTGAGGATCCGCCACACCGTCGACGGCGCCACAGTAATGCCAAGCCCGGCCAGTTCGCCGTGAATCCGCCGGTAACCCCACGACTCATTCTCCCGGGCCAGCCGCAGCACCACCGACCGGATATTACGGTGCGTCTCCGGGCGCCCGGACCTGCCCTGGCGCGACAAGCGCGCCCAGCGGCGGCGGACGATGGTGCGATGCCATCGCAAGATCGTGCCGGGGGTGACGATGAGCCGCATCGCGGCGAGACGCTCGGCCGGCAGCGTCCCGGCCAGCAGCGCCAGCCACGCACGGTCCGGCCACGTCAGCCGCGAATGAGCCCGCGGCCGCTCGCGCAGGGCGACCGAGAGCTGATGGCGCAGCATCAAGATCTCGGCGTCCTTCCACCACGACTCCCGCCGCGACAACCCCAGCAGCGACACCGTACGGGAGACGATCAGGAAGATCAGCTTCACGCCCACAAGCCGAAGATCATCGCATCCCGGCCGGGCCGGCACCTGTCGGCCCGGCGCCAGACGCGGGACCAAGCCAACAGCGAGCTGTGGGACATATGCCCAGGTGGCACAGGTTTTCGGCACGCACAGCCGGCTTCACGCAACGGATCCACGAGGCAGATCTGAAGGTCTTCGAGCAGGCCCTGGAACGGCTGGAGAACTGCCCGGCCGGCTGCGACGCGTCCTGCTACCGCTGCCTGCGCAGCTACCGCAACCGCTTCGAGCACCCACTGCTCGACCGGCATGTCGGCGCCAGCCTGCTCCGCTACGCGCTGTCCGGCACCCTGCCCGCCATGCACCCCGACCGGCTGGCACGCTCGCAGGACCGGCTCCATGAGGACCTCAAGGGCCTTGGCATTCCCGGCGTCACCTTCACCAGGAGCACCGTCGTGGACATTCCGGGCCTCGGCCCGGTCGAGGCCCCCATCCTCGCCGAACGGGGAGGTGAGCAGTTGATTGTCGGCGTGCACGGGCCGCTCGCGGGTGACGTCGCCCCGGACCCGAAGCTCCAGGACGCCAAGGAACTCGGCAGCACCCGCGTGATCCTGGTCGACGATACCGAGGTCACCCACAACCTTCCGTTCGCCAGCAACCGGGTCATCGGGAAGATCGGATGACCAGCCCGCGCCGATTCGACACGGGAATCGAGTCATCCGTCGCGGTGTTGCCCGACCCTCCGCCGTATTGGAGCTACTCCTCGCTGCGGGAGGCCGAGGCTTGCCCGCGCCGGTACGTGCTGTCCCGGGCGCGTTACCCGGACTTGTGGGACGGCGCCGGATACCCGCGCGTGCCCCGGGTTCCGGCGCTGTTCGGGGACATCGTCCACGACGCTCTTGACGTAATCGTCAGCGCGCTCACCGCCTCGGGCTGCGATACCGTGCGGTCCGCGGAGGCTGTCGCCGTGATGCGGGCGCTGGGCGGTTACACGGCGGTCATCGAGGCCGCCGCCACAAGGCGCCTGGCCGGCCTGGTAGGGAATCCCCGAGTGGGCGAGGAACTGCGCAGGCGGATCTGCCGCGACGTCCAGGCCCATGTGCCCGACGCCCGCTACCAGGTCCAGGCGTACATCGCCAGCACGGCCCTGGGACCACGCCGCAAGACCGCCGTCTTGCCTGACGCGACGCCCGGTGCGCCCAGTGCGTTTCCGGCGGGCCGGCGGGCTCCTTTGGATACCGGGGTGCACGCGGAGGTCATCCTCAGGTCAGCCCATCCGCGGCTGACCGGGCGGCTGGACCTGCTGCACATCAGCGAGGCGGGGGCCGACATCACCGACTACAAGACCGGCACGGAGAGCCCGTCGCACCAGGACCAACTGAAACTGTACGCGCTGCTGTGGGACCTCGACCGGGACGCCAACCCCGGCGGACTCCCCGCGACCCGCCTCACCGCTGCCTACCCCGGCCACGATGTCACGTTTCCCGCGCCGGACCAGCCCGGCCTCCGCGCGATCGAGTACAAGATCACGGCCAGCATCGAAGCCGCCGACGCTGAAATCTTCTCGGACATCCCCCGGGCCGTCCCGTCCCCGGAGAACTGCGGCTCATGCGACGTGCGGCACCTGTGCGCCGACTACTGGGCTACCGCCGGCCCTGATCCCGCTGACCTCGCTGACGGGACCAGATTCGACTGCCAGGGACTAGTCGGCGCCGCCAACGGCCCGCGCAGTTGGTGGCTCCGCCCCGACGGCACCGACCAGCGGGAAGTCCTCGTCAGGGCATCCCCAGCCGGTCCCGAACTGTGTCCCGGCCGCCGGGTCCGCATCCTGGGCCTGCGCATGGATGCCGACCCTGAGTCCGGTAGGGTCGCCGCGTCCGCCGGGGTGACGACCGAAGTGTTCACAGCGACCGCCTCCCAGGCCGACTAGCGAGCCTCAAGGGAGCAGGCCGGCAGCCGACGCCGGGCTAGCGCTGATGATGTCCTCGTCAAAGCCCTCGTCGTCCTCCTCGCCGTCGTCGAGCCTCTGGGCGTGGCTGCGGGACGCGGTGTCGAGGAAGGGGTTCCGCAGGTGCTTCCCGCTGGGCGGAGAGCCACAGTTCCGCGTTCTCATCCCCGACCGTCAGCTCCGTCCTCGCGAGTGCGAGCAGGGCCAGGTCGAGGGCCTCCTTCCCCGCCTTCCGCCGGGAAGCCGAGCAGGTCAGCATAGAGAAACTCGTGGAAGGGGTGCCGTGGTTGATGCGGACCCCTATCCGCGATCCCCTCCAAACGGGCTCGTAGATGGGGCCGTGCTCCTGCGGCGGCGCGCCTCCTTTTTCCAGCGCCTCGCGTGCCTCATCGACGCTGGTGTCCTCCCGCTCAGCCTGCTGCGCGGCCTCTTTCACGGCAGTGTCGCTTGTCGGGGAATGTGCCGCTTTAGGAGCCGGGGGTAAAGCCCGTCGCGCGGGTGCAGGCCGCCTGGCACAGGGAAGGCCCGTAGGTCAGCTGAATCGCCCGTGTATCTGCGGGTGTCCACAGACACCCAGGCTGGGTACGGCCTCGGGCTCGGCGTCATGCGCCAGACCAAGCGACTGTGAGTTAATAGATGGTGCTCGGAGGGGTGATCCCGGCTGCCGAATCCGGTGGCCGCGCCTAGTTGGTAGGAGGTCCGCCATGGAACTCGCCGAGGCTGTGGCGGCATTGCAGGCAGAATTGGCCCAAGCGGTGGCGGCCGGACGTGAAGCGGAGTTCGCATTCCCCGTGACCGGGGTGCAATTGGAGTTCCATGTAGGGATAACCAAGACCGGCGGGGCTCGGGCCGGGGTGAGGTTTGAGGTGGTGGAGCTGGGGTCGGGCGGCTACGCCCAGGAACAGATCCACACGGTGACAGTGACGCTGGGAGCACCGGCGGATCGAACCGGTGGGGCAGTGATGATCGAGGGCCCATCACCTGGACCACCCTTTGATGACGACGAGTAGGGCCTCTCCCTTAGACGGGTGGGTGTCTGCTGGATTCCTTCCGACTGCAATCGACGCGCTAGCGCCTTGGTTCCCTGGCGACAAATCTGCACTATGTTTCGGTAGCTGACGGCCTACATGCCAGAGGATAAGGACTTGGCCAACGCCAGTTCTCTTGGAGGAAACCTATGGCCCAGAAGATACTAGTAACCTTGATTGACGACCTTGATAGCTCAGAAGCCCATGAAACAGTGTCGTTTGCATTCGACGGTGTTTCATACGAAATTGATCTCAGTAGCCACAATGCGGAGAAGCTCCGTAGGGACCTGGCACCGTACATCCAGCGTGCCCGCAAAGTAAAGCCAGCAAGTCAGCGGCGGCGGGCAACTCGTACTGGGGCAGGCAGGGTGCGCAGTTCTGAGATTCGAGCATGGGCAGAGCAACGTGGTCTTAGGATCAGCGAACGCGGACGCATTCCATCATCAATCGTCCAGCGGTACGAGATGCAGTCGCGAACGGCTGGGCCAGGGCCGGGGCCAGATTTCGGCGATGACGAATGAGAGTCTCGATAAGTGCATGAAAAGTGACAAGTAAGGAGAGGGTGGGAGTGACGGCCGGACGTGAGTGACATCGCCAAGAGTATCCTCGGGGGCGGCTGGTCGCTGGTAGCGGGCTGGATTTTGCCCACGGCAGTAAATGTCTTCCTGTTCGGAATCTTTGTGCTGCCCAGCCTGCACGGCATCGCGCTGGCAGATGAGCTGTCCCACGCTAGTGTTGGGCAACGATCACTCGTCGCACTTGCCGTATCCGCTGTGCTTGGCCTGATTCTCAGCGCATTGCAGGTGCCGCTCTACCGTGTGCTTGAAGGCTATCTTTTCTGGCCCCAGTGGCTAGCTAGTAAGAGTAGAGGCCGTCAGCTGCGCGCCAAACAACTCTTGGCGGGCCGTCGAGAGTGGCTTCGTCTGCATGCCCTTGAAACCCAGGGTGCGCTGGCTCAAGCGGACCAGGAGAAGTACGATATGCTGGCTGCAGACCGGAGAGTGCAGCGGTCGGCGAAGCGGGATGAGAAGCGCACGAAGGTGCAACGGGCACTGCTGGCAGAACGCCTGCGCCGGTATCCTGTAGACGATGGCCAGATGGCACCAACTCGGCTCGGGAACGCTATACGCCGTCATGAAGAATATGGGTATCAGCGCTATCTCTTGGATTCGCAGGCACTTTGGTACGAATTGACCGCAGCCGCACCGAAGCAGCTCACTCAGCAAGTGGATGCGGCACGAGCTGGTGTCGATTTCTTTGTCTGTCTCTTGTATGGAAACCTACTGGTCGCGCTGGCGGCATTGGTAAGTCTCAGCGCCAGCCATGCGCGCTACCTGACCCTTCTTGTGACCAGTGTGACGCTAGTAGCTGCCAGTTTCATATGGTATCGGCTGGCTGTGGTGACGACCGACGACTGGGCGCTTGCCGTCCGCGCTTTGGTGGATGTCGGACGTAAACCGCTAGCCTCAGCTCTGAGCCTCAACCTCCCAAAGGACCTGAGCCAAGAGCGTGAAATGTGGAGCCGGTACTCCCGGTACGTTCGACAGCCCCATGACAGCCGTCGCCCTCCCAATCTGGATGAGTTTCGAAAGGGGGGCTAAGACCATCTAAGAGAATCAGATCCTCTCCGCCAGGTCACTTTAGACTCAGCGTGCTAGGCCCGTACTAATGGCCGTGCTTGGCTAATGTGCTCGGACAATGACGTGATCTCAGCGAAATAGGTTCGGGCAGCCGGGCTTTATCTGGTCCAGACGGGCACGGGCGGGCAGACACGCGGACGAACCGGGCTGCCCGAACACGGGCGTGGAGCCCCAGTAGAAGAGGTCTCACCACAAGATCGTCTTCTGCGGAAGGCTCCACGTGATCAGCTATCGTGCCACGCTTGATGTGCCCAGGGAACTGGTCTGGTTCGTTGCGCAGTTGCTGCTCGCCGAGCGTCACCGGCGTGGCACCCCACGCGGCAGCCGGGCGCTGACCTGCTTTTGGCAGGCGGTGCTGGGGCTGCGGTGGTTCCGCGACCGCACCACACCGGACGCACTGGCCCGCGACCACCGCATCTCCCGGGCGACCGCCTACCGCTACCTCGATGAAGTCATCATGGTGCTGGCAGAGCAGGCCCCGGAACTGGGCGAGGCGCTGGAGCGGGCCAAAGACGCCGGGTTCTCGCACGTCATCCTGGACGGCAAGATCATCGAGTGTGACCGGTGCAAAGAACCGGCCCTCAGCGTCAGGGGCGAGGTCATCGACTTGTGGTACTCCGGGAAGGCACACACCCACGGTGGCAACATCCAGGCCGTCATCGCCCCCGGCGGGTTCCCGCTGTGGGTCTCGGACGCCGAGCCCGGGTCGGTGCACGACCTCACCGCTGCCCGCGCCCGCGCCTTCCCGGCGCTTTACCCCGCTGCCGTGGCCGGGCTGCCCACGCTCGCCGACCCCGGATACGAGGGCGCGGGCACCGGCATCCTGATTCCCGTCAAACAGCCCGCTGACGGCCGGGAACTCGATATCAACACCCGCACCCGCAACGCCATCCAGCGCTCGCTGCGCTGCCTGGGCGAACGAGGGTTCGCGCTGCTCACCGGCCGCTGGCGCACCCTCCGGCACGTCACCGCCAGCCCAAGCAAGATCGGCGACATCGCCCGCGCCGCCCTCGTCCTGACCCATTTCGAGTACGGCTACATCACATGAATTTCGCTGTAGGGTCGGGGGCTGGCGCGGTGGCGTTGCCCGGCGTTTAGGTCCTGCAGCCACTTTTCCCGGGGTTTCCCCTGCGGGCCGCTTCACTGCAGTGACCTTGACCGGGTGCTCCGTTTCCAGCCCCCGCCGCATCGAACCGTGCATGCGGTTCTCCCGCACACGGCTCACCGACGCCGTTCACCGCTGGCATTCGGCTTTTCCCGCCAGGGCTTTCCGGCCCTGGGTGCGACGGTGATTCCATACAAGCTGATCAGGCCGAGATCGGCGGGGCGGGAGCACAGCAGCACCCGCCAGCCGAACATCATGCTGCGGCGGTGGCGCCGGCGGATGAAATGCGCCAGCCGCCACTGCGCGTAGCGCCTGATCTTGCTGAGGCGCTGGGCCGAGTGCCCGTACCTGAAGTACGCAGCCCAGCCGCGGAGGAAGGCATTCAGCCGCTCCACGATCGCCTCCGGCCACAGCAGCATCCAGCGCCGCGAGGTTATCTCCCGGATCTGGTCACGCGCGTGCCGCATGGCCTTGTCCGCGGGCCAGCGGGCCAGGAACGTCACCTTCGGCTTGCCCCGATCGCCCCGCGAGCGCACCAGCCGGTGGTGAAAGCCCAGGAAATCAAAGCCTTCACCGCCCACTTCCAGGTGCACGATGCGGGTTTTGGCCGCCTTCGGCTCCAGGCCAAGGTCGGCCAGCAAGGCCGTCAGGCATTCCAGCGCCCGCCCGGCCTGGCTCCGGGACCAGCACATCACGACCAGATCGTCCGCGAACCGCACCAGCACCCCGTCGCGCCCGTCCCATACCCGGTCGAGCCGGTGCAGGTAGACGTTGCACATTAACGGTGAAAGCACACCGCCCTGCGGGGTCCCGGTCACGCTCCGCCGGACCTGCCCGTCCTCCATCACCCCCGCGCGCAGCATCACGCGCAGCAGCTTGAGCACGGACTGGTCGCAGACGCGTTCCTGCACCGCCTGCATCAACTTCTCATGCGGAATCGCCGTGAAACAGCTGGCGATGTCCGTCTCGGCCACCCACCGGCGGCCCCGCCCGCACTCATCAACGAGTACCTG
>Ga0335078_10001726_pt1 | contig 33014 bp, 25 predicted proteins | sample Lox_Sample_32_FD_206711 | JGI IMG/M metagenome (GOLD analysis project Ga0335078, IMG submission 206711) | Soil microbial communities from Loxahatchee National Wildlife Refuge, Florida, United States - Lox_Sample_3.2 | ecosystem: Environmental > Terrestrial > Soil > Wetlands | place: USA... | reverse complement strand
GCCGCTGGTATCGGGAAGTTCGGGCAAGTCGGCGGGGAAACTCACGCGCTTCTCCTGAGTTCGCGCCACGCATTTCTTTCCCCCGCACCTGCGGGGCTTAGTTGGATTGGAAGTATAGCGGCAAACTGCGAATCGGAATACGGGGTTGCGGGTTGTAATGCAAGTCATTCGATTTCGGTGAGTTAGAGAGAATCCCCCGAAATGAGGAGGGTGTAAGAAAAATGCGCTGAAGAGAACGGGCTGAAGACAACAGAAAGCGCGTCGGGCCCGGGCTTACCGCAGCCTGGGTAGCTCAGTTCGATTCCAGGATTCACTATCCAACCTGGGTCAGGACGATCTCCACTCGCCGGTTCTTTTGCCGTCCTTGAGGATTGTCCGAACCATCGGGATTCTTGTTCGGGGCGACCGGTTTGGCTTCTCCCCATCCGCGGGTCGTGATGCGGCTGGCCGAGACGGATAAGTTGAGCACCAGCCATTGCTTCACGGCCGCGGCGCGGTTCTCCGAGAGTTTCATGTTGTAGGCATGCTCGCCTTTGCTGTCCGTAAAGCCTTCAATTAGAAGCGGTGACTTGGGATACGTGGCCGCCACTTGCCCCACTTTGCGCAAAGTGTCACCAGCCGCGGGCCGGAGCGTGTACTTGTCGAAATCGAACAAGACATCTGCGTCGAGATCAATAACCACCCGATGTTCCGTCACCTTAGCTCCCAGATCCACAAGCACGCCTTGGATACCGGCGCTGGTGCCCTGAATTCCATTGGAGACACCCTGAATTCCGGTGGAGACGCCCTGAATCTCTGTGGTTGCAGCAACAATCTGGGTAACCTGTGCCCGCTTGAGAGCTTCCCGGGCGGCGGTATTAGTGTTGGCCGCATCAGGATCGGTGTACTTCTGCGCTGACGCTGCGCTCGCAACGCAGGCGCAGAGGAAGAACAGCAAAATACAAGTACGCTGCGCAGCCATAGATCCTCCGTTTGGGCAGCCATTTTCCGATCTAGCGATCACTAACTGGAACATCTTCGAAAGGCGGCGCGAGCGGAGTAACAAACATGATTTTCTTCACCTCAGGCGGAGGAGCAGGATACTTGGCCCACCAGGTATAAGTACCACCCGGATTCAGGTCCAACTCGAGGGTTGCGTGGTCCCAGGAGGTCGCTTCCGTCGCCAGAAAAGTGCCCTCGGTGTCCTTCAGGATGAAGTACTTTTTGTTGGAAGCGGTCACGTAAAATTGTGGATAGTTTTTGCCCTCGATAATCTTAAGACGGAGCACTTTGGAATCCGTATTGCGGAAACGAAGCTTGATGGTCAGCACGCCCTCGGAGCGTCTCACTTGGGTTATCTCAGCGACGATGCCGGATATATTCGCGTCTTGGCTCTGAATAACATCCGCGCCCGATGCAGAGGATGGTTGCGCTGCATTGTTGGGCGCCGGATCTGCCGATGCGGGTGAGGCTGGCGGATCGGCGGCTGCCACAGGCTGAGAAGCCGGAGCCTCAGCCGCTGCGGTTTGCGGTGGCGGACTCGCCGGCTGATTTTCGGAGGTTGGCGGCGCGCTCGCGAGCAAGTCTATGCGCTCGCCCGTGCCTTCAATCGCCACCTGCATCACGCTGTAATTCCAGACGCCGCCGCTTTTGTGGGCCGTCACGGAGACCGTGCCCTTGCCTTTCGGTCCGGAGATCGGAACCGATAGATCGGCGTCACCCGACCCTCCCCCGACATTAACCGAGCCGCTCACGAAAAATCCCTCCTCGACCGGAGAACCTAGACGCTGTACTACCGCAGTGTTCGATTGCGCTTGAGCCATTGCTTCTTTGGCCACATCTGAGCCGCGAATGGCACTCAAAATCAGCATGAAGAGGCCAAATACGAACAGCAATCCGCCCACAAATAGGCCTCCCAACAGCCACAGCCAATTTCTGCGCAGCCAACTTTTGCGAGCAGGGGTGTGCAGTGCAGCTGGAAAGTCCGTGGGAAACTGCGGAACTTGACCGGGTTGTGCATTCATGATTCCTCCATTCGCCGTATTGGCCAAGGGGTGGAGAAAGCGACCACGCTTGCCATACTGGCTCTGTTCACTCCTATAACGCGACAAAACGCGGGGAAATGGCTCACCGTTTCAGACTTTGTTTCGTTTGGGTAAGCCTTCGATATCGCAAGAGCCGGTTCTTTGAGCAATAATGCTCACCTTGTAGTCCCGAAATTCTTACTGCTTTGGCTTTTCCGGAGGCGTTCTGGTGCGCCCACTCTCGCGGCGGAATTTCATGCAAGGTATGAGCAGCCTTCTGGTGCTGCCGCTCTTGCGAATCAAAGAACCGGAAACCATTTTGTACAACGGGAACGTCTGGACGCTGGATGAAGCCCAGCCGCGGGCTCAGGCGGTGGCTATAAGTGGCGCACGATTTGTTGCCGTGGGGTCGAACTCTGAGGTGCTGCGTTTGGCTAGCGGGCGCACGCGAAAGATTGATCTTGCCACGAAGGCCGTGCTTCCGGGCTTCAACGACGCTCACGCCCATCCGGTGGAATCCGGTGTCGAGCATCTGCGCAAAGTCGCCTGCGACACGGACTCTATCGCCAAAATAAAAGCTGCTTTACACGAGCGCGCGCTGAAGACGCCGCCCGGAGAATGGGTGCTCGGATTCTTGTACGATGACGGGAAAACTCCACGCCCCATCAACCGGCATGACCTGGATGAGGCAGTACCCGATCACCCAGTGTTGGTGCAACACCGCGGAGGCCACACAGCCTTTGTGAATTCCCTGGCGTTGCAATTGGCACGGGTCAACGACCAGACTCCGGACCCGACGGGCGGCCGCTTCGAGCACGACGCCGACGGTCACCTCACGGGTTTCGTGGGCGATGCCGGGATGCAAGACTTCCTCAAACTCATTCCGGATAAAAATACGCGCGACGACTATCGTCAGGGCGCGGCATTAGTCTCCAAGCTGTTTGCCAGTAAGGGAATCACGTCGGCTTGCGATGCCGACGCCTCGCCTGAAGACGTGCAAGGCTATCAGGATGCGCGCGATGCTGGCGAACTGACGATGCGGGTGTATTGTCACGTCTCCGCCGCTTCTCTCGATCATTTTATGGGCGCGGGGATTCACACTGGTTTCGGCGACGAATGGCTGCGCATCGGCGGCGTAAAGCAATATGCGGACGGCTCGATCTCGGAACGAACGGCTTGGCTCTCGCAACCCTACATTGGGATCCCAAATAACTACGTCGGGTTGCAGCTTTCGAGCCGCGAGCAGCTCTACGAGACCGGCCGCAAGGCGCACGCGGCGGGTTGGCAATTGGCAACTCACGCCAATGGCGACTTGGCGATCGACCGCATTCTGGGAGTCTATGAGCAGATCCAGAAGGAACTGCCGAAAAAGGACCCCCGCTTCCGCATCGAGCATTGCACCCTGCTCACCGACGCTCTGATTCAGCGCATGCGCGCTCTGCAGGTAATTCCAGCGCCGTTCTCTTGTTATGTCTACTTTCATGGTGACGTTCTTCACTTTTACGGTCAGGAGCGAACTCGACATATGTTTCCGATGCGCAGCTTCCTCGACGCCGGATTGCGTCCCACCGATTCGTCCGATTACACGGCCAGCCCGGCAGATCCCATGATGTGGCTGCAGTCGCAGCTCACCCGCACCGACATGAAGGGCAATGTCTGGGGCCCGAATCAGAGGATTACCCTGCAAGAAGCGCTTCGTTGCGGCACCATCAACGGTGCCTACGCGGCTTTTGAGGAAGATCTGAAGGGCTCAATTCAGCCGGGGCAACTGGCGGACCTGGTGGTGCTGGCTCAGGATCCATTCAAGACCGATCCATCCGAACTGCTGAAAATTCAGGTGGAGCGAACCATGGTCGGCGGAAGTTGGAAATATGAATCTTGATCGAGACAGGGACTCTCGCGTTCAGCGCTCACCTGCCGCATTCCTCAATTCCGACGTATGGTCGGCTGCTCTTCCATGATTCGAAGCCCCAGCTCAAAGCTGGGGCTCAATGCCGATTCTGTCATTCACCGCGCGGCTCTCTCTGTGTCCGCACTATGTCCGCAAACACCCCGCTGAGAGGCTCTGAATTTGGTTTTGTTGTCTGCTGATTTGCCTCAATTTCAGGCCGTTTCTCGGCCATCACGTGAGATGAACATTAGGAAAGCCGCATGAATACTGCATGAGGTTTGGCTGCCCCCCAGGGATTCGAACCCCGATATGCTGATCCAGAGTCAGCTGTCCTACCATTGAACGAGGGGGCAGCAGCGGCCGGGTAAACCTAAGAACGCAAAGTGTGTGACACGATTTTAGGGACTTGGCCGATTGCGGTCAACTATGGTTCCCGGTGGCGAAAAGCAGATTTCTCGTCGCTGTGCTCCTCGGAATGGCAGGCGGGGAAGGACTAGAATCGTTGGCGGAGGGAACTATCGTGGTCAGCAATATCGGGATGATCGAGCGATTCAGCGACTCGACTGAAATCGCGCGGCGGCCGCTGGTGCCGGAGGAGTGCGCGCTGGTCGTCGTGGACATCCAGCAAAAGCTGCTGACCCACATTTTTCGCAAAGAAGATCTGGTGCGCAACGCACAACTGCTCATCCGACTCGCCGCCATTCTCAAGATTCCGGCGCTCATCTCGACCCAATATGCCAAAGGGCTGGGCGGCACGGCGCCTGAGATCGCTGCCCTGATCGAGTCTTCACCGAGCCCCACGCCGAGCCCCACGCCGAGCATTGATAAGCAAATATTTTCCTGTTTTGGGAGCGATGTGTTCTGCGCCGCCGTGAAGCGCCTGCCGGGAAACCGCAACACGTTGCTGCTATGCGGAATGGAAAGCCATATCTGCATTGCGCAGACAGCGCTGGGCGCACTGCGCGAGGGCTATCTGGTTCATGTGGCATCGGATGCGGTCGGCTCGCGCACGGAGTGGAACTGGAAGATCGGCCTCGAGCGCATGCGGGCGGCAGGGGCCGTGATCTCCTCGACCGAGATGATGATCTATGAATTGCTGCGTTCTTCAGGAACGAGTGAATTTAAAGCCATGTTGCCGCATCTAAGATAATAGGGGCGCGTGAACGGGCGCGCTTTGCTTTTCGTTCGTAATCATACAAAGTGCGGCGCAAGTGCCGCGCAACTTTATGGCCAAAGCCGGGTTAGATTGTTCGGAAGCAGTAGCTCAGAGGTTGTGGCAGGCCTCAGGGGGCAGAGAAATGAGTTTCCTTAAGCGCATGATTCATGACTACATCGTACATCGTTCCATTTTGGGAGCGGTGCTCGCGGTGGGTCTTTCGGTGGGGCTGGCCTGGGCGCAAGATCAGCCACCGGCCGGGCCGCCGGGACCGCCGCCGGGAGTGCAGCCGCAGACGCAAGGCAACGGGCAGGATGCGCCGAGCCGGGTGGCGCGCTTGCAGTACATGTCAGGCTCGGTTTCGATTCAGCCCCATGGCACGGATGATTGGGTCGCCGGATCTCTGAACCGTCCGCTGACCAACTCGGATAACGTCTGGACTGACAAAGATTCGCGAGTGGAGCTGGGAGTGGGCAATGGCGATTTGCGCATGAACAGCGAAAGCAGCCTGACTATCACCAATGTCAGCGACAACATGGTGCAGGTTGAGCTGCACCAGGGCACATTGAATGTGCACGTGCAGCGGCTGGGCCAGGGCGAGAGCTACGAGGTTGATACGCCGAACTTTGCCTTCACCGTGCAGCAGGCCGGTGAGTATCGCTTCGAGGTTGATCCGACCGGGGACACGAGCGTGGCCACGGTTTGGAGGGGCGAAGGCGTGGCGACCGGGCAGGGCCCGGAAGTCGCGATTCACTCGCATGAGAGTATGCGCTTCAGCAACGGCGATTCGCTGACGCACGAAGCGGTGGCGACTCCGACCCCCGACAGCTTCGATGAGTGGTGCGAGGCGCGGGACCAGCGAGCCGACCATTCTGCTTCCGCTCGTTACGTTGCGCCGGGAACGATCGGATCGGAAGACCTCGATCAGTACGGAACCTGGCGTGACGTTGCGCCTTACGGGCCGTTGTGGGTGCCGACGGTTGGTCCGGGATGGGCGCCCTACTACTACGGCAATTGGGTTTGGATTGATCCCTGGGGCTGGTCGTGGGTGGATTCCGAGCCATGGGGATTTGCTCCCTTCCACTATGGCCGGTGGGTTTACACCGCCGGATATTGGGGCTGGGCGCCGGGACCGTATTGGGGACGGCCATTCTATGCTCCGGCGCTGGTCAGCTGGTTTGGCGGGCCGAGCTGGGGAATCGGCTTTGGCTTCGGCTTCGGATTTGGCGGCGTGGGCTGGTGCCCGCTGGGGTGGGGCGAGCCGTTCTTCCCCTGGTACCACTTCGGCCGCGGATATTTCGAGCGGGTGAATTTCTACAACACGCGCATCGGGAACATTCACACCTTTACCAACCGCTATTACAACGGCGGGCGCGGGCCCGTGGGCTTCCACTATGCCAACCTGCATGCGCCGGGCGGAGCCACGGCGGTGCCGCGCGGAACGCTCACGAACTCGCTGGCGGTGAACCGTACCGGCATCCACGGTAACGCGGGCCGATTCGGCAACGCATCGCTGGGACGCGTTGGGGTTGAGCCGACGCGCGCGAGCCGCCTGGGAGCTAATGCCGGCACGGCGAGGACAACGGCGCCATCGCGATCGTTCTCGCGGGCGACATTTTCGGCGTCAGGCCGGATGAATGCAAATGTGGGAGTCGGCGCGCGGTCGGCCGAGGCGCGGCCTAACGGGGCCATGGCGAATGCATCTCGGGCCAATACCGGGGCGCAACGTTCCGTGCCTCGTCCGCCGCAGAGCATGAACCGGAGCACGACGACAGCACGCAACAGCACGCCGAACTCGATGGCGGGACGGAATTCTGGCGCGATGTCGCGCTCGGTGCCGCGGCCTCCGGAAGGCGCGCGGACCGGAAATGGCAACTCCGGTGCGGTCTCGCGTTCTTCGAATAGCGCCTCGGCGCGTTCGTCATTCGGTTCCGCGCGAAGTCCGGCGGGTGGACGCGGCAACTATGTGCCTCGCCCGAGCGGGCCAGTAAGGCCGGCGCAGAATTACGCTTCGAATGGGTATGGACGGTACTCGAGTCCGGGCTACTCCGGGGCGCGCGGATACGGAAACTTCGGCTCGCGGTCGTACGGTGGATATTCCGGCGGCTACGGCAGCGCGCCGCGGTACGCAAGCCCGAGTTTTGGCTCGCGTGCCTACAGCTCCGGGCCGTCGTATCACAGCTCGGCTCCTTCGTATCACGGGGGCGGTGGCTATTCGGCCCGGTCGTCTGGTGGCGGCGGCCACTTTGGCGGCGGGGGCGGTCACTTTGGTGGAGGCGGTGGCCACGGAGGTGGTCACCGGTAAGGGGTGGGAACGCCGCCTGGGTTCCAGGCGGCGTTCTTGTTTGTGTCGCAGCAGGGGATTACTCGCCGCTGACAAGCCTATTCCAGAACGGCTTCGTTTTCCTTCTTCTTCACCTTCACGACCGTAATTTTGGTGAAGCCTTCTTCGAAAGTGGGCGAGCGCAGCTTGGCTGCCATGCGGCGCATTACATCTTCGGGCACGACGCGCTCGCGGCGCTGATTGCGCTCGAGGCAGACCTCGACCGGCACATCAAAAAAAACTGCCTGCGGTTCGTAGTGGTAGTCGCGAGCGAGCTTGATCCAACTCTGGCGTTCGTGCGGCGTGAGGTTGGTCGCGTCAACATAGTTGGTCGGGCGGCGCGCGATGAGGCGCGCTTTGAGCATGGAACGCAGATTCGAGAAAATAAGGTCCTGAAAACGCTGCTCGGTGGGGTCGTCGAAGAGCAGGGCGCGCAACAGGTCACTGGAAAGCGGCGTGATGTTGTGGCGCTTGAACCAGGAGCTCTTGCCTGATCCGGGCAAGCCGATGGCGAGAACCACGACACCGCGCGGCGTTCGAACGGCCTCAGCCGCGGTGGCTGGTGGCTGAACCGAAGCTGGCGCCACGGCTTCGTTCGGGGCCGGCGCCTCGGGCTGGCGCGGGCTGCTGCGCTCTCTTCCGCCGCGGCCGCGCCGCCGGCGCCGGGGCCGGCGCTGCGCATTCTCGTGGCCTGAAGGCCGCTCTTTGACCGGCCCAGCGGTTGAGCGCGCTGCACTTTCACTCGCCGCCAGTCCGGCTGCGGACTCCGCAGATTCAGGCTGACTATGCTCGGCCGACGGAGCGACTTCTTCTTCGAAATATTTTGGTTGCAGGGGACTTGGCGTGTCTTGCTTCGGGCCAGATTCCTTGGCCTTGCGGCGCTTGAAGCGCTCGCGCATCCAGTTGCGCATGTCTGGCTTGTAACACATGCGCTGCGCAATAGGCAACGCAGCCGGGGGTGCATGTACCAAGGGCGCTAGGGTTCGGCCTCTCAGCTACAATTTCAGAATGGGACGAATGCAGATCGAGGTCTGTTTTCGCCGCGCTGAGGAAATCAAATGCCGATTCCAGTCGAGATCCAGGGGCAAAAATATATTTCGCTGGGCACGCTCCGCCGCAACGGCTCGGTTGTGCAGACCCCGGTATGGTTTGGGGAGGAAAACGACAAACTCTACGTGATGACCAAGAGCACGCTGGGCAAGAGCAAGCGGATTCGCAACAATCCCCAGGTGCGGGTGGCGCCGTGCACGATTCGGGGCAAGATTACCGGGCCGATGTTCGATGCCAGCGCGCGGCTGCTCTCGGCAGAGGCGTTCGCCAAAGCCCGCGCGACCATCAACCGCAAGTACTGGATGGCGCGATTGCCGCTTTTGTGGTCGGGGACCGACGCCTACATCGAGATTAGCTTTCAGTTATAGTGCGAGCGCACGGGTGAACGTGCGACACAGCCGCATGGTGAACCGGATTCTCGCAAAACTTCGCGTCGTTTTGTTTTTCTGTCTCGGTGGGCTTTTCTTGTTGTGCGGGATTCCTGCGCTGCGTGCGCAGCCTGCGCCACAGCCGCTGAGCCTTCTTACGATTGACGCGAGCAGACCGGTTGCCGCCCCGGAAACCGGCTATCTGGAAATGGGCAGCGAGGCGGCCGGCAAGTCGCCTCAGGGGCGCACGCTGGCGGCGAACAGCCGGTATCTCGTGCTCGATGGCAAGCCCTGGCTGCCGGTGATGGGCGAATTTCATTTCACGCGCTATCCCGAAAAGTACTGGGAAGAAGAAATTCTGAAGATGAAGGCGGGCGGCATCGAGATCGTTTCGACATATGTGTTCTGGATCCATCATGAAGAAGTTGAGGGACAGTTTGATTGGTCGGGCCGGCGCGATCTGCGCAGGTTCGTGGAGCTGTGCGGCAAGCACGGAATGTACGTTTATCCGCGGATTGGCCCGTGGGGCCACGGCGAGGTGCGCAACGGCGGCTTTCCAGACTGGCTACTGACGAAAGGCCCGACGCGGGTGAATGATCCGGCTTACATGGCCTACGTGGAGCGCTATTACGGCGAGATTGGAAAACAGTTGCGCGGGCTGTTGTGGAAAGATGGCGGGCCGGTCATCGGGGTGCAATTGGAGAACGAATATTCGAATCGCGCTCCGAACGGCGGCGCGAACTATATCTTAAAACTAAAGAAGCTGGCGATCGAAGCCGGGCTGGATGTGCCGCTGTACACGGTAACGGGGTGGGACAACGCGGTGTATCCGCCGCGCGAGGTGATTCCGGTGTTCGGAGGCTACCCGGACGATTTCTGGTCGGGCAGTCTGCAGGACGCGCCGCCCGACCCGGAAGGGACGTATCAATTTCACGTCCAGCCCGCGCCGAGCGGTGCTGGAATTCTGCAGGGCGCGCCGGGCAAGGCGGATGAGGTGCAGCTCTGGCATTATCCGAGATTCACGGCGGAGCTGGGCGGAGGCATGGAGGTTGCGTATCACCGGCGGCCGGTCATTCATGCCGAGGACATTGCGCCCACCGCGCTGACGGAACTGGGTTCGGGAGTCGACCTGCTGGGCTATTACATGTATCAGGGCGGCACGAATCCCGAGGGGAAGCTGAGCACGCTGCAGGAATCGCAGGAGACGAATTACCCTAATGATCTGCCGGTGAAGTCGTACGACTTTCAGGCGCCGCTGCGCGAGTTTGGGCAGATGAACGGCTCGTTTCGCAAGCTCAAGGTGCTGCACCAGTTCCTTGCGGATTTCGGCAGCGTGCTGGCGCCGATGACGGCGGTGCTGCCCGATATTGTGCCCGCGGGCGGGCAGGATGAAAGCACGCCGCGCCTGGTCGCGAGAACGCAAGGGGACCGCGGATTCGTTTTCTTCAATAATTATGTGCGCAACTATCCGCTGCCGAAGCACAAAGGCGTGCAGGTGGTTTTGAAGCTGGCGTCGGAAACCATTACGCTGCCGCGCCAGCCTTTCGATATTGCGCCGCAGTCTTATTTCTTGTGGCCGGTGAATCTGGAACTCGACGGAGCCCTGCTGAAGTATTCGACCGCGCAGCCGTTTGCCAGGCTCGATGATGGAGAAACTGCGTGTTACTTCTTTTTGCCTTCACCGGGTGTTTCCCCCGAGTTTGCTTTCGATATGGCGAGGACCAAGGCAGTTCATCCCACGACGGGTGCAGCTTTGCGCGAGGGCAACGTCACTTATGTCAGCGGTGTGGCGGCTTCGCTTTCCGCGCCAATCGAGGTGGAGGCGCGATCCGGAAAACAGGTCCGGATCTTTCTCCTGACGCAGGAGCAGGCCGAGAACTCGTGGAAGGTTTCTATCGCCGGGCGCGAACATCTGTTGATTACTCGCGCGGAAGTTTTTTGGGACGGCGAAGAAATTCATCTGCGGTCGGGGGCGCCGGATTTCTCATTTTCGATTTTTCCGCAGATCGCTGACGGGTTCGTAGCGAATCCGGCTTTCCGAAAGATGAACGACGAGGGCGCATTCGCGAAATATTCCGCTTCCGTTGCGCAGAGAAACATAGGCGTGAACGTTGAGAAAATGAGCGATCCGGCGCCATCTTCTCCCGTGAAGCTGGGCAAGAAATTCGATTGGCGTCCGAATGCCGTGGCCATGGCGCCGAGCGACGCGGACTTCGGGAAAGCCGCAGTGTGGCGGATCACGCTGCCCGAAGATGCGATGCAGGGGCTGAGCGATATTTTTCTGGACATCCATTATGCGGGCGCCGTTGCGCGGCTATATGAAGGCGGGCGACTGCTGGACGACAATTTCTTCAACGGGACAAGTTGGGAAATCGGTATTAAGCGATTTGCGCCGGAAGTGCTGAAAGACGGAATGGAGCTCAAGGTACTGCCTTTGCGCAAGGATGCTCCGATTTATATGCCGAAGACTACGTGGCCGGATTTTGAGGGAAAGTCCGAAACCAGCGAACTGCGGTCGGTCACTGCGCAACCGGAATATGAGATCAAAATGGCCTGGCATGAGGCACCCAGGTAGGAAGATTTCACCTGTAGTCCGATTGTGCGTACAAAGCAGGAGACCATTTCAGCACCGGACGAATGTTCAGTGGCCGCAGCGGGCGTGATAACATTTTTTGGCGTGGCTATTGGCGATACAAGTCCATCGGCGCAAGCCGTTCAGTTGAATCTGCAGCGGGCAATGTCCGGGGAGGAGCGCCTGCTGTTGGCATTCGAGATGAGCGGGTTTGCACGCGAATTGGCCCGAGCGTGTATCCGCCAAGACCATCCCGATTGGCCCGAGCCGCGTGTGACACGAGAATTATTGAGAATGGCATTTCTACCCACCTCGTTGCCGGCATCCGTCCGATGAGGTTCCGCAAGCCCTTCGTAAGGTGACTCAAGCGCTTGATCGGGCCGGCATCGCGGGCCACAAGCAACCCGTCAGGCGCGCTTGCCGGAAGGATTTGTAACTTATACTTCCAGTTATGTGCCGGAACATCAAAACCCTTTTCAACTTTGATCCGCCAGCCACCGACGAGGAAGCGCGGGCGGCCTCGCTGCAGTTTGTTCGCAAGATCACCGGGTTCAACAAGCCATCGAAAGCAAACGAAGCTTCGTTTCTCTCTGCGGTGGATGAAATCGCGGCCATCTCGACCCGCCTGCTGCGTTCGCTCGAGACCAACGCGCAACCGAAAAACCGGGAGAAGGAAGCGGCCAAGGCCAGGGCGCGTGCCGCCGAACGATTCGGCGCTTGACTGAGCGACTTAGTTTTGCGAAGGACGGGATGCAGGTCGCTGGGCCAAGATCGCTCCACAGGTCGGTGCACTCCCGAATCGCCCGGTATCGAGTTTTCCATCATTTTTCGATTCTGCATGACATATCATGAGAGCATTCCCATCTGTGGATTCGGGGAGGCTTCGCGTGGAATCGTTCGGTGCACGCCTGAAACAGGAGCGAGAGCGGCGGAAAATGGAGCTGCAAGATGTCGCCAACTCGACCAAAATCAGCGTGCGTATGTTACAGGCGCTGGAAGAAGACCGCTTCGACCGACTGCCCGGCGGCATTTTCAACAAAGGGTTCGTGCGCGCCTACGCTCGCCATCTGGGGCTGGACGAAGCCCAAACCCTGGCTGATTTCCTGGCCGCTTCTTCCCCGAGCGAGCCGGCGGAAAATCCCGATCACGTGGTTGCCGCGATTGCCGCGCAGGCGGCCGTGACGCGTCCCAAGCGGCCCGGCGGGGCTGAGCGAGTTCCCTGGGGAAAGCTGGCCTTCGCGTTGCTTCTGGTGGCAGTGGGTTTTGCGCTGTGGGGATCTTACAGTCGCGAAGTTCACAGCGAGCAAGTTTCAGCGAAACGCCACAGCTCTTCGGCTCAGGCCAGCGGAGCGCCGGCCGCCTCGTCTATTTCGGGGCAGGCGATGAAAAGCGCGGAGCATCCGCCGCTTGCGGCCTCGGCGGGTGAAATCATACCGAGTCCCAGTCCGGCGAGCCTGGCGCCGACTGCGGGGGATGCCTTTACGGTGCTGATTCGGGCGAGCGACGATTCCTGGCTTACCATCACCGCCGATGGCCAGGCGGTCATGAATGACACGCTTGCCGCGGGCGCGGAAAAATCCGTGAGCGCGCGCAAGAGTCTGGTGGTTAAGGCCGGAAATGTTGGAGGACTGGACTTTTACTTCAACGGCAAGAAGGTCAGTTTTCCGGGAGAAGACGAGGAAGTCCGCACCCTGAGCTTCGATTCCAGCGGGTTGCAGTCTCCCACCGCAAAAGCGCAAAATCCGGCCAACCCGGCGCAGGCACAGCCCTGAATTCCTGGTTTCTCGGCGGCGGACGCGGATTCCACGATCCCAGGTACCATGGAAGTTGCCATTCAACCCCACCCTGGCACCGCTCGGGCGATTGGGCTTTCCACTTAGTGGACAAGTACGCTGGTGCAGTCAAAAGGATTGCTTTCCGTCGGGCTTCTTGGTAGTTTCAAGGTATTGATTTCAATGGCCGTTGTGCTCTGCGATCCCCACCGCACGTAACGTCCTGAACCCGTTGAAGGAGAATCATTTGTCCGCCAAGAACCGTTTCCTGTTCACCTCTGAATCGGTGACCGAGGGGCACCCCGATAAGATTGCCGATCAGGTGTCGGATGCCGTACTCGATGCCTGCCTGACCGAAGACCCGCTGAGCCGCGTGGCTTGCGAAACCCTCACCGCTACCGGCCTGGTGGTGATTGCGGGCGAAATCACCACCAAAGCCTATGTGGATTTTCAGACGCTGGTGCGCGGCACCATCGCTTCTATCGGCTATGACAACGCGTTGTATGGATTTGACTCCAACACCTGCGCCGTGATTTCGAGCATTAACAAGCAGTCCGGCGACATCGCCATGGGCGTGGATACCGGCGGCGCCGGCGACCAGGGCATGATGTTCGGTTATGCCTGCAACGAGAACGCCGATCTGATGCCAACCCCGATTTCGCTCGCCCACAAGTTAACCATGCGGCTTGCCGAAGTGCGTAAGCACGGCAAGCTGCCGTATCTGCGGCCGGACGGAAAATCGCAGGTGACCGTGGAGTACGACTCGCACCATAAACCGGTGCGGGTGGACGCGGTAGTGATCTCGACACAGCACTCGGAAACTGTGACCAATGACGAGCTGCGTGCGGACATTCTGAAGCACGTGATCCAAGCCACCATTCCGGCGCATTTGCTGGACGAAGACACCAAGTACCACATTAATCCCACGGGCCGCTTCGTGATTGGCGGGCCGATGGGCGACACCGGACTGACCGGCCGCAAAATCATTGTGGACACTTATGGCGGCATGGGGCGGCACGGCGGCGGCGCCTTCAGCGGCAAAGACCCGACCAAGGTGGACCGTTCGGCGGCCTATATGGCGCGGCACATTGCCAAGAACGTCGTGGCCGCCGGTCTGGCCGACCGTTGCGAAGTGCAGCTCGCGTATGCGATCGGCGTGGCGGACCCAGTGAGCGTGCTGGTGGAGACCTTTGGCACGGGGAAGGTTGAGACCACACTGGTTCAGGAGCTGATTCGCGCCCACTTCAAGCTAACCCCGAAAGGGATTATCGAATCGCTCAAATTGCGCCGGCCGATTTACTGCAAAACGGCGGCGTACGGGCACTTTGGACGCAACGATCCCGACTTCACCTGGGAAGCCACGGACAAAGCAGCCAAACTGGCCAGCGAAGCAGGGGTGCGTGAGCCTGCGGCGGTGCAGAAGTAGGGTCATCTCAGGCGGAAGTGCATCGGTCCTTCGCTTCCCTCAGGACAAGATTTTGAAAGATTGCGATGTTGTAACGATCGCAAGTGCAGAAATCAATACTTAGCAGCAGCGCCACAGGAGAGCTATGGCAACATCTACGACGACATTGAACTGCGATATTAAGAGCATTGAACTGGCCGATCTGGGGAAGAAGCGCATTGACTGGGCCAACCAGTCCATGAAGGTCCTGCAAATCATTCGCAAGGAATTCATCAAGAATCATCCCTTGCAGGGCATTCGCGTCTCCGCCTGCCTGCATGTGACTGCGGAGACCGCAAATCTGGCCATCTGTCTGCGTGATGGCGGCGCTGATGTTGTGCTCTGCGCCTCCAACCCGCTCTCCACCCAGGATGACGTGGCGGCCAGCCTGGTGCGCGACCACGGCATTCCAGTTTTTGCCATCAAGGGCGAAGATAACGACATGTATTACAGCCACATCATGGCGGCGATTGATCACAAGCCGCATATCACAATGGATGACGGCGCGGACCTGGTAACCATTCTGCACACCAAGCGCAAAGACGCGCTGGAAGGCGTGATTGGGGGAACGGAAGAAACGACGACGGGCGTGATTCGTCTGCGCGCAATGGCGAAAGAAGGCGTGCTCCGCTTCCCGATTGTCGCCGTGAATGACGCCGACACCAAGCATCTCTTCGATAATCGCTACGGCACGGGCCAGTCCACGATTGACGGCATTATTCGCGCTACCAACTATCTGCTGGCCGGCTCGAAATTCGTCGTCGCCGGCTACGGCTGGTGCGGACGCGGCCTGGCCAGCCGCGCGCGCGGCGCTGGCGCCGAAGTCATCGTCACAGAAGTTGATCCCACCAAGGCGCTCGAAGCGGTGATGGATGGCTTCCGGGTCATGTCCATGCATGAAGCGGCCAAGATCGGCGACGTCTTCTGCACCGTGACCGGCAACAAGAACGTATTGGCGCGTGAGCACTTCGAGGTGATGAAAGACGGCGCAATCGTTTCCAACTCCGGCCACTTCAACGTGGAGATTGATATTCCGGCGCTGGAGAAGCTGTCCTCCTCGAAGCGCACCACGCGGAATTTTGTCGAAGAATATTCACTGAGAGATGGCCGCAAGATCAACCTGCTGGGCGAAGGCCGCCTGATCAATTTGGCTTCCGCCGAAGGTCATCCGCCGTCGGTGATGGATATGAGCTTTGCCGACCAGTCGCTCTCTGCGGAATTTATGGTGAAGAACCACAAGACTCTGGAGAAGAAAGTTTACAAAGTGCCCGATGAACTGGATAAACGGGTGGCGAAGCTGAAGCTCGAGTCCGTCGGCATCAAGATTGATAAACTCACGCCCGAGCAGGAAGAGTATCTGGCGGGCTGGAGTGAAGGAACGTAAGGCCAGTGCTCAGTTGCCCCAGTTTTCAGCGGGGCGGCACAAGCCGCCCCGTTTGAGTTTGTGTCGCGAAAGCAAAGCAGGTTCCCGTTTTCGCCTTACGGCTGCGAGCCGCTCGGAATGAGAAGTGAATAGGCTTCGATCGAGGGCGAACGTTCCCTCTGGCGATTCGCTCAAACCGGCGCTCTCGCGCTACGACAGGTCGAGCCTCAGTTCATCAAATATTGCTTCGAACCCCGGCCCCTCCGGCGCGGCGCACATGATGCCCACATCTACCTGCACTCCCGGCGGAAAATATCCCTGACGCACCGAGGTAAATTCCTTTCCGTCGAGCGAACATAGGGTCTCGATGGAATCTTTCTTGCGCACGGCGCGCCACCAGACCGGCTCGCTGTTCGAAAGATCGGGCATAGTGGACCAATCGGAAAAGTCGCGCGTGAAGACGACGCTGGCGTGGCGCCGGCCATCGAAGAACTCGGTGCCGCACTTCATCCAATTTTCGGCATCGAGCCGCACCATGAGTCCCGCCTGATCGTACAAAGCGGCATATTGCCCGTTGACGCGAGCTTCGAAGATGAAATCCGCACTTGCCGGCAGATGAAAAAAATGCCCGTTATCGGTGATGTAGCCGTAAAAGGTCTTGCGCCAGAAATCGGTTTTGGCGCGACTGCGGACGGTTAACTTACTGCCAGCCTGTTTCCAGGTTGCCGGCTCATTCATCCAAGTCATGCGGGACATCAGGTCGCCGGAGAGCGACTTCTCAGCTGCAGCAGATTTTGCCATTGCCGCAGCACATGCCAGCGCCAGGGATTGTCGCAAGAAAGTTCGCCGGTTTGAATGCACAATCTCCTCCCCTCGGTGGCGGCTGATTTTCACGCTGCCATCCGCTAAAATCTTCAGCTGAGATATAACACACGAATTTCGCGATGCCGCCGCACAAATTCAAGGTCAAGCTGATTGGGCAGCCGGGTTCACAGGTTGCAGCGCTCAAGCCGCCATTTGACGTGGTGCGGGTCTTCGCGCGCAAGGGGCGCGTGGCGGTAAAGGGCACGATCAACGGCTTCCCCTTCCGCAGTTCGCTCATGAATATGGGCGACGGCCACATGATGGCGGTCAACGCGCAGATGCGCGCCGGGGCGAATTGCCAGGCAGGAGACACCGTCAGCGTGGTGATGGAGCTCGACGAAGATGAGCGCGTGGTGGAATTGCCTCCTTACCTGAAGATTAATAGCGACCCTCAGGCGAAAGCCGCATGGGCCCGGCTTTCGTTCACTCATCAGAAGGAATACGTGCGGGAGATTGAAGGGGCGAAGCGGCCGGAGACGCGCGAGAAGCGCATCGCTGCAATGATGGCCGCGCTGCGCAACCACCAGCGCAAGAAATAACGCCCGCGCCTGTGGCGGCTACTTAATGTCCAGTTCCAGCCGGTTCTTTCGCTTATCACACTTCACCAGCAGAGTGAGGCTGCTGCCGGGAGAAAAGTCATGGGTCACAGTCTCGGTGGCGTCGTAACCATTCGGCGACTGCACTCTTACCAGAATGTCATGTTTCCCTGGAAGCAGAGTTATGGTTTTCGACTGGCTTCCCCGGGTGTGACTGAATACGAGCGCGCGCCGCTTCTTTTCGCCGCGAAGTTCTTCTGTGTAAACCGTGCGGTTGTCCACCGAGATGGAAGCTTGGGCCTCGTCGAAGCTGTGCTCGATCGTCACATTCAGATCAGAAAGGTGGATCATGTTGACGGTCACGGATTCCGGCGAAGCCACGGGTTCGACCTTGCCGGCTGCACTAGTATCTGCGCGCGCCAAGATTCTTGGCGCAGCTGTGACGCGATGTGGAGGCGGAGCGCTTACGACTGCCGCATCCTGGGCGGACGGAGGCGGCGCTGTTGGGCGAGAGACTCGCGCTCTCCTGACGTGCGGAGCTAGTTCAGCCGAATTGTGTTCAGCCGAGCTGTCTTCAGCTGCGTCGTTTGCAATGTCGGGTTGCGGAGAGACGTCAGTGGGCCGGGAGGTTGTGGCTGCGCTTGCCGGAATAGCCGCTGAATGCACTTCGGTTGCCTGTGTGTCTTTGTGTTTCGAGTGAACCACGAGCGCCCCGACAAAGAGAACGCCGGCGGCGGCGACCGCAGCGCCTGTTGCGAGTGCGAAGCGCGAACCCAGCGCCGGTGAGGGCACGCCCTTCTTGGCAATTCTTGCTGCGGGCGCAGTCGTGAGTTGTTCACTCTTCTGCGAAGCCGTCGGCAATACGGGTGCGACTGGGCCAAAGGAGCGCCAGGTGTCCGAGTCGGATTTTCGTTCCGCAATTACAGTCTCCGCGATGGCTGCGCTTTCCTGGCCAATGATCCGCATGATGCTGGCCACCGGCTGGTCCACTTCTGCTTCATGTGTCTCGCGGAAATGTTGCAGTTCGCGCGCCATTTCCAATCCAGTCTGGAAGCGCTCGTCCGGGTTCTTGGACATGGCGCGCGCCACCAACTCATCAAGCTCCCGCGGAAAGTCGAGGTTCCAGGACGAGATGGGCAGAGGATCTTTGTTCGCCACTTTGAAACAAACCGTTGCAGTGCTGTTGCCTTGAAACGGGCGGTGCCCGGTGAGCATGGTGTAGAGCACGACGCCGAGAGAGAACAGGTCCGAACGCGCATCGGTGTGCTCGCCGTTGAGCTGTTCGGGGGACATGTAGGCGGGGCTGCCCAGAATGCGTCCGGGCAAAGTCAGATGTCCCTGGTCCAGGCGGGCAATACCGAAATCGGCGATCTTGGCGTGACCGTCGGCGGTCACCAGGATGTTTTCCGGCTTGATGTCTCGATGAACGACGCCCTGGCTGTGCGCCACGTTAAGCGCCTCGGCGATCTCCTGCGCCAGGGTGAGGGCCATGGCAAGCGGCAGCCTGCCCTGGTGTTCGACCAGCACCTTGTTGATGGATTTGCCGTCAACGTATTCCATCACGATGAACGGTTTGCCATCCTCGGGGTTGGTATCTACGTCAAAAACGGTCACGATTCCGGGGTGAGAGAGGCGTCCGGCAGCACGGGCTTCTTCGTAGAAACGGGCGCGGCACTCGGCCTCGTCGGGGGCCGCCAGATCGAACAGGGAGATGGTCTTGAGGGCGACGATGCGGTCTATTTTCGGGTCGTGTGCCTTGTAGACCACTCCCATGGCGCCGCGGCCAATTTCGGCGAGAATTTGGTATCGCCCGACCGGACCTGTAGCGTTTAACGCCATGGAAGATAAGTAAAACCTGCCGCTTGTCGCGCCGCCCACCCAGAGTGCGACATTTTGAGAATAGCCAGTCTGTCTAAGACCAGACAGTCTGGCCCCAAACAAAGTCGTTACGCAGGTAACCTGAGGAACAAGACTCTCGGGAAAGTGAGGTCGGCACGGCCAGAGAACGGCCGTTGCTGATCAACTGGCGGAGACTAGGCGGTTTTCTTGCGCCGGGCTCGCGCGTGAGGCAGAAGCGCATCCGCTTGCGCGCGCCAGGAAAATGGTTTGGATGCGTCGTAGCGAAGGCCACGCTTGGCCGACTCGCAGACCAAATCGTCCTGACGTTGAGCGGTGGCCATGGCCATTGCCGGTTCCACCCCGACCCGGCGCAGCGCTTGTGAGACTTCGCGCATTTCCGCCGCCCGCCGCCGCCCGTGTTCGGCGACGCGGCTGATCAGGTAATCGGGCAGATCCTCCTGCCACCCCATGCTCGGATAAGTGGCAGCCAGCGATTCAAGCACCGCATCCTCGGCACCGAACCTTCGTGCGGCAAACAAACATTCGACCACCAAAGCTTCCAGACCCTTGATCACGACACTGCGGCACATCTTTACCGCGGATGCGACGCCGAGCTGATAGCTTAGCGCCGACGGATTCATTCCGAGCGAGCACAGTCGTGCGCTTGCGTCAACCGCGTGCGGTCCACCCAGCAACATCGGCACTTTGAGCCGCTGACCTGGAAACGGTGACATTACGGCGGCCTCCACGAAATGCGGCCGGCTTTTCTTCGTAGCGCGTCGCTCGACGTGTTCTGCGGCCTTGCGCTTGGTTGCCGGCGAAACTGAATTGATGTCAAGAAAGAGCTGGCCGGGCTGCAGGATCGGCCCTGCTTTTTTGGCAACATCCAGCGCCGATGACGCGGTGACCGCCGAAATCACAAGTTCCGCGCCGCGCAAACACGCGGCTAAATTGGGCGCTGCTCGCACTCCGCATCGTTGGGCTTTCGATAGCATCGCTTGGCGGTGAAGTTTCGAATGAAGAAGAATGTCGAAGACCGAAACATCAATGCCCTGCTTGGCAAGATCAGCCGCCAAAATACCGCCGGCCTCGCCAAAACCGATAATCGCGATGTGCTGAATGGATCCGGTTGTCATGTTTCCAGTATGAACTGATCTCCGCGCAAATTGAGCTCGGATCGTTCTTCATGCCTTAGTGATCGCCCCCACCGGAGGCGTGCCATAAGTATGAAACGATTCGATGGTCTTAAGGCCCCAGGCTTGCCCTTTCTTGCGTTCGGCCTCGCTCCAGCGAATTGGTTTCCAATCCGGCGCCAAAATCAATCGCGCCCCAGCGCTTGCCACCTCCACTCGATTGCCTCCCGGCTCGAACATGTAGAGAAAGAAGGTCTGCTGGATCGCGTGCTTGTGCGGGCCGGTCTCAATGCGGACCCCGTTCTCCAGGCAGATGTCCGCCGCCAACAGCACCTCTTCGCGGCTGTTGCACGCATAAGTCAAATGGTGAAAACGCCCTCTCGATCCCGTGTGATCGCGCGTATAAGCAAAGTCGTAGCTTTTATTGGTGCAAGTCATCCAGATGCCGGCTTCTGAGCCGTCATCCATCACGATGTATTCGGTCAAGCGGAAGCCGAGATAGTCCTCGAAAAACTTGCGGTTGGCTTCGATATCGGCGGCCAGCCCATTCCAGTGATCGAGGCGGCGCACATTCATGCCACGAGCAGGGAACCGTTGCGCCTGGTTCTTCAGCGCTGGCCGCAACTCCGGCGGCGCCTCGTACCAATGGGTCTCGTAGTAGAGCTCAATCTTGTGCCCGTCGGGATCCTGGCAGAGAAATGCGGGACCGTGTCCCAAGTCGCCATCGGTCCAGCCGAGATCGAAGCCCGATCTTTTGAGCGCCGCCACACGCCGGTCTAATGCTTGCTGGCTGCGTGAGCGATAGGCCACGTGGCCCATGCCTGGGAGTTTCGCGGCGGTAAGCTTCAAAGAGTGCTGCTCATAATCATCGTATGCGCGGAGGTACACCGAGTCGCCTTCCCGCGCGCTTTCACTCATTCCCATCACATCCACGAAGAATTTCAGGCTCTCTTCGGGCTTGGGGGTGAGCAACTCGAGGTGGCCTAAGTGGGCCACATCCATGATCGGTTCGCACTGCATTTAACACCTCGCGTAAACGGTACGCCAGATTTCCATTGGTTGACTGCAGGTTAAAGAATTCATTGCCTTTTTCTCATATTCATCGGGCGTTAAGTATACTCAATTACCCGCTCCGATTCGTGACTCCCCTCCCGTGCCGCTTTCGTCCAGAGATCGGTTCTTCTTGACAATCAACAATCGAATGAGCAAAATGACCAGGGTTATCGTTCAGTACACTGAATATTGTAGGAAAATTAGGGCATCAAGGGAGGAGCCGATTCGAAAGGGTTTGCATCTTAAACTAGCGTGGAACCAGGAATTCGATGCTCTCCATGTGAGGGAACGCTGACATGACACAGATTGCCAGCGCTGCTCCGGGCATTGCCGAAATGCTCCGCGGCTACTCGATTGAAGTGAATCCGAGCGACTCCAGGGCGGTGGACGCGGCGGTAAGCCGCCTGGAGGCGGGCACGGAGGTTTTTCTCACGTGGATCCCGGGCAGCAACCCGATGCAGATGATCGCGCCTGCGGCGAGTTTGCAGCGAGCTGGACTTTTCCCGGTTCCTCACATTGGCACACGCCATCTGGAGAGCGTCCCGCAACTCGAGCAGTTGGCGGCGCGGCTTGCAGGCGAGGCCGGCGTTGACCGCATCCTTGTTATCGGTGGCGATCGTGCGACACCCGCCGGGCCTTACGACTCGAGTTTGGCGGTGATGCAAACGGGAATTTTTCAGAAGGCAGGCATTCTTCGCATGGCGGTCGGCGGCTTTCCGGAAGGCAATCCCAATATTTCAGAACCCACGCTGGACGAGGCGTTGGCCGCCAAGATAAGCTTCGCACGCAGCACTGGTGTACAGCTTTCGATCGTCACGCAATTTTGCTTCAAGGCCGAACCCATCGTGGAATGGCTGCGCCGTATTCGCGCTCATGGCGTTGATCTTCCAGTACGAGTGGGTCTTGCGGGACCCGCGGGGCTGATCACGCTAACGCGCTACGCCGTGCGCTGCGGAATTGGCAACTCATTGCACGTACTGACTGAACATCCATCATTCGCCAGGCTGCTTACTGAAAAGGGGCCCGAACCGATTATCCGCAGTATTGCCTCGGCGGCAGGAACGCAAAACGGGGCTTTGCCTCTCGGCATCAAAGGCTTGCACTTCTATGTATTTGGCGGATTCAACAGAACCGTTGACTGGATTGAAGCGGAGCGACATCAGAAAGTTGCCGCCAGAACAGCGTCAGGCTGAGAGCAGTTCGAGCGCTTGAGCAATGGCCGCTCACAGGCTCCCTCCGCTCAGAATGACTTTTCTAATGGACCGCAATTAGCGATCACTCAGCTCGCAACCTGCTCCGTGCGCCAGCCTTTGGCGTAAGTTTCGCGCACAACTTTTGAATATGGCGCCGGGCTGACCACGGCTCGAATTTCGATCTGCCTGTGGCGCTCGACCGTGGTTTTCCGGGAGCCGCCGCCAGGTTCGCCCCACACGATTTTGACTTCGGTGCCAATTTCGATTTCGGGGTCAACAACGCCGAGCGAGAGCATGGAGCGCTCGTTGTAGCTGTAGCCGCTGTACATAGAAAAGCCGACCGTCTTTCCACCGATCAATGCTTTGTCGTAGGAGGCAGAAGCGTAGTTCGAGAGCGGCAGGTCAATATATTTGTAAATGTCTCCCGGCTCGAACAGGGAAGCGAAGACTTTCAGCACGTCCGCGGGGTTCCAGGCGAAGGTCACCTTCCTGCGATGAGGTTTGTCGGCCATCTTCTCGAGCGCTTCTCGGCCAATAAAGTCATGGTCGAATTTGACGAACGGCCCGTAGCCGAGCGCGTAGGGAGCCATGTAGTAGTCTTCGATCCTGCCGGAGTCCATGCTTCCTGCGAGCGAGCCCGTAGCCTCATAACTGGTCGCCGGCAACCACTGTCTGTAGGACTTCATTTTGTCGCCGCTATAAACGGCGGGAAGCGGCGAGGGAATCCATCCCGACTCAAGCGTGTTCGTGGCATAGGCCCTGGCCCCGACCTCACGAAGACCGAAATCTTTGCCGGCCTGCACAATGGCAGTTTTGATCTCCTCGCGCTCCTCGTAAGGACCCCAGACTTCCAGTCCCGGCGCGCCGGCCATGCCATGGCGCAGCGCCCGCACCTTGCGTCTTGCGATGTTGACGACATCCATGTTGAAAAACTTGATCTCCGGCAGCGGCCCGCCGTTCAGCTTCTCAAGAATCTGCGGAGCGTTTGGGCCCTGAATCTGATAGCGATAGCAAGTACGGACGACGGCCTTGCCGCGCGGGTTGGAAGGAGATCGGTCGTCTTTCTCGATCTTGACCTTATATCCGCCAGTTTCAGCGTGGAATTGAATCCAATTGGCGGCCGGCGCTCGCCCCACGAAAACCAGGCGATTCTCCTCGAGGTGGAAGAGAATGCCATCGCCTATCACGTAGCCGTCGTAACTGCAGGGAGCAAATTGCTTGGCGCGGTTGACGGGAAATTTCGCATAGCTGTTCGTTCCCAGGTGGGAGAGCAGTTTGAGAGCGTCCGGACCTTCCACGTAAACATTCGCCATATGATGAGACTGGTCGAATAAAACGGCCGTCTCACGCCAGGCGCGCTGTTCGTCGCGCCAATTCGAGTATTCGGACGGCACGACCGGATACACATAGGCCCCGATCTGCGAATTGCGCAACATGGTCACCGGATTGCCGACCGTTTGTAACAAGTCTTCCAGACTTTTTTCTTTCATCCCGGTCTCCTGGTCAGTCATCGTTCCGCATACGGAACGTCAGAATTGCAGACCCTTCTGAATAAGCTTCCGCACGTAACAGTCAGTCATCATAGGGTTGCCCGCGATTTGCGATGATTGACGAGATAATCATCCGAGGGCATACGCTCACCGTCGTTCATTGTACTGAAGGGCGGGCGTGGCGCAAGCGCTCTCCGCCGCCATCGAGCTGCGAAACGGTTGATGCGACAGTAGGCGCACAGACGGCCATCCCGCCAAAGCGGTGAACATTATCGCACTGCGCGCAAGCACGTGAAGCCTAAGCCGGGCCCGCGCTGACCGAAAGACTCGGTGTGAGCCGGCGGTCTCCATGCCAGTTAATGGGCTGGTGTTCTAGGTGATGAGCTGCACCGCAGATCGCGACCGTTGCTATCATGAGGAGTCCGTTCACTGCAGGCTGGCGGGCGTAGGGCTGGCAAACTGGACCTGAACGGAGTGTGGGACGAGGAACGTCGCTGGCGTTGACAATCCATGCTTATTAACCGGCGAACCATACGCATCGAATGGGGTGATTGCGATCCAGCGGGCATCGTCTATTTTCCGCGCTATTTCGAATACTTTGATTCAAGCACACGGGCGCTGTTTGAACGCGCCGGCTTTACCAAGCCTGAGCTCTTGAAACGCTACAAAATCATCGGCATTCCGGTGGTTGATATGAAGGCGCGCTTCATGATGCCCTCGCGTTTTGGCGAAGACGCAGTGATTGAATCAGCGGTCACGAAGTGGGGTACGAGCAGCTTTGTCGTGCAACACCGGCTGATGAAGGGCGAGGATTTGGCGGTTGAGTGCTTGGAGACGCGGGTCTGGGCCGCTCAGTCCAATACGGACCACGAAAAAATCGAATCGCGCCCGATCCCCAGTGAGGTGAAGGAGAAGTTTGCTGCTGTGGCCGCATCCGAAGCTGGGGGATGAAGGGGCTCTTCGAGAATCAATTCCAGATTGTGCCGCGATGCTTTTTCGCAGACAGCGATTGATTTCAGCTGCGATCAGCACTCAGGGCGAGGAATCTCGCAACTCACCGCGGTCGAGCGGGGCGCGACTCTCCTCATTGTTCAAATGCACGAATTTCTTGAGAAGGCGCATGAAAATCCTCTGCTCTTTCTGGTTCAGCGCCTGCAGCAGGCGGCGGCGTAACAAGAGCTGAGCCGGCATGACCTTTTTCAGCAGCGACGCCCCCTGGGGTGTGAGATGAAGCAGACGAAAGCGCTTGCTCTTCATCGGTACCATGCGCCTGAGAAAGCCGCGTTCTTCCAACCGCACAGCCAGGTTCGCCGCCGTCGAAGTATCCAGCGCGCACAAGCGTGCCAGGGTGACCTGATCAATTCCGGGGTGCTCCTGCAGAATTCGCAAGACGGCGTACTGGACGGGAGTCACCTCGTAGCCCATGATGGAGTAGAACATGGAGACCGCGATCTGTTGCGCCCGGCGAATCAAGTGCCCAGGCTGGTCATAAACATCGGTGGAGAGTCCGTCGTCTGTGCGCGTTCTATGGTCGGCTAATTGTTTTCCGCGGCGATTCATTTCCGGCTGGTCCAACTCTTTCGCATAGGTTGGTTCCTAACTCCGAAAAAGGAGCTTAGCACAGCGCCAGCGTGGCGGGATGATGGGACTCGAACCGCGGCTTCCCCCAAGAAGTTCAACATTGTCGAGTCGGCAATCGTGATTGAAAAATGACCTTCATTGACGACGGCGCAAATTGCAGCCTAGCATTGGTGACATGCACGACGACGTGGTTGGTCAACTGGTCGGCCATTGCCGTGTGGTTGGCAAGATCGGCGAAGGAGGAATGGGGGCTGTTTACCGCGCTTATGACGAAGTCTTGCATCGCGATGTGGCCGTGAAAGTTGTCCGCAAGGGCTCGCAACCGGATTCATCCCCGAACAAGAACCTGTTGCAAGAGGCGCGAGCCTCTTCTTCCCTCGCGCATCCAAACATCTGCACCATCTACGAGGTGGGTGAGACTGAGGGCGAGCTCTACATCGTCATGGAGCTGCTCGCAGGCAAAACGCTGCGTGAGATGTGCGGCGCGACAGGGTTGCCGCCGGAGTCCGTGCTGCGTTATGGCGCCCAGATCGCGAGTGCGCTCGCGCGGGCCCATGACCGCGGGGTTGTCCATCGCGATTTGAAGACCGCAAACATCGTCGTTACCGCCGACGGTCTGGCGAAGGTTTTGGATTTTGGCTTAGCCAAGCGATTGCGAGGGGTTGCTTTTGACGGCCCAACTCGGTCACTGGCCAGCCTGGAGGAAGTATCCAGCGTCAGCGGCACCTTGCCCTATATGGCGCCGGAAGTCCTACGCGGCGAGCCGGCTGACTACCGCGGTGATTTGTGGGCGTTGGGCGTCGTGCTGTATGAGACTGCCTGCGGGCATTTGCCCTTTCAAGGGCGGACCGGTTTCGAAATCAGCTCCGCCATCATGCGCGAGATGCCCGCCCCGCTGGGCCCTCCCGTGCCTCCTGGATTGTGGGCAATCATTCAGCGCTGCCTGGCCAAGGAAACAGGGCAACGTTACCAGCGCGCTGGTGAAGTTCAGGCTGCTCTCGAGGCGGTTCAGTCCGCGGCCATCGTTTCGGCCGCGCCCGTGCCCGTGCCAGACCTCAGCGGGCCCCCTACGACCGTCTTTCACAGTGTGCACCACGTTCCGGTCAGAAAGGGAGACTTTGTGTTACTGATCGGCACGACCAAGGGTGCGTTTATTCTGCGCTCCAATGCGCAACGCCTTCGCTGGGAAGTAGGCGGGCCCTATTTTCACGGACACAATGTGTACGCTCTGGCCTATGATTCCCGCGAAGGCCGTCAGCGCATCTGGGCGTCCACGCAGAACTACTGGGGAACTTTTCTCCGTTCGAGCGACGATTTTGGAAAGAGTTGGACCAATCCGCAACAAGCGCCGATCCGCTTCCCCGCAGATACCGGCACGTCACTTAAGAACATCTGGCAAATTACGCTCGGCCGTCGCGAGCAACCCAATGTGCTCTATTGCGGCGTTGAACCTGCCGCGCTTTTTGAGAGCTGCGATGCGGGAGAAACCTGGACGCTGAATCGGGGCTTGTTCGATCATCCGCATCGCCCGCGCTGGATGCCCGGCAACGGTGGCCTGGCGCTGCACACCGTCGTGCTCGATCCTTCCAATGATCAACGCATGTACGTCGCCATTTCGTCGGGTGGAGTTTACCGCACCAATGATGGTGGACATACCTGGACGGCGCAGAACCGCGGCGTGCGTGCGACTTTTACCCCCAATCGTTATCCCGAGTTCGGCCAATGCGTGCACAAAATCACCCTGCATCCCGCTCATCCCGAACGCCTGTTCCTGCAAAATCATTGGGGGCTCTATCGCTCCAACGACTCCGGTGAGACCTGGACGGATATCGCCAACGGAGTGCCCTCCGATTTTGGATTCACCGTTCTCGTGCACCCCACAAAGCCCGACTGGGTTTACGTGATTCCGGTCGAATCCGACGAGTTTCGCTGCGCCTGCGAGGGTCGGCTGCGAGTCTATCGGACACGAAACGGCGGGTCATCGTGGGAGCCGCTGATGCGCGGCTTGCCCCAGAAGGGCGCTTATGAAACCGTCCTCCGCGATGCGTTGACCACCGACACTCTCGATCCCGTTGGGCTGTACTTTGGCACGCGCAGCGGGCAGCTTTTTGCCTCGCGCGATGAAGGAAGATCGTGGGAGAAAATCATAGAAGGGCTCCCGGCGATCGTCTGTGTGCGCACCGCGGTAGTCGGGGCCTCCAGTGAAGGAAGCTCGGCAATCTCGCGGTCAGTTTCGTCATCGGCAAAGTCTTCTCGGAGCGGGGCCCGAGCAAAGAAAAGGAGATGACTCCACCGTGATATTTCACATTCCGGGCGCGTTGCGCGAATTCGCCGGAGGCCGCAGCCAGGTCGAGGTCGCACACCCGTCAACCACTCTGAATTCGGCCTTGCTCGTCCTTTGGACCGCGTGTCCCGGAATGCAGGATCGCGTCGTGACTGAGCAAGGAGAACTTCGCCACCATATCAACATCTTTGTTGGTGATGAGAATATTCGATATACAGGTGGACTCGCCACACCAGTTTCTTCCGAATCAGTTGTTTCCATCGTTCCCGCCGTCAGCGGAGGTGCGCGCGGCACGCCTCAGCGACAAGTCCCGTCACTGTGCCGGTAATGTCACACCGCGCAAGCTTATTGCCCACGCTCTTTCCCGGCGCGAGGCAGCGTCAAAACAACATCATCGTGCGCCCGCATAGTGAAACCTGCCCGGTGCAGCTCGATACCTACTTGTCGCCATCTCGGCCGGCTAGTTGCATGGCACCACAGCCTATACGGTTCATGGTCATCGAAGTGCCATACAGCGTGCGGCGGTCAGCGATATCAGCCTGTTGAATCATTTCATTCCTTCTAGTTCCTGTGGCCCATGATTTTTCGGCTTGGGCGTCAGCCTGCGCAGGACGAACTCCTGTGCAACGTTGGCCAGCGCGCGCTGACCAGTATCGATGAGGAAATTGCTTAAGAACAGCCCGGCTCCCCGATTGGAGGCCGGGTAATAGGCATTCGTGAGCGCGGCCGACGCCAGATCGCCTCCCACGGTTGAATAGTTCGGCTGCCAAGGTCCATTGTCTCCCTTGCAGATGAACGGGCTCAACAAGGCGTGCCGAAGGCGCGAGTTCGTCGTGCCCGTACCCTGGTAGAAGTAGCGCGGGTCCTGGTGCAGCAGGGAGGGCAAAATAGCGCCTGCTACCATGATGTCGGTAACGCTGTCCGCATAGATAGCGCCAAACCGCTCGCCGTAGCCCTTGACTCCCTGCTGGTAATTGGGCACGTCGCCGGCCTGATTAAGGCCCGCGAAGACAGCTACTCCGGCGATGGTTACGGGGTCAAGAACAACTTTGGATGCGAGCTGGAACTTCAGCTTGGGGGTGAGCGGTGTGGCGTTGGGATCGTAAACTACGTAGAAATTCGGAATAACACCGAATAGCCGCTGCTGTTCCTCGGCTCTGACTTGCGCAGTGGCGATCTCCTCCGAAGAGGCAACGGTTGAAGCCACCGTCACGGTGGTGAGCGCTTGTTCGATGTGGAGCCTGGCCCCGGTCAGGATGAAGTACTGGCCTGGCACCAGGGTGATCGGAGGGGATTCCCACTTTGCAAATCCCTGGGCGCTGACGCTGACGATATAAGGGATTCCCGGGTCGAGACCCCTGAATTCAAAGAGTCCGTTGTCGTTCGAAACAGTGGATTTCCTGCTACTGGCAGCGCTTTCGAGTACCACAGCCGCCCGGGGAACCGTGTCCCCGTTTATATCGGTTACAGTTCCGACTATCGTTCCCGGCTGCGGCTTTGGAGCTTGTGGCGATGACGAGAGCGGTTCCTGAGCCATGCCAATGGTTGTTCCGCAAAGGGCGATTATCAGTGTGAGTATGCGCGATTTCATTACGCGTTCTCCTGCGGATTATGGGAGATTGCCAACGTGCTGTTGCCGGCGTGAGTTCAACTGAGAAACGCAACGAGCGGCCAGGGCGCGACCGAACAAGCTGTCGCGAACCTTCAAAAAATCACGACGGTCATATTTGCCAAAGGCTCGCTTCCGTGGTGAGCGTACGCACCCGGGATGCCAAAGTCCGCATGCATCGGGGATTGTCCGTTAGCTGCTGATAAGACGCAGCTTGAACAGGGCCAAAGGGTAGGATGCCGTTGTCGAGCCGTTCGACGAACTTTTCGACAGATGTCGATTGCTCCGACACTTTCAGAAGCTTTCAGCTGGCCCGTTGCATCAGAATGGGCATACTTAAGAAGGCAGGCGCCACAGCGAACAATTCAGATGAGCGAGGACGAGTCAGGTCATGGTTACTACTGCATCAATCTATCCAATGGTGGAAGAGCAGCGTTATCTCGCGTTGCTGCGTGCCGCCAACGCCATCGCCACATCGGCGGATTGCGACTGCGCTTCCAATGCGCTGGTCGAAAGACTGAAGGAAGTCACCGCTTTTGATTTCATACATGTAGCAACATTCGATAAGGAGACCAACCGCACGTGCTGGTCGTTGCTGGAGGCGAACGGCGAAAGAGTGGAGTCGGCAGGGCTTGACGAACTTTCTTCCGAACACTCTCCTATTTCATGGGTTTACGAAACGGGTCTGCCCCTCGTCATGGACGATTGGGGCGCGGAAGCGCGGTTTCGGACCTACGGGCGTTTCCTCGCTAACCACGGTGTCGCATCAACTTGTACGCTGCCCTTAGTTCGAGGATCGCGCCGTCTCGGCGTGCTGAGTTTAGGGCGATCATATCCAAATGCTTACGACCAGGAAGAGGTCCGTTTTCTCGGTCTCGCCTCAGAACAAGTTGGTTTGGCCATCGATGCAGCCGTGAATTTATTCATATCCCAGCGGGTGCAGGACCGCTTGAAGTTAATTCTCGACCTGTCAAACCAAGTGGTGTCCAACCTGGAGTTTCACGATCTCCTCGTCGCTGCCTCTGCCAGCGTCCGCCGTGTTATGCATTGCGACGCTGCCGCGGTTATGTTGGCGGAGTCTGAGGGTACACACCTGCGCGTGCACGCGCTCGACTTTCCCGAGAGCCGCGGAGTTTTCACCGAAGGAGGGCTCGTCCCGATCGAGGGCTCGATGCCGGGAGATTCGTTCAAGAGCGGCAAGCCGGTGGTCGTGAATCATCTGGACCTCGCGGAAATTTCCCCGGAGATGTACGCCAAGGCGATCGGGGAAGGCTTGCACTCCTTCTGCGACGTTCCCTTGATCAGCAAGAGCCACATGCTCGGCATCCTGGCAGTCGCCAGGCGTGAGGAGAACGCATTCGACGAGGACGACGTCGCATTCCTGGTCCAGGTGGCGAATCAAGTAGCAATCGCGGTGGAAAATGCGCTCGCCTACAGCAAGATCGCGGAACTCACCGACAGACTGGCTCAAGAGAAACTCTATCTGGAGGAGGAAATCCGCGGGGAGATGGATTTCGAAGGAATCGTTGGACAGAGTTCGGCTCTGCGCCACGTCTTGAGTCTTGTAGAGACGGTAGCTCCCAGTGACTCAACGGTTCTGCTATTAGGGGAAACAGGGACAGGGAAGGAATTAATTGCCCGAGCCATCCACGATCGCAGCAAACGGAAGGACCGAACCTTCGTGAAGCTCAACTGCGCAGCCATTCCCACCGGATTGCTGGAGAGCGAGCTCTTCGGGCACGAGCGCGGCGCGTTCACCGGAGCGATCTCGCAGAAGGTCGGGCGGTTGGAGCTTGCTGATCAAGGTTCATTGTTTTTGGACGAAGTGGGTGACATCCCGATCGAGATCCAGCCAAAACTGCTGCGTGCTCTGCAGGAACAAGAATTCGAGCGGCTCGGCAGCACGCGCACGAAGAAAGTGGATGTGCGACTCGTAGCAGCCACGAACCGCCATCTTGAAACCATGATTGAAAGGCGCGAGTTTCGTGAAGATTTGTATTACCGGCTGAATGTTTTTCCCATTCGCATCCCTCCCCTGCGGGAGCGCCCCGAGGACATTCCGCTGCTCGTTCGTTACTTCACCCAGAAGTACAGCCGCCGCATGGAAAAACAGATCGATTCTATTCCGACTGCCGCAATGAAGAAGCTTGCCGCCTGGCACTGGCCAGGGAATATCCGCGAATTGGAGAACTTCATCGAGCGGTCAGTGATCTTGAGCCATGACTCTGCACTGCAACTGCCCCTGGGAGAGATCGGCACCAGGGGAAAAATCCCGCCTGCACCCGGCTCGCGGGGAGCCCACGATCGGGACGAAATTATGCGCATTCTCAAGGAGACCAAAGGTCGAGTGGCGGGTCCCGAAGGGGCTGCCACCCGCATGGGCATCAAGCGAACGACACTGATCTCACGTATGAAGAAGCTCGGGATCGAGCCTCGGAGAATCTCTTAGCATTCCCGGTCAATATCCGGTTGAGCAGAATCCCGACGCCAACTGGTTCAACGTCAGCGAAGCGAGCGGCGGCAATTCCGCTCTGCATAAATATGTCCGCTGCATGCCGTTCGTTGACTGCGCCTGAGCCTTCAGCGCCGCCGATTCCGAGTCCGCCCTCATTGCCAACCGCCACCGAGAGCCTGATAGAGCTGGACCAGCGCAATGAGTTGGTTGCCTTGCGCTTGTGCCAGTCCTAGCTCGGCGGAAAGCGAGTTGGTCTCGTTTGTCAACACTTCCAAGTAGTCCGTAGCCCCGGCCTTGAAGCGAACCTCTGACAGTCGCGCCGCGTCCTGTGCCGATTCGAACAGGTGCTGTTGCTGAGCTGTGAACTCTTGATCCTTGCGATAAGCAACCAGCGCATTCGAGACATCGCGGAAGGCGCCTTGAATGGTCTGGTTGTAAGTCAAGACCATTTGGTCGCGCTGCGCTTCGGTAAGGCGAACGCTCGATTTGAGTCTTCCTCCCTCAAAGATGGGCTGTGTCAAAGAGGCAGCCAGGTTCCAGACACCGGCCGGGCCGGTGAACAGATTTGTGAGAGCTGGACTCTCGTAGCCGGCAGTTCCGGTAAGCGAGATTTGCGGAAAGTACGCGGCCCGGGCCACCCCGATCTGCGCGTTGGCGGCGACGAGGTTTGCCTCGGCCTCGCGGATATCGGGCCGCCGCTCCAGTAGCGACGAGGGGAGCCCGACTGGCACGTCCGGAGCATGCGGCTGCTCGGTCAATTTGAGCCCGCGACGAATATCGCCAGGGTTGTTTCCCAGAAGTATGCTGATGGCATTTTCCTCCTGAGCAATCTGGCGCTCGAAGTCAGGAATTTCAGTTGCAGCGGTGTATACGAGCTGCTCGGATTGCCGCACATCCAACATCGAGTTAATGCCGTGTTGCTCCAAGGTTTGCGTCAACTGCAGGGAGTTGTTGCGCGAACTCAAGGTGCGCTTGGAAATTTCCAGTTCGAGATCCAGCTGCCGAAGCTGAAAATAGGAGGTCGCCAGGTTGGCG
>Ga0335078_10001725_pt1 | contig 33017 bp, 30 predicted proteins | sample Lox_Sample_32_FD_206711 | JGI IMG/M metagenome (GOLD analysis project Ga0335078, IMG submission 206711) | Soil microbial communities from Loxahatchee National Wildlife Refuge, Florida, United States - Lox_Sample_3.2 | ecosystem: Environmental > Terrestrial > Soil > Wetlands | place: USA... | reverse complement strand
GTAATTGCCTTTCTTATCGGTCACGACGGCGTCCACGAGAACAAGACGCGATTCCTTCTTGATGACGGGGGCGGCCGGCAGGTTGGCGGGAGAAGTTTCCTGCGCGGCGGAAGGAGCCTGTTGGGCGGGAGAAGATTGCGCCTGGCCATCCGACCGGATGGCCAGGAAGGAGAAGAAGATGAGAGCAGCGACACCCCCCGCCGAACTCAATTTGAAGATTGGTGTGTTGATCCTGATCATGGGGCCTCCGTTCAATACGGGATGACGACCGCACCGTTGCGCGCCGCCATCTCTTGACCTTGCGCGTCTCGGACGACCAGCCGCACAAGGTAATTGCCTGGTTTTATATCGAAGCTCGATTTGACGGTGATTCCGGATTGCTGCACGCGATTGAGAGTGGAGTCGAAGAAGCGCATCTCGAGGACCTTTTCGTTGCCGGCGACGAAATTTCCGTTTTCGTCGAAAATGGCGGTGGCCAGAGTGAGGTTGTTGTCGTTTCGGCCATCCGCCTTGGCAAAGGGAATGTTCTTCATGTCCACGTGGGCGAGAACGGAGAGGCGAGCGTCGGTTTCGTCCTTCAAGAAAAATTGGGTCTGAATTTCGATAGGAAAATCGTGGATTTCATCCTGTGAGAAGACCGCTTCTTGAATCTCTTCTTTTGCCTGCTCCGCGGGATCTTTCAGAGTTCGCGGCGCGTAATAGCCGCGGCGAGCCTGGATGCTGAATTTGTTCTTCGAAGTCAACTTGATACTCAGGGAGTGAAAAGCGCCATTGAGCTTGAGATTCTGGGGAGAGAAGGCGAGAAGATAGGTCACCGGAGGAGCAGCAACGGCATCCTTGAGGGCGGCGTCGAGATCATTACGGTTGTGGTAGTAGGTGCCGCCCGTTCCGTAGGAAATGTCGCGAAGTACATCCTCATTGGCGCTCTGCGATTGAATCCGGTATGACGCTTCGATTCCTGTGGTGATGGATGAGGACACCGGCGGGTCTGCGATATCTCCGGCAACATCTGGAGCGTAGAGCCCACGGGCATCCAGCGTGTCAATTACCAGATTGGACCGGACGGCGCGGTCAATCAGATCGGACTCTTCGGTATACAAGGACGAGAGAATAAAACCCGGAGAGATGAAGACAACGGTGCGTTGGCCGGGCATGAGTGAAATCCGGCGTATAACGTCATGAAATGTTTGGTAGCTCAAAGTGGATTGAGCATCTCCGGTGTTGAGAGCCCGCTGGGCGGCAGATGTGGCGAGCATCCGGGCAGCGGCAGTCTGGGAGTGGTCGCCATTAAAAGCGCATTGGACAGCATCCTCGGTGGCAACAGCCAAAGCCTGCGGTTGATTCTGGTTGATGATCAGATCGCCCATGTAATAAGTGACGTCCGGGCAATCGTGAAAGCCGGTGCCTGCGACGGGCCGTGGAATGATCCGGAGGAGAGCCGTTTTGAGCAAATCTTTGTCGCTGGTGAAGTCCTGGGCGAATTGGCCGGACGTGGTAAAGATGCCCACGCGGTCGGAGGGTCGAAGGGAATCGAAGATGCGCGAGGCGGCAGCACGCACATTAACGGCATCGCCCATTTCCAGGTGAATGTCATCGAAGAGCAGAGCCACAAAGCGCTGAGGCAAAGCGAGGGTGGCGGCGGTTGTCTCCGGCGTGACAGTTTCTGTATCGCTTGGCGAAGTGGCTATTGGTACCACGTGCGAAGTGGGAGTCTCCACAGAGAAGGAGGAGATGGTCTGTTCCTTGCGGTTGTCAAAGAGGCGAAAATCCTCTTTGTGAAGATCCTTCACGATGTTGCCGTGATCATCGCGGACGACCACGCGGACGAGAACGAGGTTGACGCGGACTTTGAAGGTGTTTGCTGTGTCCCGGGTAGAGAGTTCAGGAGCATTCTTTTCAGCAGTCTGGGAAGGATGAGCAGCTGCAGCCGGCGGCGAGGAGGGTTTTGTGTCGCCTTGCTGCGGAAAGGGACGAGCGTAAAGAGAGCAAGCGGGCACGAGCAAGGCAAGCGGAATCAGGCGCAAAGCAGTACGCCAGCGAAGCCCGAACTGAGGCAGGTCTGCCATTCCTTCCCTTCTCCAGACCGAGGCCTGAAGCGGCTCGCGGCACGCGACACGCCTGGTGCACCGAGAGCAGTTCAGGGTGTGGGGATTGCCCGAAAGAGAACTATACGCCGTCGCAAGCCCATGTCAAAGAAGGGGTGAAAGCTTCCCAGCGCGGAGGGTCTCAATGGTCCAGACGTCCTGAGCCTCGATGTGCCGCAGAACGCAGCGATCGCCGCAAGTGAGACGTACACGAAAGAACGTTTCCCCAGGCGAATACCAGCGATCCTCGATTTCGGCCACTTCCTCGACCTGCTGCCGGAAAGTGATTTTCACGGGTCGCTGGTCGCCTTTGTATCCGGAGTAGGATTCCACGCGGATGGCAAGTTCCGTCATTTTTCATCCTTTGGCCTTGGAAGATGCCAATTCGGCGTTACAGGCTGCGCCGAGAAATATAACCACGGCGGACAAATTCATCCAAATCAGAAGGCCAATCACCGCCGCCAAGCCGCCATAGATCATGGTGTAGGGTACCCTGCGCACGTAAATGCCGAAGAGCATGTCAATGATCCACCAGAGCATGGTGGCGATTGCCGCGCCGGGAAGCACATCGACAAGTCGGTCCTCCTGTGGCCGGGCGACACGATAGATGATGGCGAGCGCAATAAGTGAAAGCAGAATTGCGGCAGCAGCAAAAAAGATCTTCCAGAGGCCGTAGAGAGGGTGACTTCTCCCGAGTTCATCGGTAAGCCAACGGCGAAGCGGGCGGCCAAACACGCCGAGGACGGAAGCCGCAAGCAGGGGAGCAATCGTTCCAAGCAAAAGAAAGAGGCCGCGGACCTGGCGGTGCCAAAAGCCGAATCTATCCGTGTCGCCATAGACCTGGTGAATTCCATCCATGATGAGTTTCATCACTTGGGAGCCGGCGAGCAGCGTGCCTGCCCAGCCTACCAGGGCCCACTTCCAAGCGTGGGGCGCGCGCTGGACCAAAAATTCCGCGACGATCTGACGGCTTCCGGGAGGAAGATAATTCGTGAAGTCGTTGATGAGATCGAAGAGAGTGGTTAGGCTTCCGAGGGAGCTGGAGGCCACTGCGACGGCCAGCAAGAGCGTTGGGAAAAAAGCGAGAAAAAGATTGAACGCGACGGCCTGGGAAATCGTGGCGCAGCCGGGATAGAGCCGCCCCAAAATGCGTACAATGCGCCGGAAGAAAGAGGGAGACGAAGCCATCGAGCTTCATTATAAGCATGAAAGGACCGGAGTTTCTGGCTCCTTGCCGGGGAGTTTCGCACGTCATAGACTTTACTTTGGGCTTACTTTGGAGCGGCGCACACGTTGAGACAAAGGACCATGTCCGGACCCTTATGAAGTGTCCTATCGCGTTTCTTACCGTGGTCGGCGGTTTTGCAGTCGCGAGCATGGCCCCTGCCGGGTATTCGCGATCGGGAACGCAAGACTCGGGCAAGGTGGTCTGGAGACGAGCTCCCTTCGCCATCGTTCGCTATAGAGACAGTGCCCCACACTCCTGGGCCCTCTACCACGCGGAGAAAAAAGGATTTTACCTTCTACGATTATGGAAGAGATATCTTCTGGTGGATGTGCCCGACCAGGAGGTGTTCGACATTGATCCGGAAAAGATCAAGCTGCAAGGCGATCAGGCGGAATTTTCCCGATCGGACATTCCCGACAATCCCATCGCGATTTCCGAATGGAAAGAGCGGGACGTGGGGCCCATGCAGCGCATCAGGTTTCGCTTTGGGCAGACGGGCAGCTACCTGGATGTCGAGATCCCCATGCTTCCCAACGGAAAGCCCGCGTATTAGTCGTCGGTGGCGGTAGGCTCACCGCGCCGATACACGCCGTAAACCCAAGGGATTCCGAGGGCGCCGGGCTCGACGCCGACGTCCACTTTGTCGCCAACTCTAAACCTGTCAAAGTCGTCGGCATCCACGGGAAGTCGCTCGACGCGCTGGCCAACGCGCCAAGAGCGCACGAGCAAGCGGCGGGTTCCGCGGATCACCCCGTTCATGTAGTAGCGGTTCACGACGACGGTGGGATAATAGGCAATATTTTTGGCCGAATCCAACCGGCCGTTTACGATCAGGGTTGCGGAAAGGATCAGCGGCAACGGCACAAAACCCGCAAAGATCCTCTTCATGATTTCGATTTCCTTATGACTCCGCGCGCGCAAATCAAGAAAAACGGCAAGCGCCAAGCCGACGAAAAACAGAATCCCGAAAAAGACCAGCATCAAATCGAGATCGAGCAGCGGATAAATCTGGCAGATATAGGGAAAAAGCAGAGAGCCGGCAACAAAGACCAGCGTGCGCAGGATCAGCCGCTTGCGGAACACGAGTTCAGCGGCATCAGAGGTCAGTCCGCAAGCAGAACACTGATCCGCGATCCGCGGCGCTCCACAATCAAGACAGCGGGTCATAGAAGAAATTATAGAACGGGCTCAGCCCTTCGTGGTGGAGAGAGAATGCAGCAGCTCTTTGTAGCGCTCCTGCTGCGTTTCCTCGGCGAGAGTGACAGCCACTCCCATGCCGCGGCCGGGTTCGACTCGTTTGACGAAACAATCCACGCGAAGAGGGCGGTCGAGGCCCAATTGGGCGGTGAATCCACCCCCAATCCAGAGCGGGTCGCTGGATTCGATGAACATGCCGTTGGCACTGATGTTCGAGGTAAAAGCGCGCAACAACGCAGACCCCCATTCGATTTCGAGGCCGGCGCGAAAGGCAAATCGAGGCGCCCAACGGCGCTCGTGTAGTCTCTGGCTCTGATCCCCACTGTCCATGAGACGCGCGGCACCCCCTGCAAGGGCTCCCAAGCTGCGGCGCACAGACAAAAAGCACGCTGCGTACACACCAAGATACGAGCTTTTGCACCATAGCTATACGACGCCGATCGCGCATGTTTTGTTCCCTGTATTGGCGGAAACGCTACTGAAGAGTACTAGAGAAGGGCGCCGAGGCGAAAAACACTCCGATTTCGTGTGGGTCAGACTCTGCCACGATTCTGTAAGCGCCGATGGATTTCGGCCTGGAGATATTTGCGAAGCGCTTCCCGCACGATACCCGGAGCCACGAGTTCGCGAAGATCGGAAACGGTAAGTTCAGGGAGGTAAGACAGAACGGTGGAAAGCGAAGTGGCGGGATGGCGGACCAGGGCGAGGCGGACGTTATAAGTGTGGGACCACTTTGGATGCTGAGAGACGCCGCGGACCACGTTTGGGGTGACTTTATCGCGCGCGAGAGCCTTCAGAACCTGCGCTTCCGTAAGATTGGCATTGTTGAGAACTACTTCCAGAATGTTGGTGTGACCCTCGGCGAGCAGAGCGCCCGCAACGCGGCCAGGACCTCGGCGCGCGAGGGTGATCTTTTGGCCGAGGGGAAGTTGGGGCAAACGGGCGATCACCTGATCTTCCGCGTTGCGGCGAAGTTCCGCAGGCACGCCGGGGGTCAGGGTGACCTGGACAAGATCCATTAAATAGAGGTCGCGGAGAAAGCGCAGGCTGATGAGGCGCGGAGTGTGCGGATGCAGGGCGAGCAAGCGTTTAACACGCTGGCTCTTCAGGAATTGCCGGCGGCGGCCGACTTCTTCCAGCATTTCGCTGGAGAGGTCGCGGCGCTGGAGCAGTAAACAAAGAAGCTCCTCGTCGAGCGAGGGGTTGTCCAGGACCGCACGAAGAACTTCGGGAGAAGGGTCGTGGATGAGCGTGGCAAGTTCCTCGGGTAAGGCGGCGCGCGCGCGATCCTGTGAACGATCTTGCGGACGGTCTTTTTGCCGTTCGGATGGATTCTCGGGCATATCAGCTCAACATTCCTTGAGCGCGGTTCTCAGGCTCGAACGAAAGCCGCGCGGCAGCCTCCGCTGGAGAATCTGTTAGCGCAAAGGCTGAAGCCTGCGGGAAGGCTTCGTGCAAACTCTCGTCAAGGACACCGTCGAGAAAGGTCGAGCAACCAAGCATTCCCCCGGTAAGCGCAAGAGAGAATGGGGAGGAAGCGATGCCGAGGGTTTCGGCAACGCTCTTTGCCAGGCTCCTGAGGTTGCGCGCAGCAGCGGTCAAAAGCGAATTTGCGAGCGAATCGCCCGCATCCGCGGCGGCGGCCACGACGGGGAAAATACGCGGGAAAACCGCGTCGGCATTCGAATGAGCCCTAGCCTGGACATCTTCCCAATTTGCACAACCTAGCTGGCGAAGAATCTGGCGGGTAAGGGGCGGTTCGTTCGTCTCGAGTGCGTTATCGCGCGTAAGGGCTTCCATCGCGGCACGGCCGACGTCGAAGGCGCTGCCTTCATCGCTTGCCGCGGGACCGAAGCCCCCGGCGCGCGCCGTTTTGCCGTCAGCGCGGCGCCCAAAAGCGACAGAACCTGTTCCAGCAACGAGGACGATGGCTGGCCCGGGAGGCACCATTGCAAGAGCGAGTTCGTAGTCAGTGAGGACGCGGATCGCTGCACCGGGGAAAAGATCGGCGAGCGCGGCACGCATCTTTTCCGCGAACTCGGCGCGTGCGGTCCCCGCGAGGCCCGCGCAGATTGCCTGCACTTCGGAAGGGGCTGCGCCAGCCTCGCGCAAGGCCAACGATGCGGCATCGCGCAGGGAATTTGCCGCGGCGTCTACGCCAATACGAGAAGGATTGGAGGGGCCAGAACGTGTCCGCGCGACGACTTTTGCGGATTCGTCCATCAAGACGCACTCCGTCTTGGTGCCGCCTCCATCGAAACCGAAAAAGCAGCGCATGAGAAAAGCATACGCGAGTTCGGGAAAGATGGAAGATGCGGGCTGGACGGCGTTGCGAAAAATGCTGCGAAGACGGAGTGATTGCTTGACGCGTGCCTCCTGCGCCCCTATCCTCGACGCAATTTGCCGGGCGAGAGAATTGCCGCGGCGAATGTGTTCATGCGCATCCATCCGATTGATCTTGCCATCGTTGTTGCCTACCTGTTCGGGATTACCGCCCTGGGTTTGTATTTTCGCCGGGGACAGAAAAATGTCGGCGATTATTTTCTCGGCGGGCGTTCCCTGCCCTGGTGGGCGATCGCTTTCTCGATTGTGGCCACGGAAACGTCCACGCTCACGATCATCGGGACGCCGGCGATTTCCTACGTGACTAATCTGACGTTTCTGCAACTTGTCTTTGGTTATTTACTCGGGCGCATTCTGATCGTGATTCTACTTTTGCCCGGTTATTTTCGGGGCGAGTATTTCACGGCATACGCGCTGATCGAAAAGCGATTCGGGCCATGGATGCGGACGGTTGCCGCGTCTACTTTTTTGATCACTCGGGCGGTGGCGGAGGGCGTAAGAGTCGCGGCCATCGCGCTGGTCATCAGCGTGGTTCTCGGGACGTCGGAGCGGCTGGCGGTCTTCATCGTGATTGGGCTGACGATCATTTATACATTTGAAGGCGGGATGAAAGCCGTCATCTGGACGGACGTGGCGCAGCTTTTAATCTACCTGACAGGTAGCGCGTTCACACTTTGGGTACTTCTGCACCGGGTTCCGGGCGGATGGCCGGAAGTAACGCGGGTGGCCGCGGCGGCTGGGCATAAATTGCAGGTGTTCGACTTTTCTTTCCATTTGTCGGAAAAATATACGATCTGGTCCGGGTTGATAGGCGGGGCGTTCCTGACCATGGCCAGCCACGGCACGGACCAAACTATCGTCCAACGATTGCTGGCCGCGCGCAACGAGAAGGATAGCCGTCTCGCGCTGCTGGGAAGCGGCGTGATCATTCTTGTGCAGTTTGCACTGTTTCTGCTGGTGGGAGTGCTGTTGTATGTTTTTTCACGGCATACGCCGCTGCTCGCCGCGGGGGCAAGGACCGACCGCATCCTGCCGATGTTTCTTGTACGCGAAATGCCGCCGGGGCTAGCGGGACTCCTGCTGGCCTCGATTATTGCCGTTGCCATGTCCAATGCGAGCGGTTCGCTGAATTCGCTGGCGGCCTCGAGCGTGATTGATTTTGCGAGACTGCGAGGGCGCGATACGGACCCCGAGCGTTTTCTTGCCCTTTCACGGAAGATGACGCTTGTTTGGGGCGGCGTGCTGATCCTCTTCGGACTGCTCAGATGGGGACCGCTGATGGAAGCGGGACTGACTGTCGCTTCGATGCCGTTCGGAAGTTTGCTCGGGCTTTTTCTGCTCGGCACGCTGGACCGAGGAGCAAACGCAAAAGGCGCACTAGCGGGGATGTTCGTCGGCCTAGCCGCGATCCTTTGCGTTTGGGGATTTACCACTGTGGCGTTTACCTGGTACGTGCTGATTGGAGCCTGCATCACGTTTCTGGTGGGGAGCGTTGTTAGCCGTGTTCTGGGCTCGCCGCAATTTTTCGATTCGCAGGTGAGAGCGCATTCATGAGCGAACCTCAAAAATCGTCCCCTCTTGAACTTGTTCGCGGGCTCGGACCGTGGGCTTCAACGGCGATTGTCGTAGGGACGATGATCGGGACGGGCATTTTCTTGAAGCCTGCGGAGATGGCGCGTGAGGGCCATTTTATTAGCATCGTATTTGCGGCGTGGATCGTGGGTGCGATTCTTTCGCTGTTTGGAGCACTCTCTTACGCGGAGCTTGGGGCGGCGATTCCGGAGGCCGGCGGCGAATATGCTTACTTGCGCCGCGGCTTCGGTCCGGTGTGGGGATTTCTATTCGGATGGATGCATTCGATCGTGGGGCGGCCTGCTTCCGCGGCTTCGATCGCGGCTGGGTTGGTGCGTTTTCTTGCGTTTCTGATTCCGGCGGTGGCGGCGCCGATTTTCACCGTGCACATCGCGATCCCCGGGTTGACAGGCTGGATCAAACCGTCCGATTTTGTGTTCACGTGGGCGCGGCCGCTCGCCGTGGCGTGGCTGATTTTGTTGACTGCCGTGAATTATCTCGGTGTACGGCTTGGCGGGGCAGTTCAGGTTTTTCTGACCATCCTAAAGGCGATTGCCGTGGTGATCGTGATCGGAGTTGCGTTCTTCGGCTCCACTGGGAGTCATTCTACGGGCCCGATGTGGCCGACAGAATTCGGCTCGGGCTTGATTCGGGCGTTTCTCGCGGCGCTGGCCGCTGCGCTTTGGGCCTATGACGGATGGGAAGATTTGAATCTCGTGGGTTCCGAAGTGGAGAATCCGCAGAGGAATTTTCCGCTGGCGCTGCTGGGTGGGGTTACCTTTGTCGCGGTCATCTATTTACTTTTCAGCGCCGCTTGCCTTCGCGTTCTGCCATTTGCGCGGGTGGCCGTTTCTCCGCACATCGCGTCGGACGTGGTCGAGCATGTCGCGGGCAGCGGCGCGGCACTTTGGATTACTATCGCCATGGTTGTTTCCGCAGTTGGTTCGCTCAACTCTTCGGTGCTAAGCGGTGCGCGCGTTCCGTACGCGATGTCGCGCGACGGCATTTTCTTCAAGATTGCGGGCGGGATTCATCCGAAATTTCGCACGCCAGCTCGCGCGCTTATTTTTCAAGGTGTGCTTGCGAGCATTATGGCGCTAAGCGGCACGTTCGAGGAATTGACGAATCTTTTCATCTTCGCGGGATGGATCTTCTATGGATTGGCGGTGGTTGCATTGTTTCGTTTGCGCTGGAAGGAACCGAATCTGCCGCGGCCGTACCGATGTTGGGGCTACCCGTGGGTTCCCGCAATTTTTGTGACGGGGGCTGTGGCGTTGACCCTCAGTTTGTGGCTCGACCGTCCCGGCCGCTCTTCGATCGGGCTTTTATTGATCCTGGCCGGGCTGCCGTTTTACAAGTGGTGGGCAAAACGAGGTCCCGCCGCGGCGACCGATTGAACCAAAACACAAGTTTAGAAATGTCTGGGGTGTTCGCCTTACGCGAAGGCCTTTTGCGCGATCTCGCCAATCGGAAGTATGGTTTTCTCAATGCGCTCATTCACGTGGAGCTGCGGATGGAGCACCTTCGAGAGGATTTCGATGCCGGTGACGAGGCGCGGCCCGGGACGGGAGAAATAACTGTTGGCTTCGAGTGCAAAGATCTTGCCATTGCGCATGGCGGGAATCTCGTTCCAAGCCTCGGGGAAAGCCAACGAACGAAACTCTTGCCGTGCGCGATCCGCAGTGTAGCCACAGGGCGCTACCAAGACGATTTCGGGCGCCGCTTCGATCACTTCTTCCGCGGTAATACGAAACGAGGGCATGCCTGGCTTGCCGAAAACATCTTTGCCCCCGGCCGCCTCAATCATCTCCGGAACCCAATGTCCACCGACGTAGAGAGGTTGGAGCCACTCGAGAAACGCTACGCGCGGTCGCGGGGTCGTCTCCCGCACCTGCCGATCAACGGCGCAGAGCTTTTCGGCGATGCGCTCCAGAAGCCGCTCCGCCTGCGCGCCGCGGAATGTTTCCTCTCCAACCCAAAGGATGTCGCGCCAAACATCGCCTAATTCCTGGGGGTTGAGGCAGAGCACCTGGGGGCTCCGCTCTGACCGCGCCAGGATGGCCGCAAGATCATCCGGTGAAGCCGCGCAGACGTGGCACAAGTCTTGCGTCACGATCAGATCGGGAGCAAGGGATTCCAGCCTCTCCGCGTCAACTGTGTACACGCTCTCGCCGTGAGATACATACTCGCGCACCAAACGATCTATTTCGGTTGGCGAGGCTTCCTTGGGAATCCGCGAATGGATGACTACCGGCTTCGTGTGCGCTTTCCTGGGAAAGTCGCACTCGTGGCTGACCCCGACGATTTCCTGATCGAAACCCAGCGCGAAAAGAATTTCCGTTGCGGAGGGCAGCAGCGATACGATGCGCATGGGCGGACTCTAACACAAAGCTCCTGGCAAACCTATTTATAGAGGAAATACTTCCGCCGCATCTGCTCGAAGGCGTCCAGGTCTTTGCTCCAGCTCGCCACGATTTCGTCCGCCGAAGCGCCGTCCTCGATCATCTTCACGGTTTCCGCATTGCCCGCGAGGTGCAACATTTTTTCGGCGTCAAATTCCTTCGGGTACGTTTTGTGAAGGAGGACAGCGATCTCCATGCCCATGCGCATGGAGCGCACCGACGCACGATTCGTCACGCGAATCGCTACGCCCCCGCACCGCTTCGCCATATACATTCCCGTGACCGGAATGAACGGCTGGGAAGTGAAACGCAACCCCGGAAGATGCCGCGCGTTCAGAGCGGAGGCGATCTGTTCTCCGTCCATCCACGGTGCGCCGAATTCCTCGAAGGGAGTCTCCGTTCCGCGTCCCACGGACACGCCGGCATTTAAGAGAATCTCGAGGCCGGGATAGAGAATCGCTCCCTTTGTCGTGCGCAGGTTCGGTGAAGGAGGAATCCAGCGCATGCCGGTGCTGTCGAAAAAATAATTTCTGTGCCAATTCTTCATGGTAATGACGTGCAAGTCCGCACCAATATGGTTTTCCGTGTTGAAGAGTTGCGCCAGTTCGCCGATGGTCAATCCGTAGCGAACCGGCAGGGGGAAATAAGCGACAAAGCTCGTTTTATCAGCATCGAGCATGGGGCCTTCGACGATGTCGCCGTTGATCGGATTCGGACGGTCCAGCACATAAAAGGCGATATTGTGCTTCGCGGCTTCCTCCATGCAATAGCCCATGGTGGTCGTGTACGTATAGAAGCGTACGCCCGCGTCTTGAACATCAAAGACAAGCGTGTCAATTCCCTTCAGCATTTCGTCGGTTGGCCTGCGTGTCTCTCCGTAAAGGCTGTACACCGGCAGTCCCGAATCGGGGTCCCGCGAAGATGCCACCTTCTCGTCCACTGTTCCCTCGAGGCCGTGCTCCGGACTAAACAAAGCCACCAAATTGACGCCTGGCGCATGTTCAAGAAGATCAGTCGTGCTCCTGCCTTGAGCATCCACGCCCGTGTGGTTGGTGATGAGGCCTACATTTTTTCCGCGTAGTGGAGCGAATTTTTGCGACTCCAGCACGTCAATTCCAGTTTGCACTCGCCCGGCTCGCGCACGGTGCCTTGCTCTCTGTGTAGCTCGCGTCGCGGGGGCCATCATCCCAAGCGTGACGAAGAGCGTGAGAAGCAACGCCCCGAGAAAACTGGACCCCTTCAACCGATTCTCGATTCGCAAGAATTCCTCCCCTGCGTAACGTTGCCGCAATGATATTCTGGAACGCCCTGCCGGGAATTGCGTTGAGACGATTCTTCGCGTGTGCTATCAACAAACGCAGTGGCAGGGCGTCGCACCAGAGGACCGCCAAGCTCATGACCAGACGCCGCTTGCTACTTTTGATTCTGCTCCCTTTCGCGATATTTATGGCCAAGAGTGCCTTCAGCCAGAGCCGGAATGCCCCGGCCAAGAAATCCGCTTCGCCCGCGGAAAGCGCGAACGCCGAAGCGCCTTCGCGCTCGCTATCGTCCGCCGCAAAAAAGTGGGTTGACGCAACGCTGCGCAAGATGAACGTCGACGAAAAGATCGGGCAACTTCTCTTTACCACCTACCACGGGAGCTTGACTGCGACGGACTCGCCCGCTTATCAGCAGATGTTGCATGACGTAACGGATCTGCACGTGGGCGGCTTCATCAACGTCACCGAAGCTTCTCCGCTAGGCTACTTGAAGAGCCAGGCATATCCCACAGCTGTTCTGAACAATCAGATGCAGTCGAAGGCCAAAGTGCCGCTCCTGATCGGGGCTGATTTTGAGCGGGGCACGGGGATGCGTCTCGACGAGGGCACATCGTTCCCCACGCAAATGGCTATCGCGGCCGGAGGAAATCCGCAGGATGCGTTCACGATGGGGAAAATTACCGCCCTTGAGGCGCGCGACGTGGGCGTTAATTGGATTTATGCCCCGGTATCCGACGTAAACAACAATCCCGCGAATCCGATCATCAATACACGATCCTATGGCGAAGATCCGCAGCGCGTCGCAGAGTTTGTCACTGAATTCATCAAGGGCGCGGAGGAGAATGGCACGCTCGCGACGGCCAAACATTTTCCGGGTCACGGCGACACTTCCGCGGATTCGCACATTGATCTTCCCGTGATTCATGCGGACCGCGCGCGGCTCGATTCGCTTGAGCTCGTGCCGTTCCGCGCAGCCATTGCCGCTGGAGTTGCAAGTATCATGACCGGACATCTCTCTGTTCCGGCGCTCGAACCCGATCCAAACACTCCCGCCACGCTCTCCCACAATATTTTGACCGGGCTTCTCCGCGATCAATTGCATTTCCAGGGGCTCGTCATCACGGATGCGATGGACATGGGCGGCATTACAACACGGTTCGCGCCGGGCGAAGCTACGGTTCGAGCCGTGCTCGCGGGCGCCGATTGCCTGCTTATGCCTCCCGTTCCCGATGCTGCTTTCGAAGCATTACAGGATGCCGTGAAATCCGGACGCATCTCTCGCGCGCGCCTGGATGCATCGGTCCGGCGCATCCTGGAAGCCAAAGCGCGGCTCGGCCTCAACAAGAATCGCCTGGTGGATGTTGCCGCACTGAATTCCACATTTGGCAGCGTCGCATGGCAGAAAGAAGCACAGGACATTTCGGATCGCGGGATCACTTTGCTGCGCGACACTCCTCATCTTCTCCCACTTGACGGCACGAAACCCTCTCGCGCGCTGCTTCTGGCCTTCTACGCCGATCCGGAGCCCTATCCCGGCGAAGATCTCGAGCGCGAACTGCGCCAGCGCTTCGATAGCGTGACGACTCTGCGCGCCGACACGCGCTTTGTGAGCGCCGCCAACCTCAAGCTTCCTCCGCCGGACACATACGACATTGGCCTCGTTGCTCTTTTCGTCCGCGTAAGCGACCGCAAAGGCAACGTGGATGTTCCTCCGGAGCAGGCCGCCCTCGCTGAACAGCTTTACAAAACCGGCAAGCCGGTCATCACCATGGCGTTCGGCAGCCCATATCTCATTGAAGGATTTCCGCAGGCGCAAACTTGGGTGTCCGCGTTCGGCATCAGCGACGTCGCGCAAATCTCGATGGCTCGCGCGCTGTTCGGCGAGATCCCGATACGGGGCCATCTGCCTGTCACGATTCCCGGAGTGAATCTTCAAGCCGGTTTTGGCATACAAGTTCCTGCGAATCCCATGACGCTCCAACCCATGGATATCCGCACGGAGGCGCAGCTACAACCCGCGTACGACGTGGTCGAAGCCACGATCAAAGACAAGGCTTTCCCGGGAGCGACCCTGGCCATCGGCTATCGGGGCAAGTTCACGGTGCATGCCTTCGGGCATCTGAGCTACGAAGCAAAATCGCCGCCCGTGAAGACCGCAACGATGTACGATCTCGCTTCGCTCACCAAGGTTGTCGCCACTACGACGCTCGCGGCCAAACTTGTCGAAGGCGACTTTCCCGTTCCACTTGATCTCGACGCGAAAATCGAGCGATATCTTCCCGAATGGGCTGATGGCCCGCAACCCGAGTGGCGCCATCGTGTCACCGTGCGCAATCTCCTGACGCACACCTCCGGCCTGCCACCATTTAAGGAATACTGGCGTACGTCCAAGAGCGAGCGCGACACGCTCAACGATATTTTCAAGGAGCCGCTCGAGTACGAGCCCGGCACCAAGGAAGTCTATTCCGATCTCGGCATCATCCTGATGATGGAGATCATCCAGCGCCTGACGGGCCAGCCGCTGGACGCTCTTGCGAACGAGTACATCTTTTCGCCGCTGAACATGAAAAATTCGATGTTCCGGCCGCCCAAGAAACTGTGGCCCGCGATTGCTCCCACGGAGTTTGATGCGCGCTATCGTCACCGGCTGATCCAGGGCCAGGTGCACGACGAAAACGCCTTCGCCATGGGCGGTGTCTCCGGCCACGCGGGGCTCTTCAGCACCGCGCCCGATCTCGCTGAGTTCTGCCAGATGCTGTTGAATGGCGGGGTTTATGCGCACCAACGAATTCTGAAGCGTGCCACAGTGGCGCAATTCACCACGCCGCAACAACTCTCAAATGGCACGCGGACACTCGGCTGGGCGGTTCCCACCGAAGGCGGCTCGAGTGGCCATTTCTTCAGCCCGCGCTCATTCGGCCACACCGGCTTTACGGGAACTTCCATCTGGATTGACCCTGACAGGCAGGTTTTCGTCGTGTTCCTGACGAACCGCGTCAATCCGACGCGCGAGAATCACAAGATCGCCGAAGTTCGCCCCGCGCTTCATGACGCGATTATGCAGGCCCTGGGATTTGCGTCGGCCGCTGCGCCGACAAAGTAGAAATTTGAGCCGAATCCAAATCAGTTGATAAAAGTTTCGGACCGTGGTTTACCGGGCGAACGTGCCCTGTTTCAATTCTCTCTCCGCTTGTTCCAGGTCTTCCGGCTTCCCAAGATCGCGCCAATAAGAACCGTCGGCGCGAAAGGCGATAATTTTTCCCCCTCGAGCGGCATGGTTCAGATACAAATCAATGATGGAAAAGGCTCCCTCCTGCTCCATCTGCCTTAGGAACCGAGTGGAAATTATGTGAATCCCGGAAAACGCGAGCGCATGGAACCGATGCGAGGAGCGAACGAGCTGCGGTGTGCCATCCCGGCCGGCGCGCCGGCCGCAAAGATTCAGCTGATCATCGAAAAGCAGATAACGGCTGGTTTCGCGATCCTGAACTGCCAGCGTTGCCAGCGCATGGTTCTGCGTGTGCGCCTGCAGCATGCTCCCGAAATCAATCGTGCTGACGACATCCACGTTGTGGAGAAGAAAAGATTCATCGAGATTGTCTGTGCCTTCCAGAAAGAACCAGGCCGCTTTTTTCAGGCCGCCGCCCGTGTCCAGCAGAGCATCCTCTCGCGAGAGTTCAATCTCCATCCCAAAATTGTTTTTGGTTTTCAGATACTCGGCAATCATCTCCGGAAAGTGATGCACATTGACGATCACTTCGCGGATGCCAAAGTCGCGCAAGCGCAGAAGCGTGATTTCCAGCAACGTGCGCCCGCCAAGTTCCACGAGCGCTTTTGGGCGATGGTCCGTGAGCGGCCGCAAACGCGTTCCGAGGCCCGCGGCGAGAACCATCGCCTTCACAGTCCGAGCCTCTCCAGTTCCAGATGCCGCACCACCACTTCCACTCCATTCCGGCCACGCAGGCGTTTCGCCAGTTGTTCCGCCAGAAAAACCGAGCGATGTTGGCCGCCGGTGCAGCCGAACGACACCATCAGATTCTTGAAGCCCCGTCGCTGATAATTGCTCAACGTGGCGTCCACGAGCGACAGGACTCCCGCCATAAACTGGTGCACACTTTCCTGCTGATTTAGGTAGTTAATCACAGGCTCGTCTTTGCCGGTCAGAGATTTGAATCGCTCATCGCGGCCCGGATTCGGAAGGCTGCGTCCGTCGAAAACAAAGCCGCCTCCATTGCCAGATTCGTCCTTGGGCAATTCCCGATGAAAAGAGAAGCTGAAAATGCGCACAGCCAGATTTTCCGATTCGGAAGCCAGGCTTTGAAGTTTCTCTGAAGCCAGCATGCTGGTGAATGCGTTCATCAGCGTCGGCAAGGCCAGGGGCAGCTCGGCATTGTGCAGCAGCCAGCGGAGATTCTTCAGCGCATAAGGAACCGATTGCAGAAAATGCGTTTTTCTTTCGTAAAGCCCCCGAAATCCGTAGGCGCCAAGAGCTTGCATGATGCGAACATAAACGTAGCCATAGTAGTGCCGCAGGAATGCTTCCCGGTCCAGCTTGATGTAATTTCCGAGCACCTTAAGATAGTAGTCGAGCAATTGCTGGCGCAGTTCAGGAGGTAGATCTGCCTTGGCGTCGAACAAGAGCGATGCGATGTCGTACTGCAGCGCGCCTTTACGCCCGCCCTGGTAATCCACAAAATAGGGCCGCCCATCCGGCAGCATCACGTTGCGCGATTGAAAATCTCGATAAAGAAAATAATCCTGCGGCGCGGTCAGAAGAAAATCTGTCAGGCGCCCAAAATCGTTTTCCAGCGCTTGTTCGCTGAACGGAATGCCCGCGAGCCGTAAGAAGTAGTATTTGAAATAATTCAGGTCCCAGGTGATGGATTGGCGGTCAAAGCTCGCGCAGGGATAACAAACGGAATAATCCAGATCGCGGCCGGCTTCGAACTGGAAGCGCGGCAGAACAGCAACAACCTGGCGATAAGCTTCCACCGCTAGTGGAGAAATTGACTCTCCCGAGCGATTCTTGGAAAGAAATTCAAAAAGCGTGGTGTCGCCAAGATCCTGCTCCAGGTAGGCGCCTTGATCCAGGTCCTCAGCATAGATTTCCGGCACCGGCAGCTCATGTCGCCGAAAATGACGGGAAAACTCCAGAAAAGCCCGGTTTTCCTCGCGCACAGAATAAAGAACGCCGATCGCGGTAAATTTTCCGCCGGCGAGCCGCATGATTTTTCTTCCGGATCCGCCAAGTTCGCCCTGTAGAGGCTGCACGCTCTCAACCGGCGTTCGAAAATGCTGCTCGAAAAGGGTCTTGAGAATGTCCATGAGTCAGAATTCCGTCGAACGGGCGTCCATAACTGTTGTGCGAACCCTTCACCTAAAATAACCGATTTTTACTGGACTGACTTTATTCCTTGTCTTCGAGTTGCTTTCTATTGCAGCGCCGCGCCGCCGCTAATCAAGCGATCCCATGCTTGTTATTTTGGAAGCCACTTGGAAAGCGCCACAGGATGACCCTCCGGCGAGCCGCTATAATCATTGGATGCTCTCGGGGACCTCTGATCTTCAATTAACCGAACATCGCAACCCTGCGTCGCGCAACCTCGACTGCATGTCCACTCGCTCGATTGTGGAGCTAATGAACCGGGAGGACCGCAAAGTTGCAATCGCCGTCCGAACACAGATTCCCTCGATTGTCCGCGCGGTGGACGCCATCGTCCACGCCATTCACTCTGGCGGGCGCCTCATTTATGTTGGCGCAGGATCGAGCGGCCGGCAGGCGGTTCTGGACGCCGCCGAGTGCCCGCCGACATTCGGAGTCTCAAAAAAACTCGTGGTGGCTCTCATCGCGGGTGGCCGGCGGGCGATCGCCGGCGCCGTGGAGGGCGCGGAGGATTCGACCGCAAATGGAGCCCGTGACCTGCAGAAGATGCGTCTCGGGAGGAAAGACATCGTGGTCGGCATCGCGGCCAGCGGCACGACCCCGTACGTCCTCAGCGCACTGCAGTACGCGCGCAAGCACGGCGCTTTCATCGTGGCGCTCACCTCGAACCCGAGCAAGCCGCTTGCACGAGTTGCAAACATTCTGATCACCTTGCAGGTCGGCCCGGAAGTCCTCACCGGCTCGACTCGTCTTAAGGCGGGTACAGCGCAAAAAATGGTCCTCAACATGCTCTCCACTACCGCCATGGTGCGTCTCGGACACGTATATGAAAATCTCATGATTGACGTTGTGCTGACGAATAAGAAGGTTGCAGCACGCGCGCTGCGGTTGCTCGCGGAAACCAGCGGAAGAGACTTGTCCGCCGCTAGTCACGCTCTGCGTCAGTCAAAACACAATTTGCGCCTGGCGCTGGTCATGTTGCGGCGGCGCTGCAGGGCAAACGACGCTCGAAAAATTCTGCGCCAAGCTCAAAATAATTTGCGCCGCGCTCTCGGCGAATAGGGGAAACCGGCAATATGGACAAATTCCTCATCAAAGGCGGCAAGACACTCCACGGTACCGTGGGCATCAGCGGCGCGAAAAATTCCGCGCTACCTGCGATGGCCGCCGCACTTCTTACTTGCGAGCCCCTGACACTTCGCAACGTTCCCAAAGTGCGTGACATCATCACCATGGCCAAGCTCCTGGCCTTCACGGGAGCTACCGTCGGGGCTACTGAGATTCCCTCCAATGAGTACACCATCGAGGGCAAATCCGTGAATGACGCGGTCGCTCCCTACGAGCTGGTCAAAACGATGCGCGCCTCCATACTCGCGCTTGGCCCGCTCATGGGACGTCTGGGTCTCGCGCGCGTTTCACTTCCCGGTGGCTGCGCGATCGGCGCTCGGCCCGTGGATCTCCATCTGGCGGCGCTCGAACAGATGGGCGCAAAAATCTCGACCGCACACGGCTACATCGAGGCTCGAGCGCCGAAGGGCGGACGTTTGACCGGCGGTCACATCGTCTTCGAGAAGATCACCGTGACCGGCACCGAAAATATTCTGATGGCCGCAGTGCTTGCCGATGGCGAGACCATCCTCGAAAATGCCGCGCGCGAGCCGGAAGTTACCGACTTGATTGTTCTTCTTCGCAAAATGGGCGCTCAGATCGAAGGCGACGGCACAACCACTCTGCGTATTCGCGGCGTTTCTGGACTTCACGGCGCGGTTCACACCGTAATTCCCGATCGCATCGAGGCGGGTACCTTTCTCGTGGCGGGCGCGATCACCGGGGGGGATCTGACTATTATCAATTGCGAGCCCGAACATCTCGGTGCGACCCTCTTTAAGTTGCGTCAGTCTGGCGCACGAATCGAGGAGACCGGTCCTGGGCGCCTGCGCGTGCGGGCCGCGAAGCATCTCATCGCCTCCGACGTGACCACCGAGGAATATCCCGGCTTCGCCACCGACATGCAGGCGCAGTTCATGGCCCTCGCCACACAAGCGGAAGGCACCTCGGTCATCACCGAAACGATTTTCGAGAACCGTTTTCTTCACGCCAGCGAAATGATTCGCATGGGTGCGAATATCGCCATCGAAGGCCGCCGCGCCGTTGTCCGTGGCGCCTCAAAACTCTCCGGAACAACCGTGCAGGCTTCTGATCTTCGCGCCAGCGCCGGGCTGGTTCTTGCCGCGCTGGTCGCTGGCGGCGAAACGGTCATCGACCGCGTTTACCATATTGATCGGGGCTACGAGCGCATTGTCGAAAAGCTTCGCGCTCTCGGCGCGCATATCGCCCGCATGCACGCCCCCGGATCACCACAGAAAGAATCCCTCTAGATTTTTTCAACAGCGATTCAGGTTGACAATTTACCTCGTCTCAACAATAGTTCGCGGACGGGAGGAGCCCCATGTCCCAATCTGATTCCTTCCCTACGCCCGCTGTCTCGCGGCGTTCCTGGTTTCGCCTGGCGGGCTCTGCTGCGGGAGGTTTGGCTTTGACCGCGTCTCTAGATCCCTTATCCGGTCTTGCCCAGGAGCCTGTCGCTCCCAAATCGCTTTCGGACTTCACCGGCCCAGGTGCGAATCCTTATTGGAATTCCGTTGGGCCGTTTGTCTCGGAACCGCTAAAAGCTCCGCTGATCCTGTTGACAGACCGTCCGGTGCAACTCGAATCTCCTCGCCGCGCTTTTCTCTCGGCTTTCACGCCCAACGAAGAGTTTTATGTGCGCTGGCATCTGGACCGCATCCCCAATTCCGTGGATCTCAAGGAATGGCGCCTGCATATCGAAGGCAATGTCGCCAAGCCGCTCGCGCTGAGCTTTTCCGATCTGATGCGTAAATTCCATTCGGAAACGATTGCTGCGGTGAATCAGTGTTCGGGAAATAGCCGCAGCCGTTTTCAGCCGCGTGTTGCCGGTGGACAGTGGGGTAGCGGTGCGATGGGCAATGCTCGCTGGACCGGAGTGCGCCTCCGTGAACTTCTCGACGCGGCGGCAATTAAATCTGGCTCCGTTCAGGTTCAGTTCCAGGGGCTTGAAGAAGGCGAAGGGCCCGATGGTTTCGGCTCAAAATATTTTCAGAAGTCTCTCGATCTGGATAATCCCGTCCTGAACGAATGCCTTGTCGCCTACTCGATGAACGGCGAGCCGCTGCCCATGCTTAACGGTTTTCCTGTACGTCTCGTCGTCCCCGGCTATTTTGCAACCTATTGGATGAAATGCCTTACGTGGATTCGTGTCCTGGATAAACCGGATGAGAATTTTTGGATGAAAACTGCCTACCGCGTTCCGGACACGCCGCGTGGAAATACCACGCCGGAAGCACTCAAGGCCGGCGGCGTGAAAATGGTCCCTATTAACCGCATGCCCGTTCGCTCCTTTCTGATTTCTCCCGATGGAGCCGCAAAAATCCCCGCAGGCATGCACGTCGCACTCCGCGGCATTGCTTTCAGCGGATCTGGCCGCGTCGTGAAACTGGAAGTCTCTTCCGACGACTCGAAAACCTGGCAAAGCGCTTCGCTCGGCGAAGACTTCGGCCCTTATTCCTTCCGCACATGGGAATTTGCGTGGACCCCGGATGCGCCCGGCCGGTACACCGTCGCCGTACGAGCTACCGATGAAAAGGGCAACGTCCAGCCCGACGAGGGCGTTTGGAACCCAGGCGGCTACCTCTGGAACCGCATCGAGCGCCAGGAATTCACTGTCGGCGCCGCCGAGTAACAAGGAGATGAAAATGAATTCATTTCGTCATCATCCTGTACTTTTGGTCGCACTGCTGCTCTCTTTCGCCCTGGCCCTGACCGTAGCAATCGCACAAACACGCATTGGCTCTTACTCTCCCGAAAATCTCGGGAAAATCACGCAGCCTGCACCACAGGTTCTTTCGGAGAATTCCCTGTACGAGACTGCTTCGTATCCAGCATTTGGCCTTGATTTGGCCCCCGGCGAAGGCCGGGCGGAAGTCCAGATTTATTGCAACACTTGCCACACCCCGCGTTACATCCTCATGCAGCCTCCGCTTCCTGCCGCAACTTGGGACGCCGAAGTCCACAAAATGATCAAAACCCTTGGCGCGCCGATCCCGGATGCCGATGCCCAAAAAATTATTCAATACCTGCAAACACACTACACGCCGGAAATCCGTAAATGACGGTCTCGCCTCTCATGGAATCGGATCTCTTTGCAGCCGGCTGAAAACAAAAAGGGCCTCCATGTTTCTGGAGGCCCTTTTCCTGCCAAGTTTGATTTATTCGGAAGTGGCTGTACCCGCCGCTTCTTTCTTTTGTTGAGCTTTTTCACGCGCTTCCTTGATCAACGCCTTGCGTGAAAGCCGGACTTTATTGCCTTCGATGGACAGAACCTTCACCAAGACCTGATCGCCCAGCTTCAGTTCGTCGCGCACATCGCGGATGCGATGTTCGGAAATCTCGCTGATGTGCAACAGTCCGTCCGTGCCGGGGAAGAGTTCGACGAACGCACCAAATTCCGCCAGCCGAACAACTTTCCCGAGGTACGTCTTTCCGATCTCCGCGCTCGCCGTCACATCGCGAACCATTTGCAGAGCCGCGTCGCCCCCCGAACCGCTCGTGGAGAAAATGTGTACCGTGCCGTCCTCGTGCACGTCAATCTTCACTCCCGTCGCTTCGATGATGGACTTGATCTTCTTTCCACCCGGCCCGATCAGGTCGCGGATTTTGTCCGTCGGAATCGTCAGCTTGTACAGACGCGGCGCGTAGGTAGAAATCGCCGGCCGCGCTTCACTGAGCGTTGCGTCCATGATCTCCAGGATTTCCAGCCGCGCCTTCTTTGCCTGCGAAAGCGCCTCGCGCATCATCGGAATGCTGATCCCGGTCACCTTGATGTCCATCTGCAGCGCCGTGATTCCGATGCGCGTTCCCGCAACTTTGAAGTCCATATCGCCGTAGTGGTCTTCCGCTCCGGCAATGTCGGTCAGGATCGAGTATTTCCCGCGCTCCCCGACGACCAGTCCCATCGCGATTCCCGCACACGACGACTTCAAGGGAACGCCTGCATCCATCATCGCCAGGGCTCCCCCGCATACCGTCGCCATCGAGGAAGAACCGTTCGATTCCAGGATGTCGCTCACCAACCGCATCGCATACGGAAATTCCGTCTCCGCGGGCAGCAGGTTCACCAGTGCGCGTTCCGCCAGTGCTCCATGCCCGATCTCGCGGCGTCCCGGTCCGCGCACCGGCTTCACTTCGCCCACGCTGAACGGCGGAAAGTTGTAATGCAGCATGAAGCGCTTGAACGTGTCCTGCTCAAAGAGCAGGTCCAGCCGCTGCATGTCTTCCTTCGTCCCCAGCGTCAGCGTCGCCAAAGCCTGCGTTTCGCCGCGCGTGAACAGCGCCGAGCCGTGCACTCTGGGCAGCAATCCGGCTTCGCAAGTGATCTTGCGAATCTGGTCGAATTTGCGCCCGTCCGGCCTGCGCCGCGCGTTCAGAATCTCGTCCCGGAAGATATCTTCTTTCAGCCGGTCGAACGCGCGTTTTGTCAGCTTCTGCTTCTCTTCATCCTCTTCGGGAATTGCCTTGATGATCTTGTCTTTCAGCTCATCCACCCGGTGATAGCTTTCCTTCTTGGGGTACTTTTCCGTGTTCAGAGCGTCCTTCAGTTCCGCGCCGATCGTTTTCTTCAGCGAATCGTAAATCGTCTGGTCGAACGGAAATGGCTCAACGGTCACCTTCACCGGCTTCAATTGCGCATGCAGTTCCTGGATAGCGCCAACGATCTTTTTGATCTGCGCATGTCCGAATTCCAGCGCTTCCACGACCGTATCCTCCGACACTTCCAGCGCGCCCGATTCCACCATCACAATGGCGTCTTCCGACCCTGCAATCACGATGTTCAGGAGGCTGGTTTTCTGTTCCGCAACCGTGGGATTCGCAACCAGTTGCCCGTTCAGTAGCCCCACGCGCACCGCCGCAATCGGCGTCGCGAATGGCAGGTCCGAGCAATACGCCGCAGCCGCCGCGCCCGTTACCGCGATCACATCCGGATCGTTCTCGCTGTCCGCGGAGAGCACCATCGCGTTCACTTGCGTCTCATTCCGCCATGATTCGGGGAACAATGGCCGCATCGGCCGGTCAATTAGCCGCGACACCAGGATTTCGCGTTCCGTCGGCCGCCCTTCTCTCTTGAAAAACCCTCCGGGAATTTTCCCCGCGGAATACGTGTACTCGCGGTAGTCCACCGTTAACGGCAAAAAGTCCTTCTCATTCGGCTTCGGCGCCATGCAAGCCGTATTCAAAACCACCGTGTCTCCGTACCTCGCCACAATCGCGCCATTCGCCTGCTTGGCGATCTTTCCGGTTTCGAGCGTCAGTGTCCTCCCGCCCACCTCAACTGTTACTTGATAAGGCGCGGGAATATGCGTATTTTCAGCCATGTTTCTTTCCTCTCGCTCCGCGCTGCGCGGAACGCTTCTGCAGAGTCCACTCTGCGTTTGAGTTGCAGGAAGAGAAGCGGGAATTTTGAAGCCGGCGTTCGCCGTTCCGGGTCACACCACGAGATTCTGCAGCCGTATACCGGCCACACGCCCACACCCAAACATTTTCGCTTGGAAGTCTGCTGCTTTGTGCAGTCTTTGCGGGTGCCGCTCTTTCAAACGGCTACTTGCGCAGGCTGAGGCGTTCCACAATCTCGCGATACCGATCCGGGTCCCGGCGGTTGAGATAGTCCAGCAATCGCCGCCGTTTGTTGACCATCATGATCAATCCGCGCCGTGATGCGTGGTCTTTGACGTGAGACTTGAGGTGCGTCGTGAGGTAGTTGATCCGCTCGCTCAACAGTGCGATTTGCACTTCTGGGGAGCCTGTATCCTTAACGTGACTGCGGAATTGTTCGATCAACGCTGCCTTGGGTGCGCTCAAGTCCTCTCTCCGTCGTCCCCTGATTTATTCCTTTTCTCTTCGACCTATTCAGGCTAACACACCGTCTTCCGCAATGTAAAGCCCGTCAAAACAGTGCCAATCGCCTGTACGAACGGACAAGACTCCCCTGGATAGGTCTCTTCCGCTATCCTAAATTCACCCATGAATGTCCGCCCCGCCACTCTCGGAGATCTCGAGAGCCTCAGCACCCTTCTCAGCCAGGATGGTGCTTCCCGGCCCTCTTTTCTGGAAGCTTCCATCCGCGGCAATCTGGGTCTTGTAGCCGAACTGGACGGCCAGATCGTGGGCTTCGGAGTGCTCAGCTACGATTTCTTCGAGCGCGGATTTATTAAACTTCTGTATGTGACGAGCGGTTTTCGCCGCCGGGGTGTCGGCTCGGCTCTTTTGTCCGCTGTGGAAACTGAATGCACTACCCCCTTGATCTTCACTTCCACCAACGAATCCAACATTGCCATGCAAAACCTTCTCTCCAAATATGGCTATCAAGCTTCCGGAGTCGTGCGAGGCCTCGACCCCGGCGATCCCGAGCTCTTCTTTCGCAAGCAGCTCAGTCCGCAAGACGCCTGCTCTTAAGCAGCTTTTCCCGGGCATCTCACCAATTATGATCCCGAATCCTACAAAATGAACACGTGTTAGAGAGGAGAAGGCCTCATTAATTTCTATTTGCTTCTCGCTGACTTCGTTCTCTTCCTTCATCTGCTCTGGTGTCTTTGGATCCTCCTTGGTTGGAACGTCAGTCGCGGCCGTCCGCTTCTCCGCTGGCTGCACATCGGTTCCCTCATTTGGGCCGTCGCCGCCGAACTCGTGCCCGTGGACATTTGTCCACTTACGCTCGGGGAGGACTGGTTGGAATCGCGCGCTGGCCTGGGTTCGTCGCATCCACCCTTCCTTCTGCGTCTCCTCGATGCCCTCGTCTATCCAAACCTGCCGTACTCGCTTGCCGTCGCGGGAGCCGTCGCCGTATGTTCTGTGATTCTCGCCGTGTACGTGCTTCGTTTCCTGCGCCGTCAGCCCGGGCACACTTGGTAGAGTAATGAGCGATCCAAAGCTAAGAGATTTTGTCTGGCCCAGAGCGTTTCCTGCCTTCACAGCAGATAGTTAAACCACGCGTAACCTTAAGAACCCCTTGTTATCAACGCAACCGGCAAATGATGCCCCTCGCGCACTCGGCAAGGTCTGCCCACTCCCCTTCCTTGCACGCTGCCTCTGGCAGGTGGCCTCTCGCTAACTCTTGTCAAATCTTGGGGTTTCACGAATTGTCCATCCGCGTTCTCTGCGGCAGTTCGTTTGCTCCCTCAACCGTGTGGTTTGCAGGACCTGCCCCGAACTAGGCTAAAGTCCTCTCGCCACTCTGCCGATATTCCATAAGGGCTGCCTGTTCAGCCCAAGGAGTCTCCCGATGTCCGTCGCAGGAATCTTTTCAAGCGCGCTTTCCAGCATTTTCACCCAGGGCACTCAGACGCGCGCCCAGCAATTCCAGCAGGATTTTCAGCAGCTCGGTCAGGACTTGCAATCGGGCAACCTCACCGCCGCCCAGTCGGACTTCTCCTCGCTCCAACAGCTCAGTCCGCAGTCCAGCGCTGCTTCTTCCACATCTTCCACTGCGCAATCCACCAATCCCATTGCCCAGGCGTTCAGCCAGCTCTCCCAGGATCTCCAGTCCGGCAATCTTTCCGCTGCGCAACAGGACTACACTTCGCTTCAGCAGGACTTCCAAAGTCAGTCATCCCAGATTCAAGGTCATCACCACCATCATCATCATGCCGCTTCAAACGACCAAAACAATCCACTCGCCCAGGCTTTCGGTCAATTGGCACAAGCTCTGCAAGCCGGCAATACTTCGGCCGCCCAAGCCGCCTACACGACACTCCAGCAGGATCTCCAGCAGTTCGCCCAAGCGAACGGCCTAACGACTTCGCAGAGTACAACGTCTCAGTCCGCGTCATCGCAGCCCACTTCAACCACTCTTTCTGTCAACGTTTGATTTTTCTGCCAGAGCCACGCAACGATACCCTGCCCCGGGTGTCGCTGCGTCCTATTGGGGGCGTTCCGCCGATTGCTAGGACTGTGGTGCGTGCTTCCGCCACGACGCTTCAATCTCTTCCAGCGTCCGCCCTTTCGTCTCCGGCACCATCCAGTAAACGAAAATCCACGACAGCACGCCAACCAGTGCGTATAGCCAGAACGTCCACGCCCGCCCCAGCGCGTGCAACAGGCTCAGGAACGTCAGCGCGACCAGCAGATTCGATCCCCAGTTCGCCACTGTCGCCACTCCCATCGCCCTCCCGCGAATCTTGAGCGGATAGATCTCCGCGATCATCAGCCAGAACACTGGCCCCAGCCCAATCGCAAAGCAGGCTACATACACCGCCAGGCTGATCACTGCGATCCACGCAACGAAATCCGATAGTGAGGGCGAGAGAAACGCAAAACCCAAAAATCCCAGGCTGATCACCATTCCGACGATTCCATACAGCAGCAGCGGCCTCCTTCCCGCCCGATCCAGCAGCCTTAGCGCCAGAATCGTCAGCAGCACGTTCACTACCCCGACTCCCACCGTCGCCAGAATCGCCGCCGCCGATTTAAATCCCGCAAATTGAAAAATCGTCGGCGCGTAGTAGATCACCGTGTTGATCCCCGTGAACTGCTGGAAGACCGCCAGCCCGATGCCCACGATCAGCGCAGGTCGAAGCGACGCATTGAACAACTCGCGCCAGCTTCCTTTCTGCTCGCTCAGGCTTGAGGCGATTTCCGCAATCTCCGCCTCAACATCCCCGCTCTCCCTGATTTTCCCAAGCAGCGCCCGCGCTTCGTCTCCGAGTGAGCGGCTCATCAGCCACCGCGGGCTCTCCGGCAAGAACAACAGGCCGATGAAAAGCACCAGCGCCGGAATCGCCGCCAGCCCGAACATCCAGCGCCACGCGCCCGACCCGGCAAGCGCGTAGTCGGCCAGATAGGACACCACAATTCCGATGGTGATCATCAACTGATTCAGCGATACCAATCTTCCTCGAACATTCGGCGGTGACACTTCCGAGATGTACAGCGGTGCTGTGAACGACGCCACGCCAATCGCCACTCCCACCACCACGCGCCCAATCGCCAGCCACGTCGCGTTCGGCGCCAAAGCCGTTCCAATCGCTCCAATCACGAACAGAATCGCCACCTGCATCAGCGTGCTGCGTCTTCCGAACTTGTCCGCCAGTTCGCCTCCAAACATCGCTCCCAGCAGGCAACCCAGCAGCACCGCCGCAACGACCACCTCTTCCTGAATCGTGCTCAATGAGAAATCCTTCTGCACGAAAAGAATCGCGCCGGAGATCACCCCGGTGTCATACCCAAACAACAGTCCCGCCAACGCGGAAATCCACGATACAACCGTTACGAATCGCCCGGTCTTGTAGCTCATCTTGCTATCCGTGGGAGATGACAGGGGAGCCCTCCTCGGCGGGTCTTTATTTTTAAGAATCCCGCGTGATCTCTGTGTCCGCCCGCGTTCACTTGCCCTCGGGCCGCACAGGCAGTCCCTCTTCAGCCGCTGGATTCTACTTCCATCGCCCAATACTGGCGAGCACTTTGTTGTCTTGTACTTTCAGTTCCGGGGGCAGCGCCACTCCATCTTGCGCTTTCAGCTCCACGCGCTCCTCCACAGTGGTATCCTCACCCTCCGGCCGAACTGTGGCTGGCAACGATCGGCTTCCCGAAATGGTTTGCGAGGGTCTCCGAATTGGCCAATCGCCTTCAAAACAAAGTCGTCGTCGTTACCGGCGCTGCGCAAGGCATTGGCTTTGGTTGCGCGCGTCTGGCTGCCTCCGAAGCCGCCTCCGTAGTTCTCGCGGACATCCAGGACCCGAGTGGTGAGCAGGCCGCCGAAAGCATCCGCAAAGAAGGCGGCCATGCCTTCTTCTGCCACGCCGATGTGACCAGCGAAGCCCAATGCGCCGCCCTCATGGATTTTGCCGTGCGCTCCTTCGGGCGCCTCGACGGCCTGGTCAACAATGCCGGCTGGTTCCCTCGCGCCACCCTCGAATCCACCACCACCGAACTCTGGGACCGCGTCCTGAACGTCAACTTGCGCAGCGCCTTTTACTGCTGCAAATTTGCCGCGCCGCATATGCGAAAAGCAAAATCCGGCAGCATCGTCAACATGGGCTCCATCAACGGCATTCAGGGCCTCCCCAATCTCGTCGCCTATGCCGCCGCAAAAGGCGGCATGCTTTCTCTCACGCGCACCCTAGCCGGAGCCCTCGCCACAGACCGTATCCGTGTCAACTACGTCATTCCCGGCTGGGTCCTCACCGAAGGCGAAATCGCATTGCAGGAAAAGCAGGGCCTTTCCGGACAGGAGCTCCTCAAGCTTGGCGAAAAACTCGCCCTCGGCCGCCACCAAACTGCTCTGGATGTTGCCTATGCCGTCGTCTATCTCCTCAGCGACGAATCCGCCCAGGTCACCGGTTCCATTTTCAACGTCGACGCCGGCTCCTCGACTCTCCCCATCCCCCCCGACCGCTACCCCGGCTGACCTGCATCCCTTCCCTCATACCAGCGCAGCACCCGCAGCGCCCTCAACGTATTCCACCGGCTCGGCTCCCCCTCCCGTTCGCCCGTCGCCACGGCCAACGCCTCGTCGTACGCGCGATCCAGCAGCCATCTACCATCCGCCTGCCGCTTTCCCCGGACGACTTCGACAGCCTCCTTCATCTGCGCATCCGGTCGTGCACCCGCGCTCCTGAAATAATCCAGCCCACGCAGCACGTCATGGTGGTAGCGCGGCGGGAACGCCATCTCCAAAAATTCCGGATTCGCCACCTCGCCCGTTGACTTTCTCCGGAACAGCCCGCGCTCCAGCAGGTACTCCTCGCCTCGCCGTCTTGCACCAGCCACTTCCGGCGCGCTCCCCGCAGCTCTTTCGTATTCGAGCAGCCCTTCCAGAACGCAGATCGTCGTGTGGAACGACGCCCGCGCGCTCTTCGGCGCCTCGCAGTTCCACCCGCTGTCCTCAAGCTGCTCGCCAACCAGCCTTCGCGCCAGGCTCTCCGCCGGCCGCCCAAAGTATCCGCCCAGCGCCAGCACTCCCCCGTTGATGCACGGCTCCACTTCCCCCTCAAAGAAGGGATTTCCTCCCAGCTCCGCTCTTCGCAAATCCCAATTAGGCTGATTGTTCCAACGTAAGCTCGTCTCAAGCCGCGCCACCGCCCGCTCGATCGCAGCTTCGGTCCGATCCACGCCCGTCGCCCGCAGCAGTTGAAACGTAAAGAGCGTCGGCAGCCACACCGGCGCATCGTCCCGCCGCCATGAACCGTCTGCTTCCTGCCGCGTAAGAATTTCCGCGCCAAGCCCTTCGCGCGCCACTCGCGCCCGCTCCGCCGCAATCTCTGCCGGCGACGCGTCCGTCAAGTCTCGCATCGCCTGCCAGCGGATCGCCGGATCCGAATCCAGCAGCCAACGAATCGTGTCCATTGCGCGATTTTACCCTGCGATGCCCTTGCCCCTCAGCCAGAAAAGTTTCTCCCATCGGACTTTTCTATGCTCCTCATGATATAAATCCTTCCTTATCTCAAACTGGATCTCTGTGCACTCCAGCCTAGCGATTTCGTCCGCCGCCATCGTTCGCCTCGCCATTCCCAGCGAGGTGCTCTGGTCGTCATTTGTCTTTGGCGCGGTTTTCGTCATCGGGCTGGCCGTAATCTTTCTTCGCGCCGATTGGCAAAAGGCGCGCGGCCTTGACAAGCTCATCCTGTTCGGCCCGCTCTTTTACGCTGCTCCGCTCGCGGCGTTCGGCACCGAGCATTTCACGCTGACGAAAGAAATCGCCTCCATCATCCCGCGCTGGATTCCCTGGCATCTGTTTTGGGCGTACTTCGTGGGCGCCTGCTTCATCGCAGCCGGGTTCAGCATCGTGACCCGGATTCAGACGCATCTCGCGGCCAGCTTGCTCGCCTTGACGTTTTTCCTTTTCGTCGTGCTCATGGACGTCCCTGCCTGGGCGCATAATCCGCGCGACCGCATCGGGCTAACCCTCGCGCTCCGCGAATTGGCCTTCAGCGGCGGCGCTCTCGCTCTGGCTGCCAGCCTCACCGAGCAGGGTCGTGCGAGCGCCAAAAGCATCCCCGCAACCGTCGCGCGCTACTTCATCGCCATCCCCGTCCTCTTCTACAGTTTCGAGCAATTCCTCCACGCCGATCGCGTTCCTGGCGTTCCCCTGGCTCGCCTGACCCCAGACTACGTCATCGGCCACGCCATTTGGACTTACCTTACTGCCCTGCTTTACGCCGTCGCTGGGATTCCTCTCCTCCTCGGCAAGAAAACTCGTCTCGCCGCCGCCTGCGTTGGCGCCGCCGTCCTCCTCGTGGAGTTGGCCGTCTACGTCCCCATCGGTGTCGTGGATCGCGCCAGCCTCGCCCTTGGCTTCAATTACGTCGCCGATACGCTCATGTTCTGCGGCGCCGTTCTTCTCCTCGCCGGCGCCATGCCCCGCGAGTCCTAGTCTTCGCGTTTCCTCTTGTTGTGACCCACCTTCGGGTCGGCTCTATTACGTGTGTTAGCCCGCCGTAACGCGGAAAGTTTAGTCGTGCATACCAAACGTGACAGCTACAGCATCGAGCGGTTACTACGCTAGAATTGTGCCGTCTGCGAACGAACCTCGAGGAGGAGGACCGATGCGATCCAGAATCTGGGTGTCTTGCGCCATGGCGCTTAGCTTTCTTCTGGGAATGCTTCTGCAGTCCGCGCGGGGCGCGGGCGACGCAAAGGATCAGGTACGCGTGACCGGCGTGGGTGGATTTTTCTTCAAGGCGCAGAACCCCGGCAAGCTCGGGGACTGGTATCGCGATCATCTGGGCATCGCGCTCGTCCCTGCGGGAAAAAGTGAGCGGGCCCCACGATTTTTTGCCTTCAATTGGCGCGAAAAGGATCACCCGGAAACGGTGGGCTCCACGGCATGGGCGATCTTTCCGGCGGACACGAAATATTTCGGGCCCGGCGAGTCCCAATTCATGATGAATTTCCGCGTGGCGAATCTGGAGCAGTTGCTGGCGCAGTTGCGCAAAGATGGCGTCACCGTGACGGACAAGATCCTCGACGGCGAGAACGGACGTTTCGGTTGGGCTGTGGATCCGGAGGGCCATCGCATCGAGCTATGGGAGCCCAAGGGCGAGTGAACGGGGGAACCTCGGTTCATTACTGATCGCCTCCTGGGGTCGCCCGGTGCTCCGCCCGCCGCTCCCGCGCCTGGATCTGCACTACTCCTCCCCGCGTAGCGGCGTTTTCATATCGTCATTCTCCTCCGCGGGCTCACCCACTGGGCCTGCGAACAATCCCGCATCAAAGAGACTCTGGGTGTCGAAGGCAGCTTCGAATTCGAAATAGCTGCCTACGGCTCCATCATCCAGCGCTAGCGAGTTCTCCGCGCCGATGCACTCTCCAGGAACACCCAAGGTCTGTGCTTTCGCTTGTTACGATCAAGTGGCAAGATCTCTTGCAGGGAGCGTAAGAAAATGTCCCAACAATCAGGAACCTCCGCTGATGATCCGCTCGGCGGTCGGCTCCCAACCAGTCATGAGCGGATGGCGGGGCAGCCTTGGGATGCCTCGTACCACAGCGGCCCTCCGCCTTGGGATATTGGCCGGCCTCAGCCGGCAATCGCGCGTTTGGCTTCCGAAGGGGGATTCGCCGGTGCGGTCCTCGATGCGGGCTGCGGGACCGGCGAGCACGCTCTTCTCGTCGCCTCGCTCGGATTCTCGGTCCTCGGCGTTGACGTCGCCGAGACGGCTCTGTCGATTGCCCGGAAAAAGGCCCACGACCGTGGGATCAGCGTTGAGTTCGCTGCGGCTGACGCCTTTCACCTGGAGCGTTTGGGCCGCAAGTTTCAGTCGGTGCTGGACTGCGGGCTATTCCACACCTTCAATGGCGACGAGCGGCCAGGATACGTCGCGAGCCTGGCCTCGGTGACCGGGCACGGTGCCACCCTGTATGTCTTGTGCTTCAGTGATCAGGGTCCCGCCACGGGTCCCCACCCCATCAGTCAGGAAGAGCTGAAAGCTGCGTTCAACCCCAGCAGTGGATGGCATCTCGCCGCCATCCAACCGGACCGCATTCACACCAGATTCCACGGCGAGCAGGGCGCACCGGCCTGGTTCTCGACCATCAAACGCGTCTAGGCTGCGCGTCTGCTCGGCCCACCGAGCGATTCCGCGCGGCCCCTCATCACTCGGAAGACAGGCTCGCACACGGGCAAATCGGAGAATCTTAAACCATGTTTCACGCTGAGGCTCGCGTGGTATAACTTCGTCAAACCGAATCCGGCTTTCGAGCCCCCGGCGGAGGCGAACCATGCGCATGAATGCCGATCAGATCAGCAGCTACACGGACTTTGCCCATTACGTCCGCCACACCCTGCCCACCGTGGTTGCGCAAAAGAAAATCATAAAAGCGATTGAGGACCACTCCGGCGCCGGCGATGCCATCGTCAGGCGCGGCTTGCTCTGGAACAGCGGTCCCCTCATCAACGTGAAGGCGCTCATCCCTCACCAGTGCGGCAATCAGGTCTGCACACCGACCGGCGGCTACACGCTGGGCACCAATACGATTGACGTT